>Ga0209160_1002542_pt1 | contig 15160 bp, 19 predicted proteins | sample GraSoiAngelo_153_FD_186167 | JGI IMG/M metagenome (GOLD analysis project Ga0209160, IMG submission 186167) | Grasslands soil microbial communities from the Angelo Coastal Reserve, California, USA - 14_1009_12_40cm (SPAdes) (version 2) | ecosystem: Environmental > Terrestrial > Soil > Grasslands ...
ATTTCCCGAGTGCAAGGGTCGGGGCCAAAGACAAACCGTTCATCGACGATGTCGTCTCCGACTTGATACACGAACGGAAGTAGTCAGCGTGGACTAAGATTCTTGTGCAGATCGGGAGAACAGATTGGCGCGACAGTTTGCGGACTGAAGGCGAAGTGAACGACACCGACGCTCGCCTCTGGCACCCCTGGCTCCGCATCAACCGCCTCCTGCGCGTGATGCTGCACACGCACTGGAGCGCGGAGGCGTGGTGTCAGGTCAGAGTCGAGTTCAAACGGGCGCTCGCGCTCCGGAGCGAGATCCGACGCGCGGGGTGGTTCAACTAGCTTAGCTAAGCCACGGCCCGCGAAGACGCCCAGGAAGCAACTCGACTTGCCGCATCTGTGTACAGCACCGGGCGCCTTACCAGGGCCCAACCTGATGATTGGAGTTCTCTCGTGATGTCACGGTGACGCCGGTCGATGTGGCGTCTCTCGACCGGCTGCGAACTCAGGCTCCGGCGCCGGTCGGCGAATATGCGACGGTCGAGAACCACATCCCTGCTCTCGTCCGCGAATACATGCTTGAGATACAGATATTGTTTGGGCTCGGTGCGCGACACGATGAAGAGCAAGTCTGCCATGATCGCCTCCCCCGGATTCCAGCCGCTGACTGTGAATTCACTCAAGGACGGACGCCCGGGCGAAGCCAGGCGTGCGGCGCAGTGCGGTGGGAAACTGAGTTGTCAGAAGACTCCGCGACCAGAGAGACGGAAGGCGGACGCGCTGAACCGTGGGCGACCTGTCGGCTGGCGCGCATGACCCTCGTAGACCGGGTGAATACAGGCCCTCATACCCACATAGGCCAGCAGGCGTGTTCGCCAGACAAGAGGGAATTCCCCGAATTTTCTCCACGGTAAACCCTATAGTCGGTGGCGTCCGCCGCGACAAACAGACTGTCCAGGGACGGTTGTTTGAGTCCGAAGCAGCCTAGAGGTGCGGTGCGAAAATGGGGCGCGCACGAGCGCGTCGCGGTGAGACGAACTGGAGGCGAGTAATGGACTGGGCGTGGGTGACCCTATGAGGCGTATGCACGATTACAAAGGTTGGCGGTTTGGATTGACGGCGCTCGTGCAAAACGGCCGGTGGTCCGCGCGCATCGAAGTGTACGAACCGGGAAGACCGTCACGAGAGCAGAGCCCGATGCCGCTGGGCTTCGCCACCAAGGCTTCTAGCAAGGAAGGGATTCTAGTCCTTGCCAGGAAGCACACAGAGGATTGGATCGACCGACAACAACCTCCGGCGAAGAGACCAGGCGGCGCTTGATGGGTTCTCTCTGCCGCCGACCGATCGCGCGAAGCTCATAGAGTCCTCACGCTGCCGGGCCCGGGAGCGTCGGTGCTCATACTTTCCGACCTCGCCGACTTCATCGACTCCTACCGCCCCCACGGCTCCCTGACCGCCGACGCCACACCGCCTGTGTGGAATGGCTATCGGCTCACCGTCGCCTGCTCATGCGGTGTGGTCTTTGAACGTTGGATCACTCCGGAGGAGGTGGACCGCGATCTGTCGTGATGACATTACGGAACTGAGTTTCCGGTTCCCCATACGAGCGATTCTCATGAAGGGCAGCGCAGACCGTGCAGCAGAAGACTCACGCAGCGCCCTGGTAGCGGACAGCGCGCAGTTGAGAGCGAGCGTTGACGAGCGTAACCCAGTCAGCCTTGAGGGTCCTGGTGGCAGAGTTCCCGTTCAGCCTGGAAGAAGGTCGGCGGCATCGCTGTCCACATCGGCGCGCGGGTGGCGGCTCTGGCCCGTCCTGGGGAGGTGCTCGTCTCGAATATGGTGAAGGATCTTGTCGCGGGCTCGGGCTTGGCCTTCGAGGGGCGCGGCGCGCATACCTTGAAGGGGGTGCCGGGCGACTGGCGGCTCTACTCAGTCACGCGGGCCGCATGAACCCGGCTGAGGCTCAGGAACAGCCGCCAAACGGCTTGAACTCCTCAAGGAGATCGCCCCTTCGGTGTCTCGTATCGCCTCGCTGGGCGAAGACCAAAAAGCGAAGAGAGGAACCTAGAAACTAGGGAATGGTCCGGATGCGGTGATGATGCCCGTCGTTCCGACGTTGTAAATCCAGATCTGCTTCTGCACCATCGACGACTGCAGGCCGGTGATGTAGCCCTCGACAAACAGAGCAAGCCGCTCTCGCGGGACGTGCTGAACGAAGACCTTCAGCAGCGCGAGCAGCGTGTCCACGATCTGAGCCGTCGGCCACTCCTTGCCCGGATCGTCGTACTCTTTCCGATCTGATGTGAGATGCGCGATCTCCTTGCCGGTGCGTTCCTTCAGGTCGAGCAGAATCTCGGGAAGCTGCTCACCTCGCGTCGCACGCCACTTGGGCAACTCGGTCACGTAGTCGGTCGCGGTGACATCGCCATCTCGTGAGGCGAACTTCTCCGGGTACAGGAACGCTGCGACGGCACGAGCGTGAACACAGAAGGATTCGACCATGGCATTCTTGATCACGAGGTCGCGATGGATCCGGTTGTCGTGGAGCAGTCGCCCGGCTGTCTCCCGCAGCATCCACAGCTCGTAGTAGAGGTGCTTGAGCGAGTTGTCGCGCAGCTCGGCGTCAGTCATTCAGCGCCCCTTCGGCCTGCGCGGGTCCACCGTGTCGGGGAGGCAGACTGCAGTGATCGCGGCCTCCACGCGTCTCGACTCGACCAGCATCTTCATCACATCATCGGATTGAGCAGCTCTCTTGCACGCCGGCAACGATTGGAACGATCGCTTGCGCTCCTCGGCGGTCGTCCGCCGCACACTGACCTTCTCGTACGCTCCCCGCATCTTCGTCTCGGTCACGCCCGGCTGGCTCGCCCGCTGGACCCGCACGTGAGCGTTCTTCCCGCCGTTGGTGGGTGTACGGTCGCCCGACCACTTCCACTCGCCTGTTGAATCAGTCATGCGATCCTCGATCTAGAGCTGGATCGGCAGGACGCGAGTGGTCCTGAGCGGCAGAGGCGGCGGCCTGCAGGGCAACTGAGGTCGTACAGGCTTGGACTTCTGGCGCTTCTTGGGGCGGGGCTTTAGCCATCCGAAATCACGCAACAAGTCACGCAATAAGTCTAATGCACCCTCACCGAGCCCCACAGGCTTCCATCAGGCCGGCCTCCAGGGAAAACCTGATTGTCCGGGGCTTCTCCGATGCCGACAATCCATCAATGTCGGCCGTCTTGCGATGACAGTTCGCCGGCACGGATCTTGAGTCACTTGAATCAACCGGCACGGATCTTGAGTCAAGCTGACCGGCTGGCGACCACTCGAATAGAGGAGGTATGGAGATGAGAGCCCCGTTGGGCGCAGTTGTAGCTTCGATGCTCGTGGCCGGGTCGCCGTTCCTGGCGGACGCGGGGGCAGCGGAAGACACCATGATCACGACGAAGGTGAAGACGAAGCTGACGACGGACCGGGTCAAGAATCTGGTGTCGGTCAACGTCGACACGAAGGACGGCGTCGTTCACCTGAAGGGAACGGTCCCGAACGAGCAGGCCAAGGCCGAGGCCGAGCGGCTGGCGAAAGACACGGACGGCGTCGTCAGCGTGACGAACGACATCAAGGTCTCCCCCCCGAAAAAGTAGACTGTAGACTCGCTGAACCGCGCTTGGCGACGGGGTGTGCTCCCGGCACACCCGTCGCCGTCGGGAATCGTTGCTCATAAATCCACGAGCAGCGGCGGGCGCTCGTCGTAGACCGATCCGGTAATAGCCGGCAGGGCAACGGTCAGGGCGTTCACCAGAGCGGAGATGCCGTCGATCCGCTCGTGGCTCTTCTTCTTCGGCCAGTTGGACGGCACCGGCCGCGGCTCATCGGATCGATCCGACGCGAGTGCCTGAAGCACGTCCTCGTCCTCGGCGAACGGCACCTGCGCCGTACCCTGACGGGCTACTTCGCGTACTATCACCGGGCTCGCACTCACCTGTCGGTCGACAAGGATGCACCCGACGGACGGCCGATCGAGCCACCGGCGCTCGGCGCGATCATCCCGATTCCCGAAGTTGGTGGCCTGCATCACCGCTACGTTCGGCGCGCGGCGTAGTTCAACACCGGCCGGTCTTCCACGCCACCGGCCCGCGCCATTGGTTCCGCTCCTCGTTCTGGCTATCCTCCGTGCCCCCGAGAATCTCGTCTCGGCTGGCAACGTCGACATCGGGAGGGCGTGGACTCTCCGGGGCCTCGTACCAGTTGCCATCGTCTTTAGCCTGTCAGACAAGCAGGGACCCATCGAGCGAGCCGGACCCAGTTCTGGCGAAGGACAAGAGTCCCAGCCCGGTCCCTTCCGCCTTTTTCTTCGCTGTCCCCCACTTGGCGGAACTCCTCGAATACCGCCTCCTGGTCCCTCGGGGCAATCCCCACCCCGGTATCGGTTACCGAGATCTCGGCCATGCCGTCGATCACCCGCCCCCGATTAGAGCGGTCGTAGACGACCTCGACGTTGTTGGATTGAACAGGGGACTACTTCGGTCTTTCGGATGAATGATGACCAACGATGCGCCACAGTCCGTCTCGATTTCGGAACACCATGGTAAAGCGCGCCGGACGCGATACCCGTTGGCCATCTCGGACATCGGAGAACGTGTAGTAACCTGTGTTACCCCGACGTCACCATAGACTCGGATGTTCTGCTCGCCGAAGACCACTCTCGCATTAGGGCGCTTTCCGGCATCCTGGAAATACTCGGCGATTGCGGCCGGGTTCGCAGCAACCGTCTTTGCGGTCGTGCCCCAAAGTACGGCGTCAGAGTCGTACATTGCTGTGATTCGCGCGAAGGACAGTGATCGTTTGCGTCTTGGCCAGCGCACGGATGGGTCGGTCGCGGCCGGCACCGATCGAGGCTAGCACGGCGGCCAGAGTCTCGCGACCGTTTGAGGATTACGGGCGAAGCTTCAAAAAGCTCACACGCACTTCGTCAAGCAGCTTGTCTAACCGGGAGACGTCTTCGAGCGTGCGTTCGTCGACGGTCCGCACAAGATCGGCGATGCCTTGACGGAACTTCAGCGTATACGCGAGGTTGCTCCGCGCCAGGTAGCTGAGGGTAAACACTTCCCGCCGACGCTCGATCGCCGCCTCGATCTTTCGCGTGAGGACTTCCTCGGGCACGCCGGACACGCCATCGTTATTTGGCATTGGCATCCCGTGTAACGCGCCACCTTGGCGGCAGGGCTCATCACCCTGCCGCCTCGCCTACCTCGGTCGGCCTCTTCACCTGGCTACGAAACGTCGATCTTGATTTCTTTCGGCCTGACCTCTTCCGCCTTTGGGAGCCTTACTTCGAGCACCCCGTCGCGGAAGGTTGCCGTCACTCGCCCCGCCTGCACCGGCATGGGCAGTTGGACTGAGCGCTCGAACCTTCCGTAGGCGCGCTCGATGTGGTAAGTGTGGTCGTCCTTCAGCTCCTGGCGGAACGGGCGCTCACCTCTCACCGTGAGCAGATCGCCAGTAATCGAGAGCGAGATGTCCTTCTCCCGTACACCCGGGATTTCGAAGTTCAGGACGAGATCGTCGCTCGTTTCGTACATGTCGACGACCGGCATCCAGACTCGGTTGCCTGTTCCTGTCCCCGTTGCCGTTGGACGGCCGAGGAAACTGTCGAACAGTCGGTTCACCTCGCTCTGGATATCGCGGAAGGGCTCTCGCTCCGTGAGAGCCCCGAAGGGCCGCCAACGCTCGATCGCCATGGCACAAACCTCCTTGTCGGTTGACGTGGCCAGCCCCCTGCTGGCCCGCTTGATGGTTGATATTTGTATCGGCCCGGGCCCTTGCCCCGGCCCGGGCCGGCGCCCGCGCATCGCGCGAGCTCAAATGTTTACGATGGCCTCCTCGTCTTGGACCGCCTCAGAAGTCCCCGTGCGGCATCGGCGGCGCCGCTGGCTTCTCCTCCGGTAGATCCGTGATCAGTGCCTCCGTCGTCAGCAGAAGCGACGCGACCGACGCCGCGTTCTGCAGCGCCACCCGCTCCACCTTGGTCGGGTCGATGATGCCCGCCTTCAGCATGTCGACGTACTCCATGCTCTCCGCGTCGTACCCGCGCGACGGAGACGTCTCGCTCTTGACCCGCTCGACGATCACGCTGCCCTCGAGGCCCGCGTTTTCGACGATTTGGCGGATTGGCTCCTCGAGCGCTCGCTTGACGATCAGGCTGCCGACCTTGTCGTCCCCCTCCAGCTTGAGGCCGTCGATCGCCCTGGCCGCCCGAAGCAGCGCCACGCCGCCGCCCGGCACGATGCCTTCCTCGACGGCCGCGCGGGTCGCGTTCAGCGCGTCCTCGACGCGGGCCTTCTTCTCCTTCATCGCGGTCTCGGTGGCCGCGCCGACCTTGATCACCGCCACGCCGCCGGCCAGCTTCGCCAGCCGCTCCTGCAGCTTCTCGCGGTCGTAGTCCGAGGTCGTCTCCTCGATCTGGGCCCGGATCTGCTTGATCCGCCCCTCGATCGCAGTGCCCTTGCCCGAGCCCTCGACGAGGGTCGTGTTGTCCTTGTCCACGACCACCTTCTTGGCGCGCCCGAGATCGTCGAGCTTGATGTTCTCGAGCTTGATGCCGAGATCCTCTGTGATCGCCTTGCCGCCGGTTAGGACCGCGATGTCCTCGAGCATGGCCTTGCGGCGGTCGCCGAAGCCCGGCGCCTTCACCGCGCAGCCGGAGAGCGTGCCGCGCAGCTTGTTGACCACGAGCGTGGCCAGCGCCTCACCCTCCACCTCCTCGGCAATGATGAGGAGGGGCTTGCTTGCGCGGGCGACCTGCTCGAGCAGTGGCAGCATGTCCTTCATCACGCTGATCTTCTTCTCGTGGATCAGGACGTAGGCATCCTCGAGGACGCACTCCATGCGCTCGGCGTCGGTGACGAAGTAAGGAGACAGGTAACCGCGATCGAACTGCATACCTTCGACGACGTCCAGGACGGTGTCGGCCGACTTCGACTCTTCGACCGTGATGACACCGTCCTTGCCGACCTTCTCCATCGCCTCGGCGATCAGATTGCCGATCGTCTTGTCGTTGTTCGACGCGATCGTCGCGACCTGGGCGATCTCCTTCTTGTCCTTGGTGGCCTTGGAGAACCCCTTGAGATCATTCACGACAGCCTCGACGGCGGCCTCGATGCCCCGCTTGAGCCCCATCGGGTTGGCGCCGGCGGTCACGTTCTTCAGCCCCTCGCGGAAGATCGCCTGGGCCAGCACGGTCGCGGTGGTCGTGCCGTCACCGGCGACGTCGGAGGTCTTGGAGGCGACCTCCTTGACCATCTGGGCGCCCATGTTCTCGTACTTGTCCGGAAGCTCGACTTCTTTGGCGACCGTGACTCCATCCTTGGTGATCGTGGGGCTGCCGAACTTCTTGTCGATGACGACGTTACGGCCCTTGGGGCCCAGCGTCGCCTTCACGGCCTCGGCTAGGATATTGACGCCCTTGAGCAGCGAGCTCCGGGCCTCCTCGTCGAACTTGAGCTGCTTCGGCATGGATCGCGTCCCTCCTTACTCGAGAATGGCGAGGACGTCTTCCTCGCGCAGGATGAGGTATTCCTTGTCGTCGATCTTGACCTCGGAGCCTGAGTACTTGCCGAACAGGATCTTGTCGCCGGACTTGACGTCGAGGGGGATCTTCTTGCCGTCGTCGGTGACCTTGCCGTTGCCGACGGCGATGACCTTGCCCTCTTGCGGCTTCTCCTTCGCCGTGTCCGGGATGATGATCCCCCCCTTTTTGACCTCTCGTTCCTCTAAGCGTTCGACCAGCATCCGATCATGTAGTGGGCGAATCTTCATCAGCCTGAACCCTCCCTTCCGTGCCTGGTAGACTGCCTGTTAGCACTTGTAGACGACGAGTGCTAGCCAGTCAAGTTGATCGGCGAATTTACATAGAATGATAATTAAAACCAGTCAGGCATCATCGGGAGAATCTGCTGTCAGAATCGAATGCTAGCCAGCAAAACTTTAGTGGCAGCGGCTCAGATCAAGGAGGAGTCGCAGCGCCTCCGTGCCCCCGGCAGGGAACCGTTGCTGGCAACCGCCCCCCCGGCCCCGGGTCCCTATAGTCCGATGATTTGCCGTATTGGGCGGCCGCTTTAGCGCTTCTTCCTCAGCCTCCATCGTTCTTCGACTGAAGCGTGGAGGAATTGCCGGGGGTTCTGGGGTTCGAGTGACCGCGCCGCAAGTGTGCTGACGACGACGCCCAGCTTGGCTGGATCAACCGGCTTCACGACGTGGCGGTTGTAGCCGGCCGACAGGGAGCGCACGCGGTCCTCCGGCCGTCCATACGCGGTGAGCGCAATCGCAGGTGTCTGCCCCGTGAGCTCGAAGCCGTCGCAGAGCGCCACGGCTGGGTGGTGGTAGACCTGGACCACGCTATCAGCGGGAAGAACGGCCGTGAGAAGCGCCCGGCGTTCGACCGATGCTCCAAGGTGTGGCACGGAAGGACTTCGACTTGATCGCGGCATGGTCCGTGGACCGCCTGGGGCGCTCGCTTCAGCATCTCCTCGCGTTTCTGAGCGAGTTGAAGGCAAAGAACGTGGACCGTTACCTCCATCAGCAGGCCGTAGACACCAGCACGCCGGCCGGTCGCGCGCTGTTCCAGATGCTGGGCGTGTTCGCGGAGTTCGAGCGCGCCATGATCGTCGGGCGCGTAAGAGCTGGTCTGCGTCGGGCGCTCGCACAGGGAAAGAAGCTCGGCCGGCCGCGTGTCGCGGAGAATCTTGAGCGAGCGGTTCTCCGGGAGCTTGAGAGGGGCCGCGGAATCCACTCCGTCGCCCGCGTCGTCGGGGTGGGCACCGGGACTGTTCAGCGCATTATGAAGCGCGCCACAGTGGCGTAACTAGATCGGCGCCTCAGCGGGAAACACAGAGGAGCGCTGGGGCAGTATTCAGGCAAGCATGAAGGCCTACCCAGTCCCCGGTGGTGTCCACTAGAATGGACACCTCCACGCGCACTCGCTCGCTTCCAGAAACTCGCCGGCGCGGCAACGGGCGTCGGGCGTGCGCTCGTTTTCCGAATTCTCGCCCCCCCCGGCCCCCCTTTTTCCCGACGCAAGACCCCATATCCAGATCGATTCTGCTGCGGCGTACATTTTCCGATCCGAGTCGAGCGTGGCACCGGCCTCAAAAGAGGGACACCGGACCCCAAGCACCCGTAGCACTCGAGCAGTGAACCTCTCGGCATGGAGCTCAATGCCCCGATGACCTGTCCCAGCTGTTACTGGCAACACACCGACATGCAGGCCGCATTGGCCTGTTACCGAAAGTCCAACCCCATACGGCACGAAGGATCGTCCACGTGGCGACCGCGTCAACAAGTTACGGATTTTGCCGCCTGAGACCGCGTGCGTGCCAAGGTGTAGCTAGTGTCATCGCCTGGCGGCGGAGATCCAGCGCCGGCTGGGCCACATCGACGAGGCCGTGCGGCACCTCGAAGCGGCCGTCGCCCTCGATCCGAGCGACCGCGAGTCGCAGGGGCTGCTCTCGCTGCTGCGCGCGGTGGCACCGCCGTCCGGCGAGGCCACCGGGCTCGCGCGGGTGCTGAGCGACGACACGTTCGCGACGGTCACCTTCGGCGCGCTCTGCCTCGAGCAGGGATGCGTCGAGGAGGCCGCGCAGATCTTTACCCGGATCCTCCGAAAGAATCCGGATCATCGAGAGGCGCGGGACCGGCTCGAGAGTGCGCTCCGCGCGCGTCAAAGACGGAAAGGCTAGGTTCGATGCAGGTGTCAACGGCCGAGTTCAAGAAGGGGCTCCGGATCGTCTTCGACGGCAACCCCTACACGATCGTCGACTTTCAGCACGTGAAGCCGGGCAAGGGCGGCGCGTTCGTCCGGACGAAGCTCAAGCACATGAAGCTCGGCAAGGTCATCGACAACACGTTCCGATCGGGCGAGAAGGTCGAGCTGGTCGACTTCGAGGAAAAGCACATGCAGTTCCTCTACAAGGACGACCGCTACAACTTCATGGACACCGAGACGTACGAGCAGCTCTCGCTCTCGGCCGACGAGGTCGGCGAGGCGCGGGAGTACCTGAGGGAGAACACCGAGGTGGACGTTCTCTACATCGCCGGCTCGCCGACGGCGGTCGAGCTCCCCAACTTCGTCGAGCTCGCGATCGCCCGCACCGATCCCGGCGTCCGCGGCGACACCGCCCAGGGCGGGACGAAGCCCGCGACGCTCGAGACGGGCGCGGTCGTCCAGGTCCCGCTCTTCCTGAGCGAGGGCGACGTGGTCAAGGTGGACACCCGGACCGGCGAGTATCTCGGCCGCGTCGCCACGGCGGGTGCCTGATGGCGAAGCGGCGCCGCCAACCCGGCGCGGGCGAGGGCGCGCCGGTCGAGCTCGCGCGCAAGCTCGGCACCCTGCTGACCGAGCTCGGTCTTTCCGAGATCGACGTGACCGTCGGTGATGTTCGCGTGCGCCTGCAGCGCGGGGGGGCCGCGTCCGCGCCGCCCGTCGTCGCCGCCTCGCCCGTCGTGGCGTCCGTCGAGCGCCCGGCCGCTGCCTCCGCAGGTGAGACGGAGCCGTCCTCCGGCGTGACGACCGAGGCGCCGATGGTCGGAACGTTCTACCGCGCGCCCTCGCCAACGGCGGATCCCTACGTCAGCGAGGGCGATCTCGTCAAGGAAGGCCAGATCCTCTGCATCATCGAAGTGATGAGGCTCATGAACGAGATCGAGTCCAAGGTTGCTGGTCGGATCGTCAAGGTCTTCGTCGAGAATGCACACCCGGTCGAGTTCGGCCAACCCCTGTTCCTGATCGATCCCGCCCGCTGAGCACGGGCGTGCCGCCGCTTCGTTGCTCCGCCTGCTGATCCTCCCCTCGCTGCTGCTCGACAGCGCCGCGCTGCTCGTTGAGAAGCCACGACATGAAATCGTGCTGATTCCGGGGATCACGGCGTAGGTCGTTCGCGGACGGCGGCGACGTCAGCCGGCGGGAAGCACCCGAAAAACGGGAATCTGCGCCGCGATCGCCGCGAACTCTTCGAGGGGTGCGTCCTTGTCGACCGGGACGTGCGGCCTGGCCCCGGGCGCGTGCCGCAAGTGAGCCTTTAGCACCGGTGCCCGTTTCTCGATCGCAAACTCTTCCAGCTGAACGTGCTCGGTACGACCGTGACGCAGGACCGCGCGGCCCGCCGTGGCCTTCACATTGCGAACCCAGGCGACGTCGGTGCCGAGATGCGACACGAGGTAGCGCTGCCGGTCGAGGACGGCCATCACGAGCGGCAAAGAAATCGTCCGCCCCGAACGACGGCCGGTCACGTCCAGGGTGACGAGATAGTCCGGCGCGACCCCGCGCGCGAAGACGGCGGCCGCCACTCGATTGATGGAGCGGGCCACGGCGTTGGGGCGCTGTCCCCGGTAGAGCCAGCGCGCGAACATTGCCAGCGCGGCGGTCACGCCGAAGCTCACCGAGCGCCAGTCCATCATCGACGATCTACTTCGCGACGTTGAAGCGGAAGTGGCAGATCTCGCCGTCGCGGACGATGTAGTCCTTGCCTTCGAGGCGTTGCTGGCCTCGAGCGCGGAGGTCGGCGAACGATCCCTCGACGGCCAGGAGGTCGTCGTAGCTGTTCACCTCGGCGCGGATGAAGCCGCGCTCGATGTCCGAGTGCACCGTGCCGGCGGCGGCCTGCGCCCGCGTCCCCTCCGGGATCGGCCACGCTCGCACCTCGTCCTCCCCCACCGTGAAGAAGGACACGAGCCCGAGCAACGCGTAGCACTCGCTCAGCACGCGGTGGATCGCCGGCTCCTTCAATCCGAGATCGGCCAGGAAGGCGCGCTGCTCGTCACCGGCCAGCTCGGCCACCTCGGCCTCGATCACCGCCGAGACCCACCCGATGCGGGTACGTGCGCGCTTCGCCGCCTGCTCCAGTCCGAGCTTCTCCACCACGTGCGGTCCGTCGGCGATCGCCTTCTCGTCGAGATTCAGGCAGTGCAGGATCGGCTTCTGGGAGAGAAAGGTGAAGCCGCGGATCGCCCGCGCGTCGTCGGGCGTGAGGGTGACGGCGCGAAGAGGCGTCTCGCTCTCCAGATCTTTCTTGAGGCGCACCAGGATCGCCTGCTCCTTCACGTCCGTGTCCTTGCGCTGCTTCTTGATCGACGCTTCCAGGCGCTCGAGGCGCCGGTCGACCACCTCGAGATCGGCCAGGATCAGCTCGGTGTCGAGGTCCTCGATGTCCCGCCTCGGCGCCGGCGCGCCGAGCGCCTCGTCGGGGAACGCGCGGACGACGTGCAGCAGCGCGTCGGCGTTCCTGAACTCCTTCGTGTCGAGACCCGCGCGCTCACCGCGCTCGATCCCCGCCAGGTCGACGACCTCGAACGTGGCATACGTCGTCTTCTTCGGCTTGAAGATCGCGGAGAGCCGGTCCACGCGCGGATCGGGCACGCGCGCGATCCCCGTGTGGAGCTCGGCGCGACCGGCGTCATAGCGTGCGGTCGCGACCTTGGAGCCGGTGAGCAGGTTGAACAGGGTGGTCTTGCCGGATTTGGGGAGCCCGATCCCGGATGAAGGGCTCCGCCGTGAAATACGCCACTGCATCGTGCGCACGCTGGTGAGTCAGCCAGCCGGCCTACGAAGGCAAGAAGCTCCAGTACCTGGTGAGCCACGGCTACGAGATCGGCAACCACACGCTCTGGCACGCGAATCTCGGCAAGTATCCGGAGGCGACGGTCCGCGCGCAGGTGGCCGAAGCTCAGGTATGGATCCAGCGCCACGTGCCCGACTATAAGACGCGTACCCTGGCGCTGCCGCACGGCGTGTATCCGGCCGATGTGAACTGGGTGCTCCGCGGCTCAGCCAAAGGGATGAGCTACAGCCACGATGCCGTGCTGATGGTCGCTGGCGGGGCCGCGCCGTCGCCATATTCGCGCGCATTCGATCCGATACACCTGCCTCGCATCCAGGCGGTCGAACGTGAGCTGGCGTACTGGCTCACGTACTTCGACAAGCATCCCGGGGAGCGATTCGTCAGCGACGGTGACCCGAACGCGGTCACCGTCCCAACATCACGCCGCGACCAGCTCCGGGACGAGTTCCAAGCCCAGCGAATAGTCGTACCCTAACGTGACCCCGGTCACGCGAGAACCGAGGATCTTCCACGTGACCATCGCCTGTTCACCCGATCATCACGCCAGACATTTCTGTCAGACACTATCGACACGTTGATTGCTCAGGAGTCGTGATCAGGAACTTTAGCCGGGCATGCGCCTTGCAGCCTCCGAAGTAGGGCCGTTTTAGGCACCGGACAACGGGAGGAACGTCGCCCCGGTGTTGATTCCAACCACCAGAACGTTCACGTTGAGCCGAACGAGTTCGTCGATGAGAACGGCGACGCGCTCCGGTTTGCCGTCCGCGAATCGGTGCTCGATGACGATGCCCTGCCCTGGGATATAGCCGAGTTCCCGAAATCCCTCGTCGAGGCTGCGAATCAAGCGCAGGTTTTGGCCTCGCGAAGCGATCCAGAGAACACCGACCCGTGACACGGTGGCCTGCTGCGCCTGGCCGGCGAGCGGGGTGAGAGTGAGGCTGAGCGTGAGAACGACCGCGAGCCCGATCAGCCGCATGGGCACCTCGGCGGAGTATGGCTGGCGGGGAGTCTAGCCGAACGCCACGCCACGCACCAGCACCGCGCCGCACGGGCGCTATTCGATGACATGGTCCGCGCGCACTAGAATCGACGGCGGGATCGTCAAGCCAAGCGCCTTCGCGGTCTTGAGGTTGATCACGAGCTCGAACTTCGTGGGGCTCCACGGGAAGATCGGCGGGCTTGGAGTAGGCTAGCGATGAGGTGACGATCATGGCGCTTTCAACGAGCCCGACGTTCGGCTTCACGCTGCCCCAACGAGGTGTCTTCTTCGGCGTCACCAGCGTGACCGAGATGCTCAAGCTGGCCGCGAAGGTCGATGCGAACCCGCTCTTCGGCTCGATCTGGGTCGGGGATAGCCTTGGCGCTAAGCCGCGACCGGACTCGCTCACGCTGCTTGGGGCACTCGCCGCGGTGACGCGGCGTGTCCGGCTCGGCGTGGGCTGCATGGCGTCATTCCCGGTGCGCGATCCTCTAGTCTTCGCCTATCAATGGGCGACGCTCGATCTGCTCTCGACCGGTCGCATGCTGCTGGCCGCGTGTACCGGGCTTGTCGCCGGCGGCGCCAGCGCGCGCGAGGGCGCCGCGTTTCACGTAGCCGATCGCGAGCGCGCCGACCGTCTCACCGAGAACATCGAGATCTGTCGGCGACTGTGGTCTGAGGAGCACGTCACCTTCAAGGGTCGCTTCCGCTCGTTCGAGGACGTTACTCTCGAGCCCCGTCCCATGCAGCAGCGTTGCCCGATCTGGATCGCCTCAAACCCGCGGCCACCCCTTGCCGGTCCAGCACTCGACCGGGCGCTTCGCCGCGTCGCGCAGTTCGCCGACGGATGGATGACGACACGGCTCGCCGCTGGTCTTGCGAAGGCCAACTGGTCCGGCATCGCCAATGCCCTCACGCAGGAAGGGCGTGACCCCGACGGCTTTCCAACTATGGCGTATCACAATGTCAATCTGAATTCGGATCGGTACGCGGCCCTCGCGGAGTCCAAGCGTTTCCTGGACGCGTACTATGGGCCGGTGTTCTCGCCGCAGGCGGTGGAAGCATGGACGGCGGCAGGCACGCCGGAACAATGCGTCAGTCACCTCCGCGACCTGCTCGCGGAAGGACCCAAGTCCATCACACTGCGCATCACCTCGTGGTGTCAGGCGGAGCAGTTTGAGCTGCTGGTCAACGAGCTACTTCCCCGCCTCGCGGCAGCCAGATAGTGCCGCAGCGCGGGGCGACCCGCCACGGCGCCTAACGCATGTCACTGTTGCCAGGCTTGCCGGGAGCAACGGCGCCAAGTCGTGGCGTAGTGTTGGGACGATTGATCATCATCCTAGCTCATTGAGGGCGCTCCGAACGGTCTCCTCGGCCGCATGGGTGTACCGGACCCACACCCCGGAGGGCAGTCACGCTGCGGGTTACGGCCATTGCTCATTTCTCGTGGACAGTCGACGGCTTGACGTCCGTTGACGGCGCCGCCGAGAGGGGGAGTGATGCTAGAGTGCGAGCGTTGCGCAATGGGCGTTGATCGCGTGCTCTCGTTCGCCGACGCATTGTGGCCGAGTTTTCTGACGGCACGTGGGACTGCGCCA
>Ga0209160_1002543_pt1 | contig 15156 bp, 19 predicted proteins | sample GraSoiAngelo_153_FD_186167 | JGI IMG/M metagenome (GOLD analysis project Ga0209160, IMG submission 186167) | Grasslands soil microbial communities from the Angelo Coastal Reserve, California, USA - 14_1009_12_40cm (SPAdes) (version 2) | ecosystem: Environmental > Terrestrial > Soil > Grasslands ...
CTCATTCCGAGTCGCCTGCCACCAGCTCGACGCAAAGCAAATACTCGGCGATCTCGGCGGTTAAATTTCTCGCTCACCGACTATTTGCTTTGCGTCGAGCTGGTGGCAGGCGACTCGGAATGAGCAATCGCGTACCAGTCGCGCGCCAAATGTTGCCAGACCGTCATGGCGCACATTGGGGTGTCAGGCAGGGGGCGTCCCGCGAGTTTGCCGTGAAGGCTTAGCGTATAAGCAACAACATAGGTATTGCCATTCGGTTGCACATTGAAGTCGCCTAGCGAGTACTCGCGGATTTCGAGTTGCTTCCAATACTCGAGCCCGGTCGTTCGGTCCAAAGTTCCCTCCCTCGTAACCAGAACATAAGTGGCGGCCAGGTGCGGCTCCAGCTCTGCCCACTTCTTGTTTTTTACTTGCTCCCAAAAAACTCGCTCCAGGGATTCACCGCCGGTCACATCCTTCCACACATGCGGCTTGCGTTCGCCCCACATCGTGCAGCCAGCCCACCACAGCATCGTCATCAATGACAACACTAGAGCCGTCAGCCGTTTGCGCATGGCGCGATTCTACAGCAAACCTTCCGGCAGACACTTGCGTCGTATTACTGCGCCCCGTGGCAGCCTGGATGCGCCGGGCTTGACCGTCGTCCTGGAGCACGAAATAATGAGCGAGCCTGGTATCCGCGACGCACGAGTGCCCATATTCGCGTCCGCAAGTGACATCTATGAGCGACTTCAACCGCAAGGTCGGAGAGGCCGGCGCACGAGTCAACAAGTCGGTAGCCGACTTCGCCGAGCGCCTGGAGAAAGACAGCGCAGAACTGATTGCCTACCTGAACAAAGAGGTGGTGCCGGCAGTTCGCTCGCGCTCGACCAAGGCCATTCGCGCGGCTGCCGAGAAGTTGTCCAAACTCGCCGACTATCTCGACGAACACAAGCCCGCCTGATCGCCCGCTGGTTCCCTGTCGTGATTCTGGTGGCGGGCGTGCTTCTTACCGGCTGCGGCGGTGGCCGTAAGCAGACGAAGGTGAACGTACCCCCTCCGCCTCCCATCGCGCAACCGGAACCTGACCGCGTTCCCGCGCCCCCGGTGACTCAGCCGGAAACGAAGGAGCCGGCGGAAGATCGTGACCTTATCAGCCTTCCGCCCGATGTTAAACCGATCTACACAGAAATCGGAATCGCGAGTTGGTACGGCGCTCCCTACCACAACCGGCGCGGCTCGAATGGCGAGGTCTACAACATGCACGCCTTCACGGCGGCACATCGCACGCTGCCGTTGGGATCAATCGTGCGCGTCACCAACGTAAAGACCGGCAGGTCGACTTTGGTTCGTATCACCGACCGCGGTCCATTCATTGAAGGCCGTATTCTAGACCTTTCTCTGGCTGCCGCGAAGAAATTGGACGTCTGGCAACCAGGGCTGGCGAAAGTAAAAGTCGAATTAATGCAAACCCCCGCTCCACTCGATTCCGGCGGACGGTGGGCGGTCCAAATCGGTGCTTTTGATGACAAGCATGCGGCAGACGACTTGGCCGGACACCTCTCGCGCCGCTATCACACCGCCAAGGTGCTCCAGTTCGCCAGTCCCACCGGCGCCTGGTGGGTGCGAGTACGAGTCAAGGATGACGATCGCCATCGCGCCGAAGAACTTGCCCATGCAACCCAGACCACCGAAGGAGCCGTTTTCGTGGTGCGACTCGATTGAGCCTTGACCGGAAACAAGAAACTTGAAACTGGTCTTGAAACTAGAAACCAGAAACTAGAAACTGTTTTCATGCCCGACTACGAACCCGGCTGTCTTTTCTGCCGCATTATTCGAGGTGAGGCTCCGTCCAAGAGAGTCTACGAGGACGAGCGCACCTTCGCCTTTGAAGACATCAGGCCGCAAGCGCCCACGCACGTGCTGGTGATTCCCAAGACGCATATTCGAGGATTAAAAGAAGCCAGGCCGGAAGACTCCGAAACTATCGGCTATTGCCACCTGGTGGCTGCCCAAATCGCACGCGAACGTGGCATCGAAGAAGGATACCGCACGGTGATAAATGTCGGTCCGGGCGCCGGGCAGAGCGTCTTCCATCTTCACGTCCACCTGATTGGAGGAAGACATCTGAAATGGCCGCCGGGATAAGAGGCAGGCAAGAAACTTGGGGCGAGAGGGAGGGCACGACTCTAGTCGTGCCGATAAGCTTCCATGATGGCAGCGGGCTTTAGCCCGTGAGGGCAGTCGTCGAGAATCATCTCGCCGCGCGCAGAGGAGTAGGCCTACTCCTCTGCGGAACTCGCTAACCCCGCCTTTATCGGATTCTGACGGATGTATTCCCGGTTCGGTTCAAAATCATTTCCGTCGCGAATCCGATGGTCCAAGTATCCGCGTTCCCAAATCTGCACCTGCAACCGAGTTCCTTACGGGCGCGATGAGAGAATCCGCCTTTGATGATCGGCATGACTCTTTCTAATATGACGCCAGTAGGTGTGAAAAAAACGTGAAAATGGTTCGGCATTAGAACAAGTTCCTGTAACAAGTACTTCCCCTCACCGCGATAGTGAAACAGTGTATTGATAAACAGACCAGCCATTCGTTCCGCTTGAAAATAGAAGCGATGGCCCCAACTGCTGGCGGTGACGAAATAGGTGCTCAAGAGGCTACGCGCGAGGTCTCGGGGAGGTTTGGCCAAGACTCGCCTCGGGCGCTAAAGCCGAAACACTTGTAACATGTCTGTGACAGTCAAACATTGACATCGTTCAGCCAGCTATCCCTGCGTTCGATCCAGGAACTCGGTGTGCCATGCCATCTGGATCGCTTCCAGCTTGCCCTCATTGGACTTCTTGGGATCGTCCTTGAAACCGGGCAGCTGGGTGACGTAGCGGTGCAGGTCGGTGAAGCGCACTTCAAGAGGATTGATTTCGGGATGGGTCTCGGAGAGCCGGATGCCGATAGCGTCGGCGTCGTCCCAAGTCAGGTCTTTGGGCATAGTGTGCTCCCGGGCAGCAAGTAGCATTTGGCTCCTGAGCGTGAGTACCGACGGGCGAGGGCTAAATGCCAAGGGCTAATTGCTAGGTGCCGCTTTCTGAAACGTAGTTCCGACTCCAAGCCGGAATTTCCACCACAACCTTACCCGGCTTCGTAATCACCGTCTGGCAACCGAGACGGGAGTTTAGCTGGAGATCGGCAGCCATGTCCAACCGGTCCGCCTCATCGTCGTCCATATCGGCGAGGTTCTCAGTCCCTTCTTTGACCCAAACGTGACAGGTGGTGCAGGCACAGTTGCCGCCGCAGGCGTGCTCCAGGTGAATGCCGTGGTTCAGCGCAACATCTAAAATCGACCCTGCTTTTCCGTGATCCTGGTAAGGCAGCTTGCCATGCTCGAAGGTCGCCGTTTTGCCTTCCGGCAGAAACGTTACCTGCACCGTACTCTCGGCCGCGTTGTCGACGCTTGCGCTGCGGGCGTGTTGCCTGTTGTCGGACATTGGTTTGGGTCTCAGGTGGCAGGTCGCAGGTCTCAGAGTTGGATTGCCTGAGATCTGAGACCCTCCTACTTAGAATCCGCTTTGGCCGCCGGACGAGGCGCCGCAGGGCCTTCGCCAAGGTATGCCTGGTCTATGGTCTTGCCCTTGAGCACCGAGGCGACGGCCGTATCCATCATCAATTCTGCCAGACGGAAGGTCGCTTGGTTCAGCCCTTCAATCGCCTTCCGAATTGCCTGGTAATCCTCCTCGGTCTGGGCGGTGCGCAGCGCTTTTTCAAGCTTGTCTATTTTCTTGCGCTCGTCATTTGCGAGTTGCTGCCAGGCCTGGTTCTTGCGGCCCTTTTCCAGCGCCGACCGGATAGTCTCAGCCTCATTACGGGCCTCAATCAACTGGCGCTCCCGGAAATCTTCTTCGGCATAGTCGAACGAGTCCAGAATCATGCTCTCGACCTGGTTGTCCGTCAGTCCGTAGCTGGGCTGGACAGAAATTTCCGCTTCCTTACCGCTGCGTTGCTCGCGCGCAGTCACGTTCAGAATTCCGTTGGCATCGATCAGGAAGCGGACTTCGATGCGCGGCAGTCCGGCCGCCATGGGCGGAATGCCTTTCAAATCGAATCGCGCCAGAGAGCGGCAATCCTTCGCCAGTTCGCGTTCCCCCTGCAGGACGTGAATGGCGACGTTCGCCTGGCCATCCACCTGCGTCGTGTAATGCTGCGTGGCGGAAGCCGGTATCGTCGAATTTCGCAGGATGATCTTATCGGTCACACCGCCCGCCACCTCAATTCCCAGCGAGAGGGGTGTGACATCCAGCAAAAGCATGTTCTCGGTGGCCTCCGAGCCTCCGGAGAGAATGTTTGCCTGCACGGCCGCACCTAATGCAACCACTTCATCCGGATTCAGATCGGTGTGCGGTACACGTTGGAACAACTCTTGCACCAATTGCCTGACCTTAGGGATACGAGTTGAACCGCCCACCAGCACCACCTCGTCAATCTGCTCCGGCTTCAGGCCGGCATCTTTCATGGCCTGCCTACATGGTCCAACGGTGCGATTAATGACTGGCTGAACTAGTTGTTCGAACTGACCGCGCGTGATCTCGCGCTGATAACGTTTGCCGCCTGGAAGCCCCAGATCCAGCTTCGCGGAAGGTTGTGATGACAGTGCAACCTTTGCGTCGATTACGGCTTGTCGAATAGCCTGCACAGCTTCGCCGTTACGGCGAAGGTCCATTCCCAGATCACCGCGAATATCATCGAGTGCGATTGTAATCAGGAGATTGTCGATGTCATCGCCACCGAGATGCGTATCGCCATTGGTTGCGATCACCTCGAAAATCCCGTCGTGCAGCTTGAGAATGGAGATATCGAACGTGCCGCCACCTAAGTCGTACACGGCAACGATCCCGTTCTGTTTCTTATCTAGCCCGTAGGCGAGCGATGCCGCCGTCGGCTCGTTCACAAGTCGCAACACTTCGAGCCCAGCGATTCGTCCCGCATCTTTAGTCGCCTGTCGCTGTGCGTCGTTGAAGTAGGCGGGAACAGTTATGACAGCCTTGGTTATGCCGCTTCCGAAGTATCGTTCTGCATTGCGCTTGAGCTGACGCAGGATGAATGCGGAAATCTCGGGCGGTGTGAAGGTCTTCTCGCCCAGCTTGATACCTAGCACTTCCTCGGGCCGAAGATCTTCTGCCAGGTGAAAGGGGAAAAGCTTCAGCTCATCCTGCACATCCTCGATGCCGCGTCCCATCAGCCGCTTGATCGAGTACACGGCGCACTCCGGCGTTTCAATCAGGTACTTGCGCGCCGGGTTGCCAACGACAATCTGATCGTTCCGGCCGAGCGCGACTACGGAAGGGAGCAAATTCAGTCCGTCTTCCCCGGGAATGACGACCGGAGCGCCTCCCTGCATGTGCGCCACCAGGGAGTTGGTGGTGCCCAGATCGATCCCGACAATGCGCTCAGACATAAGCGTGATTTTCGAATTGACGGATTTTCGAATTGACAAATTGCAAGTTCACAATCCGACAATTCGAGATCTTACAAATTCGTCAATTTCCCAGCGCCTCGTTCACATCCCTGACCAGATTCCGGATGTAGTTGCGTCGGTTGAGCAAGTCCACCATCTTGTCCCGTACTGTCGCGCGGCCCGCTTCGTTTCCTGCATCCACCAGCTTGTCCCACTGGCTCCAACACCCCTTCAGCTCTTCAAATAAGCCCGCGTATTTCTGTTCGAACTCGGCCTTACGGGCTTCGAGTTCTCCTGTGAGTTCAGGGTCATCTTCCCCAGTCTTCTGGTTCATGCGTAATTCTTCAAGCTGCAGGTTGAGGTCGAAGACCTCCTCCAGCAAGTCAGGCGGGACGACCTGCTTCTTCACCTCACCTGTCACGCGGGCCTTTTCTGTGGCAGTCTTGGACTGCTCTTCCAGCTCGACGCCTTCCAGCCGCAATAGGTATTGCGTTCGCTTGATCGGATCTTTCAGGGTGCGGTAGGCATCGTTGAGCTGCGAACTCTGCTCAAGGCTCCATTCCTGCTCTTGTGAATCGGCTTGCGCATAAAGGTCAGGATGAAGCTTGCGGCTCAGATTGTAGAATTCACGCTCCAGCAGCCCATGGTCGATGTTCAGCTTTCGAGGCAGCCCGAAGAAGGAGAAATAGTCCACGGGGACCGGCGGCTGGACCTTGCCGCAGGCACTGCAGAAATGGACAGCCCGCATCGTCCCACACGACCAACAAGTCGTAGTAGCGTCCCCCGGCATGATTAAGGAAGAACTAGTTTTGGATTCTGGATTCGCCATACTTCGAGGTTTCAAAGTCTCAAAGTCTCAAAGTAACCCCAATCACCTGGAAACCCTGAAACCTCACGTTCGTGGGGCTCACCCGGTCAGGCAGTAAAGGAGCTCCCGCATCCGCAGGTCTTGGACGCGTTCGGATTGACAAAGACGAAACCCCGCTCTCCTGGTAGTCCAAGGTCATGCCGCGCAGGTAAATGAACGATTTGGGGTCAACGAACACGCGCACATCGCCGAACTCGAAAATGCGATCGTGCTCCTCTCGGTGCGTCTCGAACCTGATGCTGTAACTCAGCCCCGAGCAGCCGCCTCCTTGCACGCCCAGGCGCAGCCCGCCCTCATGCGGCGAAATGCCTTCCTTGACCAGAGCTGCCCGGATTCTGTCTAACGCCTTATCGGTTACCTGGATGGGTAACGCAGGTGCTGTCGCCGAAATGCCGGTTTTTCCTTCCGCCATAACGGGCATACTCTAGCTCCTTGTCGCGACCCTTGTCTGTGCCCGTCGTCACAGCCTCGAAATCGGGGGCTGACAGCTATTTACTGGCCGGGGTACCGATAGCGGCGGAAGGCGTCTTCTCCTCAATGCCCTGCTTTTTCTTCCAGTCGTGAATAGCGGCGCGGATGGCGTCTTCCGCGAGAACGGAACAGTGAATCTTGACCGGCGGCAGCGAGAGTTCCTTCACAATTTCGGTGTTCTTGATGGTCAGCGCTTCATCAATGGTCTTGCCCTTCACCCATTCCGTGGCCAGCGAGGACGACGCAATCGCCGAACCGCAACCAAACGTCTTGAACTTGGCATCCTCGATCACGTTGGTCTGCGGGTTCACCTTAATCTGCAGCTTCATGACGTCGCCGCATTCGGGGGCTCCCACCAGCCCAGTACCCACGTCGGGACTCTGCTTGTCCAACGAACCCACATTGCGGGGATTTGAGTAATGATCAAGAACCTTATCGCTGTAAGCCATGATTTACGAACTCCAATTCGCACGTTTCAAAGTTTCCATGTGAAGTCGTTGCGGAGTGCGCAGCGGTCCGAACTTTGAAACCTTGAAACCTTCTACTTTGCCGCCCACTTGACGTTCTTCAAATCGACCCCTTCTTTCGCCATCTCATACAGCGGCGAAAGCTCTCGCAACCGCTCTACTGTCTCGCAAACGCGGTCAGCGACGTAATCGACCTCGGCTTCGGTATTGAAGCGTCCCAGCCCGAAGCGGATCGAGCTATGCGCCAGTTCGTCTCCCGTCCCCAGAGCCTTCAGAACATAAGAGGGCTCCAGCGTTGCCGAGGTACACGCCGAACCGCTGGACACCGCCACGTCGTTGATGCCCATCAGCAGCGATTCGCCCTCCACATAAGCAAAGCTGATGTTCAGATTGCCAGGCAGACGGTGTTCCATCGAGCCATTGATGTACACCTCATCGAGGCGGCCCATGATCTTGTCCTTCAGCCTATTGCGCAATCCCGCCAGATGACACGCTTCCTTCGGCATCTCCTCGGTGGCGATTGCACATGCCTTACCCAGCCCGACAATCCCGGGCACGTTCAGCGTCCCGGAGCGCATGCCGCGTTCGTGCCCGCCGCCATCGATGCCGGGCGACAGTTGCACGCGGGGATTCTTGCGCCGCACATAAAGCGCTCCCACGCCCTTCGGCCCGTACATCTTGTGCGCCGAAATCGACGTGAGATCGATGAACTGCTTGTTGACGTCAACTGGCGCCTTGCCCACCGCCTGAGTGGCGTCGGAGTGGAAGATCACGCCTCGTTCTCTGCACAGTTTGCCGATCTCTTCAATCGGCTGCAGCACGCCAATTTCATTATTGGCGGCCATGATCGTCACGAGGATTGTCTTGTCGTCGAAGGCTCGCTTCAGATCATCCAGATCAATCAACCCGTCCTTCTGCACTGGCAGATAAGTCACGCGATAGCCGTACTTCTCCAGCCGCTTGCAGGTATCGAGCACCGCCTTGTGCTCGGTCACCGCCGTGATGATGTGATTGCCCTTCTCCCGGTACATCTCGGCGACACCTTTAACCCCCAGGTTGTCGCTTTCCGTCGCACCCGAGGTAAAGATGATCTCCTTGTTAGTAGCGCCGATCAGCTTGGCAATGCGTTCGCGCGCCGTTTCGACTGCCTCTTCTGCCACCCAGCCGAAGGCATGGTTGCGGCTGGCCGCATTGCCGAACTTGTCCGTAAAGTAGGGCAGCATCTCTTGCAGCACCCGCGGATCGACGGGCGTGGTGGCGTGGTTATCCATATAAATGGGCAGCTTGATGCCGTTGGGACCCTCCCGCACCTCAAAAGCTCCGGCCTTCCTATCCGTGCTCATAATCGCTCTCCTGCTTTGATAACCAGCGCATTATCCCAGCGTGATCAGCCTGAGCGATTTCTTTCGCGATCCACGCTGTCTGCCTTCCAGGTCTCTGTGACATCTGTTGCGCCGCACGCACCCCTGGTCAGCGCTGGGCCAAGTGCTGCATGGCCATCAATCCATAGTCTGCTCTCTGGGTGAGCTCCAGCATGGCTGGAACGATTGCGCTAAACCCGACCTAATCAGTCGTATTTGATTGTAGTTAGCTCGGCGAAGCAAAAGCAACGAAAAGGAGACCACCTTGCCATGGATCGAGACGGACGTAAGTTATAGCTTCTTAACGGCTTGCATTTGCTCACCGGGATGGCCAGCGAAATCCCCCGGCGCCATTACGCCAGGTGGAAAAGTCAGTGTCGACCGTGACTTCCGTGACTTCTGAGTACTTGACAAGCCCATCGGCAAGGCTACAATACCCGCAATTCCGGAGCAAGAGTCCCTCACCCACCCCGGGGAGGGTTCGTGACCGGATTTATGAATCCAACCTGCGTCGTCACCAGTTCCCGACAAGAGATCGATCATGGATCAGTGTAAGCATCCGCGCGTGCAGATCGTGGCCCGTGAAGCAGACGCCGAATTCGTGGAATGCCTCGAATGCGGCGAAATCTTTGAGTCTAGTGAATTCAAAGACATGGCCATCGAAGACAGCTCTGCCACCGCCGACTCCTGAAACCCCCTCCACACCGCTCTTTGCGTGAGCGTAGCCGCCTTGGTATGTCAGGAAGGCACTAAGACTAAGGTAACGTGAACCAGCAGTACTTCTGTAGCGAACACAATAGGAACTCTGCTATGTTGCCGACCGGGGAGAGTAGTATGCCCCTGAGGAGCTTTGCCGTGGCGCGATCGGTCTTAGTCGTCGATGACTCCATGCTCGCGCGGCACTCCATCTCCCGCCTGCTGGAGAAACGTGGCTTCGCTGTGGAGTCGGTCTCGGGTGGACAGGAGGCCTTAGACAGGCTGGTGAACTACCGTCCCAACCTCATCGTGACCGATATGAAAATGCCGGGTATGAACGGCGGCGAGTTGATTGCCGCCTTGAAATCCAACCGTCTAACCGCCGACATCCCCATCATCGTCGTTGCTGCCCGCCAAAGCGGCACCGAAGCCAAATCCGATGAGCGAGCCGACTATGCGATCTACAAGGACATCGACGTCGAGTCGCAGCTGGACAAGGCGCTGGCAGCTTTGTTTGGAGCTCGCAAATAAAATTGCTGATTGCCAATTTCCGACTACCAATTTGCATCGGGTTTGGCGCTTTCAATTGGCAATCGGCAATTGGAACTCGGCAATCCTCTAAACTCACTTTAGTGCCAGCCCTGCCTCCGCCGAGAAGTCCGCAGCCGCAAAATCTCGCGCAAGATATTTCGGATACGCCGCCGCCGCAATCATAGCTGCATTGTCGGTGGACAAAGGGCGAGAGGGGAAAAATACGGGCAGGCCTTCCATGGCAGCATCGCGTTCAAACCGCTGCCGCAACTCATTGTTGGCCGCGACGCCCCCCGTGACGAACAGCGTAGAGACGTCGTAAGCACCCGCCGCCGCCAGGGTCTTGCTCACCAGATCCTCCGCCATGGCCCGCTGAAAGGAAGCAACCAGGTCCAGTGTGTCTTGGTCGCACACCCGCAAGTAGTCTTCCAGCTTCGGTTTGACAACGACAGCCAGGGCTTTTCGCCGCGCATCAATGGCCTCCTGCATCTTGTGAGTCTCTACGTAGCGCAGCACCGCGGTCTTGATTCCGCTATAAGAAAAGTCAAAGCGCGGACGATCTTCTTCGGGCTTACCGCGGTCCTTGCGATCGCGGTGCTTGATTTGCGGAGGAGGAAATTTCACCGCATCTGAATCACCGTGTGTGGAAAGCTTGTCGATGACCGGCCCACCCGGGTAGCCGAGGCCGAGCAGCTTGGCCACCTTGTCGAAAGCTTCGCCCGCCGCGTCATCGCGGGTGTGCCCGATGTTCAAATAAGACCAGCCCTTCCCTTTTTGCTCCGCCAAGTAAAGATGGGTGTGTCCGCCCGAAACCACTAAGGCCAGCACCGGAAAGGCAACCTCGTGATTGCCCTTCTGCCGCTCTTCGAGCAACACGGCGTGGATGTGTCCTTCCAGGTGATTGACGGCGATGAGCGGCTTATCCAGCGCAAACGCCAGTGCCTTGGCGTAGCTGATGCCAACCAGCAGGGCACCCGCCAGTCCCGGACCTTGCGTGACTGCCAATGCATCGATGGACTGATAGCTCTGTCCGGCGTCCGCCAGCGCCTTGCGCACCACGGGAACGATCGCACGCAGATGCTCCCGCGAGGCTAGTTCCGGAACTACTCCGCCGTAGGGCTGGTGAGTGGCAATCTGGGAGAACACGACGTTCGAGACCACCTGCTCCCCCGAGCGGACCACCGCCGCGCCAGTCTCGTCGCAGGAACTCTCGATGCCGAGGATGTGGACGGAGGCCATAACGTTATATTATCTGAGCAACATCCAAACGAATTTGCTGAAAGACCATGCCATTTCGATCGTACGCAAGCTGCGCGACTCTGGATACCAGGCCTATCTGGTTGGGGGATGCGTGCGCGACCTGGTACTCGGGCGCGAGCCTGCCGACTACGACGTAACTACGGATGCCACACCTGACGAGGTCATCCGCATCTTCCCCGAGACCTATGCAGTAGGCGCCCAGTTTGGCGTTGTGCTAGTGCCGCTTCCGAAAAACGATGGTAGAGACGGGGCTCGCCCCGTCTCATCACCCGAATCAGACGTGGCAAGCCGCGTCTCCACCGAGCATCCCGGTGTGGTCGAAGTGGCAACTTTCCGCAGCGACATTGGGTATAGCGATGGCCGCCATCCTGACCAGGTCCGCTACAGTGAGGATCCGCGCGAGGACGTCGAGCGCCGGGACTTCACTATCAACGGTCTTCTCTTCGATACGGTCAAGGATGAGGTCCTTGATTTCGTAGGCGGCCGCAAGGACCTCGATGCGCGGATTATCCGTACCATCGGCGACCCGGAACGCCGCTTTGCCGAAGATAAGTTGCGCATGCTGCGAGCTGTGCGCTTCGCCGCGCGTTTCGATTACACCATTGAGCCAGCCACCTTCGCTGCCATTGAGAAGTTCGCGCACGGGATTCATCAGGTCTCCCGCGAGCGAGCACGCGATGAACTAACCAAGATGCTGACCGAAGGACACGCGCGCCGCGCCTTTCTTCTGCTCGATGAAACTGGCTTGCTGCAAGAGGTCTTGCCGGAAATCTCCGCCATGAAGGGGGTTGAGCAACCACCACAATTTCATCCTGAAGGCGACGTTTTCCTGCACACGCTGCTGCTGCTGGAAAAACTTCCGCAGCCCTGCCCGCGCACCCTTGCCTGGGGCGCCTTGTTGCACGATATCGGCAAGCCACCAACCTTCCGGGTCGCGCCCGACCGGATTCGCTTTGACGGTCACGTTGAGGTAGGGGTGAAAATGGCACAGGAGATTTGCCATCGCCTGCGTTTCTCCAATGAAGACACCGAACAGATCCTTGCGCTGATCGCCAACCACATGCGCTTTGCCCAGGTAGATCGCATGAAGGAATCCACCCTCAAGAAATTCATGCGTCTGCGCCGTTTTGAAGAGCACCTGGAACTGCATCGCATTGATTGCCAGTCCAGCCACGGCGACCTGACTTCCTACAACTTCACGCGCGAGAAGCTGGAGGCGACGCCACCTGAAACCATGCGCCCCAAGCCACTTTTGACGGGGCACGATCTGATCGCGACCGGTTACGTTCCGGGACCGCGCTTCAAAGAAATCCTTTCCGCCGTCGAAGATTCACAACTGGAGGGGAGGCTGCGCAGTAAAGAAGACGCGATGGAGTTTGTCCGGCGTGAGTTCCCGCAGTAATGATTCGCCGCCGAGATCGCCGAGCCCGCCGAGAATGCCCGAAAGATCTCGCCATCCTAAGCGGACGGTATTCCTCTTGTGCTCTCGGCGTCCTCAGCGCTCTCGGCGGTGAATAGGTGTTAAAATCTACAATTCATTAAGAACGGGGAGAGGGCATCATGGAGCACGCGGCCGCTGGCCTTCAGAAGATTGTCGCCGATGCTTTGCGGCGTACGCCCCCCGGACAAGCCCCCATTCTGGCGTGGCCGCTGGCCTGTGGCACGGCCGTTGCAGAGCGCACCCGCGTCATTGATTTCATACAGGGCGTGTTACGGGTGGAAGTGCCGGATTCCGGCTGGCGAATCGAATTGCAGACGCTCGCTCCCCAATACCTGGCCGTCATCAACCGCTATACCGGGGAGAGCGTCCAACGCATTCAGTTTGTGGTCGGCGAAAGAGCCGGACGGCGGTGATCCTTTCGCGGGCGTGGGCGCCCGCGCCACACGAGCATGAAAGTCACCGAAAAAGATGTTCTGTACGTGGCCGATCTGGCCAATCTGGAGCTCACGGCGGATGAGCGCGCCCGCATGGTGCGCGATCTGAACTCGATTCTGGATTACATCGACCGTCTCAACCAGCTCGATACTTCCGATGTGCCGCCCATGGCCCAGACCTCTGATCGCTTTGGCGTTGACCAAGCCAAGCAAGGCAGTGAGCGATTCGCTTATGCCAGCCGCGACGACATCCTTAACGGGCTGCGCAAGTCGCTGCCTCGTGATGAAGCGCTCGCCAACGCGCCGGAATCGGATGGAACCTTCTTCAAAGTACCCAAGGTGATTGAGCGCTGATCGGGCCAAGGACCAACGACTGGCGACTGAAATGGATTTGAGCACCCTCACCATCGACGCCGCCCGCTCCGCCATCGCCGAGCGCACGACGACTGCAACTGCGCTGGCCGAGTCTTTGTATGCCAGAATTGAGGATAGAGACCCCGCAATAGGCGCGTTTCTGACCCTGTCGAAAGATCGCGCACTGGCAAAGGCAGCGCATATTGACGCCCTGGCTGCAAAGGGCGAAAAGCTGCCGCCCCTGGGCGGCGTTCCCGTGGGGATCAAGGATGTGATGGTCACACGGGGTGTGCGCACCACGGCCGGCTCGAAGATTCTCAAGAACTTCATACCCCCATATGACTCTACCGCAGTCGCCCGCATGGAAGCCGCGGGTGCCGTTGTGCTCGGCAAAATGAATTGCGACGAGTTCGCTATGGGCTCGTCCAACGAGAATTCGGCGTATAAACCGGTTCACAATCCGCGGGATTTGACGCGTGTGCCGGGAGGCTCCTCCGGAGGATCAGCCGCCGCGGTCGCATCCGGAATGGCGGTGGTCACACTCGGCTCCGATACCGGAGGCTCGATTCGCCAACCGGCCTCCTTCTGCGGCGTTGTCGGGCTGATGCCCACCTATGGCCGGGTCTCCCGCTACGGCTTGATTGCCTTCGCTTCCTCGCTCGACCACATTGGCCCTCTTGCCAAAACCGTGAAAGACGCTGCTACCGTGCTCGGGACTATTGCGGGTCGCGACCCGATGGATTCCACTTCCGCCGATCTTCCGGTTCCGGATTATGTTGCGGAACTCGAAAAACCGGTGCGGGGCCTCAAGCTGGGAGTAGCTAAAGAATACTTCGGCGAAGGTTTAGATAAAGGAGTACGTGCAGCGATCGAATCTGCCATCCAGAAACTGGCCACCCTGGGATGCGAGATCGTACCGGTTTCTCTTCCCCATACCGAGTACGCGATCCCAACTTATTATCTAGTGGCAACTGCGGAGGCATCTTCCAACCTGGCTCGCTATGACGGTGTGCGCTATGGCCATCGCGCGCAGAATGTGCGCTCGCTTGCGGACATGTACGAACGCACCCGCGATGAAGGCTTTGGCGCCGAGGTGAAGCGCCGCATCATGCTGGGAACTTATGCCCTGAGCGCCGGCTACTACGATGCTTACTACCTCAAGGCGCAGCGCGTACGGACGCTCTTGACCCGAGACTTCGAAAAAGCTTTCGAGAAAGTAGATGCGATTGTCACGCCCACGAGCCCTACCGCCGCGTTCAAGCTTGGAGAGAAGGCCGACGACCCCCTAGCCATGTACCTGGCCGACATCTACACCGTGACCGCTGATCTGGTGGGAATTCCGGGAATTTCGATTCCCTGTGGAGAGAGCCGCGAACGGTTGCCGGTCGGCCTACAGATTCTCGGCCGCCACTTCGACGAGGCAACCATCCTCCGGGTGGCCCACGCCTACGAACAGGCGCGAGAGAACTGAGTTCTTCTCTTTCCGGGCCCGACGTTCTTCATATTGTCATTCCGTCAAGCGGAGCGAGGGATCCGCTTTTCTTGTATTCGCCACGAAAGCGAGATTCCTCACCGGGCTGAAGCCGGAATGACAAGCATTAGATGGCTGGCAGCGAAATCGAGAGATGCTTCGCATCGCTCAGCATGACAAGTCGGCGAGGAAACTGCTTTTGATACTCGACTGAGAACCTTTACTCCGACCCGAAGCCAGCCTCTTCCGGCGCGCCGTGACGTCGCAACAACTGCGGCAAGTTTTGCGAGAAAGCGGACCGAGGCAAAACCATGTCGCATCCCGCTTCATGAGCTTTCTGCTTCAAGTCGCCCTGCACGTGGGAAAGGAAC
>Ga0209160_1002560_pt1 | contig 15109 bp, 17 predicted proteins | sample GraSoiAngelo_153_FD_186167 | JGI IMG/M metagenome (GOLD analysis project Ga0209160, IMG submission 186167) | Grasslands soil microbial communities from the Angelo Coastal Reserve, California, USA - 14_1009_12_40cm (SPAdes) (version 2) | ecosystem: Environmental > Terrestrial > Soil > Grasslands ...
GCGCTGCTGCACGACGAGGCCGTCGCTCGGACCTATCTCGGCGGGTAGCGCCGATCGCGCCGAGGTCTCAGAGGGGGCAAGCCCCTCGACGATTGGGCAAGGCCCTCGACCGTCAGTCCGGCTCGAGCACCTTCGTCGCGGCGGGATAGGTCCCGAGGACCTCGAGCCAGGCGCAGCACACGCGCATGAGGCCGAGCGCCTGCCGCGCCGGGGAGAGGTTGGGGTCGCCCTCGAAGTCGAGGTAGAAGACGTAGTCCCACGGCGCGGCGCGGCTCGGGCGCGACTCGATCTTTGTGAGCTGGATCGCCGCCGTCGCCCACGGCTCGAGCGAGCGCACGAGGGCCCCGGGCAGGTTCTGCGTCGCGTAGACGACGCTCGTCTTGGTCGGACCCGCGCGAAGCTCCGACGGGATACGCTCGGGCACCTCGAGCTCGCCCTCGCGCGCGATCGCGAAGAAGCGCGTGAAGTTGTCGCGCGAGGTCTCGATCGACTCTGCCAGGACGGAAAGGCCGTAGCGCGTCGCGGCGCGCCGGCTCGCCACCGCCGCGACCGAGGCGTCCCCACCGCTCGCGAGGTCCGCGGCCGCACCGGCGGTGTCGTACGCCGCTTCCGGCTGGATGTTCCGCGCGCGCAGGAAGTCCTCGACCTGCGCGAGCGCCTGTGGGTGGCTCCGCGCGACGCGCACGCCGTCGAGCGTCGCGCCGGGGACGCCGAGCAGGCAGTGGCGGACGCGGATGATCGTCTCGGCGACGATGCGGACGCCCATGTGGTGCCGCAGGAGGTCGTAGACGTCGGCGACGACGCCGGCGTGGGTGTTCTCGACGGGCACGACGGCGGCCTCCACGGAGCGGTCCTCGAGCGCGCCGAAGACGTCCGCGAACGTCCGAAGCGGCACCGTCTTCGCGCGCGGGAAGAGCGCCGAGGCCGCGGCCTCGGAGAACGCGCCCGCGAGACCCTGGTAGGCGACGGCGCCCTGACTCAGCGGTACACCGCCGTGCGCCACTCGGGGTGTCGATCGTCGTCGCCGCGCGCGATCGCGATGTACGCGTCGCCGATCCGCTTGCCGACCGGCCCGATGTCGCCGCGGCCGACCGCGCGGCCGTCGATCTGGACACACGGCGCGACCTGTGCGCCGGTGCCGCAGAAGAACACCTCGTCCGCGATGTACAGCTCCGTCCGGTCGATCGCGCGCTCCTGGACGGCGATCCCGAGCTCCCGCGCGAGGGCGAGGATCGTGTCGCGGGTGATGCCCTCGAGGATGTCGGCCGTGACCGGCGGCGTGACGAGCGCGCCGTCGCGGACCATGAAGAGGTTCGCGCCGCCGCCCTCCGACACGTGCCCGTCGCCCGTGAGGAAGATCGCCTCGTCCGCGCCGTAGTCGAGGGCCTCGTCGACCGCGAGCGCGGTGTTGATGTACGCCCCCGTGAGCTTTCCGCGCGCCGGGATCGCGTCGTCGGGCGTCCGGCGCCAGCTCGCGGTATGCGCGACGAGGCCGCCGGTGGGCAGGTATGCGCCGAGCGGGAAGGCGTACATGCCGAACCCGTCGCGGATTCCTTTGAGGGCGACCTTCACCGTGCGTGCGGCCTTGTACGCGACCGGTCGGATGTAGACGTCGTTCCGGAAGGAGTTGCGCTTCAGGAGCTCGACCGTGATCCGCGCGAGCTCGCTCGCGTCGCCGGGTAGCGCGACCCGGAGGATGCGGACCGAGCCGGCCATGCGCTCGAAGTGCTCGCGCAGCCGGAACACGTAGAGCTGCTCGCGCGCGGGGTTCCAGTACGCGCGTATGCCTTCGAACACCGCGGTGCCGTACTGGAGCGCATGCGTCGCGATGGAGATCTTCGCGTCCGCGAGAGGCACGAACGCGCCCTCGAAGTACGCGATCGTGCTCTCGGCGATCTCCTGCGAGGCCGTCGCGACCTCCTGGTGCCGCTGTTCGACCGTGCTCGGCATGGCCACACCTCCGGCGATGAAAAAACCTCCCGTCGTCGGGAGGCTTTCGCGCTGCTGGACCTCATGCGCGTTAGCGGCGCGCCCCTCCCCGTCGAGCTCCCGCCAGGAGCCCGCTGAAGACGACCGTCGAGGGGGCTGCGCCCCCGAGGTCGATGGGGGCTCCGCCCCCCTCGCACCCCCCGACGTTCACCAGTCCACGCATCGCTCGCGAACGCTAGGCGAGGGCGAGCGGGCCGTCAAGAACGCGCGTGCTCAGATGCGCGCGATGACCTCTCCGCGCTGCCACACGCGGCGCGCGATCTCGAGCGCGACGAGATCGAAGACGACGAGGAGCGCGCCGACGGCGACGAGCGGCCACCCCTCCGCGACCTGCGACGCGACGAAACCGAGGCCGCCGAGCACGAAGACCGACAGCGCGATGACGAGGCCGGCGACCTGCTGCGCCGCACGGCTCGAGCGGACCCGCGCGGCGACGATCATCGTGATGCTGCCGGTCGTGATGAGATAGAGGAAGGCGAGGACGAGGATCGCGTAGAGGACCTCTAGCCCGAGCGCGCTCGCGACGCGCGGCGCCCCGTACCGGAACGACGCGAGCGCATACGCGGCTGCCAGCGTGACCGCGCACGTCAGCATGACCGGCACGACCATGCCCACAAGCTTGCCGAGCACGATGTCGAAGTCCCGGATCGGCGCGGCGAGGAGCGGCACGAGGGTGCCGTTCTCCTTCTCCGCCGTGAAGGTCGCGGCGATGAGGGCCACGCCCGAGAGCGCGGGGAAGAACACGCTCTGCGCCGCGAGCGCCACGAGCGTGAGGTCGCCGCCCGTCCCGAGCGGGATGCGGCGGTTCGAGAAGATGAAGAGCATCGGGATGACGATGAAGATGGACATCCGCAGGAGTGACGCGCGGTCGAGGAAGACCTCCCAGCGGATCTCGCGCCAGGCGATGAGCCACCACTTCACGTGCGCACGTCCGCGAGGATCGCCATGTACGCCTCCTCGAGCGACCGCTCCTCGGCCGCGAGCGTGACGACACGGATGTCCGCGTCGAGCAACGACCGGAGGACAGCCGTATTCGTCGTCCGCGGATCGTCGGTCGCGAATCGCAACGCGAGCAGCCCATCGCTCGCGCCGGCGGGCTCGCCGCGCACGCCCGCCTTGGCCAGCGCGGACAGCGCCATGGCCGCATCGCCGGCGAACGTCACGGTGTAGCGAGGCTGCCCGACGGCGCGGATCTCGTTCGTCGCGCCCACGCGGACGACGCGTCCGCGGTAGAGCACGACGACGCGATCGGCGATCCGCTGCGCCTCGTCGAGGTCGTGCGTCGTCAACAGGATCGCGCGATGGCGCGCGCGCAGCGACACGATGAACGAGCGCAGGGTCTTCGCCATCTCGGGGTCGAGGGCGGTCGCGGGCTCGTCGAGGAGGAGCACCGGCGGGTCGTGGACGAGCGCGCGGGCGATCGCGACCTTCTGTCGCATCCCGCGCGAGAAGGCGCCGAGCCGCGTGTCGAGGACGTCGTCGAGTCCGAGGACCTTCGCCAGCTCGAGCGCGCGATCGTCCGGATCCGACACCTCGTAGAGCCGCGCGAAGAAGCCGAGGTACCGGCGGAGGGGCATGCGCTCGTAGAGCGACGGCTGGTCGGTCACGAACCCGCAGCGCGCACGGACGGCGTTCGCGTCCGCGCGGACCGAGATGCCGTCCACGAGCACGTCGCCGTCGCTCGGCGCGAGGATGCCGCCGATGATCCGGCTCGCCGTCGTCTTCCCCGCGCCGTTCGGACCGAGGAGCGCGACGATCTCGCCCGGCTCGACGGTGAACGAGGCGTGCGAGAGCGCGGCAAGCGCGCCGAACTGCCGCGTCACGTCGCGGACCTCGATCATCGTTCGAGCATATGCCCCGATGCCGTAGGCTTTTTCGCGTGGACGTCGCGCTGTCGCTCCATGGCCGCATCGCGATCGTGCTCGTCCTCTACTTCACGCTCGTCGGCCTGTGGGGTCTGTGGCTCGGCGTCCGCGACAGCGGTCCGACGCCGAGCTTCCGCGGCGCGATCGTGATCGCCGAGATCGGCGCGATCGCGCAGGGCCTGCTCGGCCTCGGCGTGCTCGCGGTCGGCGACCGGCCCGACGCGATCCACGTGCTCTACGGGTTTGCGCTCGTCGTGGCGATGCCACTCGCGGCGTCCCTCGTCCGCGAACGCGCGCCGCGCGGCCAGGCCGTCGCGCTCGGGTTCGCCGCCCTCTTCGCGGCGGGCCTCGCGATCCGCGGGATCACGACCGCGCGATGAGCGTCACGCGTCCGCGTGCGACCACGGCGCCGCCAGGGATCGAGGAGCATCCGGACACGTCCGACGGCGCGCTTCAGGCCCTGCGCGGGGACTTCGACTACTTCCAGGTCGCGGGATCGGGGCCGACGTTCCCGGTCGCTCAGCACGCCGCGGAGCGCTTCCGCGCCTGGCTCAGCGAGGTCGGCATGTTCTCGCACGTCGGCTACGCGGCGTACAACGCCGCGCTCGACGCGACGCGCGCCGACATCGCCGCGGCGCTCGGCGACCCGGGCGGGGCCGCGCGGATCGCCCTCGTGCAGTCGGCGACCGAGGGCCTCAACACGGTCGTCGCGGGGATGCGCCTTCCACCGCATGCGCTCCTTCTCACGACCGCCGAGGAGCACGGGAGCGCGCTCTACCCCCTCGGCCGTCGCGCCACGCTGGGCGACGAGCTGCGGCTCATCCCCTGGCATCGCGACGCCGACGAGTTCCTCGCCGAGGTCGATGCGGGTCTCCGTGACGGCGCACGCGCTCTACTGGTGTCGCTCGTCTCGTGCCGCAGCGGCGACGCCCTCCCCGCCGCCGAAGCGTGCCGGCGGGCGCGGGCGGCCGGCGCGATCGCGATCGTCGACGCGGCGCAGGCGCTCGGTCAAGTGCCCGTCGACGTGCGCGCGCTCGACGCGGACGCGATCGTGACGCTCGGGCACAAATGGCTCCATGGGCCGCTCGCGACCGGCGCGTTCTGGGTCCGCGAGCTCGAGCGCTTCGACACCACGCGCCTGGGCTGGCGCTCGCGCCTCGAGCTGCCGCCGGGAAGCACCGACGTCAACCCGGACGCGACGCGCTTCGAGACGGGCACCGTCGACGCCGCCGCCTTCGTCGGGCTGCGCCAGACGCTCGCGGTGCATCGCGCGCTCGGTGGGCGCGTCGCGCAGCGTGTCCGCGCGCTGCGCGAGCGGCTCCTCGCGCGGCTCGCCGAGCTCCCGTTCGCCCTCCGGTCGGACCCGCACGCGCCGACGGGCATCGTCGTGGTCGTGCCGCCGGGCGACGCCGAGGATCTCGTGACGCGGATGTGGGAGGAGGAGCGGATCGTCGTGAAGCACCTGCACGAGCCGAACATGCCCGAGGCGATCCGCATCTCGTTCTGGGCGCTCCACCGCGAGGAGCAGATCGATCGCCTCGCCGACGGCTTCGCGCGTCAGCTCCGTTAGGGTCGCGTCGTGACGAAGCTCGACGGACAGGTCGCGATCGTGACCGGCGGGGGACGCGGGCTCGGTCGCGCCGTCGCGGAGACGCTCGCGTCGCTGGGCGCCGCGGTCGTCGTCGCCTCGCGCAACGCGCCCGAGCTCGACGAGGTCGTGCTCGGGATCAAACGGAAAGGGGGGCGTGCGCTCGCGCAGACCGCCGACATCGCGGACGAGCGGCAGGTCCAGGAGCTCGTGCTCGCGACGGAGCGCTGGGTCGGACCCGCCTCGATCCTCGTGAACAACGCGGGCATGGTCGATCCGATGGTCCCGCTCGCGCGGTCGAACGCGGCGCTCTGGCTGCGGAACATCGCGATCAACGTGGGCGGCACGTACCTGGCGACGCGCGCCGTGCTTCCGGGCATGCTCGACCGCGGTCAGGGGCGCATCGTGAACATCTCGTCGGGCGCGGCGACGCGGCCCAGCGCTGGCTGGACCGCGTACTCGGCCTCGAAGGCGGCGGTCGTGCAGCTCACGCGCAGCCTCGCGCTCGAGCTCGAGCACAGCGGCGTGACCGTCTGCGCCTTCAATCCCGGGTACATGGACACCGAGATGCAGGAGCGGATCCGGCGGACGCCGACGGCGGACTTCCCGCGGAGCGACGAATACCGCGCCGCCCAGCGCGAGGGGAAGCTGAAGGATCCCGCGGTGCCGGCGCGCGCGATCGCGTACCTCGCCATGCCGTCGACGCACCGCAACGGCGCGGTCCTCGAATGGAGCGACGAAAGCCTGCGGACCGAGGTCGAGAAAGCGCTGGCCTGACTCGGGACGCGCGGCCGGCTCAGCGCTCCGAGGCCTTCTCCCGCCCGACCGGCTTGTAGCGCTTCCGCTTCTCGATCGCGCCCCGCAGGAGCGCGGTCGTCCCGGAGGGATCGGTCTTCGCGCGTTGCGCGAGCTCCGCGGACGAGCGGCCGATGAGACCGCAGGTCGCGCAGTCGCCGCGGCCGTCGAGGCGCGCATGGCAGTGGACGCAGTGGACCTCGAACGCCCCGTGCGGCTTGAAGAGGCCCATCGTCTCGGCCTCCGCGATGAGCGCTCCGATCTCGTCGGCCATCAATACGCCAGGACCACGGACTTCTTCTCGAGGTAGCCGTCGAGCGCTTCGATCCCGTGCTCTTTGCCGAAGCCGGACTGCTTCGCGCCGCCGAAGGGGAGCTGGTCGTACGCGACCTGGATGTCGTTCACCCAGGTGTAGCCCGCCTCGATCTGCTCGGCCGCCTTGCGCGCCTTCGCGAGGTCCTTCGTCCAGATCGACGACCCGAGCCCGTAGACGCTCGCGTTCGACTTGGCGATGGCCTCGTCGAGGTCCTTCACGATGAAGACCGGCAGCGCCGGCCCGAAGACCTCCTCGGTCGCCATGCGCGAGTCCTCGGGGACATCCGTGAGGACGGTCGCCTCCATGAACCAGCCCTTCTCGAACTCCTTGCCCTCCGGGCGCTTGCCGCCCGCGAGCACTTTCGCGCCGCGCTTCACCGCGTCGGCGACCTGGGCCTCGACCTCGGCGCGCTGGCGCTCGGTGTGGAGCGGCCCCATCTTCACGCCTTCCTTGAGGCCGTCGCCCACGGGCCATTCCTTTGCGGCGCGGTCGGCGATCTTCTGCATGAACTCCTGCGCGATCGCTTCGAAGAGGTACACGCGCTTGACCGCCAGGCACGCCTGTCCCGCGTTGAAGAAGCGGCCGATCGCCGTCGCCGCGGTGGCCCGCCGTATGTCCGCGTCGTCGCAGACGATCATCGGGTCGCTCCCGCCTAGCTCGAGCGTGACGCGAGTCACGTTCTGCGCCGCGAGCTGCATGATCCGCTTGCCTGTCTCGGTCTGGCCGGTGAACGCGATCTTGTTCACCTTCTTGTGCGACACGAGCGCGTCGCCGATCTCGCCGCCGGGTCCATGCACCGTATTGAGCACGCCCGCCGGGAGCCCGACCGAGTTGATGATCTCGATCGTCCGTTGCGTCGCGAGCGGCGTCGTCGATGCGGGCTTGAGGACGACGGTGCAACCCGCGGCGAGCGCCGGAGCGACCTTGTTCGCCATGAGTGTCAGAGGGAAGTTCCAGGGGGTGATCGCGACGACGACGCCGACGGGCCGGCGGAGCGTGAGGCCGAACTTGTTCGCGTCCTCGAGCGGAACATAGTCGCCGCGCAGCTTGTCCGCGAGGCCGGCGTAGTAGTCGAGGTTCTCGCTCACCCGGGATGCCTCGAGGACGGCGTGCGCGAGCGGCTTGCCCTGCTCGAGGGTCAGCAGCTTCGCGATCTCGGGGACGGCCGCCTTCACCTTGCGGGCGGCCTCGTGCATGAGCTGCGCGCGTTTGGCGCCGGAGAGTGAGGCCCACGCGGGAAAAGCCTTCGCCGCCGCGTCGACCGCCGCGTCGACGTCCGCGAGCGACCCCTTCGGCACCGTATCCACGACCTCGCCGTTCGCGGGATTGCGGACCTCGAGCGTCTTCCCGCTCTTCGCGCCGACGGTCTCCCCGGCGATCAACATGCTGGTGGCCATCTACGAAATCCTCCCCGTGCGGTGGGCGGAACGCCTCGCGCAGACAGTACGGGCGCGGCGTTCGGTGTCGCTCTAGAGTCTATGAACTTTTCCGCTGGGGGGCTTTCCATGGCCGTGCGTCTTCTGAAGCAGGATGCGATCGGGCACGTCGTGCTCGACCGGCCGCCGGCGAACTCCTACGACCGCGCGTTCCTCGACGAGCTCGACGCGGCGATCGAGGACGCCCGCCGCGACGACGCCGTCAAGGCGATCCTGGTGCGGAGCGCGAACGAGCGTTTCTTCTCGGCTGGCGCCGACATCAACGTCTTCGCGAAGGGCGATCTCGACGTACAGAACGCGTTCGTCGTCTGCGCGAACGAGGCGATGGGGAAGCTCGAGGCTGTCCCCAAGGTCGTCGTGGCCGCGATCAACGGGCACTGCCTCGGCGGCGGGCTCGAGATCGCGCTGTGTTGTGACTTCCGGATCGCCGCCGAGGGCGCCTATCGCATCGGCCTGCCCGAGGTGACACTCGGGCTCCTTCCCGGGACCGGCGGGACGCAGCGGCTGCCGCGGCTCATCGGGCGCCAGAAGGCCCTCGACCTCATGCTCCGCGGGACGACGCTGACTCCGCAGGACGCGCTCGCCGCGGGCGTCGTCGACGAGGTCGTCCCCGCGGGCATGTTGCTGGACAGGGCACTCGAGCGCACCCGTGCCTACGCGACCGGCCCGACGTACGCGATCGGCCAGATCAAGCTCGCGGCCGTCCAGGGATACGGAATGCGTCTCGACGAAGGGTTGAAGCTCGAGCGCGAGGCGCTCATCCGGCTCTTTGGGAGCGAGGACGCGCGCGAGGGCGTCACGGCCTTCGTGGAGAAGCGGAAGCCGAACTACAAGGGGAAATAGCGGATCCGAGCCTGGCATCCGTTCTGCGGCACTCGGGGGCTTCCACTTCGCGGAGGAGGACGACCATGCCCGTGACCAGCAAGCCCCGTCCGCGCGAGCGTCGCCGGCCGCCGCACAACGGCGACGTGCTGTCGCCCGAGCCCAAGTACGCGAAGCTGGGCGAAGAGGTCCAGCGTTTCGACTCCCTTCGCGCGCTCCCGATCGGTCTCTCGGAACAGGCCCGGAGCCAGAGCTCCGAGGCGCTCAACCGGGTTCTCGCCGACTCGACGGTCCTCTACCACCTCTACAAGAAGCACCACTGGCTCGTGGCCGGTCCGACCTTCTACCAGCTGCACCTTCTCTTCGACAAGCACGCGGACGAGCAGCTCGAGATCGTGGACCTCGTCGCGGAGCGTGTGCAGTTGCTCGGTGGCATCGCCGTCGGCGATCCGCGCCACGCCGCGGAGCTCACGAGCATCGAGCGTCCGCCCGACGGCGCCGAGGACGTGCCCGCGATGATCACGCGCCTCCTCAAGGCCCACGAGGCGCTGATCAGGGGCGTGCGCGTGGCGATCGAGCTCACTGAACAAAACAAGGACTGGGGCTCGAACGACCTGCTGATGAGCGACGTGCTCCGGCGGAACGAGCTGCAGGTCTGGTTTGTGGCGGAGCACATCGTCGACATCCCGCTCGTTGACGAGGAATAGGAGGCGCTAGCCTCCCGGCGGTGCCGGGCAAGATCTTCTCCCTGCCGGAGAGCGTCGCGCGGTTCGTGCCCGATGGCTCCTCGGTCGCGCTGGGATGCGCGCTCGAGCCGGCGATCCCGTTCGCGTTCGCGCACGAGCTCATCCGCCAGGGCCGGCGAGACCTCGAGCTCATCGGGCCGATCTCCGACATCGCGTTCGATCAGCTGATCGGCGCGGGGTGCGTGCGCGGGGTCACCGCGGCCTGGATCGGCAACGTTTCCGCGGGGCTCGCGCACGCCTACCGGCGCGCGATGGAGCAGGGCGTACCTCGCCGGATCGAGGTCCACGATCACACGAACTTCACGATCGCCCAGGCGCTCCTCGCCGGCGCGCTCGGGGCGCCCTATCTGCCGACGCGGACGATCCTGGGCAGCGACATCGCGCGCGCGAACCCTACCTTCCGCGAGGCGACCGATCCTTTCTCAGGCGACCGGGTGCTCCTCGTGCCGGCGATCGCGCCTGACGTCACGGTCATCGCGGCGCAGCGCGCCGACGCTGACGGCAACACCCACCTCTGGGGGCCCTGGGGCGTCTCGCAGGAGGCCGCGCTCGCGGCGAAAGCGGTCATCGTGCTCGCGGACGAGATCGTCGAGCGGGCGGTCATCGCCAGCGACCCGAACCGGACGATCGTGCCGGGCACGAAGGTCGCAGCGGTCGTGCACGAGCCCGGCGCCTGCCATCCCTCGCCGCTCCAGGGCCGTTACCGGCGCGACCACGACTTCTACCGTGAGTACCACGCCGCGACGCGGACCGCCGAGGGTCAGAGCGCCTGGCTCGCGGAGTGGGTGACCGGCGTCCCGGACCGTGCGGCCTATCTCGCGAAGCTCGGTCCGCGCTGGGTGGCGCTTCGGGATTACGGGAGACCAGCCGCCGAGGTCCGGTATTAGGTCAAATGAGCGAGGGCACGTACTTTTCAAAGGCCGAGCTCATGGTCGCGCAGGCGGCGCGCGAGATCGCCGATGGGGAGCGCGTGTTCGTTGGCATGCGGCTCCCGCTCATCGCCTTCGTCGTCGCGAAGCGAACCCACGCGCCGAGCGCGGTCGGGCTGTTCGAGCTCGGCATCGTGCGGGACGAGCCCTCGCCGGAGCTGCTCTACACGATGGGCGACACGCCCAACGTCGCCGGGGCGGTGTGGTGCGCGCGGACGATCGACCTCATGGGTCTCCTGCAGCGCGGTGACATTGACGCCGGCTTCATCGGCGGCGCTGAGATCGACCGCCACGGGAACCTCAACACGACCGCCATCGGCCCTGACCGGATGCATCCGGACGTGCAGCTTCCCGGATCGGGCGGCGGCGGGGACATCGCGAGCCTAGCGCGCCGGCTCATCGTGATCATGCCGCACGACCGCCGTCGCCTGCGCGAGAAGGTCGACTTCGTCACCTCGCCGGGCTACGGGAACGGCCGCGGGTGGCGCGAACGGCAGGGGCTTGCTCGCGGCGGGCCGAGCGTGCTCATCACGACCCTTGGTGTGTTCCGCTTCGTCGATGGCGAGGCCGTCCTCGCGTCGTTCCATCCGGGCAGCTCGGTCGAGCGGATACGCGCTGAGACCGGGTGGGACCTCAGGGTCGCGGCCGACGTGCGAGAGACCGAGCCGCCGAGCGTCGAGGCCTTGCGCGTGATACGCGAGTACGACCCCCATGGCTTCTGGACCCGCCGCGAAGAGTGACCAGCCGTTTCGCGGCGGTCGCACTGAACCTGACCCTCCGCGTGTGGATCGCGTGCTTCCTCGTCGAGGTGCTCACGCATCCCGATGACCGTCGCTTCAAGGGGAAGGCGATCCCGGTGCGAAACCTCCTCATCGTTGGCGGACTGTCGCTCCTCTTTCCGGCGCTGCACCTCTTCCGCCGGCGCCGAGCGCGCTACCCCTGGTGGACGGACGACCTCTGGCTCTCGCTCTTCTGGCTCGACATGGCCGGCAACTCGTTCGACCTCTATGACCGCTACACGCACTTTGACCTGATCCCGCATCTCCACGGAACAGGTGCTTCGGCCGTAGCGATCGAACGGGCCTTCGGGTCGACGCGGCGGCAGGCGTTCCTCGCGTCGAATGCGCTCCACGCGGCGCTCGAAGCGCAGGAGTACGCGACGGATGTGCTCTTCGGCACCCACAACGTGCGCGGCTGGTGGGACTCGGCGGGCGATCTTCTCGCCGGCCTCCTCGGCGCGGCGATCTACCTGCGGGCGGAGCGATTGTCACGGTCGAGGAAAAGAAAGAGAGCGGCCGGTCCGGCCGCTCTCCGGAGGCTTGAGGCGCGCGCGCTCACTGATGGATCGTGATGTTCCCGTTCACCAGAGGCGCCCACGGAGCGCCTGTATTGGTTGCATCCGCGCAGTCCGCGATGTCCCCCGCTGGTTGCAGGTTTACCAGGTCGAGCGTCGACGTCTCTCCGGGATTGCCGTTGTCGTCGAAGGAGAAGCGGTGGTAACTGCCGGCTACCACGCCGAACTGCGTGAAGTAGGAGCCCGTGGTCTCCGCCACCCGTGAGGTCACATAGGCGCGGTTGCCGCTGATCGCGACGCAGATCGGCACGGACTTGAACGATCCACCGGGGACGCATTGCCCGTCGGGGACGATCCCGTTCACGGTACCGACGAGTCGGCCATCCTGGTTGTGGCCGTTGACCGCGAGGTTGAGCCAGAACGTCGCTCCGCCGCCGCAGTCGCCGCGGATCCGGCCGCCGCCGGTGATGAACGCGCCATCCGACAGGGCCATCGCGACCGCCCCGAAGCGCATCGCGGGGACCTGGAGGAGCGTGCAGCTGAGCCCCGCGGGATAGTCGATGAGTGCCTGGACCGCCTGCGTCAGGCTGGTCAGCGCGCCGGTGTCGAGAACGACCGTCAGACTGGTGCCGCCAGTGCAGCTCAGCGTGACCTGGGTCTGCCCGAGACCGCTGACGGGAAACGCCGTGCCCAGCATGAGCCCGGCGGCTGCCGCGATGGCGATGATCGTCCGCTTCATACGTCCCTCCGGGAGTTCCTTGATCGCGGGGCACCCACACTCCGGGTGACGCCCCCCGGATAGGCTTCGACGCCCGGATTGAGCACCCCTTGAGAGCCTCTGTAGGGGCTCCGTCGTCACGCCGGGCTGGCGGTCAGGCCGAGGACCGCACGCTCGTCCGACGAAGCGCCCGACTTCGTATGCTCTTCCGGCGCAATGGCCGCCGCGGTCCGCCTCCCCGAGCTGCCTGACCGGTACAACGCCGCCGAGACCTTCATCGACGCACATCGCGGCGTGCGCGACTCGGCCGTCGCCATCCGCTGCCGGGGGACCGGAGTGACGTACGGCGAGCTTGCCTCCAACGTCGACCGTTCCGGCAACGCCCTCCGCGAGCTCGGCGTCGGGATGGAAGAGCGCGTCGTCGTCATGTGCCTCGACTCGCCCGCGTTCGTCTACGCCTTCTTCGGCGCGATCAAGATCGGCGCCGTGCCGGTGCCGACGAACACGCTGCTCGTGCCGCACGACCTGCGCTACGTCCTCGCCGACAGCCGCGCCGTCGCGATCGTCGTCTCCGCCCCGCTCCTCCCGAAGGTGCTCGAGATCCGCAAAGACCTGCCCCGGCTGCGTCACGTCATCGTGTCCGGAGGCGACGCACCGCCGGAGACGCTGTCGCTGGAGGGCCTCCTGGCCGCGGCGTCGGACGAGCTCTCGCCCGCGGACACGACGCCGGACGACGCGTGCTTCTGGCTGTACTCGTCGGGCACGACCGGCTTCCCGAAGGGCGCCGTGCACCTGCAGCACGACATGATCTATTGCTGCGAGACGTACGGCGCGTCGGTGCTCGCGACGACCGAACGCGATCGCCACTTCACCGTCTCGCCCCTGTTCCACGCGTACGGTCTCGGCAACGGCGTCTTCTTCCCGTTCCGGGTCGGCGCGTCGACCGTCTACAAGCCCGAGCGCGCGACGCCCGACCTCGTGTACGGCCTCATCACGACGGAGCGGCCGACCATCCTCTTCACCGCGCCAACGTTCTATGCGGCTCTGCTCGCCTATCCCGAGCAGGACTTCAGATACGACCTCTCCTCGCTTCGCATGTGCGTCTCCGCCGGCGAGGCGCTGCCCAAGCCGCTGTTCGAGTCCTGGCGGAAGCGATTCGGCCTTGAGATCCTCGACGGGATCGGGGCCACGGAGATGCTGCACATCTTCATCTCGAACTTCCCCGGCAACGCGCGCGGGGGCACGAGCGGGACCCCGGTCCCCGGCTATGGCGCGAAGATCGTGGACGACGACGGGAAGGACCTCGGGCCAGGCGCGACCGGCAACCTCTGGGTCTCGGGCGACTCGTGCGCCGCGTACTACTGGAACAAGCACCAGAAGTCGAAGGCGGCGTTCAAAGGCGAGTGGTACGTCACCGGCGACAAGTACCACCTCGACCCTGACGGCTACTACACGTACGAAGGCCGCTCCGACGACATGCTGAAGGTCTCCGGGCAGTGGGTGTCGCCGGCCGAGGTCGAGGCCGCACTCATGGAGCATCCCGCCGTGCTCGAGTGCGGCGTCGTCGGCGCGAAGGACAAGGACGAGCTGACCAAGCCGCGCGCGTTCGTCATCCTCAAGAACGGGCGACCGCCGAGTCCCGAGCTCGCAGAAGAGCTCAAGGAGTTCGTGAAGGGGCGAATCACGCCGTACAAGTACCCGCGCTGGATCGAGTTCGTGGACGAGCTGCCCAAGACCGCGACGGGGAAGATCCAGCGCTTCAAGCTGCGCGACCGAGGAGGAGTCTGATGGCAAGCGATCAGCGCACGCTCGTCGAGCGGCTCGTCGCGGCGCAGAACGCGCACGACGTCGATGCGTTCGTCGCATGCTTCGCGCCCGACTACCGGAGCGAGCAGCCACTCCATCCTGACCGGGCCTTCACGGGGACCGACCAAGTCCGGAAGAACTGGACCGCGATCTTCGCCGGCGTGCCCGACTTCACGGCGGCGCTCCTCGCTTCGGCGCTCGAGGGCGACACCGTGTGGGCCGAGTTCGAGTGGCGCGGGACGAAACGGGACGGCTCCCCACTCTTGAGCCGTGGTCCGATGATCTTCACCCTGCGCGACGGCAAGATCGCCGCGGGCCGGCTCTACGTCGAACCGGTCCAGGAGGGCGGGAAAGGGATCGACGCCGCCGTGCGTAGCGGGATCGTCGGCGGGCGCCGATGACCAAGCTCGACCCGCGGGTCGTCGCCTGGAAGCGTGAGGCGAGCGAGGATCCCGAGGGGTTCTGGGGCCGGGCCGCCGAGCAGGTGCGGTGGTCCAAGAAGTGGGAGCGCGTGCTCGACTGGCAGCCGCCGACCTTCCGCTGGTACTCGGGCGGCATGTCGAACCTCGCCTACAACTGCGTCGACCACCACGTCGCCGCGGGGCACGGCGAGCGGGTCGCGCTCATCACCGAGAACGAGCGCGGCGAGACGCGGCGGTTCACGTACGCGGAGCTCGCACGCGAGACCAAGCGGGTCTCGGCGGCCCTGCGTGGGCTTGGGATCGGCAAAGGCGACCGCATCGCGATCTACATGCCGACCTCCGCCGAGGCGATCGTCCTCATGCTCGGCGCGATCCGCATCGGC
>Ga0209160_1002566_pt1 | contig 15082 bp, 14 predicted proteins | sample GraSoiAngelo_153_FD_186167 | JGI IMG/M metagenome (GOLD analysis project Ga0209160, IMG submission 186167) | Grasslands soil microbial communities from the Angelo Coastal Reserve, California, USA - 14_1009_12_40cm (SPAdes) (version 2) | ecosystem: Environmental > Terrestrial > Soil > Grasslands ...
GAAAAGGACTTTGGCGAAAGGCGGTCCCAAGGCGAGCCAGGGTGACGGGTTCATCCAGATGCTGCTCGATGTATCTGCAAACTGCCTTCACCATTTCCATCTGAGGACTGCCAGCAATGGCGCGTGGGCGGCAGCGAAGGCATGCGCGATAGCCGGCTTTTTCGGCCTCCTCGGGCTGGCGGTAGAAAGTCACATTCTGACGACGCGGCCGCCGCGCCGGACAAGATGGCCGGCAATATATGCCGGTGGAAGAGACTGCGAAGACGAACATTCCGTCATAACCCGCATCTCGGTCCTCTACCGCTTGCCACCATCGGATTTCGGGCGACTTGGCCATTCCGGTAAGCTTCGTCCAGTTGAGTATCGCATTGCTCGTCATAGTGTTTAAAGGTTAAGGCTAGACGGGGGAGTGGGCTATCCGGATCTTGCGGTCAAAACAATTTTCTGGGTGCAGAAGTTACGCCCGGAAATCGTTGCCCATTCGGCCAAGCTACTTTCGCTTCACCAGAAGGCTTGATGGGACTCGAGGATTTGCAGCTTTGCGCAGGGGAAAATCTAACAGTTCATAGTCCAGTTCTCAGTTTCTGAAAATAGTCTTGCATCTCTCGATTACCATATTTTTCTCATCGATGCTTATGAGCGAGACCAAGGTGCCGGCATGCGCGATTGGGCCAGCGGAGATCGTTGCCACGTTTGTCGCTAACGAGATCGAACTCAATGCTTCACATGCTTCGGCGAAATGGAAAGACGCCCGAGCCGTTGTTTTCTGTTCAGATTGGCAAGGCAAAAATCCTGATCCGGGGCGAGAAACTATGGTTCGTGTTCTTTGGAGCCGGCGCACGTTGTATTTGCGATTCGATTGCCGCTATCGTGAACTTTATTTATTTGCAGATGCCGGGACCAGCGGGCGCCGCGACCATTTATGGGACCGTGATGTGGCGGAAGCGTTTCTTCAGCCTGATCCTTCCAGGGAGCGTTTCTACAAGGAATTCGAAGTGAGCCCTAATGGAATGTGGATCGATCTGGATATTTCCCCCAAGGGCCTTGCCGATCTCAAGAGTGGTTTGCAACGGTCAGTTTTCCTGAATGAAAAAGAACGCACATGGGCTGCTGAACTTGCGATCCCGCTGAAGGCTTTGACATCGGACTTCGATTCGAATGCTGTGTGGCGGGCAAATTTCTATCGCATCGAAGGCGGGAAAGAGCCCCGGACGTATTTGGCCTGGCTGCCTACCAGAACGCCACAGCCCAATTTCCATGTGCCGAGTGCGTTCGGCAGATTGCGATTCGCTGCGCCGCCAACTGCTCAGTGAGGGCGAGGTTTCAGCGGACCCAGCACGCCACCGATGCCGGCACGTTTACGCAATTCGCTAAGGATCGCCTGGGCGGCATTTAGATAGGTCTTGCTGGGATCGGAGGGATCTGACCACACGGCGTCGTAAATGACCTGTGCTGCTTCCTTCAAATCAATGTGCAGGGCTGCTTCCAGGAGATCGGCACGCTCCTGAATCCGATCATGGCATGGCTGGCAAACGGCTGCCGGTTCAAAACCACCCTGGTGGTTCTCATCTTTGCTGCAGCGGAAGCTGGCGGCGGCGTTGATTTGAGTGTGGGAGGCGTAGACCTGGGCCTTGAACTCGCGCAGGAAGCGCTCACGTTCTTCTTCCAGAGCCACTGCATCAGGATCACCTGAAGAAACCAGCGGCGCCGAGACAGTTTTTGCGGTGACGCGCTCCGGGCACTTACACACCGGGCAAGCCTTCAGATCTGCGGCGTAGTAAGTCTTACATTTCGCGCATGGCAGACCATAGCCCACCCGCTTCGCTCCTAACTGGGGCGCGGCGGCGGGGCTTTGAGGGACGACGGAGGCGGGACGCACCTCGCTTTGCGGCTGCACGACATTTTGGATGATGGGTTTTCCGGAAGGCGTCGAGAATATTGAGTTCATTGTGTTGCTCCCCAGGGGCTCGATCGCGTTGTAATCGTGCTATCTAGAGCCCATTGTAGGCGGATGGTCGTCTTTCCAGACCGCACTACAGTTCATGCTTAGCTACCGTCCAACAGTACATAGCAGTTCAGAAACCAAAATATCTGTTCCGAAAACAAAGGAGTTATTGCAACCCTACGTATACTTTCGTGACACAGGGCTCTCGCCCTTTTCAAAGTGAGATGAGACTGTGGCTCACCGTGGGCTGCTCACTCTCATCAGCTTCAGCAGTTCCTGCTTGCGAGCCCGGTACAAGTCCTGTCGAGGCTCCAGTTTTGCCGCAACCTCGAGCTCTGCCAGCGCCTCGTCGTATTTATTCAGCCCAATCAAGCATGCGGCCAGGAAATAGTGATTGCTGGCATTGGGTTGCAATTGCAGACTTCGACGAAATTCGGTAGCGGCGGCTGCGTAGTCTTCGTCGTTGTAAAGGGCCGTCCCCAAGTAGTGATGGGCGAGGGAAGAGTTCGGGTCCAGGGCCACGGCAATGCGCAATTCGCGGAGCGCTTCTTGCTGTTTTTGCACAATGAGGAGCGCTTGTCCCAAGAGCCGGTGCTCGACCGGGGCAGTCGGATTCTGCAGGATCGCAAGCTGCAATTCCGAGATTGCATTCTCGTAATCCCGCTTTGCCATGAAGGCTTTTCCCAGGCTGTTATGGCCTCGCTGCCAGCCAGGATTCATTTTGAAGAGCTCGCGAAACTCGGAAATGGCCGCATCGAAATCGCCCTTGTCACAGTAGGTATTTCCAAGGTTGTGCCGAATCACAGGTTCCTGCGGCGCCAGACGCTTGGCTCGGAGATATTGGGTGATGGCTTCGTCATGTCTGCCCAAGTCATGCAGCAGCATTCCGAGATTGTTGTGGGCTTGCCAAAGCCCCGGATTGAGTGCGAGAGCTTGGCGATAAGCCGCAGCCGCTCCCGTCCGGTCGCCCTTATCACGCAGGGTGATGCCCATGTCGTAGTAAACATCTGCATTCCGGGGCTCACGAGCCAGCGATTGCTGGAAGGCACGAAGGGCGGCTGCGTATTGGTCATTGGCGTAGTGGCCAAGCCCGAGATAGCGATAGGCTTCCGCATTTCGCGGATCGATGCTGAGAGCAGTGCGCGCTTCTGCAATCGCATTGTCGCCATCGTCATGGCGGTAGTAGATGTAGGCTAACCGGCTGTGGGTCTCGGAGGAGCCGGGCATCAAGTCTCGCGAATCGGAATACTCGTCGAAGGCTCCGTCCCAATCTTCTTGCTGCTGGCGCAGGTAGCCGTAGGCGAAGTGCAAAGCTGCGTTCCGTGGGTCTGCGGCGACCAGTTTTCGTAGAAGGCGGTCTGCTTCGTCATGCTGTTTGTGGCGAATCAGATCACCTGCTTGAGCCAGGGTCGCAGGACAGGCTACGGCGCTCATCGGAAGTGCATGCAGGGTGTGGAGATTCTGGATAAAGGCTGCATCTGCCCCTGCCGTTAGCAGGGTCTTGGACACGGCTTCGTCGGCCGTGAACGCAATGCTTCTTTCCTGAACCAACTGGCTAAGGCGATGACTTGAGACTCCACCGGTAAGCCAAGCGATGAGCTGCGTGCAATCCAGGGGTTTTTCGGTACTCTGACCCGCAGAAGGAATAGTGAAAAGGACCAGCAATATAAAGGTCAGACCGGCTAATGACCGCGAGAGGTCTGCTTTCCGAAAACAGGTTCGCCAGCTCATCTCCGAAACATAGACCGGGGCCGTTACGACGGGTAGGTCACGGAAGTAATGTGGTAACCAGTGCTGCAACTTACAGACGAAAAGCGAGGGTTTGCGGGCAGCGAGAGACAAGGTTCGTGAGGTTGACGGCAAGCACTCATCCCAGTAAGCTGAGGGAAAGTTTCCTGGGGGCGTCTGGAGGATTTCATGTTGGAAGGCCTGTTTCAGCCGACGCACTTGCTGGTCATCTTCTTCATTGCCCTGCTGGTGTTCGGTCCCAAGAAATTGCCGGACCTGGGCAGAGGTATCGGCGAAGGCATTCGCGCCTTAAAAGATGGCATGAAGGAAAAGCCGACCGAACCGGCGGAGCCCCCGAAGTCAGAGGTTAAGAGCTAACAACCGCGGCTTCGGGTTTGTTCCCGGCCGTTTCTGAAGCCGTTACTCTCAATCCAACTCCCTGCAGCTTTGCCGCCATCCAAGGCGTCGCGGTCGTATGAACCCGCAAAGGCCTGATTGGACGCGGAAAGTGCGGGCTTGCCTTCTGAGTGCAGTTCACGCGAGTCACAACGCTGTGCGATAGCACGATTCCTATCCTCGCTTTTCCACCCAAACCAGACTTATAGATTTTCCAAGGAGGCCGTTGTGGCCAAGCTGCGCGTCTTCTACCTAGCAACAATCTTCGTCTTTGCGTTTTCAGTGACGCTGTTCGCAGATCAGATCGTTCTGACGAACGGCGATCGCATTACTGGTCAGATCCTGAAGTCTGACGATAAAGAACTGGTGATCAAGAGTGAGTATGCCGGAGAAATTACCGTGCAGTGGCCCGCGGTTCGGGGCATTACTTCCACGCAGCCGTTGCATGTCAGTTTGAACAATGGTCAGACACTGGTGGGTCCGGTCAAGACTACAGATGATAATTTTCAAGTCGCCACCACAACGCAAGGTGCGGTGACGGCGCCGAAAAATTCGGTTGTGCGGATAAGAGGCGAAGCGGAGGAAAGCGCTTACGAGAAATCCCGGCATCCCGGCTTATTGGAAGGGTGGCAAGGTGGCGCCAACGTCGGTTTTGCCCTGACACGTGGTAACAGTCAAACCAAGAATCTCGCCTTGGCATTCAGCGCCCAGCGCAAGACTCTCGATGACAAACTTGGGTTGTACGCCAATACCGTATACGCCAGCAACGATGCGCCGGGAGCGATACCCAGCACGACGGCCAATGCGATCCAGGGCGGCATTCGCTACGATCACGATTTGAGCTCGCGGATTTTCAGCTTCATCAACGGCGATTTCCAGACGGATGACTTGCAGAACCTGGATCTGCGGTCGGTTCTGGGTGGTGGGCTGGGTTATCACGCGATCAAGACTGAATCCACCACCCTCGATTTCCTCGGAGGCATCAACTATACGCGGGAGAAATATTCTCTTATCACCCGCAACTTCGCGGCGGCCACGATAGGTGAAGAGCTTTCGCATAAAGTTGGAGCTGGCACACTGGTTACACAGCAGCTGTATTTTTATCCCGACTTAAGCAACACTGGCGAGTATCGCGGAACCTTTAATTTCGGAACCGTGACCAGGATCAGTAAATGGTTAGGTTGGCAGAACTCGTTCGGCGACATTTATGTCACCAATCCTCCAGCGGGCAAGAAACAGAATGACATCATATTCACCACCGGGCTGAATGTGTCGTTCACCCATTGATGTCCCGACTCAGGCGCTGACGTTTGATGTCTGAGATTTAACTAGGTCGAGGCGTATTCTGTAGACATCGAACAAGTAGGGGCTGGCGCCGTTGTCACGCGCTGGAGGATTTCATGGAGAGAAGGTTCGAAGACAGTGATCGCCGCGACCCGGAAGACCGGTGGGAACGTAAGGACAAAATGATGGACAAAACCATCGCCGACACCTTTCCGGCCAGCGATCCTCCTTCGTCGCTGCCTGACCCGGGCGAGGATTCATTTGCCGCGACGGCGGTAGCCTGAGTGTGTGTGTCGGTATCTCGTTAGAAAATAAGATGCTAGGGAGAGCTGACATCTAACTCGAAAACTTCATCCAAGTATCTGGGGCGTCGGGCCGAACGCCTGTCTCGGTGGGTTCTGGAGGCTTTTATGCGCAAAGTTGGCATCGTTTTTGGAATTTTGGTGGTCGTCGTCATTATCGGAGCAGCGATTTTTGCTGCCACCTTTGACGTGAACCGTTATCGCGGAAGTATTCAGTCCGAGCTCGAACGTCGTCTGGATCGTAAGGTGACGCTGGGCCCAATGCATTTGAGCCTGCTGCCGCCACGCTTTCAGGTTCAGAACATCGCTATTGCCGAAGACCCCAAGTTTCCTAATCCAAAACCGTTTGTGCAAGCGGATCAGTTGGACGTCTCGGTAAAACTGATGCCGTTATTTAGCAAGTCGATTGAGATCGATTCCCTGAAACTGCAGCGGCCCACGGTAGAACTGGTGAAGAACCAGTCTGGAGTGTGGAACTTTTCCTCACTGGGGGCGAATGCTCCGAAGACCTCGGGATCGAAATCGGAGTTTTCACTTAGCAAGCTGGCAATCCAAGATGGTTTGGTGGCAGTGACCGACCTAGAGAAACGGCAGCCTCGAACGGTGTACGACCATATTGATGGCACGCTGAAGGACTTTGCGCCGGGCCAGCCGTTTGCTGTCCAGGTGGCCGCGCGTATGCCTGGAGCGGGAAATCAGGAAGTCCGCTTGCAGGGAAAGGGTGGTCCTATAGCACAGGATCCGGCATCGACTCCTTTTCAGGGGACGCTGGACTTAAACGGTGTCGGAATCGCAGGGCTTCAACGTTTTCTCAACAATCCCGCATTGGAAAATTCCGACGGAATACTGTCAGGACAGACAAATATCCAAAGTGAATCTGGAAAGTTATCCGCCACCGGCCAAATGAACATACAGAGCGCGCGAGTTCATGGAGTGGACGTCGGCTATCCGATCACGGCCGACTACGATCTCAGTGATGACTTAAAAAATGATTTGCTCACGATAACCAGGGGCACACTCAAGCTGGGACAAACACCGCTTGCTCTTCATGGAACCGTGAATACGAAGCCAACGCCCCCGCAAATAGATCTGAACGTAAAAGCGAGCGACGTTTCAATCGCAGAGGCCGCACGCCTGGCTTCCGCATTTGGGGTGGCATTTGGGCCGGGCACGACGGTCAATGGACGCGTCAATGCTGACATTCAGGCGCGTGGCGCAGCCAGCAAGCCAGCTTTGAATGGCACAATTTCGGGACGGGATATACAGGTTACCGGGAAAGAAATTCCGCAGCCAGTTCAGATTAAGGCAGTGAATCTGGCGCTCACCCCGAATGAAATTCGTTCCGGTCAATTCAACGTTACCTCGGGCAATACGACGATGTCGACGCTGCTCTCGTTGAGACAATACACCTCGAATTCTCCCATTATCGATGCCACGGTGAAGGCTCCAAACGCAACCCTGCCTGAAGTGTTGTCGATCGCGAGAGCTTATGGCGTAAGCGGGTTAGATAGGATCAGCGGCTTGGGGACGATAAATATAGATGGCCGGATTACCGGCCCGGTGAAATCGATCACATCTGAGGATGTACTTCGGGTGTTGAATGGATCCGCGAATCTGAACTTCAATAACGTCCGCCTGAATGGGACCGATATCGCTCACCAGTTAGCCGCGATTGCAGGATTCGCACGGCCGGGAGAAGGCGATCATGGATTTACCAATATCTCGCGCATGACCGGTAATATCCTGGTGACCAATGGGGTAGCGCACACCAATAATCTCCAGGCATTGCTCGACGTGGGCAACGTTAGTGCGACTGGAACAGCGAATCTTGTGACTGAGGCCCTCAATCTGAGCGTTTCCGCTGTGCTTTCGAAAGCGATGAGCCAGCAAGTGGGTGGAACGAGTATCGGCGGATATATGAATACCGCCCTAGCCAACAATCAGGGCGAGATTGTCATTCCCGTGCTGGTTACGGGAACATTTAAGAATCCCAGATTTGCGCCCGATCTTCAAAAACTTGCCCAGATGAAGCTCAAGGGATTAGTACCGAACTTTGAGAATCCCGGAGCGGCGGCATCCGGCATTCTGGGAACGCTGCTAGGGCAGAAAGGAAATCAGACCCAACAGCCTCAGCAGCAACAACAGCAGCAGCAACCCGGGGTGCAACAACTTCTCGACCTTTTTGGCAAGAAGCCGCAAAAGAATCCACCGCCGCCACCTCCGAAATAAGAACAGGAGGGCTTGGTGCCCTCGGTGGGTGTCGGCCGGACATACAGGTTTTACTGTATGTTGAGCCAGTACAGGATATGACTAGAATGCACAGCGCCGACTTCAGGCTATCCTGTTCGTGTGCTATTCGGGCCACCCCACGGTAAGCAGTACGAGATTGTTATAGCTTAAAAGACTGGCATCCAGGCGGTTGGTGCGGGTCCAGTGCTGTCCAACGCCTTGGGGTTGTGTTATTGAAAGATTCTCTTGCCGGAGGGCTTGAGATTATGGGAACACGTATCTTGCTGGTAGACGATCACCCAGTGGTCAGGCGTGGACTTAAACATTTATTGGGCGTACAACCGGGCTGGGAAATCATTGACGAAGCCGCCGATGGCGTTGAGGCAGTTGAAAAGGCCCAGCGGCTGGATCCCGACGTCGTATTGCTCGACATCAGCATGCCTAGGATGGGTGGACTGGAAGCGTGCCGTCTTATCCGGGAAACCGCTCCGAGATGCGAGATTCTGATTCTGACTCAACATAACTCCACGCAGATGCTGCAAGAGGCGCTCAATGCCGGAGCTCGAGGCTACGTAGTGAAGTCAAAAGCAGATAGCGACCTGCTGCAAGCTGTGCAAGCAGCCAAGGAGCATAGATCTTTCGTAGCATTGGACTGTTAAATCTTTACCTCTCAGGCAGCGCTACTCTCGCTGATCCCCTCTGCGGTTGCCCCTTCCCGCCGTTCCGCAAGCATTCACTAGCCACGACTGAAATAACCTATTGACAGATTAATACTGTTTTGCATACAGTGTGTGCCATACACTATGCAGCACATGGTAGAAGCACCGGCCAACAATGAAGTGCTCGAAAACCTGCGCCTTGAGCTGAGACGCGGGTGCCTGATTCTGGCGGTTCTGGCGGAACTGCGCAGCGAGCGATACGGCTACACACTGCGCAAGGCGCTCGCTCAGCAGGGCTTGGAAATCGACGAAGGTACCCTGTATCCGCTGCTACGCCGGCTGGAGAGCCAAGGGTTGCTGGCTAGCGAGTGGCGGGAGGAGGACAAGCGCAACAAACGGTTCTACCGGCTCTCCGCCGACGGCAAACTGATTCTGAAACAACTGTCTGCCGAGTGGAAGAGCATCAATGCATCGCTCAATGAAATTCTTTAGGTTTGAAGGACTTCGTTTTGAAGGGTGTCTTTCTGGAGCACATTATGGAACTGATCGATCGTTACTTGCAGGCAGTAAAGTTCTCGCTTCCGAGGGCGCAGCGGGACGACATTATCAAGGAACTTCGCGACAGTATCCTCTCGCAGATCGAGGAAAAAGAGGCGGCGCTCGGTCGGCAATTGACTAAGGACGAACAGGTGGAGCTGCTGAAGAAGCTTGGCAGCCCCATGCATCTGGCCAGCCGGTACGGCAAGCAGCAGCACGTGATTGGAGCGACTATGTTTCCCATTTATTGGAGAGTTTTGAAAGCGGCGCTGGGTCTTGCGTTTCTGGTGCAGGCCGGCGCCAGTATCGCGATGGCCGCAGCAGGCAAACCCTTTATTCAGAGTCTCAGTCCGCTGCTGCACTATCCCAGTGTCGCTCTCAGTGTGTTCGGCTGGGTGACAGTGGTCTTCGCTGCTATGGATTTCTTTGGCGCCAAGATCCAGGTGAGCGATCGATGGGATCCACGCAAGTTGCCGCCACTGGTGAAGAGCGATCCCCGCAAGTCTCGTTTCGAGTTGATCGCACGGCTCGTGATTCAAATCATCTTTGGCGTGTGGTGGCTGGCCGGGTTGCATTACCAATATCTTATCTTCGGCCCGGGTATTGCTTTGCTCAAGTTCGGTCCCGTGTGGCACTCGATCTATCCGGTGTTTGTGGTAATAGTGCTGGTTGATGTGATGTTCACGGCGGTGATGATCGCCCGGCCGCATTGGATCCAGGGTCGACATGTCGCTCTCCTGGTGATGAGTGCACTTGGTCTCGTCGTTCTCTACTTTCTAATTAATGCTCCTGAGGTGTTTGTGGCTTCCGACCCCAGCGCTCTGCAATCGCAAGAGCTGGTAAAGAGCATTAATTACGGTATTCACATCGGCTTGATGATTGCCGCGATCGTAAACGTCATTAATATCGGGAAGGAGGCCATGCGGCTCATTGGTTGGAGCTTCGGCCGTGCGAGTCAGGCGAGCGTGGGATCGTAAAATTGTTGGCTAGCGCAGTAACTCAGTGCAGAACAAGATCCGAGTACTCCGGGTGTTTCCCGATGTACTCATGCACTGAAGGGCAAATCACATCTACCTTGAGGTTGTTTTCGCGGGCCCATCGAAGCGCGTTCTCTGCTAACAAGGATGCAAGACCCAGCCCACGCAAATTATCAGGCACTTCTGTATGGATCAACTCGAGTATATTTCCGCTCATACTATATTCCAGGGAAGCTACCTGTCCGTCGCGCTCGATCTCAAAGCGGCCAGTGGTTACCTTCTGCGGTGTTTGCGGCTTACGTCCTACAATTCCGAACATTGTATTGTTCTCTCGCGTGCGAGATGCTTTTCTGCATTTCTCACACTAGGAAACATTTTCAAATAGCCTCGTGTCGCGTTCCTCAGCTTAAACGTACCTAGACCCAATGACTTCACACGCGAAGTTCGAAGCTGAGGATTATTCATGAAATCATCGTAAAAGAAAAGCAAGGAGGAGAGAAACGAATATGCAGAATTCCTCAGGAATCGAAGGCAAGGTCGTCGTAATCACGGGCGCGAGCAGCGGAATTGGCGAGGCGACTGCGCTTCTGTTGCTGAGCGCGGTGCGAAGGTCGTACTCGGGGCGCGCGGATCGGATCGACTTCAGGCTTTGGCAGCTCGCCTCCAAGATTGGGTGGTGAAGCCGCCTATGCACGCACAGACGTAAAACGGCGCGACGACGTATCCAACCTCGTCAAGTTGGCAGGTGAACGGTACGGCAAGCTTGATGTTCTCGTCAACAATGCCGGCATAATGCCAATTTCTCCCTCGACGACTTGCGCGTCGAGGATTGGGAGGAGATGATCGACATCAACATCAAAGGTATTCTATTCGGCATCGCCGCAGCGCTGCCTGTCTTCCGCAAGCAGGGTTTCGGGCATTTCGTGAACACCGCTTCAACAGCAGGGCATAAGACGGTACCGAACCGGTCGGTCTATTCCGGCACGAAATTTGCCGTGCGCGCCATCTCCGAGGGTTTGCGCCAGGAGGCCGGCGATAAGCTGCGCGTGACAATCATCTCGCCGGGCTTCGTCCGCACGAACTTCGCGGAATCTGTGACAAATCCGGAGGTGAAAGCCAAACTCGCGGAGTCCCGAGACAAGTTCGCGATGCCGCCAGATGCGATCGCCCGTGCTATTGCGTTCGCGATCGAGCAACCCGCCGGTGGGCGCGATGAAATTTGTCCACCACTGAATTCTTGGGATCATTCCCCATACGGCATGTACCCATCAGCTGGAGCTGCAGGTATGGTTGCCGGGTTTTGCTCTTCTATCCGTATCTCTCCTTCAAAAGTTAGTAAATGTATTACCCAGCGCGTAAGCAGAGAACTTTCCGCGTTTGCCTCGAAACGGACCAATGCCCCTGGGTGTGCCGAAAATCTCTGTCGGGCGGAACCGCTGAGCCACAGGTTTTACGGAGAAGATTTTGGCCGACGGATTGCGCCGAAACTACATGGTTTCGGCGCGCGAATCCTACTGCGGGAAACCGATGCCGTAGGAGTTGGAGATCCTGTTATGAACTTTGTCAGGCGTTTTGGGCCTAGGACCTTTGCAAACGCAACTTAGCCTGACGCGCGGTTTCCCGGAGTAGTGGGTCCAGATGATCCAGACAGCGATTCAGTTCATGCTCCAGCGATTTCAACCCAAAAATGCCAACCGCATAAGCTCCGCAGGAGCGTAAACAGGGATCATTGCTGGCCACTAAGACGGCTACTGCTTGTTCCGAGTTCTCAATCCTAGCAGGTACCAATTGGTTAGCGATAGTAGCCCGTTCGGCTAAGCTGACCTTGCTATCCAGTAAGGGAACCAGCATCTTGCGAAATTGGCTCTTCAGCACGTTGTCGAGGAACTCTAGCGCATTGTCGTGCACAATCAGGCTTTTTGATTGGAGCGCGACGTAAGCGCTGGAGAAGTTATCATGCGGGTAGAGCACATCGAGAACTCGGAAGATGCGTTCCACCTCCTGCTTCAGCGATTCGGATAGTGCCCCGGCCAGCGATTCATCGCTCTGGAGCATTGTCTCCAACCTCTCCAGGATCTGATACGAGCGATAGTGGCCTAGGATCTCAGCGGCCAGCAGCATTTCCAAGATTTCCGCGTCACACTCCAGCTCAGGATGGAGATGGTGGAGGCTGTTCAAAGCCGACACGACGCGAAGACGAAGCCTGCTATCAGCATCCAGCAGGCACTCTACCAGGACGTTACAGGCCAATTGCGTGCCCACATTTGCGAGGATCGCAGGAATTTCTCGGCGCACCTCGATGGGTACGGCCGGATCGCTCAAATGGTCACGCAACCTACCGACTGTTGAATTACCCAATCGAGTCAGCACTTCCGTTACATCGGCTATGAGTCGAGGGTCAGCAAGCCGATCCAGCAACTCAGGCACAAGTCGGCGTTTCTGCAACTTCCAAACCGAAAGAATGGCCTCTCGCACGACTTCAACGTCAGTATCCGCAAGCAACTGTGCGAGCAACGGATCGAACTTATCCGGCACTATTCCCAATAGACGAGCTGCCTCGATACGCGTACTTTTTCCCTCCGGCCCGTTTTCTGTAACCATGCCAACCAGCAATTGACGGGCAAACTCCAGGTTCTGGTATTCCCCAGAACGAGCCAGGAACGCCACCATCGCGGAATGAATGGAGAAATCGGCGAAATCTCCCAGTTGTTGAATCCTCTCCAGAGGGTCCAAGTGCCCGTAGTGAACCAGATACAAGAGCGCCTCAGTACGCACCTCAAGGCTTGGATCCTGCAGCAAAAACTCAATCCGCGGAAGTACGGCCTTGTCACCGCCTGCGTCAAGGACACTGATTGCTTTCTTGCGCACCTCGGCCGCAGGGTGATTTAGTAGAACTCGAATTTGGGGATACGATGCTTGCTGGTCTGACCCAAGTATGCTCAGCGTGCAAAGAACTTCGTTCGGATCGGAGGCCGAAAGGTTTGCGGCCAGCACATCGGCAGTGGAACGGTCGAGGACTGGTGCAATGGCACGATCCGCCTCAAGACGGTGCTCCCGCACAATCTCAGTCAGTGTGGCCACGTATTGTTGCCGTGCCACCCAAGCGGCAGCCAGCCAGCCTCCTACCAGCACCAGCCCGACCCAACTCATTTGACGTGCTGACAGCCCCAAGTAAGTGACAAACAACAATACTGTAACTCCACCGAGGCCGGTGCCCATCCGCCAGATCACGGTGTCAATAAACCACTTCACCTGCAACTTGACCCGGCTCGGGAGCGGCAAATAAAGAAGTTCCACGCTGGACTTGTCAATCGAATGGCGCCATACCCAGTCGGTGCCCCGCAACAGGATGGCGGAAAACAGCGTTCCCGTAAGAAGCATGCCCCCTGAAGCCGCAACCAACCCCACCGGCAATGTGAACAGCGCCACGCCGATGCCGACGCGGCGCAGCAGTCGCGAAGTCACCAGCAGCTGTACGACGAGGGTGAGAATTCCTGCGTAAAAGGTGAAGTCACCGAAAAAGGCTGCCAAATGATCTTTTACCGGAATGAACTCCTTTGCCACAGCCTTGAACTGCCAATCGATGACCTCTGTCACGAACGATGACACCCAGATCAGGGCAGCGATCGCTCGCAGATAAGTCGAGGCAAAGACTAGCCCCATGCTTTCTCGCAGGTTCCGCGGCCCTTGCTCGGCGGGCGCCTCAGCTGATCCCTGGACGGCTTTCTGGTGTTGTCTCCAAATCTGGACTACCAACGGCAGGCAAAGGGAAAGAAAAAGCGCCATTCCAAGCAGGAGGCTCTCAGTGCCGAATGCCTTTGCCACTACTTTCGAAAACAAACCCGCGAAGATGCCACCGACGATGCCGCCCCCAGCCAGAAATCCGAAAATGCGCCGCGCCTCGCGTGTAGTCAGAACGTGATTAGCCAGTGTCCAGACCTGGGTGGGGGCGAGCACGCCAAAGATGCCGTCCCATGCATAGATCATTGGATAAAGCCAACTGACTGGGTAGAAACGAGCTAGCACCCAGAAGACTACGCAGTTGGAAGCGAACAACAGCAAACTGCCCAAGAGCAGGCTGCGCAAGCTATAACGGCGTCCAACACGTATATAAACCGCGACCACGACGCCCGCTGTGAGCGCCGTTGCAATGTCGGCGTACGGAAGCTGCGCCGCCTGAAACCGGGAAAGGAACAAGCTATCTCGCACCACTCTGCCAACCAAATAGCTGGCTATCACGAGAAAGAGATAGGCAAACAAGGGCACACCACGGCGCAGTTCCCCGGGCCGGAAGTTCAGCGCTTGTTCGATCGAGCGGATCACTGGAAGGTCCTGCCGAACGACACCCCAACCGTCACTGGGACAGCATGGTAGGTCTGTATTTCCGCTGAGTCAATCCACGTATTTACCCATCGAAGGGGTGCGCAGTGGCGCAAGAAAGCGTGTGGTGTGTCTCCACAGCAGCGTAGACGCTGCTGCCTTTATTGCATTCTTTCTTTTCCTTCCACCAGGAGTGGCCATAACATGGACCGCAGGTTGCTTTTGGGTTCGACCCAAATCAATATCCTTACTTTTCAGAACACTTAAGTAACATTGACCGCGCTGCGTCCAGTTGTAATGCTAAGCAGCAATGCCACAGAAGTTGCAGAGACGTCGTAAGGGCACCCGCGCGCCCAGAATCCGTGTCCCTAACAACGAACGGGCACTATTCACCGTCGACAACCACAAGTTTGTTGGAGTCATTCAGCGTCTCTCCCTTACCGGAGGTTCTGCCGTCCTTTCCAAGCGCCCTATTCCTCAGGGAACGCTGGCCGAAATGCGTTTGAACACCGTGTTTGGGAAAGTGACTGCACAAATTGAATTCCTGCACACCGCCGCTGATGGGATACCACTGGCCCAAGCATTCCGCTTCCTTCAGATGGACGACGTAAGTTGCGAACGTTTCAGCGCTGCCGCTGAGCAAATGGAGCGTGCAGGTTTCAGCGACGTGGAAGAGAAAGGAAACCCTCTTGGCGACCCAGCATC
>Ga0209160_1002567_pt1 | contig 15075 bp, 17 predicted proteins | sample GraSoiAngelo_153_FD_186167 | JGI IMG/M metagenome (GOLD analysis project Ga0209160, IMG submission 186167) | Grasslands soil microbial communities from the Angelo Coastal Reserve, California, USA - 14_1009_12_40cm (SPAdes) (version 2) | ecosystem: Environmental > Terrestrial > Soil > Grasslands ...
GCGAGCCGTCGACCTCGGCGCGCGCCTTGTCCACCACTTCCTCGATCCGGCCCGGGTGGATGCGCCCGTCCGTGATCAGCCGCTCCAGGGCCAGGCGACCCACCTCGCGCCGCACGGGATCGAAGCACGACACCACCACCGTGTCCGGCGTGTCGTCGATGATGACGTCCACACCCGTCGCCGCCTCGAACGCGCGGATGTTCCGACCCTCGCGCCCGATGATGCGACCCTTCATCTCATCGGAGGGGAGGGCGACCGCGGACACCGTGGTCTCGGCGGTGGACTCGGGCGCGAGCCGTTGGATCGCGAGGGCGAGGATCTTCTTTGCCTCTTTATCCGCGCTGCGACGCGCCTGCTCCTTCAGGTCCCGGGCCAGGGCGGCGGCATCATTCCGGGCCTCGTCCTCGAGCCGGCGCAACAGCTCCTGCTTGGCCTCCTGGGCCGTCAGGCCGGCGATTTGCTCGAGCCGGGCCCGCGCCTCGAGCTCCTTGGCGCCGAGCGCCTGATCCCGATCCTCCAGCGCCCGGCCGCGCTGCTCGAGACCGCGGGCACGCTCTTCCAGGCCACCGAGTCGCTGCTCGACCACCTGCTCGCGCCGCTCGATCTCGCGGCGACGGCGCGTGGAGTCCTCCTCGAAGGCCTCGCGCGCGGTCATCAACTCTTCCTTCGCCGCGAGCACGACACGCTGTCGGGCTTCCCCGAGCAGCCGTTCGGTCTCCACCGCGGCCGCGCGCGCCGCCGCCTCCGCCGTTCGGCGCTCCACGCGGCGGCCGACCAGGTAGAACAGCACCCCTGCAGCGACGCCTCCGCCGAGGAGGGCTGAGAAAAGGGCCAGCCAGTCCGCCATAGGATCTATCTCCAGCATCACCCCGCCGGAGGCGGAGCGAGTGTCTTCTACCCGAGCAACACCACTTCTCAACCGACGACGGAAGACGGATGACTGATGACGGCCTTTCGCTTCGCCGGCGGCAGCAGCTTGGTCAGATCGTCCGCCAGCGCCGCGAGCCGAGCCGCGACCTCGCGTTCGCCTTTCTTCGCCTGGAATAATTCGTTGGTGATGTCCAGCGCCGCCAGGATCGCTGCCTTGTGCGTTTCGACGATGGGTCCCTGCGACAATACCTTCTTCAGCGCCTGGTCCACGTATGCCGCGACCTCTCGCGTGTACTCGGGCGGCAGGTCGGACCGCACCGTGTACTCCTCGCCGCCGATCATCACCTTGACCGCGTGCTTTTTGGTGCTCACTGGGCTCCTCCGCCGGCGCCCGGAGCGCTCCCCCCCCCACCCCCACTCCCACCCGCTGCCGCGCCGCCGGCCCCCGAGCGCACGCCGCCGTTGCCGCCGGCTTCCCGCGCCTGCTCTTCGAGAAACGTCAGGCGCGAGAGGAGATCGTGGACCCGCCCCCGCGCCGCCTCGACCCGTTGGCGCAGCGTCTTGTTCTCCTGCTCCAGGTCCGCCACCCGGTTCCGCGTCTCGGCGTCGGGCTTGGCGGCGGACCCGCCCCGCCCACTACTCTCCTTCAGCTCGGCTTCGGCCTTGACGGCACGCGCGCGCCACCCGGCCAGCTCGTCCGCCACGTGGCGAAGGATGGTCTCGAGCTGGTCGAGCACCTGCGCATCAGCTCTCTCTCCGTCGTACGCCAAGCTCACCCTCCAGCGCCACCAGCCCCCGCGCCAACAGCGCATCCACGTCCCGCTCGCGCAGCGTCCGCTCGGGATCGCGGAACGAGCAGTGCCAAGCCACGCCGCGGTGCCCCGCCGGGATGCCGGGCCCCCGATACTCGTCGAACACTTCGAGCCGCTCGAGCAGCGGCCCTACCGTCCGCCGCAAGACATCGGAGACCTGGGCGGCGGTGACGCCCGGGGGCAGCACCAGCGCCAAGTCCCGCTCGACCGGGGGCTGCAGTGGCAGCGGGCGGTATGCCACCAGGTCGCGCTCCCCCGCGTCCAGCCGTACCTCGAAACCGAACAATGGAGCGGCCCAAACCGGCGCATCTGCCTCGAGGGGGCCGGCCCAACCCACCACGCCGCCGCCGCGTTGCACCGCCTCCCAACCCACCGCCCCACCCGTTGCAGGTTCCAAGTTACAGCCAGGGGCGGCGACGCCCACAGCTAACTCAAAGTGGTACTTCAGGTCCCATATGTCCATATCAGGTAGTTTCGCACCCTCCGACCAGTGCGGCGGCCGACGGGCCCCCGTGAGGACTCCGGCGACGGATGTCCATTCCTCAGGCGCGCCAGGCGCCCCGGTCCCCTTCCGGAAGACCGTTCCCACTTCGAAGAGCCGGATATCACGGTTCCGGTTGGCCCAGTTGTACTCGATGCGCCGCACCAGACCAGGCAGCAGGCGCCGTCGCAGGTACGCCTCTTCGGCGGACATGGGATTGAGGATCGGCACGGCGTCGGGACCGTCGGGAGGCCCGAGCGGCAGCGTGCGCGCCTCGAGCAAGCCGGCACGCATCAACTGCTCTCGTACGTGAGCCCGGGCGCGCTCGTCGGGGGCGTCCGGCACCGTGCCAGGCCGGTAGGCGCGCAGCTCGTCGGGGAAGGCGTCGTACCCTTTCAAGCGGGCGACTTCCTCGATCAGGTCCACCTCGCGGGTGACGTCGGGACGCCAGCCCGGGACCTGCACGGCGAGCCGCCCGTCTTTCGGCGCGACGAAGAACCCCACCGCGGTCAGCAGACGCTCTACCTCCGGGCGCTCTACGGCCACGCCGAGGAGGTGGCTGACGCGCGCCGGGCGGAGGAAGATCGTCCGCTCCGGCTGGGGCTCGGGCCACAGGTCGAGCGCCGCGGCGCGCACCTCGCCTCCCGCCACGGCCGTGATCAGCTCGATCGCCCGCCGCAACGCATCCGGCATGCCGAGCATGTCGATCCCGCGCTCGAAGCGGTAACTCGACTCGCTCGACAGCTCCAGCGCCCGCCGGGTGCGGCGGATACGGGTCGGCTGAAAGTAGGCGCACTCGAGCACGAGATCCTTCGTGCCGGCGCTCACCTCCGACTCGGCGCTCCCCATCACGCCTGCGACGATCGTGGGGTGCTCGGCGTCGCAAATCGCGGTCATCTCCGGGGTCAGCGTGCGCGTCACGCCGTCGAGCGTGACGATCTTTTCGCCCGGCCGCGCGCGCCGCACTACGACCGCGGGCCCCCGCAGCTTCGCAAGATCGAAGGCGTGGAGCGGCTGGTTCAGCTCGAGCAAGATGTAGTTGGTGGCATCGACGACGTTGTTGATCGGGCGCTGACCCACCGCCGTGAGCCGGTCGGCGAGCCAGGCGGGGCTCGGCACCACCCGTACGCCGCGGAGCACCGCGATCATGTAGCGCGGGGCCCCCTCTGGATCCTCGAGACGCACTTCCACGCCATCAACCACACCGGCGGCGGTCTGGCGGACAGGCGGTCGGTCTATCAGTCCGCCTGACCGGCCGACCGCCTGACCGCCCGGTATCTCCGGCAGTTTGACGGGTGCGCCGAAGTACGCGCCCAGCTCGCGCGCGACCCCCTTGTGACACAGCAGATCGGGGCGGTTGGCCGGTACGTCGATCACGATCTGGTGATCGCCGATCCCCATCGCGTCGATGAAGCGCGCTCCCGGTGGGGCCGTCGTGTCGAGCTCGAGGATCCCCGTGTGGTCGGCGCCGAGGCCGAGGTCTTTCGCCGAGCAGAGCATGCCGTTCGACTCGACGCCGCGGATCTTCTTGCGCTCGAGCTTCAGCCCGCCGGGCAGCACGGCGCCCACCGGGGCGTAGGGGTAGGTCTTGCCGGCCTGGACGTTCGGCGCGCCGCACACCACTTCGACGGGTCCGCCCCCGCCCCCTTCCCCGCCCCCACGGTCCACCAGACAGAGCGAGAGGCGATCGGCGTCGGGGTGCTTCTTCACTTCCAGCACGCGTGCGATCAGGACGTCACTCAGGTCCTGGTGCACGGGGACGACGGCGTCGACGGCAGCCGCGTGCAGCGTCAGTCGCTCGGCGACGTCACGCGCGTCGAGCGATCGATCCAGCAGCGCCTCGAGCCAGCGCCGCGAGACGATCATCGCGCCCCTCCCGCGAACTGCGCGAGGAATCGCACGTCGCTCTCGAACAGCAGCCGGATGTCGGGAATGCCGTGGCGGGTCATGGCGATGCGCTCGGGCCCCATGCCCCACGCGAAGCCGGTGTAGCGCTCGCTGTCCACGCCGCAATTCTCGAGCACCGCGGGGTGCACCATACCGGAGCCGAGGATCTCCATCCAGCCGGTCTGCTTGCACGTGGCGCATCCGACGCCTTTGCAGATCTGACACCGCACATCCATCTCGGCCGACGGCTCGGTGAACGGGAAAAACGACGGCCGGAACCGGACTTGCGTGTCCGGCGTGAAGAACCGGCGCGCGAACGTCGCCAGGGTCGCCTTGAAATCCACGAAGCTGATCCCCTCGTCCACGGCGAGGCCTTCGATCTGCTGGAAGACCGGGGAATGCGACGCATCGAACGGGTCGCGCCGGTACACTTGCCCGGGAATCACGACGCGGATGGGCGGCGGATAGCGCTCGAGCGTGCGGATCTGCACAGGCGAGGTATGGGTGCGCAGCAGCACGTCCCCGCCCAGGTAGAACGAATCCTGGGCGTCGAGGGCCGGGTGATCCTTGGGGAAATTGAGGGCGAAGAAATTGTACCGTTCGGTCTCGGCCTCGGGACCGACGGCGCGCGTGAACCCGAGCTCGCGAAAGATCTCGCAGATCTCGTCCACGACCTGGGTGACGAGGTGGAGCCCGCCCTGCCAGCCGGCGCGGCCGGGCATGGTGAGGTCCAGGCCGGTGACCGTGCCGGCAGCGCGCTTGAGCTCGCGCTCGCGGGCCTCGAAGGCGGCTGCGAACTCGCGCTTCAGCGCGTTCGCCGCCGCGCCGACCTCCTTTTTGGAGGCCGGGTCGAGCTTGGGCAAGCGCCCGAGCATCTGGGTGAGCGCGCCGGCCTTGCGTCCCAGGATCCCGGTCTTGAGATCCGAAAGCCGGCGCTCGTCCGCCTGCGGAATTTCCTTCAGACGCTCCCGCAGCTCGGAGAGGGCTGCCAGGAGGTCGCGCATGATCAGAGCGCCTGCTTGGCGACCTCCGCGAGCTGCTCAAACGCGACGGGATCGCGGACGGCGAGGTCGGCGAGGACCTTGCGGTTGATCTCGACGCCGGCCTTGCGAAGCCCGTTCATGAGGCGGCTGTAGGACAGCTGGTGCAGGCGTGCCGCGGCGTTGATGCGCGTGATCCAGAGCCGGCGAAAGTCGGCCTTCTTGCGGCGCCGGTCCCGGTACGCGTATTTCTGGGCCCGCTCGACGGACTCCTTCGCCGCTTTCCACAGCTTGGATCGCCCGCCAAAGTAGCCCTTGGCGAGCTTCATGATCTTGTTCTTGCGCTTCAGGCGCGCGACGTTGCTCTTGACGCGGGGCATGGATCGCTCCTTACACCATCAGCAGGCGCTTGAGGCGGCGCTCGTCGGCCTTCGACACCAGCGCGGGCTTGCGCAGATGACGCTTCCGCTTGGGGTGCTTCTTGGTCAGGATGTGGCTCTTGTACGCGTGGTACCGGCGCAGGCGGCCGGTCCCCGTCAGCTTGACGCGCTTGCGGAGCGCACGCTTGGATTTCTGTTTGGGCATCGTTTCCCCCCCGCGCTCACGCGCGGGGCTATGAGTTCTATTTCGGGGCCAAAACCATCGACATGTTGCGGCCCTCGAGCTTCGGGTCCTGCTCGATCTTGGCGATGTCCTTCAGCTCGCCGGCGACGCGGTCGAGCACCGCGCGCCCCAGGTCGATGTGGGCCATCTGCCGGCCCCGGTACATCATCGTCACCTTGACCTTATTGCCGTCCTGCAAGAACTCCCGCGCGTGGCGGGTCTTGAAGGCGAAGTCATGATCGTCGATCCCCGGCCGGTATTTCACTTCCTTGAGGTGGATGACGTGCTGCTTTTTCTTGGCCGCCCGCGCCGCCTTCGCCTCCTCGAACTTGAACTTCCCGTAGTCCATGATCTTCGCGACCGGGGGTCGCGCCAGCGGCGCCACCTCGACCAGGTCGAGGCCTCGCTCTTGCGCCGCGGCCAGCGCTTCTTCCACGGTCAGCACGCCCAGTTGCGCTCCGTCGGGGGCGATCACGCGGATCGGACTGATCCGGATCTGCCGGTTGACTCGGATGCGCGGCGTTTTGTTGTTCGGGTTTTCGATGGCCAGGTGCCGTTCTCCTCCACGAGAAAGAAAAAGCGGACTCCGGCTGCCCGGGAATCCGCTTTCCTCTCCCCCGTTTCCCCTCGCCACGTCGTGGAGAGGGGGTCAGGGGGTGAGGCTTCGGAAACCCTAGAGCACTCTCCCTCCGGAGAGGCAGCGGGTGAGGCGCACTCGGGCGCCCGCTTGCCGTATTGTCGCGGCTAAGTTAGCCCGCCACGAGCGGGTTCACAAGTGCAAACGCCTTGCCCTCACGCCCCAACCGACCCGCGACCACCGCGGGATCATGCTCGAAGAACAACAACCAGCCTTCCGCTTCCGCCCGCGCATACAGCCGGCGCTTTGACTCGAGGGTCACGAGCGGCTCCAGGTCGTATCCCATGATCCAGGGAAGCGGCAGATGCGCGGTCGTCGGGACGAGGTCCGCGAGGAAGCAGACCCGCTCACCGCCGCTCTCAACCAATACCGACTGGTGATAGGGCACGTGTCCGGGCGTCGGAAGGCAGCGGATGCCGGGAAGGGGCTGCGCCTCGCCGTCGACGAGCGTGAACGGGACCGACTCGAAGTTGGGCGGGAGGTAGCTCGCCGCCGTGCGCTCGTTGGTGTGGCGCGCGAACTCCAGCTCCCTCCGCTGGACGACGTAGCGAGCCTTTGGGAAGCTCAGCGTGACGCGACCCGACGGATCGCGGTAGGTATTACCGCCCGCGTGATCGAAATGCAGGTGGGTATCGATCACCCAGCGGACGTCGGCGGGGGCATGGCCGAGCTCCGCGAGCGCATCTTCGATCTGGGTACGCCCGTCCTTTCCTTCGTTCACGACGCCGTAGATGTCTTTGAACTTCTCGTCTTCCTTGTTGCCGAGCCCCGTGTCCACAAGCACGAGCCCGTCGTCGTGCTCGACCAGGAGGCAGCGCAGCGCCAGGGGAATGCGGTTGCGCTCGTCGGCCGGAATGCGACGCTGCCACAGGGGTTTCGGCACGACCCCGAACATGGCGCCGCCGTCGAGCCGCTGCGAACCGCCCTCCAATGCGTGACACCGGAACCGGCCCACCTGGAAGGTCGTGTGCATCAGGAGGGAATTTCGAATTGCGGATTGCGGATTGCGGATTCGAGGGGCGGGCGTCCAATCCGCAATCCCAAATCCCCAATCCGCAATTTGTGTCGCGGCCGGTCATGCAACTCCACCAGTTGTTCCAGCGTCTCGACCCCCCGCTCCCGCGCTCGCCCGAGCAGCGCCCGCAGGACGTGAGCGGTGGCGAGGGCATCCCCAAAGGCGCGATGGCGTGCGGGGTTCTCGATGCCGAAGAACGCCGCCACATGGTCGAGTCCACGGTGACGAAGCTCGGGAACCAGGCGGCGGGTGAGGCGGACCGTGCAGAGGGGCTTGCCGCCCGGCGCGGGGACGCCGGCCAGGGTGTATTCGGCCGCGAGGAAGCGCCAGTCGAAGCGCGCGTTGTGGGCGACGAACACCGCGGCATCCAATGCTCGTCCGAAACCGGCCACGACGTCCCCGAAACGGGGGCGACCGGCAACCATGCCGTCAGTGATGCCGGTGAGCCGCTCCACCCACAGGGGAATCGGCGTCCCCGGGTCGAGCAGCGCCTCGAAGGCCAGGTGGATGGTTCCGCCCTCCAGGATGGCTACGGCCACCTCGAGGATCCGACCGCCGACTTGGGCCCGCACGCCGGTCGTTTCCACGTCCACGACGGCGAAGCGGGCGTGCTCGAGGGACTCGGATGCCGGGCTAGAGGTCATCCCGTCGGAGCGGCAACGTCATGCACCGAGGGCCGCCGCCGCCGCGCACCAGCTCGCTCCCGTCCATCGTGATCACCGCCCGGTCGCCGTCGTCCAGCCCCTCCGCTCCCGTCAGCAGGCTCTCGGCGGACACCGTTTTGAACCCCGCATGCTCGAGCTCCCGCAGCGTGGCCTCGTTACGTGCGTAGGTGACGGTCACGCCGGGCCGCACCGCGAAGAAATTGCAGGCCGAGGACCACTGCTCGCGTTCCTGGAGGGAGCGGTCCGAGCCGCCGCAGAACACCGGCTCGAGCGGATGGTCCACCGCCTGCATGGCGGCGAAGAAGTTGGGCATCTCCTTCACACCCTTGGATTTCTTACGGCGGTGCAGTACGGCGAGCCGCTCCGGCCCGACGAAGTGCGGCGGATAGACGCAGCACAGCTCGCGGTCGAGCTGCGTAAAAATCATGTCCAAATGGATCGCGGTGCGCTCGTTCGGGAGCACCACGACGATCACGTCCTTCACGCCGCAATGCTCGAACACGAGGTCGCACAGGTGATCGAGCGCGGCGGGGCTCGAGCGCTCGCTGAACCCGAGCAGCAGCAGGTCGGGGCGAACGGGGTGCACGTCCCCGCCCTCCAGGGTGTAGTTGTTGCGCTTCTCTTCCGACCCGTCGTACAGGATGCCGGCATTCTCGAGGCACGGGTGGTAGCGGAACAGCGCCTTCACGAGGAGCTCCTCGGTCCAGCGCACACCATAGCGCATGGATCCGATGATCGAGTGCTCGCCGATCACGATCCCCACATCCCGCGTGAAGAAGAGGTTCGGGAGCGGTGGCAGGGCGAAACCCGTCTCGTTGAGCGCCCGGGCGATGGGCCCGGCTTCTTCCAGGGCGCCTTCGACCATCAGCCCGACCAGCTCTTCGGGCGAGAGCGCGGCGAGCTGCTTCGCCAGGGCGTCCGACGGCACCACCTCGAGGGCGCGGGTCACGAGGAATTCGCGCACGTCCGGACGCGCCACCAGCTCGGTCAAGAGCGTGCGCACCTCGTACACCTGGGCGAACCGCTCCAACACCGCCACGAAGCGCCGGTGCTCGCGCTGGGCGAGGTCCAGGTCGATGATGTCGTCGTAGAGGTAGTCTTCCCGGTTGCCGGGCGTGACCGCGACCAGCTCGCGGCCGGGGGTATGGACCAGGACCGTTCGCAGCGGGCCGATTTCGCTTGTGACGTGGACGCGCGCCATGGGGCGGAATCTAACGGTTGGCCAGCGCGAAACTCAGCGTCTCGAGCTCCAGCGCCATGTTGACCGACTTCACCACCACGTCGCCGGGCACGGCGAGCTGCACCGGGGCGAAGTTGAGGATCGCCTTCACCCCCGCGCGCACCAGCCGGTCCACCACCTCCTGCGCCGACTCGGCCGGGGTGACGACGATGGCGATGTCGCTCGGCTCCTTGGCGAGGTCGGCGTCCAAGTGGCGGATGTCGCGGACCACGAGACCGTTCCAGCGGGAGCCGATCTTCTTCGGATCTTTGTCGTAAATCGCGGCGACGTGGAAGCCGCGCTGCCGGAAGCCGGGATATTGTACCAGCGCGCTGCCGATCCGGCCGGCGCCGACCAGCACGACGCGGTACGTGCGTCGCAGGCCCAGGATGTCGCGAATCCGCGCGGTGAGCTCCGGGACGGAATAGCCCAGGCCGCGCTTGCCGAACGAGCCGAAGAACGAGAGGTCCTTGCGCACCTGCGCCGAGGTGGTGCCGCCGCGCCGGGCCAACTCGGCGGAGGAGATGGTGGTCTGGCCTTGCGCGTCGAACTGCTCGAGGAACCGGAGGTACAGGGAGAGCCGTCGCACGGTGCTCTCGGAGATCTTCCGCATTGTGAATTATTTCACAATCGAACGCTCCAACGCAAGAGCCGCACGAATATTTCCGGGGCGAGCGTTTCGGGACGCGCCGCCGGATCGAGCCCGAGCGCCGCCAGTCCGGCCGTCACGACGGCGGCGGAGCGGCCCGTCGCCGCCATCACCACATTGCGCAGCTGCTTGCGACGCCGGGTGAAGCATGCGGTGACGAACGCGCGGAATGCCGCGATTTCTTCCGGCGCGACGACCGGCTGCGCCAGCGGCGTGAGACGCAGCACGGCGCTCGTGACCTTGGGCGGCGGCGTAAACGCCCCGGCGTGTACGGTGAAGAGCCGCTCCACACGAGCCACGGCCTGCACGCCGACGGACAGGGCGCCGTACGTCTTGGACCCCGGGGACGCGGCGATCCGGTCGGCGACCTCGGCCTGGACGAGAAACACGATCCGCGCGGGGAGGGGTGGCGTGAGGGCCTTGTCGATCAGGGGAGAGGTGATGGCGTAGGGAATGTTGCCGACGATCTTGAAATGCGGAATGGGGAATGCGGAATGCGGAATGATGAGAGCATGCCAATCGACGCGGAGCGCGTCTCCCTGCACGATTGAGAGTCCATCAATTCCGCATTCCGCATTCCGCATTCGTAATTCGGAGATCAGCCGGCGATCCTTCTCGATGGCGATCACCCGTAGCCCGCGCGCGAGCAGCTGTCCGGTGAGGCTCCCCGTTCCCGCCCCGATCTCGACCACGACGTCGTCGGGCGCGGGCTCGAGCGCGTCGACGATGCGTTGCAGGATGTTCCGGTCGGTGAGGAAGTGCTGGCCGAGCCGCTTGTTCGGGATCACACCTTGAGGATGACGACGGTGCGGTCGTCGGCCGGCGGCGCGCCGCCCGTAAAGCCGGCGAGGTCGGCGTGCACGGACTCGAGGATGTCGCGCGCGGGGCGGTCCTTCAAGCGGACCACGTGCCCGAGCACGCGTTCCTCGCCGAACCGCTCGCCGCTCCCGCTCCCCCCCAGCGCCTCGGCCACGCCGTCGGTGAAGAGGCAGATGACGCCCTCCCGCCGCGCCCAGGTCTGCATGGCATCCTTCCCCGGCGCGTTGGCGAGACCGAGCGGCGGCCGTGTGGCTTCGAGCCGGACCGCCTCGCCCGTCCGCGTGGATACGAGAAACGCATGCGGATGGCCCGCGTTCGCAAATGTGATGCGGCCGGCTTTCGGGTCGACCACGGCGTAGAACACGGTGAGGAACATCTCCGTGCTCGCGAGCTCATCGGCGAGCGACTCCTCGAGCCGGCGCAGCACTTCGGTCGGGGTCTCGGCCGATTCCGCGTGGATGCCGGAGGCCGCCATCACGAGCGCCATGATGAGCGCGGCGCCGAAGCCGTGGCTCGTCACGTCACCGATCATCACGCCGATGCGGTCCGCCCGCAGGTTGAGCAGGTTGTAGAAGTCCCCGCCCACCGACTCCGCCTGGCGGCAGCGCGCCGCTACGTCGACGCGCGACGCGACGACGAGGGGCGACGGCAGCAGCTTGAGCTGCAGGTCGCGCGCCAGCTCCAGCTCCCGGAGCACGCGCTGCTGCCCGAGATCGCGGGCGACGAGCCGCGCGTTTTCGATCGCCGCGCCGATCTGGTTGGCGATCGCGGCCACCAGTTTGCGGTCGCCCGCGGTGAACGCGTCTCCCCCCACCCGGTCGGTCAGGTTGATCACGCCGATGGGCTTGCCGCGCGCCCCCGGCGCGGCGTACAGGACCGGGACCGAGAGGAACGCCTGGCCGCGGTAGTTCCGCCCTTCGGGACACCCGGGGTTCGGGGCCGCAGGGTCGGTCGGGTCGTAGCTCACGATGCGCATCTCGCGGAACACGCGCGCGGCCACCGAGCAGGCATCGTCCACCTCGATCGGCTCCACGTCCTCCGGGTCCATGCCGCGCGCGGCCACGATGCGGAGCATCTGCTGCTCGGCATCGTGCACCAGCAGCGTCGCGCGTCGGGCCCCGACCACCGTCGACACCTCGCGCAGAATCCGGTCGGCCGCCTCGTCGAGCCGAATGGTGTGGCCCAGGATCTCGCTGATCGTGTAGATGAGGTCGATCTCTTCGTAGCGCTCCGACAGCTCCGCCGCGACCTGGACGGCATCGCGCTCGGCGGCGAGCACGGAGCCGACGACCTGGGCCAGCTCCTGAGCCATCCCCGGGCTTGCGCCCGGGGTCACTGACTTCTCCGGTCCCCCGTTCGCGATCTCGAGCCAGAACCCCTCGGTTTCGGGAATCGGCTCGAGCCGGGTCGAGCCCTCCGCCGTCCCGGCCTCCCCGGACCGCCGCAGCCGCAGGCGCGCCCCGACGAGCCGCTCGAGCACGGGGAGCAGCCGCTCGACCCGGCTCAGCCCGCCCGGAGCGTCAGGCACACCGAGTTCCCTTTCTTGTTGAAGGCCACCTGGTCCACGAGGCTCCGCAGCACGAACAGACCCCGACCGTCCTCGCGCTCGAGGCGCTCGGGGAGCGTGGGATCGGGAACGCCGGCGGGATCGAACCCGTTGCCCTCGTCGGTCACGTGCAGCCGCACGGCGTCGCGCGCCACCTCGACCCGTACGCGCACGAGGCGCCCCGGGTCTCGATGGTTGCCGTACGCAATGGCATTGGCGAGGGCTTCCGCGAAGGCGGTGCGGAAGTTGAAGCGGATGCGGCGGGGGGAGAGGGGACCGCCGGGCAGCTCGTCCGCGATCAGCTCCACCGCCGGGCCGACGTACTCGAGGTCGCTCGGCACGTCGAGCGACAACTCCATCTCGGTCTCGCCTCCCCTCGTCCGCCGGCGAACCTGGAGGGGCTGCGGGGGCTGCGGGGGCTGCGGCGTGGTCACGGGCTAAAAAGCGGCGAGCGCCTCCTCGGGTGTTCTCGCGATCGCGAAGAGCGTGTCCAACTTGGTCAGCTCGAACAGCGTCTGGAGATCTTCGTTCAGGCCGCAGAGCCGGAGGTCCCCACCCTGCTCGCGGATCTTCTTCGAGAGCGACACCAGGACGCCAAGGCCGGAAGAATCGATGTAGCCGGTCTTGGTGAAGTCGATCACGAACTTCTTGCCACCGGCTTCGAGGGTGTCGAGCACCTTCTGCTTCAGGTCCTGACGGTTGCCGACGATCAACTGCCCGTCCACCCCGACCACCACCACGCCGTGCTTGTCCTTCTTGAGACTGAAGCTCATGACCGCTCCCCCGCTTGAAGGACGGCGACCGCCGCCGTGTCCACAATATCGTCGGCCGTGGCGCCCCGCGACAGGTCGGCCACGGGTCGCGCGAGTCCCTGGAGGATCGGCCCGATCGCCTCCCAACCGCCCAGGCGCTGCACCAGTTTGTATCCGATGTTGCCGCTGTCAAGGTCGGGAAACACGAGCACGTTGGCGTGACCGGCGGCACGCGAGCCCGGCGCCTTGCGCGCCGCCACGTGGGCGACCAACGCCGCGTCGGTCTGGAGCTCCCCGTCGAACGCGAAATCGGGCTGCCGCCGCGCGAGGCTCTCGAGCGCCTGCCGCACGCGCTCCACCCGCGGTCCCGCCGCACTGCCCTTCGTGCTGTAGGAGAGGAAGGCGACGATCGGCTCGTCGCCCACGATGCGGCGACGATCGCGCGCCGCCGCCACCGCCGAATCGGCGAGCTGCTCCGGCGTGGGCTCGGGCACGACCGCGCAATCGGTGAAGGTGAGCACGGCGTCGTCCCGCACCATGTAGAACGCGCCGCTCACCGTGCTGATTCCGGACGCGACGCCCACGCCCCAGAGCGCGGCGCGGATCGTGTCGCCGCTCGGAAAGGTGGCACCGCCCACCATGACATCCGCGCGGCCCACCCCCACGAGCGCGGCGCCGAAGGTGAGCGGGTGCTCGAGAGCGGCGGCGGCCGCCGCGTCGGTGGGAAACGTGTCGGGGCGGCGGGCTCGCAAATGTCGGACGAGATCCGGGATGCGGGATGCGGGAAGGGGCCGCCCCAAAACCTCAACCACCCCCAAACGTTCGCGCTCCAGGCGGCCGGCGGCTTCCTGGACGCGGTCGTCGGTTCCCTCGGGGAGCACAATGCGGCGCCCGGCACGGCGCGCCCGCTCGTACACCGAGTCGCGAAACGTCACTTGCCGAACTTTTGCTTGAGCGCCTTTTGTACCACCGGGTGGACGAGCTGCGACACGTCGCCGCCGAAGCGCGCCACTTCGCGCACGAGGCTCGAGCTCAGGTAGGTGAGATCGAACGCCGGGACCAGGAACACCGTCTCGATGCCCGGCGCCAGGTTGCGGTTCATGAGCGCCATCTGGAACTCGTACTCGAAGTCGCTCACCGCCCGCAGGCCCCGCACGATCACCGTCGCCCCCACGGCAATGGCGAACTCGGCGAGCAGCCCGTCGAAGGAGCGAACCTCCACGCTGGGATCCTGGACTGCCCGCCGGATCAAGGCCACGCGCTCCTCGAGCGTGAAGAGCGGCTGCTTCGCCACGTTCACCGCCACGGCGACGATCACGCGGTCGGCGAAGGTCCGGGAGCGGCGGATGAGGTCCTCGTGACCGCGCGTGATCGGGTCGAACGACCCGGGGTAAACGGCGACGCGGGTCCCGGGAGCCGTCATGGCGCGTAGATGAACGTCACGGCGGTATCCCCGTAGCGCCGCGTGTCGTCGCCGGGAATCGGCTGATCCGCTGGATGCTCGATCGAGATGATGCGCGCGAACGGATTTACCCGGAACAGGGCGACGAGCCGCGCCGCGTGCCCACTCGCGTACGGCGGGTCCGCGAACGCCACGTCGTACTGCCCGGGGTGGAGCTGTTCTGCGAACTTGAGCGCGTCCACGCGGTGGACCACGGTCCGGTCATCCACCTTGAGGAGCGTGATGTTGACCTTGAGCGATGACACCGCGAGCCGGTGAATCTCCACGAAGTCCGCGCTCACGGCGCCGCGCGAGAGCGCTTCGAGGCCCAGCGCGCCCGAGCCCGCGAACAGATCGAGGACGCGCGCCCCACGCAACGGCCGCTGGAGGATGGAGAACCACGCTTCGCGCACGCGGTCTCCGGTGGGCCGGACCGCGTCCCCCGCGGGCGTCTTTAAACGACGACCCTTGAACTCGCCGGCGATGATGCGGATCATCCCTCCCCGTCCCCCTCCCCGAGTGCGGAATGCGGAATGGGGAATGGGGAATGTCGAAGCGAGCCTCTCGCGGCGAGCGACATTCCAATTCAATTCCGCACTCCGCATTCCGCATTGTCAAACACTGGGCGCCATGGCCGCCACCCGTGCCTGCAGCGTGGTCCGCCCCTGCCACTCGTCGCGCTCCAGCCGGAACGCGACA
>Ga0209160_1002569_pt1 | contig 15070 bp, 17 predicted proteins | sample GraSoiAngelo_153_FD_186167 | JGI IMG/M metagenome (GOLD analysis project Ga0209160, IMG submission 186167) | Grasslands soil microbial communities from the Angelo Coastal Reserve, California, USA - 14_1009_12_40cm (SPAdes) (version 2) | ecosystem: Environmental > Terrestrial > Soil > Grasslands ...
GACCGCTGATCGTCGATGACGTGCAGCTCTCGATCCGTGCAGCGATCGATGGTGTGGGTCTGGCGTTTGCGGACGAGGACCGCGTCGCGCCGCATCTCGCAAGTGGGGCACTGGTGCGCGTCCTGGAGGACTGGTGTCCGCCGTTTCCTGGTTTCTTCCTCTACTATCCAAGTCAACGGCAGCTACGACCGGCACTCTCGGCGCTTATCGAGACTCTGCGCTTCCGCCCGGGAAAAACCACGAGCCCCTGATGACCTTTCAGGGGGTCGCGGGTCAAAGCCCGCCGTCCTGACTCAAACGGCGAGCCAAATCGGCTCGCCGTTTTGCGTTGTCCCCGGCCCTTGACAAATACTCCTCGCGAGGAGTAATTACCCGCCATGCAAGTGCCCACACCTGCCGCCGCAATGGCGATCCACGATTCGCTGGAAGAGGAGGTCCTGATCGCGCTGGTCCGGGCCGCATGGCTCGCGGCCGAACGATCCAATGCGGTGACCGCCGCCGCCGGGCTCTCGCCGTCGCAGTACAACGTCCTGCGCATCCTACGCGCGGCGGGGCGGGGTGGACTCTCCTGCACCGAGATCGGAGCGCGGATGGTGACGCGCGATTCCGATCTCACGCGCCTGATGTCGGGTCTCGAGCGCGCAGGATTCGTCGTACGCGGGACCGCTGCCGACGACCGCCGGCGCAGCACCAATCGGATCACGGCGGCGGGAAAGGCCCTGCTGAATCGTCTCGATCGCGACGTCGCCGACGCCGCGAAGCAGACTCTCGGTCACCTCGGTCGGACTCGACTCACCGCGCTCCGCGACGTGCTGGTCGCCTTCGCACCACCACCACAACCCTCGGAACTCCCATGACACATCGCTCTCGCTTCTCCGCATTGCTGCTGCCGTTCGCGCTCCTGGCCTTCATCCCGAAGCACCATCTGGAGGTTGTGATGTCTCCCGCTGAGCAAGAGCTACGCACGTTATTGACCACTTACGAAACGTCCCTGAACGCCGCGGACGCGGCTCGGATCGAACAACTCTACGCCGAGGACGGCGTCTTCATGCCCGCTGGCTTCCCGACGGCGTCTGGCAGGTCGGCGGTCCGAGGCGCGTACGACGCGGTGTTTGCGAACATCCGCATCGCGATCCACTTCACCGTCGACGAGCTGACGGCGAAGGGGGATGTCGCGTATGCGCGGACTCACTCGGTGGGCACGGCCACCGTCGTCGCCACGGGAGCGAGCGGGCCGGAGGCAAACCGGGAGCTCTTCGTGTTCGCTCGGGGTGCGAATGGCTGGAAGATCGCTCGCTACATGTTCAACAAGACATCATGACCAAGAAAATTCGCGTGGGCATCATCGGGGCGAATCCAGATCGGGGCTGGGCGGCGGAGGCGCACATCCCCGCCTTGCGGTCGCTCTCCAATGACTTCGAGATCACGGCGTTGTCCACCAGCCGGCGCGAATCCGCCGAGGCCGCAAGCGCCCGCTTCGGCGTGCCGCTCGCGTTCGACAGTCACGAGGACCTCGTCAATCGTACCGAAGTGGACGTCGTCGCGATCACCGTGAAAGTGCCGCATCACTTCGAGCTGGCGACCGCAGCGCTCGGGGCGGGGAAAGCCGTGTATTGCGAATGGCCGCTCGGCAACGGCTTACGGGAGGCAGAGGCGCTCGCCGCACTGGCGAAAAAACAACGCGTCCTTGCCGTGGCGGGATTGCAAGCACGCGCTGCGCCGCCGGTGCTCTACGTGCGCGACCTGATCCGGCAAGGGTACGTCGGCCAGGTGCTCTCCACCACGCTGATCGGCTCGGGAATGGGCTGGGGACCGACGGTAGCGCCGTACAACGTGTACATGAACGACCGGAAGAACGGCGCGACGCTGCTCTCGATCGCGCTCGGCCACGCCGCGGACGCACTGTGCTACTGCCTCGGCGAGGTCCGAGAACTCTCGGCCACGATGACCATGCGCCGCAAGTCATTCACTATCGCGGGTACGGAAGAGAGCAGGCCGATGAAGGCGGACGATCAAGTGTCAGTTACCGGACTGCTCGAGGGTGGCGCCGCGCTCTCGATCCACTATCGCGGCGGACGTTCGCGCGGCACGAACTTGCTTTGGGAGATCAACGGCACCGAGGGCGACCTACAGGTTACGGCCGACGGCGGCCAGGCCCAGATCTTCGATCTGACCGTTCGTGGCGGCAACGGCGCGCAGTCCTCGCTCGAGGTCCTGCCCGTGCCGCCGCAATACCGCTTCTCACCGCTGCAAGGGCCTGGCACCAACGTCGCCCAGGCGTACGCGCATTTCGCGCGCGATTATCGCGAGGGAACACATCTCTCTGCCCTGTTCGACGACGGGGTCACGCGCCATCGGATGTTAGACGCGATCGAGAAGGCGGCGGCAACCGGTCAGCGTCAAACGCCCGGTTGATCTGGCGGGAGCATTCACACTCGCTGAAGATGTTTGCCGTAATGTTTGCCGGTCCATAATTGCCGATAGTTGCCAATTCGGTCTTATGGTGTGTGGTAAGTGCCGATAAAACAACGGCCCCCCATGGGGGCCGTTGCATTCAAATCCCGCCGTCCCGACTGAGTGAAGACGAAGCCTCACACTGACTTCCGGTGTGGGGCTTTTTCTTCGACTGCACCCCGTGTTGTGAGTTTGTTCGCCGACGCGGTGATGCGGGGCTAACTTCGTACCTCCTCAACTTCGAAGTGACGCCTGCCTTCTTCTGATCTCCGCGACCAGCTGCAAGCGACCCTGAGCGGAAGCTACACGCTCGAGCGCGAGCTCGGCGGCGGTGGGATGTCGCGCGTGTTCGTCGCCGAGGAGACCGCGCTCGACCGCAAGGTCGTAATCAAGGTGCTCCCGCCGGAGACCGCGGCGCAGGTCTCGCTCGAACGTTTCAAGCGCGAGATCCTCCTTGCGGCCAAGCTCCAGCATCCACACATCGTGCCGCTGCTCACCGCGGGCGAGGCGAACGGCCTGCCGTACTTCACGATGCCGTTCGTGGACGGCGAGTCGCTGCGGGTTCGCCTCGCGCGGCACGGCGAGTTGCCCGTCAACCAGGCCATTCGCATGCTGCGCGAGATCGCCTCCGCGCTCGCGTATGCGCACGAACACGGAATCGTGCACCGCGACATCAAGCCCGACAACGTGCTGCTCTCTGGCGGCAGCGCGATGGTCACGGATTTCGGCGTCGCGAAGGCGTTGAGCGCCTCGAGCAACGCGGAGCACGGCGGCATCACGTCGCTCGGCGTGGCGCTCGGCACACCGGCGTACATGTCGCCCGAGCAGGCGAGCGCCGATCCCAGTGTGGACCACCGCGCGGACATCTATTCGGTCGGCGTGCTCGCATACGAACTGCTCACGGGGCAGCCGCCCTTCGCGGGCCGCACGCCGCAGAACTTGCTGGCGGCGCACGTCACCGAAGCGCCCGAGGCGATCAACAAGCGGCGCGCCTCACTGCCGCCCGCGCTCGCGGCGCTGGTAATGCGCTGCCTGGAGAAACGCCCAGCCGATCGCCCGCAGAGCGCGAGCGAGGTGGTGCACGCGCTGGACGACATCACGACGTCAGGTGGAGGTTCGCGCCGGTGGGGCGCGATCGCGGCGGCGGTGGTCCTGGTCATCGTCATCGCGAGCTGGCTCCTCGCAACGCGAACCGGCGGCGCGGCCAAACTGCGCAGCATCGCCGTGCTCCCGACGGACATCGGCGCAGACACGGCAGACGCCTTTCTCGCCGACGGACTGTCGAGCGACCTGACCACCAAGCTGTCGAAAATCCCGGGTCTTTCGGTGCGGGCCTACTCGCCGTTGAGCGTCATGCACGGGCGCACGGTGCGCGAGGCCGGGAAGGAACTTGGCGTCGGGGCGATTGTGATGGTGAGGATGGCGCGGTCGGGGACGCAACTCCGCGCGACCGCGTCGCTCGTTGATGCCGCGAACGACGACCTCCTCTGGTCGGAGGCGTTTGCGGCGAGCGATCAGGACCAGTTCGCGCTTCAGGACAAGCTCGTCTCCGCCATTGCGGGCGCGCTCAACCTCTCGCTGTCGCCCGCGACCACCACCGCCGTGCGAGCGCGCGGCACGAGCAGCAACGAGGCGCACCAACTGGTCCAACGCGCGCGGCTCGAGACGGACGAGTTCACGGCCGCCTCGCTCCGTTCCGCCATCTCGCACGCCGAAGCCGCGATCGCGCTCGACTCGACCTACGCCGACGCCTGGGCCGCGCTGGCCGACGCGTGGGGCTACACGGCCGATGACTTCGTGTCGGCGGCGACGGCGGGTCCGCAAGTACGGCGCGCTGCCGAGCGTGCGCTGGCGCTCGACCCCACCCTTGCCGACGCGCACGCGCAGGTGGCCATATGGTGGCTGACCTACGGCCACGATCCCGCAGCGGCCTCGAAGGAGATGGAGCAGGCCTTGAAACTCGATTCCGCCAATGTAGCGGCTGGCGCGTGGTACCCCTTCCTTCTCACGAACTACGTGCATCAGCCGGACTCCGCGCACGCGGTTACGCAGCGGGCGCAGCGGCTCAACCCGCTGTCGTTTGGTGTTTGGAACCCCTTCTTCCTTTCGCTCGATTTCGCGAAACTGTCGCCGGACAGTGCGCGCGCGATCTGCGCGCGCGCCGCGCGCATCCAGGAGCGGATGGCAGCGGAATGCGAAGCCCGCCGGAGCCAGGCCGCACACGACCGACGCGGAGCGGCCGCGGCGTGGCGGCGCTGGGCCGGCCCCACGCCGAGCGGCCGGGATCTCGCCTACCTTGCTCTAAACCTCATTAGTGCGGGCGACGCGTCGGGTGGACGTGAGGCGCTACGGCAGGCGCTCGTGCGTGCGAACACGGAGTACGTTCGGGAAGACCTGATCGCAAATGCCTTCATGAGGCTTGGCGACCGGGAGTCGGCGATCCAGTGGTGGGTGAAGGGCGCCGCGTCGAACGTCGGTGGAATCAATTTCTCGCTCGAGGACTCACTCTATGCTCCCATTCGGTCCGACCCCCGCATCCAGGCCATCATTGAGCGGCTGAAGTGAACTGACGCGACAAATATGTTTGCCGTACCTTAAAAGAAAGGGCGACTCCGATCGTTCGGAGCCGCCCCTCCTCGGTACACATGGATTCCGTTTGGTTCAAACGGACCTTATGGGAAACTCGGAATACTGCGCTGAAAAATCATGCAGAAGCACAATTCATCATAGCCGGACGCCGGGAACCCAGCGAACGGAGCGCCGGCTACTAGCTGATGCAGTTTATCGACCATGTTGTTATGACCACCTGCAAAAGCTCGATAAATCCCCGTCGCCTCCAGTATCGTTAGTGGTGCTGATCCTTCGAGGTACTGCCCACCCATCCCGTCGGGGACAACCACAGGAAAAGTCCGGCCAGCACCTGGGATGAATCTCATCGCAATTGCGCCTCCGGGGAGGTCGTAGGCACACAAACGCGTGACGAGTGACACGTAAAAGGTGCCGATGGACTTGTCCTGGTGCGTGCTACCCCGAATTCCGAAAATAGGATAGATGGGTGTTTTCGAGTACGACCCATCATCCAGGTCCACCGTGGTGAGGCCGAAGTTGTGCTGCCCCGAACCCTTGGGCACTGGCTGATAGACTCCCTTCAGCAGAACGATGAACGGATCGTTGGGCCCACTCCTTTCCTCATCCGTTCCCTCATCCCTTTCGTCGGCGGTCACAAGTCCAGAGGATGAAAGGCGCTGCGCCCCGTTCTCCGTCGGTGACGAGCACGCGGCGGTTAGCAGAGCGGCTAGCCCCGCACCAATCAAAGTTCTTCTTTCAACGTTGGTTGGTTCTTGTCCGCTGCCGGGCTTGCTTTGGTTGGCCGAGGCTTGGTCGGTAATCATAGAGGGTGTCTCCTTGAGTGTGCTACGCGATCCGATGCCCGGGCGGTGGGAAGAAGAGCCGAGCTCGGCATCTCAGATTCGGGGTGGGCGGCTTGCTCACACCCGTCTCCCATCTATGGATTGTCTGACACTACGTCCAAGCAGTTAGCAGTGCAAGCACGACAGTAGGACTGAGTTGAAGAGCAAGGCCTGCAGCGAAAAGACGGCGACCCCCTGAAGTGCCTTCAGGGGGTCGCGCGTTGTGATTCTGCTATGATTCTGGGTCGATCCTCGGGGTCCGACTCGCGTTGCTCGTCCCCGTGCTGCCGTGCTGTGGCTGTGTTCCCTTCACCTGGTAGTGCCACCACGCCGTGACGATCCCGCAATCCAGCGCTGGATGAGGTGGAGTGATGAAACAGTCGGCCGTGGCGACGTGTGTGAGCAGGCCTTCCGTAGTGTGTGTACTCCGCGTCAGCATATAGACCTCCTGGAGAGAAGGAGGGCGAACAACCCGCCACCCTCCTCCTCCGAACAGACCCGGTCAGGCGTTCAACGCCTTCTGCGGCGTGAGTTCCACCTGGATCAAATGCGGCTTGGCCGTCTCCGCCTTCGGCAGCGTGATCGTCAGCACGCCGAGGTCGTAGGTCGCCTTGATCTTCTTGGGATCGATCGAGGCCGACAGTCTGAACGTCCGCTCGAAGGCGCCATAGGTCCGCTCATAGCGATGGACCTTCTCGGCCTTCTCCTCCGCCACCTGCTCCTTTGTGCCCTGGATCGTCAGCAGGTTGCCCTCTACCGAGATCTTCACGTCCTCGGGTCTCACTCCGGGGACCTCCGCCACCAAGCGGATGACATCGGGCTCCTCGAAGATGTCCACCAGCGGCAGCCAAGCGGTCGTCGCGGCCTCGGGTACAGGCCACTCGGACGCGCGTAACAGCTCGCCGTTGAAGGTCCGGCCCATTCGGTGTTCCAGATGATGCAGCAGCTCCAGCATCGGGTCCCTCGTCGTAATGCCGACCATATGGTCCTCTTTTGCTCTTGTGAGTCGATTGCAACGAACTGTCGTGCGTTCTAACCACTGCAAGATACGCCAGTTGTACTAAGTTTGTCAAGTGGCCGGCTCGTATGGAGGGTGCACTTCACAAATTACAGTTAAGCCACATGAGGGGGGGCAAGGTTCAGTCCGGTATTGAGAGCCCTTTGGCGGGTGGTTCGAGTACCTTGGAGACGCGCGGTCACGACGCTGCCTGAAGGCCGCCGTCCAACAATCGGAGGGGGCATTGACTCCTGCACAACTGAAGCGTGAGTTACGGCGCATCGCTTGGGGACACGCGCGACTCGCCCAGAAGCTTGGAGTGTGGCCAACTGAAGTGCGGGAGTGGCTCGCGGGCAAGGAACCCGTGCCGGAGGTGGTCGCTTCAGACATACGCAATCTGCCGTCTGCGAGGTAATCGTCCCGGTCGATCTTCGGGGTCCGAGTCATAACACCGATGCCCAGAACATCGCGTAGTTGCTACTCGTTGTCGTAAATCTCCGACTCATCGAGGGCATGGGGTTCAGGGGTCGCGGGTTGAGGCTCCCGCTTTGCGTGAGCGCAACGTACCCGTCTTCCGCGTGCGCCGTCGTTGCGTATATCTGATTTGATGAGCACCTCCACCCTCGAATTGGCTGAGATCCTCGATGCCATCGCTGAGACCATCGTCGTCCTGAGCCCCGACGGGGTCACCCTGTACGCCAATCGTGCTGTCCTCGAATACACCGGGCTCACGATGCCCGATCTGTTGGCCGCCGATTTCCCCAGTCTGCTCTTCCATCCCGAGGATGTCGCCCGGCTCAAGGATACCAGGCGTGAGCGACTGTCTCACGGAGTGCCCTTCGAAATCGAGTGGCGCGCCCGGCGCCACGATGGGCAATACCGCTGGTTCCTGGTGCGGTATCGTCCACTGGTCGACGACCAGAGCCGGGTTCTCCGCTGGTACGCGACGGCCATGGACATCGACGATCGCAAGCGGACCGAAGAGCGCACGCAGAGCGAGAATCTGGCGCTGCGCGAAGACATCGATCGCGCCTCGATGTTCGAAGAGATCGTGGGCTCGTCCGAATCCTTGCGAGCGGTGCTGGTCCAGGTGGCGAAGGTCGCCCCGACCGATTCGACGGTCCTGATCCTTGGCGAAACCGGTACCGGCAAGGAGCTCATCGCGCGCGCTATTCACAAGCGGTCGCGACGGGCGGCGAAGGCGTTCATCCGGGTGAACTGCGCGGCCATACCACAATCCCTCATTGCGTCCGAGCTCTTCGGTCACGAAAAAGGCGCCTTCACGGGCGCGTTGCAGCGACGCCTGGGACGGTTCGAGGCCGCCGACGGCGGCACCATTCTCCTCGATGAAATCGGCGACCTGCCCGCCGAGACGCAGGTCGCGCTGCTGCGCGTGCTGCAGGAGCGGGAAATCGAACGGGTCGGCAGCAGTCATCCCATCGTGGTGGACGTGCGCGTCATCGTCGCCACCAATCAGGATCTCGAGGCGGCGGTCGCGCGCGGCGCATTCCGCGCCGATCTATTCTATAGACTGAATGTGTTTCCGATCGCAGTCCCGCCATTGCGGGAGCGCGTGGACGACGTACCGGTCCTCGTCGAGTACCTCGTGGAACGGTTCGCGAAGCGCGCCGGCAAGAAGATCACGCGCATCGAGCAGCGCACGATGACACTCCTGCAGGCGTACGACTGGCCTGGCAATGTCCGTGAGCTGCAGAACGTGATCGAGCGTGGCGTCGTGCTGTGTGAGGGCGAAACATTCTCGATCGACGAATCGTGGCTGAAGGCGAAAGGCGCTCCGGCGCCCGGGGAGCAGGAGCGGGCCACGATCGAGGCGGCGCTCGCCGCGACCAAAGGACGTGTCGCCGGCGCCACGGGCGCGGCTGCAAAGCTCGGCATGCCGCGCCAGACACTCGACTCCAAGATCCGGGCGCTGCGCATCGATAAGCTGAAATTCCGGCCACGCTAGGTCTCGCTCGGCATTTTCTGAGCATCAGCACTTCTCACAATCGTAAGTCGCTGTCGAACCATCACCTGACGCTGGCGCGACGTTTGCCCACTCCCCAGCGATGGCTTTCAGGATCACGGTGGTGCTCCGGGTCAGCGGGCGGATCGACGCCGAGCATCTGAGTGAGCTGCGGAGCTGCATGTCGCGACACGGGCCGAATGTCGTCCTTGATCTCGACGAGGTGCGGCTGGTCGACGTTGCGACAGTCCGATTTCTGGTCCGCTGCGAAGCGGATGGAATGCAGCTCCGCAACTGCTCACGCTACATCCGGGAATGGATGGATCGGGAGCGACCGTGACAGGCGTGAACCAATTCCAGGAGGATTCACGATGCGGTATGCTCTCGTCGCGCTCGCCGTTCTCGCTTCGGCGACGCACCTCTCGGCGCAGTCCAAACCGACGATCGTCCTCGTGCACGGCGCATGGGCGGATGCCAGTGGCTGGTACGACGTGACGCGCGCGCTGCAGGCTCGAGGCTACAAAGTCGTGGCGGTGCAGAACTCCCTCTTCTCCTATGCGAAAGACATCGAGACGACAAAACGCGTGCTCGATGCGCAGCAGGGGCCGATCGTCGTGGTCGGACACTCGTACGGAGGTGCCGTCATCACGGCAGCAGCAGCGGGCAACCCCAACGTCAAGTCACTCGTCTATGTGGCGGCGTTCGCACCCGACTCGAATGAAGCCCTCGGAGCCCTGCTCCAGCGCTATCCCGATCTTGGACTCGGTAAGGCGCTCGCCCCGGATGCAGCCGGTTTCCTCTACATCGACCCGGCGAAGTATCCCGAGGTGTTCGCCAACGGCTTGCCGCTTCCGCAGGCACGCGCGATGGCGACGGCGCAGAAGCCGATCGCCGGCAGCGCGCTCGGCGAGCCACTCACCGTTGCGCCGGCCTGGAAGACCGTGCCGTCCTGGTATGTCGTCGGGACGCAGGATCGCGCAATCAATCCGGAGCTCGCGCGCTTCATGGCGAAGCGGATGAATGCGCACGTGACTGAGCTGCCCGCTGGGCATCTCGTGTTCATTTCGTGGGCGCAGGACGTAGCCAGGATCATCGAGAGCGCGAGCCGCTAGCATGCCGATGATCGACGTGTACGCCCCGGCCGGCACCTTTCGCGACCGGGCCAAGGTCGCGCGGGACCTCGCGACCGCGGTGATGACCATCGAGCGCGTGCCGAACATCCCGCTGTTTCGTCAGAACACCGCGGCGTTCGTGCACGAGCTACCGCCGGATAACCTGTCGAACGTTGACGGAGACTCCGCCTGTGTCCGGGTCCAGGTGCTTACCAATTTCGGAGGTCTGGATCGTGAGAAGCAGGTCAGCGTGGTCGCCGAGCTGACGCGGATCGTGGCCGCGGCGGCGACCGATGAGTCGGTGAAGGAGCGGATTTGGGTGCTGCTCACCGAGGCTCCCGACGGCGGCTGGGGTCTTGGCGGCCGGGCGCACACGAATGGGGAGCTTGTTGCCGCTGCAAGAGCTCAACTCGGCAAGCAGTAATTCCCCCGCCTCCTAAACGATGCTCCTTGACCAACCGCGCAGCCGTCGATGCCGAGACAGGCTACGGACGGAGTGCCGGCTGTAATAGAACTGCCGCCGCTCCGATTCTTGTTTTTCGGGGAATGAAATAATAAATCATTGCGCCGACCAGGTTGAGAAAGAAGACGACTAACACCCAAACAGCTTTGTCTTCGTTTTGCTTTGTTAGGACATCAATCAACATCCAGAGCCAAAATGCGCCTGCTGCAATGAACATTGCAAAAACGAATAACAGCCAGACTCCGCCGAGCCCGGCTAACGCCGATAGAAGATTCATCTTTTGCCTCCGTTGTAGAGATTACTGGAAGCGGTAATCAGTCGTCCGCACTGACGCGAACGGCTTCAATCTGCCGCTCGAGCGGTGGCGGCAATATCGCCCGAAGTGATCACATAGCGGTGAGAAGGGCATACCAGAGAGACGTACCCCCTTCGGGGTAGAGCTTTCGCCACCCGTGCCGGTGTCACGGAGACACGCCTCACACACGCGCGCGACCCGGATGAGCACGATGATCGCCCGCACGTTGTGAGTTTCGTGCTACCTTCCGTCGTATTCGCTCTGCCGAGTCACAACCCCCCCCCGGAACCTCGCGTGATTGCTACTTGGTGTCGTAACTCGACCTGGGGTTCAGCGGTCTCAACGCCGAGTACGCAATGCAGTTCGGCGGTGACACCCCAGCTCGGCTGCCCAACGCCCCGAAACGTTGAAGGCTAGGAGGACGACATGAAAAAGTCCGCCAGGAGTACCACCGCGAGCGGCAAGAAGTTCAAGGGATTCACGGATGAGGAACGAAGCGCGATGAAGGATCGCGTCCAAGAGCTGAAGGCGGACAAGGAGAACGGGGAAAGCGCCGTGCTCGCGAAGATCGCCGCGATGCGGGAACCGGATCGCGCCATGGGCAAGCGGCTCCATACGATCATCAGAGCCAGCGCGCCAGCCCTCTCGCCGAGACTCTGGTACGGAATGCCCGCATATGCTCAGGACGACAAGGTCGTCTGCCACTTCCAAAGCGCGCAGAAGTTCAAGACGAGGTACGCGACACTAGGCTTCAGCGACAAGGCGAACCTCGACGAAGGTGCCATGTGGCCCGTCGCCTTCGCGCTGAAGGAGTTGACCGCCGCCGCAGAGGCAAGGATCGTCGCGCTCCTGAAGAAAGCGGTAAGCTAGGACTGATCTCGTCACTGGCCCCGAACGGTTCCTGAGACTCGCGCGCGGCGCATCCGCGACTCGATGGCACTGCTCGCGGCGGGCAAGAAGCTCGGTCTGAAGTAGTTGCGGGAAATCCCGCAAAACGCCGCACTCGGTGCGCAATCGACATGTGACCGGCTTCTTGGGTCAGTGTGATAGCTCGATGGAGGATCGCTAGTTGTGTGCGACGAGCAGCCCCAAGCATAGTTGTTGCAGTGCGTGCGCCCCCAGTGGATGATTCAGTGGGAGGTACCGCATGAATCGCACCGGTTTCACGCTCATCGAGCTCCTTATCGTGATCGTGATCATCGGCCTGCTCGCCGCGATCGCCATCCCCAAGTTCGCCAACACAAAGGAGAAGGCGTATATCGCGTCGATGAAGTCGGACCTCCGAAACTTGGTGACCGCGGAGGAGGCCTACTTCGCCGACTCCATCGCGTATACCGAGCAAACGGATTGCAACAGCCCAGCGGCGCCGGGGAGCGTCGCGTGGTGCCCGTCGACCGGCAACACCCTCGACAAGCTCAAGGTGCGTCAAGGCGGCTGGACGGCGCGCATGACGAACGCCAACACCTCAGTGGCGTGCGGGATCTATGTCGGCGGCGCGGCTCCGTTCCCGCCGGCGAAGCAGTCGGATCCAGAATCTGTGCCGGTCTGTCAATAGGACGCTCCGTCGGTTCTAACGTACCTTCCCCCGTGCCGCGACCTTCCAGCTTCCTTCCACTCGGCCGCGGCGGCCGTACCAGATGTCGTCGTGCAGGTTCACCGTCGCGCACACATGGCTCGGCACCACCCAGACTTTCTCTCCGACGCGCGGCTTCCTATCGATCTCCACGTAGCCGTGCTCCTCATTCAGTTTGCGCATGGTCCATGGACGGCCGACGAAGTGGCCGAACGTTCCGGCACCGACCGTCTGATCGCTCGAGAACGTTTTTGACCCCGCGTCGATCACGCACTGGTCCGGCACGGCGGTGCTGACGACCGTGGTGAGCACGCGCAGCGCGCAGTCCGGCTCGCCGCAGATCTTCGCTTGGAGACTGCTCGCGTCGTAGAAGACGTAGGTGCCAGGTCGGATCTCGGTGGTCTGCGGAATCAGTGGCGTCTTCGCGGCACCCGGCGTCGAGCCTCCAGAGACGATCTTCGCCTCGAAACCCGACTCGGCGAGCGCAGCGAGGACGGCGTCGATTTTTACGCACGCCGCCCGGAAGCCTGCCTCGTCGAGCCACGACGGCCAATAGAAGATGCCCTGGAAATCCGAGCACGCCTGCGCGATCTCGACCGCGTGTTCGGGCGACTGCGCGCCACAGCGGCCCACGCCGACATCGATCTCCACCAGCGTTGCGATTCCCTCCAGGTCACGAGCGACGTCCACCGAATCGACCGCCACCTTCACGCGGCGCGTCTTCGCGAGCTCGCGCAAACGGGACACCTTCTGTTTCACAATTGGATACGCCACGAGCACATCCTCACCGGGCAATACCTCCGCCTCGCCCACTTTGGCGACCGTGATCCCGATCGCGCCGGCATCGAGCTGCAGCTTTGCAATCTCGGCGATCTTGTGGGTCTTCACGTGCGGCCGGAGCGCGACACCCCACGCGCGACATTGCTCCTGCATCCGAACGATGTTGGTCTCGAGGACGTCGAGATCGACATAGAGAGCAGGGGTGTCGAGGTCGAGCGCGTCCACTATCGAGCCTTCTTCGCGATGCACTCGATCTCGACGGCGATACCGCCCGGCAGCGCGCCCGCCTGGATCGTGGTGCGTGCCGGAAACGGCGCCGTGAAGAACGTGGCGTAGACCTCGTTCATCGCGGCGAAATCGTTGATATCGCGCAAGAAAACATTGCACTTGACGACATCATCGAGTGACGAGCCCGCTGCCTGGAGGATCGCCCGCAGGTTTTCGAATACACGTCTTGTCTCCGCGCGTACATCCCCTAGCTCCAGACTCCCGGTTCCTGGATTAATGGGTCCCTGTCCGGCAACAAAAATGAAATCTCCTTCGATGACTCCTTGCGAATACGGGCCAACGGGCTTCGGCGCTTTCTCGGTCACAATGGCTGTTCTCAAGCGATCCTCTTCAATCGTTTCCAGAGGTAATGAACGGGGAACCCTGCCACCGCAATGGCGAGACCGTAGACCGGCGAAAAGTTGCCGACCTGAATCTGGCCCCCGACGATGGCCGACAGACCGACGACGGTGCCGATCAGAAACAACAGCGGCACCCACGGATAGATAGGCGTGCGGAACGGCCTCGGCGCATCAGGCATCTTCCGGCGCAGCACGAACACCGCGGCCACGGCGAAGATCAACGCGGCCCACTCGACGACCACGAAATAGGTGATCAGCGTATCGTAGTCCCTGAGGACGAGGACCATGATAATCGCCACGGCCCCCTGGATCAGCAGCGCCGCCCACGGCGTGGCCCAGCGCGGATGGATGCTCCCGAGAAACGAGAAGATCAGGCCGTCGCGCGCCATCGCGTACGGGACGCGCGTCTTGGCGAGTAAGTTGCCGTTGAGCGCGCCAAATACGCTCGTCATGATTGCGAGCATGATGACGGCGCCACCGGCGGGGCCGGCGATCGCCGTCATGACCGTCCGGGCAATCGCTTCCTTTTGCTGCGCCATGATGCTGACCGGCATGATGTAGAGGTAGGCCAGGTTCGCGCCGATGTAGAGCGTGACGATGACCAGCATCCCCACGATGATGATCCGCTTCATCAGTCGCTCGGGTGCCACGACCTCGCCCGCAATCATGCTGACGCCAATCCAGCCGTCGTAGGTCCAGATGACCGCGGCGACCGCGCGCGCCAGCCCGCCGCCCTGCACGCCGCCGCCCCCCCCCTCGGTGAAGTGGGAAAGACTGCCGTGACCCAGCAGGAACGCGCCGAGGATAATCGCCGCCAGCGCGGTCACCTTGACCAGAGTGGTCACTCCGCTCACGGCTGCGCCGACTTGGGCCCCGAGCACGTTGGCGAACGTGAGGGTGACGATGGCGGCGATCGCGATCAACTGTACTGTCGAAGCGCGTACCGACACGCCGAGCAGGTTAAGCAGGAATTCCGCGAAGACGACCGAGAGTGCGGCGACGGTCGTGGGCGTCGTGACCAGCACATAGAGCCAGCCAAAGACGAACGCGGCGGCATCGCCATATGCCTCGCGCAGGAACACGTAGACGCCGCCCGCCTCGGGCAGCAGCGAGCTCAGTTCCGCCACCGCGAGCGCGCCGCAAATGCTGATCAGACCGAAGGCCGTCCAGAGTCCCATGATGACGAGCGGATTGGGGACGAGCCCGGCGATGGTGGGGGGTGTGCGGAAGATCCCGCTGCCGATCGTGAGGCCGACGATCAGCGCCGTGCCGCCGGCGAGCCCGATGACGCGCCGGAGCTCGTGCGGCGGTGACTGAATCATCTCCGCGACTTCGCCCTGAGCTCCTCGAACCAATTCTCCACAACGATCAGCTTGTCGGGGGTGCCGGCCCGG
>Ga0209160_1002570_pt1 | contig 15067 bp, 13 predicted proteins | sample GraSoiAngelo_153_FD_186167 | JGI IMG/M metagenome (GOLD analysis project Ga0209160, IMG submission 186167) | Grasslands soil microbial communities from the Angelo Coastal Reserve, California, USA - 14_1009_12_40cm (SPAdes) (version 2) | ecosystem: Environmental > Terrestrial > Soil > Grasslands ...
TTGTTTTTTATGGAGCAATGGCCCTCCCGTTTCCTCTCATGCTGACGCTTGCGCTGTACGCCGGGGTCTTACTGGATGCGCTTACCGTGCAGGTGATTGGTGGGAAAGTTGAAATTTCAGCCGGATCATCGATACTGCTCTACGGCGTGCTGGCAGGAATAATGCATGGGCTCAGACCGCTCTTTGCCCGCGGCCACTGGGAAGTGCATTGCATCCTGAGCGGCATTTTCACCTCCTTGATAGTTTTGGCGCAATACCTGATGATCACCTTCCGCCGCGGCTCTCTTATTTTTACGCGTGAAATTTGGTGGCAAATCGGCGGGCCGGGCATCGTTGCCATGCTCGTCGCGCCGATCCTGTTCTGGCTTCTGCAATGGATTGCACAGATGACGGCTTATCGATACGGTCCTGAAAGGGGGCGATTCGAATGAACAAAGGCCGCATGACTTCGCACGTCCGGATTCAGTTTGTCGCCTTACTCATGCTGTTGGGCATGGGCGCTCTCGGCCTTAGGCTCTGGTGGATACAAGTAGCGCATGGCGCGGAATGGACTTCACAGCTTCGGGGCAGTTCTCAAGCGACTGTGCGCATCCCTTCCGTGCGGGGTGAGATCAAAGACCGCAACGGCGTGACTTTTGTCCAAAACCGCGCCAGCTATGAGGTCGATTTCTATTTGCCGGAAATGGTCAAAGGCTATCGCGAACGCTTTGGTTCGCCGCCCTTGACTGAATATCGAGCAATCATCAACGGCATGCCAAAAGATCAGAAGGAGCCCGACATCATCAAAATTGTCAATAACGGCATTGTCCCACGTCTTAACGACCTGGATCTGGCGCGCGACTACAATGCAGCCAAGCTGGAGCGACACTTCCGCAACGACACGGAGGTCCCGTTCTCCTACATCAAGGACATTGACTTTCCGATGATGGCAAAGTTTTCGGAGCACGATGTCGGGTTACCGGGAGTGGATATCGCGATCAAACCGGTGCGCTCTTATGTTTATGGCGCGCTAGCCGCCCATATTCTCGGTTATGTCGGCGTGCCTGACGACATCAACAAAGAGGAAGCAGGGAAGTTCACCTTCTATCAGCAGGACGTGGAAGGAAAATCCAACATCGAAAGAACGATGGACGAATACCTCCGCGGGAAACCCGGTGTGCGTTATTTGCGCAAGAATGCCAAGGGGACGATCGAGGGTGTCCTGCGTGAAGATCCCCCACAACAAGGCGCCAACGTTTTCCTGACTATCGACGCGCGTATTCAGGCGATTGCAGAAGAAGCGCTGCGCGCAGTGAGCCGGGCCGGAGCGGTAGTTGTCGATCCAAACAATGGCAACGTCTTGGCGATGGCTTCTGTGCCTTCGTTCGATCCAAATACTTTCATCCCGAGCATAAAGGCCAAGGATTGGAAAGCGCTGCAGAAAGACGAGGGCGATCCGTTGGTCAATCGTGCGATTAGCTGCTTGCCACCCGGGTCAACATTCAAGCTCATCACGGCGCTCGGCGGTCTGCGCGGCACCAAGAATCTCGCAGGCGCCAAATTCAGCTGCGGTGGCGGTGTGAGTTACGGCGATCACTTCTTCAGCTGCTGGGTAGCCAAAAAACATTATACGCACGGGACCATCGGACTCGCCGACGCGATCAAGGTGTCATGCGACTCGTTTTTCTACCAGTACGGAAACGCGGCTGGCATTCAGTCGCTTGACGCTGTTGGCAAGATGTTGGGAATCGGCGAAGAATCGGGCCTGCAACTGTCAGGTGAACAAACCGGCAATATGCCAGGGCCTGAGTGGATGCAAATTCACCATCCGCAGGAGAGGTGGTCGCAGGCGCAAACGGCGAATGTTTCAATCGGCCAGGGCTACACGCTTGTTTCACCACTTCAATTGGCCATGGCCTACGCAACAATCGCAAACGGCGGGGTGTGTTATTACCCACGGCTGGTGGATCGAGTTTTGAACCAAGACGGCTCTCCCGTGCTGGACGAGCATGGCAACGTCGCAGTGCCTCAGACGCCACGAGTACGATCTGACTTACGCCAGGAAATCTCACCTGACAAAATTGACCTTGTGCGCAAGGGCCTTTGGAAGGTTGTTAACGAAGATGGAGGAACCGGTGGCAGAGCGCGTTTGAAAGACGTTGTGGTCGCTGGAAAAACCGGCACTGCGCAGGCCACCGAGCGTGGCCACGAAGAGAACGTGGCGTGGTTTGCGTGTTTCGCGCCATTTGATCATCCGAAGTATGTCGTCGCAGTGATGGTGCAGGGCGCCTCCGGGCACGGCGGCGAGGTCGCGGGCCCGATCGCTACACGCATTCTCGAACGCGTGCTCGCGCAGGATGAAGGAAAGTTCGATATGCGGGTCGCCTGGCTCGCACCCGCACATCACGCCAATCCGCTCCAATTGATCAAATCAGTGGCTTATCACGACGCCGGAGGAAATCTCGGAAGTGAGGATGAGGAAGGTGCCGATAACGGGCAAGGCGCCAGATGCGTCGCCTGATGTCGAACCCGAAGCAGATTCGCAAGGGAGCGTCCGGCGGCGAGCCAGCGCTCCTGTCGCTCGGGCCCTTCCGGCAGCGCCGCCGGCGCCGCGCAATTTCTTTCAACGGCTCTTTGGAGTGCACCCGCGACCAGCACCTGCGCCACCACCCCCGCCGCCGAGCCGCCGGCGCGGAACAACAAGATGAACTCCGGTCAGAACCACTGCGGCAGGACCAGCTCAGTTTGCTTATGACCGCTCAATTACTTCAATTTTATGATAGACAAGGTAAAAAAGATTTTGGGGCTTTCCTCTCGAAAGACCGGCAACAAGCTCATACTCAGCGTGGAAAAACTCGAATCCCGCGTTGCTCTGCTCGAGAATGGCCAACTGGAGGAATACAGCGTCGAACGTAAGAGCTCGCGGAACATCGTCGGCAGCATCTACAAGGGGAAAGTCAGAAACATCGAGATGGGCTTGAAGGCGATGTTTGTCGACATCGGCTTTGAGAAAAACGCGTTCCTTCATTTTTGGGACGCGATCCCAGCTGCGCTTGACAGCGGCATTGAAGAAATCGATCGGCGCGGGAACAAGCGGCCTCGAAAACGAATCACGGTAAAGGACATACCCAGCATTTACCCAGTCGGCTCGGATGTAATCGTACAGGTCACCAAAGGCCCGATCGGTACGAAGGGGCCGAGGGTGACAACCAATCTCAGTTTTCCGGGGCGCTACCTGGTTCTTATGCCGTTCAGTGATCACAGCGGTATCTCGCGAAAAATTGAGAACCCAAAGGAGCGCGAGCGGCTCCGGAAGATTCTGCGAGAGCTGGACGTTCCCGAAGGATTTGGAGTCATCATCCGCACGGTTGGCGAAGGCCAGCGCGCCAGATATTTCGTACGCGATCTGCGTTTCCTGCTCGATCAGTGGGCCAAAGTCGAGCAGGCGATTCGGGAGAACGCCGCTCCTTGCCGCCTCTTTGAGGAACCTGACCTGGTTGAGCGAACCGTGCGCGATTTTCTGACCGAAGAAATCGACCAGGTCGCTTGCGATGATCGCGCATCAACAGACAGAATGATCGAAATGATTGGCCAGATTTCCCGGCGCGCGCGGAATCGAGTCCATTTTTACGATGGTGCGACACCGATTTTCGACACTTACGGCGTGCAAAAACAAATTGACGACGCTTTTCACCGGCAAGTCTGGTTGAAGTGTGGCGGGTATATTGTGATCGACGAGACAGAAGCGTTGGTAGCGATTGATGTGAATACCGGCCGCAACAAGGGAGGGCGCGATGTGGAGAAAACAATTTTGCAGACGAACCTCGAGGCGGCAGATGAAATCGCCCGTCAGCTTCGGTTGCGAAACATCGGGGGTTTGATCATAAGCGATTTCATCGACATGAAGAGCCGTAGAGACCAGCAGGCAGTTTACAACTTAATGAAGGAACGGCTCACCCCGGACAAAGCCCGGACGCATGTGCTTCCCATTTCACAACTCGGCCTGATGGAGATGACCCGCCAAAGGGCGCAAGAAAGCCTCAGCGACACCATCTATGAAAATTGCCCCTACTGCGCCGGGCGCGGAGTTGTGAAGACCTCCATGACCACAAGTGTGGAATTGCACCGCACTCTGAACACCGTCATGCGCAAATATCAGGACAGCATTCATGAGATTCGAGTGATCCTGAACCCTGATGTTTTGAAGCGATTGAAAGAGGAAGATGAAGACCTACTGGTTGAGCTGGAGCGCCGTTACGCAGGTCGTCTAATGTTCCGCGGTGATCCTACGTTTCACCATGAGAAGTTCGTCATTACGGACGCGAATACCGGGGCGGAACTGAAAGCTTAAGCAAGTTAAAAAAGACTTGCAATCCTTAGCGGCCCGGCTCAGACTCGCGGCATCCAGATAAGGAGCGAACTTTTTTATTGACTTGGACGCTCCAAAATGTTTGGAGTGGAAAAGGAAAACTTAACCAAAAGGAGAAATAAATGAAAAGACTAGTGTTATGCCTGTTAGGGTTCGGGGTGATCGCTTCGGCAGCTTTTGCCGGAACTGAGTATTCCGGCAAAGAAATGAAACAGGTAGCTGCTCCACCACCCTGCCCGGAGTGGTACGCCGACAGAGAATTTAATGTTAGCCTTTGGGGTACCTACGTCTTCACAGGAAGCAAGTGGGAAAATGACCGCTACCTGGAGTCCGATCACGCCTGGGGCGGTGGTATCGATCTCAAATACTTTTTCATGCGTTACATTGGCGTGGGAATTGAAGGCTGGGCGGTTGATGCCAGACGGCGTGTCCTGGATGCCAATGAATTTGAGGCGCCAGGAGAGGAGTTTTTCTTCGCTACAAGCAGCCATGAATCGCGCGCCGTGGGCGCCGTCTTAGGCACCTTGACGTTGCGTTACCCGATCCACTGCACCCGCTTTTCGCCCTACATTTTTGGCGGCGGCGGTGCGATCTTTGGCGGCGGTCAAAGGGATACGTTTACGGACAGTGAAAACCCTGACGTTCTCACTAATTTTCACTCCGGCAGCGAGACGCGGGCGATCGGTCAGGTCGGCGGCGGCATGGAAGTCCGCTTAACGCCACATATCGGCTGGGTCAGTGATTTCAGCTGGAATTTTGTGGACGGGCCCCATAATAACTTCGGCATGGTCCGCACCGGCGTGAATTTCGCCTTCTAAGCATCGGCAATACCATTTGCTAGCGCGGCGTCCGGAACACCGGACGCCGCTTTTTTTCATTCGCGTATCGCAAGGAGCGGCGGTTTCCCAACCGCCGAGGGGTTCAGGCGGTCTCCTGAATCAGAGCATTGATTGGGATTTGCGAACGCTGACATGCGCACGAAATTATCCTGATGTCATTTGTCGAAACCTTGGACAATTTGCCTCTAAGGAAATCGGAGCTCGTTCAGCACTTCGAGCAACTGATCGCCTCGAAATCCGACCCGGAGCTCGAAGCGATGGCGCAAGCTTCGCGCTCACTTACGCTACAAAACTTTGGACGGACGATGCGCCTGTTCGCTCCGCTATATCTTTCCAACGAATGCATCAACAATTGTCGCTATTGCGGTTTCTCGCGCGACAATCCGATCCTGCGTGTCACCCTCGAGGTGGATGAAGTGGTTGCCGAAGCCCAGCATCTCGCTCGTCAAGGATTTCGGCAGATCCTTCTCGTCGCCGGCGAGCATCCGAAATTTGTGAGCCGCGATTATCTGGCCGAATGCGTGCGTGCGCTCGCCCCCGACTTTTCGTCAATCTCTATCGAGGTCGGCCCGATGGAGACTGAGGATTATGTGCTGATTGTCGAGGCCGGCGCGGAGGGACTCGTGGTTTATCAGGAAACCTACAATCGTGGGGTGTATGCTGAGATGCATACAGCCGGGCCGAAACGCGATTTTAACTTTCGGCTCGAGTGCGCCGAGCGCGGTTATGGAGCCGGATTTCGCCGGCTCGGCATCGGCGCACTCATCGGCTTGTCACATTGGCAGGACGAAGCCATCGCGCTCGCAGCGCATTTGGAATATTTATTCAAACACTGCTGGCAGGCGCAAATTACCGTGAGCTTGCCTCGTTTGCGTCCGGCGGCAGGCGAATTTCGGCCGCTTTTCTCCATGACTGATCGCGAACTGGCCCAGTTGGTTTGCGCATTGCGGATTACTTTTCCGCAGCTGGGTATTGTGCTCAGCACCCGTGAGCGCGCGTGGCTGCGGGATTCACTGGCTTTAATCGGTGTTACGATGATGAGCGCTGGCAGTCATACGGAGCCCGGCGGTTATACACGGCAAGGCCGCGAACATCTGCATCGCACTGTGCGCGGTCGGATCGTTGCGCCGGAATATCAGGACGGCGAAGACCAACTCGCCACCGGACAATTCGAAATCAGCGACGAACGTTCCCCGGCCGAAGTCGCCGCAGTCCTTCGCCGGCGCGGACTTGAACCTATTTGGAAAGACTGGGACCAGGCGCTTCAAGGAGCGACGGCTTCCTAGCCGCCACTGGAACATGACGGCTCGGAAGGCGTCATTCCTTGGCATGCGATGAAGATTTTGCTCAACGGCGAACTCGTGGATGCGCGCGAAGCCAAAACAATCGCAGAGCTAATCGACCGTTACGAATTGCCGCCGCAATCTATTTTGGTGGAATACAACGGCCTCGCGGTGCATCGACACGAATGGTCACAGCGACCGTTGTCCGAAGGCGACTGCATCGAATTCATCCGCGTCGTCGCAGGCGGGTGAAAGAGTTATGTGCGCGATTGTTACAAGAGATTGTCGCCCTTACGAAGGCCCTCACTAGGACCCAGACTTGGAGCGAGTGAAGTAATGGGTCTCTATCATTAGACCTACCCAGCGCTTTTTACAACCACTCGCATTCCGTCGGTTTGGATTACCGTGACAGGTGTTTGTGGGGCGATGAATTCACCTTCGGTGACAACATCGACAACGTGATCGGCGAAACGCGCTTTGCCGCTCGGTCGCAAAACAGTGACTGCGGTGCCTTGCGTTCCGGGGGTGAGCGCGAGCGCAGTCGCGAACTGTCGCGGTACGCCAGCGAGCGACGGGCCCGACGGATTTGAATCCATCAGGGCGAATCGCCGGTAAATACTTGTCCGCGGCAGATAACGCGCGAGCAGCGCAATGACAATGAATGATCCGACGATCGCGATGAACATGTTAAGCAGCGGCATCGCCAGCATCTCGCCCGTCGGGAGAAAGTTGTCGCCCGGATAGCGGTCGATCATCGTCCAGAGCAGTGAGGCAAGCATGAGAAACACGCCGAGGACGCCGAATACGATTGTTGTATGCGCGAAGAAAAGTATTTCGATTAAAACGAGAACCATTCCGAGAATGAAGAGCGCGACGACTTCCCAGCCGGCCAGACCGGCCAGATAATGCCCCAGAAAAAAGAGCGCGAAACAAATTGCAGAGATGATTCCAGGCCATGTCGCGCCTGGAATCTTGAACTCGAGATACGCACCGAGGATTCCACCGAGAAGCAGCAGCGGCGCAAGCGCAGTGATCCAAAAGGCGATTTGCTCGAAGCCGGTTGGTTCGATCGTCACGACGTTTCCTTTGAGGCCGGCTTTTTTCGTTTGATCGCCAATCGAATCAGCGATGCCTTCTGCGAGCAGCGGCTTGCCATTGATCCGTTCGGTTGCTTCTTGTGCATTGAGGCTGAGGACCGCCCCCTTGGGATGAACGACGCGGTCGCCGATTTTTACTTCCTTATCTTTGTTCATGAACGCCTCGGCGATATCGGGATTGTGACCGTTCTTGATCGCTGAGCCGCGCACCAGCGCAGACCAATACGAAATCGTTTTCTCCTTCGCCGTGGCGGGAAGGTCTTCGCCGGTAGGGAGAATCGGCACCGCGGCGCCAATCGCGCTCACCGGCGCCATGAAAATGTGTTGTGTGGCGATTGCGATAATCGCGCCGGCCGATCCGGCGTTTGTGTTGATGAAAGTGTAAGTGGGGATCTTAGTTTGATTGAGCGCGTTCACGATATCGGCCGCCGTGTCTAGCCGTCCGCCGTATGTGTTCATCTCGAAAACAATCGCGGAGGCTTCGTTGCTCTCGGCTGTTTTCACCGCGCGCCGCAAAAATGCCAGCATTGCGGGCGCGACCTCGCCTCGCAAAGGCACCGCAGCGACATCGCCTTTGCGAATCGGCTCGCGCCCTGGCGCTGTCGCTGTGCCAGCCAGCGAGCAAACCAGAATGGCGATCAACAGTTTCCTTCTCATAACTTGGAGATTGAGTCCCACTGCGTAAGTTTGGCATCGCTTCCAAAGCCAAACGAGGCAAAAATAATCAGGCGCGCATGGGAACGATCCCTTCGGAGACAATCGAGCAAATCGCCGCCGCGAACGATATCGTCGAAGTGATCGGTTCGTATTTTCCACTGAAACGCGCGGGAGCGAATTTTAAGGCCCTCTGCCCCTTTCATCAGGAGAAAACGCCGTCGTTCATGGTGAGCCCGACCCGGCAGACGTTTCATTGCTTCGGCTGCAGCGCAGGCGGGAGCGTCTTCCGGTTCGTGATGGATTACGAGCACATTGATTTCCCGTCAGCAGTGCGCAAACTCGCCGCGCGCGCTGGGATCACCGCGGTCGAGAAATCCCGTGGGTACGGAGCGGACGATGAAGAGCGCCAACGCGAATTGCGCGAGCGTTTGCTCAAGTTGCATGCTGAAGCTGCGAAATGGTTCCATGAAAACCTGATCAAGAGAGAAGTAGGCGACGCGGCGCGAAAATATATGCGGGCCCGGGGGATCACAGTGGAGACCGCGAAGCGCTGGCAACTCGGCTACGCGCCCGACGGGTGGGACGCATTTGGCAGTTGGGCACGCGGTCGGGGCTATGATGTCCGCGACCTGACCGCAAGCGGACTCGTCAAAGTGAAGGACGAGAGCGACTCGACTGCGTCTGAGGGATCGGGAACTGCGCAGAGGACAGCGCACGCTAAAGCCTCATACGATCGGTTTCGTGGACGAATCATGTTCCCGATTTGCAACGACGTCGGTGAAGTAATCGCTTTCAGTGGACGCCTTCTGGAAGACGAACAGGGCGCAGCGAAATATTTGAACTCGCCTGAAACGGGGCTTTTTCGAAAAGGCAGCGTCCTTTTTGGGCTGGACAAAACCAAGCGCGCCCTAATCGAGGCCAACTGTGCAGTTGTTTGCGAAGGGCAGCTCGATTTGATCAGTCTGTTTGAATCTGGAATCACGAATGTCGTCGCGCCCCAGGGCACGGCGTTCACTGAGAGCCAGGCACGGATCTTGAAGCGCTTCGTCAACGAAGTTGTGCTTTGCTTTGACGCCGACACAGCAGGCCAGAAAGCCGCCGAACGTTCGCTCGACGCCTTGCTCCAGAACGACTTGATTGTGCGCATGGCTAAAATGCCGGTGGGCGAAGATCCGGACTCGCTCGTCCGGCGCGAAGGCAAAGAGGCCTTTGAAAGGCGCATTGCAGGCGCGCGCGATTTTTTCGATTACTGGATCGAGCGCGAGACCGCCAACATCGATCTCGCCTCGTTCGGAGCCAAGATACAGCTGGCCAGACGCCTGGCTGAGACCATTTCGCGCGTCCGCGATCCACTCATGCGCGGAGAAGTCATAAGCAAAGTGAGTGCACGTCTCGGTGTGCCCGCCCAGGATTTTCAGGCGCTCGTATCCAGGCAAAGGGGCACCGAACCTTTTTTGGCTCGGGACCATCCGCCCGAAAGGGATGCCACTGGCGTGATGGCGCCCGCGCCGCGGCACGACATCTCCATGCTTTGCGTTTTGGCGCTACGCGATGAAACGGCTCGAGACTTTCTTCGCCAACAAAACTGGCGCGAGATTCTTGCGAACGTGCCGGACGGAGAACCTCTCGTGCGTATTCTCGAGAGTGACTTGCGTCCGGGCGACGCGGCCTCGCTAAACGCCTTTATGGTGACGCTTTCTCCGGCAGATGAACGGTTGGTTTCTTCGTGGCTGCTGCAAAAAGTGCCCGCAAACGCTGGAGCGATGGTCGAAAAATGGTGGCTCGGCATTCGGCAGGCCGTGTTGCGCCGCAAGCTCAGTGTGGCGACGAACCAGATAAAGCTTCCGGAGCTGAGCACCGGGGACATCATAAATTTGCAAAAACAAATCCTTGACCTGCAGGAACAGCTCCACGAGCTTTCGCAGCCCGCCGGCTCGGCCGACAATTAGTTGTCGATCTAGAGCCCGGGAAGATCGAACACGTCCTTAGTCAAAATCCGTAACCGCACAATCTTGGCCAGGCATTCGAAACGAAGGGGAGGCAGCCGACAGTCGTCGGCGCGACGGCTTAACCGAAGCCAGCGTAAGCGCGGTGTACCAAGAAGATCTATCGCTGTCGGAGCGAATCCGAAGAGACAACCAAGAATCACTGCGCTGAAAATCGCGCGCGTCACGCCCGCCTCGAAGCGATCTAATAATGGACCGTTGCCCGATCCGGCACGGGTCGCGTCGGCGTCCGGTTTGTATTCGGCTATTGAAGTCCAGAATCGCATTCGCGAACTGATCAAGCTGGCAAAAGAACAAGGCTATCTCACATTTGACGATCTAAACGAGGCGTTGCCCGAGGGAGTCACCGACGCCGATGAACTGGATCTGATCCTGACGCGGCTGCGCCGCCTCGAGATCGACATCATCGAAGCGTCCGAAGTGGATCGCTACAAAGACGGTAAGAAAGACGCAGACGAGGACGAGGAGGAGGATGAGAGAACGGTGCGGATGTATCTCAAGCAGATGGGCCAGGTTCCACTCCTAACCCGGGAACAGGAAGTTGAAATATCCAAACGAATTGAAGACGCCGAAGCGATGGTGCAGAAGCACATCAGTCGCTTTGGTTTCGTTGCACGCGCCCATCTGGACCTGGCCCGGAAGCTAGTCGAGGGCCGCGAACGGTTCGACCGCGTTATTCTCGATAAGAAAATCGAGAGCCGCGAAAGATACATGAAGAACCTCCCCCGTCTGTGCAAACAGGTGGAGCAATTAAGCGCGTCGATCGCCCAACGATTTTGTGAGCTTGCGCGCAACTCCTCAAAAAAACGATCCCATAAAGTGAGGGCATTGCAAAGAACGTTGACTTCGCTGCAGAGGATTTATCCGCATTTTTACCTGAAGCAGAGAGTGACAGAGGAATTTGTGCACCTGGCGGACGACGCGCACCACACGTCGCTTTACCTGCGAACCGAGATGGCGAAAAATCCTCGCAGTCAAAAACGGCGGCTTCAGGTTCAGAACAAGATCCGCGAGTTAGAAAAGAGCCTGTGGTTTTCGCTTTCCGACTATGCCGAAGAGTATCGGACGTTGAAAGGTTGGCTGCGCCAGGCGTTCAAGGCCAAAACCGAAATGGTGGAGGCCAATCTCCGTCTTGTTATTTCCATCGCAAAAAAATACACCAATCGCGGCCTTTCTTTTCTGGATCTGATTCAGGAAGGCAATATGGGACTAATGAAGGCGGTCGAGAAATTCGAATACCGGCGAGGATACAAGTTTTCAACTTACGCGACGTGGTGGATTCGCCAGGCGATTACGCGCTCCATTGCCGATCAGGCGCGCACGATCCGAATACCCGTGCACATGATAGAGACGATCAACAAGCTCATGCGTGTGCAAAAACAGCTCGTGCAGGAATACGGACGAGAACCTACGCCCGAAGAAGTGGCCGAAGAAGTGCTCCTGCCAGTGGATCGTGTTCGGGCGGTCCTGAAGATGGCGCAGCAACCAATCTCGCTCCAGTCCCCCGTGGGCGAGAGCGATGAAACTAATTTTGGCGACTTTATTGAGGACAGAGGCGCGGAAAACCCGAGCGACATGACTGCCATTGTTTTGCTGAAGGAGAAAATTAAGGACGTCCTGGAGACGCTCACCGATCGGGAACGGCAAGTGCTCGAGCAACGATTTGGGTTAATCGATGGCTACAGCCGAACGTTGGAGGAAGTAGGCCGACAGTTCCAAGTTACCCGCGAGCGCATTCGTCAGATCGAAGCAAAGGCCTTGCGCAAAATGCGGCATCCGACTCGTATCCGACAACTTGAGGGTTTCCTTGAAGCCCCAGGAATATAATGTGAATCTTCAGCGCCCTTTCGAGCGCAACTTCCGATGCTGCAAACAGTTCAATTCACTGGAGACTATGGAACCTGAAGATGACAAACAGTTGTGGGATGTTTTGGGCCGCGTTCCCGAGCCCACCCTTTCTCCATTCTTCGCCCGGAACGTAGTAAGAAAGATCCGCCAGGAAGCGACTCGTTTGGAGAGGGCGCGGAACTGGTTTAGCCTGCGGAGACTTGTCGCAGCGTCCGCTGTGGCAATCATCGTGGTCGGCATGGCTATCGCCACGCATCATCCAATCTCGAAGACAGCGTCCGGAAACGATTTAGACGTGGTGGCTAAGATCGATCCACAGGATTATGACGTCGTGGCTGATCTGGATGAATTGATCGCCTGGGATGAAAATAACGTGTGGGAAGAGAAGCCGACGTTGTGAACTAATCGTCGCTTTGTCGGTTTTGGCTTTATCCTGCGCTGCCGCGCAAGCGCAACCGCAATCGCATCGCCCCGCTGGTCGGCCAATGGGGGGACCTCCTCGCGGCGGCGGCCTACCGCCAAACCAAAGCATACGTGAACGGTGGCTTGCAATGCCTCCAGAGGCTCGACAAAATTTCCGGCGCAACGCCGAGCGTTGGATGCACATGAGTCCGGAAGAGCGCAACGTCATGCGTCAACGAGAGAACCTGCGCCGCCAGACCATCCAGCAGGAGACCGAAGCAGCACTTCGCGACTCCGGTCTCCACCTGAGTCCGCAGGAACGCGCTCAATTTGAATCCCGCTACATTCAGGAACGACGGAAAGTCGAACAAGCGCTCCGGCAGCAGATTGAAACGGAACGGCAAAAGGAACTGCCGGCACTAATTCAGCAGCTGAAGAGAGAGTTCCAAATTGACCAGCCAACTAAGGGTCCGGCGACAAAACCAGCAGAATCGCCTAAGTCAAAGAAGTAGCCGCAGCCCGTTTTTTCCCTGCAAAAGAGGCGCTCCTGAAAAAACGGAAACTGGCCCGAGATTGCTCTCGAGCCAGCTCGTTCTGGATTTTTAGATCCTACGTCACCTTAGTACCGGTAATAATGATGGTGACGATGGTGGCGGTAGTAACGGTGCCCGCCGTACCAGTAATAAGGCCTGTAGTAGCCATAGTACGGCCGGTAATAACGATACGGATAATAGTAGCCGTAGGGGTAATATCCGTAGTAGCCCGGTCCGACCCCAATGCTGAAGGAGACTTGAGCATCGGAGCGTGGCACCGCAGCAAAGCTCAAGCCCCCCGCCACCAGTCCAATTAACAGAAGTTTCTTCATCGTTTTACCTCCCAGTAATTGAACAGAGGACGGAAGGAAAAGTTTTCCGATTTATCCCCATGGAAAAGCCCCGGGATAGCCGGTAATGCAAACATTTTGCCCAATGCGTTGATATGAAACGCAGCGAAGTCGTAACGCATTCGCCGCATTTGCTGCTCCCTGGCCTGCGAACGCGATTACTGGTCCTCCGCTCAAGATCGGACCGAGATAAAGTTGCGCTTTGTCAATGAGACGCGCATCGAGCGCCTGTCCGAGCACGTCACCGCCGCCTTCAATCAACACGCTGGTTATACCGCGCTTGCCTAGATTTTTCAGCACGTTAGCCAGAGATTTTCCTTTGTAGATGAGCGTTCGTGCAGCCAACTGGTCGGAAAACAAACGAGCGCGCCGTGGAAGTTTGCCTGAACGGGTCAGCACAACACGCCAGGGTTGTCGCGCCCGGTGCGCGCCACGTACGGTTAAGCGTGGGTTGTCCGCGCGTACGGTTTCCGCTCCAACGAGCACCGCGTCCACGTGCGCGCGAACCTCACATGCGTGGCGCCGGGCGGAACGCCCGGTGATCCAGCGAGGCTCAATAGCAGGCCGCGTCAATCGACCATCAAGCGACATCCCGCACTTTGCGATGACGAATGGCCGCCCGGTGACAATCCACTTGTTGAAAGCCTCGTTGAGCCGCGCGCACTCATCAGCTAGAATGCCCTGCCGGACTTTGACGCCCGCAGCTCGCAATTGCACGATGCCTTTACCGGAGTGGCACGGATTTACGTCAGTCGCGCCGACAACAACGTTTCTGACTCCAGCCTTGAGTATCGCATCTGTGCATGGAGCAGTGCGCCCAGCCGTGGAACACGGCTCGAGAGTCACGTACAGCGTGGCGCGCGCGGGCACGAGTGCACCGAAATCGCGGAGGCACTCAATCTCAGCGTGATCGCGGCCCACTCCCAGATGGTGTCCTTTCGCTACTATTCGATTGTTTATGACCAGAACCGCTCCAACAGCCGGATTTGGGCTCGTCTGGCCAAGCGCCTTTTTTGCCTCGTTTAGCGCAGCGTGCATGAACTTTTCGTCTCGCTCTGTCGTCATTGCTTTGAGAAATGAATAATTGTTCTCAGTTGGCGAAGCAACGCGAGGGTTCCCGGAGCAACCGCTAGTCGCCCGGGGAACGAACATCTCAACACTATGTGCGCGAACGTTTCCAATGTCCCGAAAACTGTTTAACCCGTCGCGTTTCCGCGAACGCCGAAGGCATTCGGCGCCGACATAGACGCCCTACAACTGTCTTATTGATTATTATCAATCGCTTGCGGGGCAAGGTTCCTCAGCTGGATCTGGTCGCTCACTTCCTGGATTTTTGACTCCTGTTCTCTCACGGTCGCAGCCAGAGCTGCGATTTCCCTCTTTAGTTCCCGCACCGTCGTGTGCTCCTTCAGAAATTCGTTGAGTAGCATAGTGTTTACGGCGTCGTAACGAACCATGTCGATATCGCCGTACTTGTCGCGCACCACGAGATCCGGGTTGACCTCGGCTACGTCCCTCGGCAATCAAACCGAATTGCGGCGCGCCTGTCCCCGTTTTTTCATAAGCTAGTTCCTTTTCTTAATTTTGGGCTTCCTTTTACAAAGGGATTCTGGACCGCATGCTGCGGGAAATTGACATAGCCGTTAAGCGACGACTACTGACCGCGGCTGGTGGGATCCACTCCGGCAAAAAGTCAGGAAGTCG
>Ga0209160_1002574_pt1 | contig 15038 bp, 12 predicted proteins | sample GraSoiAngelo_153_FD_186167 | JGI IMG/M metagenome (GOLD analysis project Ga0209160, IMG submission 186167) | Grasslands soil microbial communities from the Angelo Coastal Reserve, California, USA - 14_1009_12_40cm (SPAdes) (version 2) | ecosystem: Environmental > Terrestrial > Soil > Grasslands ...
AGGACGTCGACCGGTCCCAGCACTACCGTCGGAGGCACCCTCAATCTCCCCCTTAGAGAGTTCTATTAAGAAGATTCTCAAGCCAAAGAAAGTCTCAAACTAAGTTTGAAAGACATGACCTCCGTCCCAATGGTTGGAAAGGGCTCATCCTCTGATCCTTTCGGCCAATTTAGGGCCGAATGTGAGAGCCTGCTCCGTGACGCATATTCAAACCTGCAAAAATCAGACAAGAAACGCTTCCCTGAATTGGACCTTGCTTCGAGTCTAGAGGACCCGCCGAACCAGGAGTTCGGCCACTTAGCAAGTTCTCTATCATTTGAGCTTTCGAGAGTGCAGAAGACGAAACCGATGACGATAGCTAAGGAAATTGTCCACGAGTTGGGAAAGGCAAAGGTCCACCATCTAGTCGAGTCGGTTCAGGCTGCTGAACCCGGCTACGTTAATTTCAAGGCCAAGATTGAAACTCTTACCCAACTCACGCTCGACGCAATCCTTCACGAGGGATCGTCGTATGGTTTGTTGAAGACCGGTCAGCCCCAAGGTGTCATTGTGGAACATACAAGCGCCAACCCGGCAAGGCCGATTCACATCGGGACCGCCAAGAACTCGATCTTCGGCGACACATTAGCACGAATTCTTGGCGGGCGAGGCCATACAGTCAAGACCCATTTCTACATCGACGACACTGGACGACAAGTAGCCCAGATGGCTTATGGCTACAAACTGCTAGGAGAGCCCAAGCCCGAGGGAAAGCCCGACGAGTTCTTCGGCAAAATATATTCAATAACGTCGACCCTTGTGGAGCTTGACGAGAACAAGAAGAGACTGGTTCTACTCAGGAAGACGAACGCCTCTGATATTGATATTGTGGCGGTGACAAAGGAACTAGACGAGTGGGTAGGGGTGGCCGCGGAGCTTCAGAGCAAGTATCCTGCTGAGTTCGAGGTCCTCACCGAGAGAATGAGTAAAGATCCTGATCCGCAAGGATCAATCAACGAATTGATTCGGAAATACGAGAAAGCAGAACCTGAGACGCGGAGCTTGATCCGGCGGGTAAGCCAGATGATGCTGGCCGGATTTGAAGAGACCCTTCGAAGGGCGCACATTCACTTTGACCAATGGGACTGGGAGAGCGATATGCTATGGACAGGACGAGTCTCAGAATTGCTCGACCGTCTCAAAGAGACTGGGCTCGCGCACAGCAAGGGTGGTGCCTGGGTGCTCGATGCGGGGAAAGCAGTAGATGATCACGCGCTTCGAGAGAAGCTGGGGTTGTCAAAGTCGTTCGAAGTGACTTCCCTAACACTCACTCGGTCGGATGGAACCACTCTCTACCCAACACGGGATATCGCGTATAGCCTGTACAAGTTCGAGAAGGCTGATCGCGTCATCAACGTGATCGGAGTTGAACAATCTCTCGCACAGCTCCAAGTCAAAGTCGCCATGTGGATTCTGGGCCATAGGAAACAAGCTATGAATTTCCTACACTTCCCTATTGGATTGCTAACCCTTGAAGGGCAAAGAATGTCGGCCCGCAGAGGGCGATACGTTACGTTCGACCAGCTACTGGATGAGGCTCTACTACGCGCAAAACAGGAAGTGGACAAGAGATCATCAGAACTTCCCGAGGAGGTCAAATATCGAGTCGCTGAGAGCCTTTCGATCTCAGCGATCAGGTATGCCATGCTCTCCGTTGAAGCCGTAAAGTCCACTAACTTCACGTGGGATAGGGCGCTGAACTTCGAAGCGAACAGCGCACCCTTCATCAACTACGCCTATACACGGGGACTTGGAATTCTGAAAAAGCTAGGCTCACATGAGCGACCTAGCTACTTCAACAAGCTAATCGAGCCAGCCGAGCAAAATCTCATCCTCGCACTCGCACGGTTTCCTGAAACATTTGCAAGATCCGCTGAGGAACTGGATCCAACTCTTCTCTGCCTTTACGCCAACGATCTAGCACAACGGTTCCACGAGTTCTATGAAAAATCCGACATTTCTCACTTGCACGATGAAGAGTTGAAGCGGCAGAGGGCGAGCCTAGTCGAAGCAACAGGAATAGTGCTCAAATGTGTCACGGAATTACTTGGCATGAAACTCGCTGAGCGAATGTAAGAGCTAGGCGAAGTCGAGGATTTTCTGGGCGATGGCACTGCCCATGTCGCTTGTCTTGGCTCTACCTCCCAGGTCGAAGGTTAACACTTTGCCCTCCTCGAGGACCTTCAGCATGGCTTTTTCGACCTTTACTGCCGCTTCCGGTTCTCCTAGGAAATCAAGCATCATTCGGGAGGCTTCGATCATCGCGACTGGATTTACCTTGTTCTGACCGGTGTACTTTGGCGCAGAGCCACCAGCAGGCTCGAACATGCCATAGTGGTCTCCGATATTTCCACCTGCCGCCACCCCTAGCCCCCCTACTAGCGCTGCCGCCTCGTCGGTCAGAATATCCCCGTAGAGATTGGTCGCAACGACAACGTCGAAACTTTCTGGTCGTCGAATGAACTGCATTGTTGCCGCGTCGACGTGAATGTCTTCCAGTTCGACTCCCGGATAGTTTTTGCTGACGTTCAGCACGGCTTGCTTGAATATCCCGTCGGTTATCTTGAGAATGTTCGCCTTATGGACGAACGCGAGCTTCTTTCGTCTCTTCATAGTCAAGTCGAATGCAAACTTCGCTATTCGTTCAGATGCTCTTGTTGTGTTGATCTTCATTGCCACTCCTATCCCGGGTGCGACTTCGAACTCCTTTCCAACATAAAGATCTTCTGTGTTCTCTCGGACTACAATCATGTCGATATTGGGTTTGAGCGAGGGAACATTTGGAAGAGTGCGAGCGGGGCGCATGTTAGCGTAGAGGTCGAACATGGAACGTAGAGTGACGGCGACGCTCCGAGGCGATCCTGGCTCTTCCGGGGTTGTCATGGGTCCCTTGAGGCAGGCGTCAGTCTTCTTGATCATCTCCACGGTCCTCGTGGGGAGATTAGTTCCATATTTCGAGATGACGTCGAATCCAGCCTCTCCCTTTAGCATCTCAAGCTTAACATCATCGACCTTCTGGATAGCATTCAAGACCGTCAGCGTCGCCTCGACAACTTCGGGGCCGATTCCGTCGCCCGGCAGTACTGCGATTCTGTGGATCTTTCCAGTCATCTCTGATCTCAACGGTCGCCTCGGATTGGAGACGTTGAAAAAGCCTTTCCCGCGTACAGGATTTGTTCCTTGGTATTGCTTAATTATGATTGATATCCATGGCGTTCTGAAAGTTTCATGATTCGCGCGCCGAAGGGTCTCGAGGGCGTCATCGTCGCTACTACTTCTCTCACCAAGATCGATGGCCAAGCCGGACGTCTGATTTACAGAGGATATGATGTTACTCAGCTGGCAGGACGAGTGTCCTATGAATCCGTTGCCCACTTGCTCTGGTACGGACATCTGCCGAATCGGCAAGAACTTTCCACCTTGGAGACTCGCTTCTCACGCGAACATGTTCTGCCGAATCAGGTCATCGGCTTTCTGAAAGGAGAATCAAAAGTAGCTGATCCTCTTTCAGCGTTGCAAACGTCTGTTTCTATCTTAGGAGGGCTAGGGAGTCGGAATGAACCCTCACTGATCGACTCTAGCATCGGCCTAACGGCGCGAATGCCAACGATCGTCGCCACCTATCACCGCTTGAGAAAAGGCCAGGAACCAGTCACCCCTCGACCCGGGCTAGGCCATGCAGCGAACTATCTCTACATGCTCAACGCTAAGCCCGGCAGACCTGAACACGTACACGCACTGGATTCATACTTCACTCTACTTGCCGACCACAGCCTTAACGCGTCAACCTTCGTTGCTCGAATCGCGGCCTCGACTCTGACCGATGTGCATTCTGCAGTGGTCGCTGCAATATCGGCCTTGAAAGGCCCATTGCACGGGGGTGCGCCCATCTACGTCTGGGAGATGCTGCAGTCCATCCGGACCCCCGAGAACGCCGAGAGTTGGTTGCGAGATCGGCTTCAGAAGCACGACAGAATAATGGGCTTTGGCCACCGAGTTTATCGAACTGAGGATCCACGATCAAGGGTCCTAAAGGAGCTTGCGCGACAGATAGTCGATCCCTCATTATTCGAGCTCGCGACAACGGTCGAAGACACGGCCCGGAGACTACTACGTGAGCAGCATCCGGAAAGGCCTATTGATGTGAATGTCGAATTCTATTCCTCGGTCGTCTTGCATGCGGTCGGGATTCCCCCTGAGCTCTTCACTTGCACATTCGCATGTGCAAGAACTGTAGGCTGGACGGCTCACATAGTGGAGCAGCTACAGGATAACCGATTGTTCCGTCCCGACGCAGAATACGTCGGGCCTGAAGGCTTAACTCTGGAAGCTACTCCACCAGGGACTTCCGCGTAGGGTAACACAGAGTCGCGCGAGTTCTCGTCCCATGTTTGAGAAAGGTTCCTAGCCTCTCTTTGCCGGGACCCACTGCTCACTCTTCCAATTCCAAATGAGGTGCTGGTTAGGGTCCGCGGCTTCGATCCGAGATTTTTTCTCGCTAATTGAGTCTACAACAAAGGATGCTCCGCATCCAGCACACTCAGCTAGAAGTCTCATTTCTGACAGCTGCGTCATTTGAAACTCTCGCTTCTGACAATTCGTGCAGGCGAACATGTCCGAACCAACCCGCAATCGTTTCTACATATGAAATTGTTGTCGATCAGGAAACAGGAGAATGAGGGGATGGCAAGTTAGGTCTCGCCGTTGTACCCGTTATAAGGGGAGGCAAGAATGTCTCTTCTAGGGCCGGTAGTCGAGCCAGGACCAAGACGGCGGCCTGCGGAGCCGCAAATCGTGGGTTCGAATCCCACCCGGCCCGCTACAAGCCCACCCGATCTTTCCTTATGTCCAACATCTGCATAGGGAAGGGTTCAAGCCGCAAACTATTGAAAGCCATTCTAAGATTCTCCGTTTTCTATCTAAGCATGTACCGCTCAACGATCCTGAAGCCGTTAAATTCTTTGTAGCAAATCAGCATGTCAGTAGTGGAAGAAAGGAGAATGAAGTTGATGTTTTCAGTAGCTTTGCCAAATATCATGGAATTGCTTTCTCCGAGCCAAGATACAGCAAAGAAGAGACTCTGCCGTTTAATGCTCAGGAAGCTGAGATGGAACAAATAATCAATGCCTGTCGCAGCTTTCGCCACGCCGCCTGCCTTCGATTGCTCAAAGAGACAACTATGCGAATAGGGGAAGCTGGCGGGCTCCAGTTCAAAGACTTCGATTTTGAGAGAAAAACAGTTCGAGTAATGCCTGAAAAGGGCAGTCGACCAAGAGAATTGAGGCTAGGTGAGAAACTGGTTGCAATGGTCCTAGAGCTATTTGCAAAAAAACAATCCTTTCCAACTGCAGCGGCGGCGGGACACTACTTAGAGAATACGAGAAAGATACTCGTCGAAGCGAACAACAATCCCAGATTCTTGCAGATTCACCTGCATACTTTTCGACATTTTTAGGGCCACAATGCTCTACGCTCAAACCAGAGACCTACTCTACGTCATGAAGATTCTCGGGCATCGGTCCATAACCAACACCATCCGCTACACGCAGCTAGTTGACTTCAAAGACGGCGAATCTTTCATCTGCAAAGTCGCGAAGTCTGCGGATGATGCCGTCAAGTTAGTAGAGAGTGGATTCGAATTTGTGTCCTCGTTCCTGATGGGATACAACTTTTACAAGAAAAGAAAATAGGCATTTTCTTCATGCTCGAAGACTAATATTCGACGAAGTGCAATTCTGAGCGCGTTAGAATTCTACGGATTAGTCTTTTCCAATTTCCGGGCTTTCAAGATTCTCGATGTTAAGCTAGAGCCAGACGTGAGTGTGATCGTGGGAGGGAACAAGTCTACAGAGATGAGGTATTAGTCGCGTCGAAAAAGATCCCAGAAACAATAGGGTTTCGGATAATGTCCCCTGACTTCGAAGGGGTCTTGGATAGAAGCGAATACCGGATGCTCCTAGGTGAAGCGGACAAATTGTAATGTAAGAATAAAGTTCTGAAGGGCAGATTTCTACCTCATGTACCTCTACTCAGGCTGGATCTTCTTCTACTCAAGCTTCAGAGCTCTCCAAAAAAAGAAGACTGAGCATGTCAGTCCTCATCGCAACGGGCATTACCGCGGCATATGGCTTCAGTGTTCTCCTCTCTATTCTGCAGAGCGCAGACTATTGTAGTGCTGCCTGAGCTGCCCGCATGAGCGGGGCTGGACTTGGAGAGCTAGGCATGATCCAGTTTGGATTGTACGCGGAGCTAATCGATTCGACGGGATTAGCTCAGACGCCAAGACCCAGGTACTTGATATTACTAAGTGAGTATGCCATGCTGGTCATATGAGTCGTCTGAACAGAACCCGTCGGAACTCCTTCGGTCATCATCGACTGAATCTCAATTCCATTCATCCGCTGCTTGCCTATGTGTCGAAGTCAGCACTGAAAGTATTAAGTCGCTTTCAGCTTCTCCTCGTAACACTTCAGAAATGAGCCTCTTAAGGAGTCTCTCACTAGAACTCGATTAGAGAGTCTAACGGTTGGAAACGGAAGTCTCTGCAGGGAACGGAGACCGCTCCCATGGAAGGACAATCTTGTATACGTCTACAGGATACTGAACGTTCTTGAGACGTCTGCGTTCCAACTTTGTAAATGGATTGGTCAACTTGTTCCTCACCTGGTCATAGATTTGTTGCGAGACACAGACGCCCTCGGGGTCTGCGAGAGGCTGAATTCTCGACGCGACGTTAACAGCATCGCCCAAAACATCACCTTTGGAATGAACGACGTCTCCCAGATGGACGCCGATCCGGAGGATGATTCTCCATTCGTCACGGGCTGAGATGTTGTAGTCGTGCAGTGTACGTTGTATTTCGATTGCGCAGTCTGTTGCGTCGAGAGCACTTTCAAATTGGACCATTAGTGAGTCTCCCATGGCCTTGATCTCGCGGCCACGATATCGTGGGAGGATTGGCCTGAGGAGCTGATTGTGCCTCTCCAGGACTTTGAGGGCGAGAGGTTCGTTTGTCTGAGTAAGAGTTGTGTAGCCTACCATGTCTGTGAACATTATTGCGGCGAGTCTCCGTTCGCCCTCTGGCGATTGAAATTCTGACTGCAAAGGAATGCTTGAAGGTAGAACCGGTTTGGATGCTTCGATGCCGGCCCCTTGGGCCTGGGACGTTAGCAACGCTTGATACGTAAGGTACTTGTGGCCTCTTAGGCTGTTGATGCGCAGGAAACGGATTGGCCGTCCCGTTTCTTCATGCTCCACAATTTCCATGCGTACGTCGAACAGGTCGAAGAGAGCATTCACCTCTTGGGTTCCATGCATCCTTGGGTTCAGCTCCACCAGTACCGTGCAGTTTCGGGCTCTAAGGCGGGGCAGTAGATCTGCTAGCCAGTGACGTGTCGTTACTTCCTTGTGTAGTAGCAGGATATCAGAGACGAGTTGAATTAAGACTCGGGGGCTTTCGGATGGTATTGTTTCGAGCGCGTGGGTGAGAAGGTCGTCGATTTCAGAGATGTTCCGAAGATTTCGCGAGGTTTGGATAGACTCTGAGGTTGGTAAGAGGTCAGCCTGAGGGCTACAGACTACTAACCTCGACTCAGGATGAAGCTTGTGCAGCTGAATGCTTCTCTCCACATCGCTTGAAACGTACACGGTCGCTTCCGGAGCAATTTCGCAAAAACGGAGGACTAGGTTGTCCTTCTCGTCGGAAGCTCCTCCTGCGAGAAGCACCGCGGACCTCTTAGGCAGGCCTCCCAACAAGAGGCCGTCCGCGACCGGAGAGCCTGTGAGCACTCGCCCCTCTCGCTCAACTATTGACAATACGCACGGCATTTCGACCACTAGGGTTTTGCCTCTGAGGTCGATGACTGTTGCTCTTGCGGATACGCGAGCCTGTCCGATTTGCCCGCCCCGAATTCTCGACTTCACTTCGTGAGCCTCGCCGGGTCGAAGTTTGAAAGCTTCAAACTCGTAGCTTGCACCGCTCGGCTCGGGGAAGGAGATTTCTGGGGAAGGTTGAAGGTCGCATTTCTTGATCGTCATATCCCCAACTGTGCGGTTGATCAGTGTGATCTTCAGTTCTGTATCGGACCCTACCGCGAGTGTATTCCCCGATTCGGGCTCCAGCCTCAACTGGAGTGGTTGCTTCGCGTAGCTTACATACTCTGAGAGTTTCCAATTGGCATCGCGTTGGTATTGGAAGCCGAAGCTCTTGGAGAGTTCCAGGCCTATGGCCTCAGTGAGTGCGTTCACTAGTTCCGGGGAGAAGATTTTCTTGAGTAACTCGACGTATACTTCAGGGCTCTTGGCGGATATTCCTGGGTCGACGTAAAAGCTGGTGACGTTTGCCGCGCGGCCCAGCACACCATGCAGCGCCCGGTCTAACGCACTTGAGAAGGTCTCGTCGAAGGATTCGGAGTATCTCTGCAACTCTATCTCCTGATGAACCTTGAGAACCTGTAGGAAATGAAAGCCGCAAAAGCCAACATCGAGACGGTGTGAACGCCCATGCCCAGCAACAGGACGGGTTGAGAGAAATTGACAGCTCCGATGGTCTGTAGGTACCTCCATATTTCTGAGACCGTCCAAATGACAAGCCATACTGCGAGTTGAAATTGCAAGCTGTTCTTGGTTTTAGCTGTAAACATCATCCTGAGTGAAAGTATGAATGCCACAACCACCCCGGTCAAGATCCCGCCGTCGACGAGGATCATCTCGAGTGTTCCGGCAGCCACTAGGCTAATCCTCCCTTCTTCGAGAAGTAAGACAGGAATAACAAGAGCGTGACAACCGAAAACGAGTCTAGAATGGCGCGAGCTGTATACCCAAAGACGAAACCGAAGAGTAGATGGTAGAGACCGTGGCTGAACGAGAAGAGCGCAAGAAGGAGAGATAGGATGCGGAAGGGTCTAATCTTTGTCACGTAAGCAACATAGAAGGGGATGGCGGATGCGGCGATCATCGCCACGGCATCGATAAGGTTGAAGGTTTCCGGCCATCCAAACGACATGAGGCGACTACTTCGGCAAAGAGAGCTACAATTTATGGGTTCAAGAATCTCGCGGGGATTTATTCCATCAGTCAAACACAAACGTGACTGACCAGCTCCAGCATGACATCACTCGAAAAACACACCTCTGTATCGACTAGCCAAGCCAGCGGCCGCATCAGTAATCACTATTCTCGAAAGCAAGTTGCGGGCCCTGAGCCTTAAGCCTTCATTGCTCACAGCCCATTAATCCAACTGTAGCCGAAGTCGATCCTGGAATAATCGAGTCGGAGGTGGAGCGCATGATGAAAGAAGCAGTAAAAACTATCACAAGTATCGCAATGAAAAATGGGTAGAATTCGTCTTGATACGCGCATTGCGCCTTCAATAGCTTCTAGCTTTGTAACGACGCCACATTTGTAATACATTGAAGAACGTTACAAAATCATCGTCGTGAGTGCTTCCACAACCAGAAACCTACATTCGCGTTAATTGAGAAAAAGAGTACCGATTTCCTAGGGAAGAAGTGTAGCCCGCCTAAAGAACTAGCCGAATACCACCCGGCCGGTCACTTTCCGCTATCTCGAAAGGAACCTCGTTTTTTTTGACTCCATCCGTTTGTAGTATGGTACTCCCACCAATTTTTTCTGGGCTTCCTAGAGAAGCCACTGCGATAGCTCGGGATACCTGGGTAGCCATGGACTCTTGCTGCCGCGGTCAAATGGGGGTAGAGGTCTCGCCTAATCGTCAAATTCGTAAATCCTGGTTTCGGCAAGTCTCTCACTCTACCCACCCATACGGCAGGCCAAAGGGTTTGGTTCTTGGTTCGGAAATCCTTGATGATGAGACATCTCTTTTCATGTCTCCGAACGGAATAGGGTGAACAGTGGGAGCTTACATGTGGGTCTCGACTCCCTAGGAAAATTGGTAAATTACAAATGAATACTAATGATTGGGAATGTGAGACTCGTGATGAAACGTAAACGTCGTGCCTATTATTGCAATACATAACGTGACCTCATAAGTCAAAGCCTATGGGCGCAAGTCAAAAACCGTCGAGCAGTCTGTCCACCCCCTCGTTTCCCTTCTCCTCGGATACCAACCGTGTACGGAGCATGCGCTACATAGTTGCGGCCTCATCTATGGGCACAATTATTGAATGGTACGATTTCTACATCTTCGGTTCTCTTGCGGTTTTCCTTGCGCCCGTGTTTTTCCCGTCAAAAACACTCGGAACGTCGCTCATTCTCTATCTCGGGACCTTTGCGGCCGGCTTTGCCGTAAGGCCCTTCGGAGCCCTTGTCTTTGGGAGATTGGGCGACAAGATCGGCCGAAAATATGCGTTCCTTCTGACCATCACTATCATGGGATCCGCGACGACCATCATAGGCCTCCTTCCATCCTACCAAACTATCGGTCTTCTGGCACCCGCAATTCTTCTTTTCATTCGGATGCTACAAGGGCTTGCCCTAGGTGGGGAATATGGCGGCGCAGCAATATACGTCGCCGAACATGCACCGGACGAGAAACGTGGGTACTGGACTAGCTATATCCAGACAACCGCCACAATCGGCCTCTTTCTCTCACTGATTGTCATACTGGCGACAAGTCTCGGCCTCGGAGCTACAGCCTTCAATGACTGGGGCTGGAGGATACCATTCCTTCTCTCCTCCGTTCTTGTCGCTGCCGCGCTCTACATACGATGGCGGCTTAGGGAAACACCTCTCTTCACCAGGCTCAAAGAGATGGGGAAAACGGCTACATCCCCGATCAAAGAAAGCCTTGGAAGAGACTGGCGTCTCATTCTTCTCGCTCTCTTCGGCGCCACAGCCGGACAAGCCGTTGTATGGTACACTGGACAATTCTACGCGCTATACTTTTTACAAACAATTCGAGGAGTTGACAAAGTAACATCGTACGCTATTGTGGCGACAGCTCTCGCCCTCGGCACTCCACTCTTCATCTTTTTCGGCCGATTATCAGATAGAATCGGTCGAAAAAAAATCATCATGGCAGGATGTGGGCTCGCAGCAGCGACCTATTACCCACTCTACATGGCGATGACATACTTCTCCGACAAGGCCAGCTTCAACGCCCCGGCACTAACTCTACTCGTACTGACTCAGGTAGTTTACGTTACAATGGTCTATGGGCCCATCGCTGCATTACTTGTTGAAATGTTCCCAGGCCGGACAAGGTACACATCCCTATCCCTGCCATACCACCTAGGCAACGGCGAGTTTGGCGGTTTCACTCCCGTTTTGGTGGTTGCCATCAACTTCGCGGCAGGTAGTATCCTAGCCGGATTGATCTACCCCATCGGAGTTGCTCTTGTAACACTCGTAATTGGTAGCCTTTACATCAAAGAAACGAAAGACGTGAGTATCTGGAAAGAAGTGGAAGAAATGGTTCCGACAACACAACCTATAGGGAGATCGACCGATTCGCTACCTGAGAAGATTCCTTCTCCAAAACCATAAGCATGCTTCTCTCAGATCAAGAACGATTTTCTAGGAAAGGAGCGTGGGTTCGCCTAAAGAACTAGCCAAATACCGCCCCGCGTGCCTTGAACAAATTGCCCAATTTCTGAGGTGCGATGATTGGTTAGGAGATCGAGCCGATTATGATATGCATCATCAGCCAGCCAACGCACCCAGATCGCGCGTGCAAAGCCAATGATGAGAACCACCAAACCTGCGACCGCGATCACCTCCTGCATCACTGTTCTCCCTCACAGACCCGGTTCCGATTTATCGGTCTGGTTGTCAGAATTGCTCTGTCTTTCTAACTTAGCTTTTGGGCTTTCTCTCAACGAGGAATGATGATGTGTCTGCAAAACGGTTTGATCTATCCATTTGTGGCTGTTCGTTTCCTTGGAGTGAGACTGAGAGCATAAGGTCCATATCTCATGCAAATGAGTGCGATCCAACTGTAGATTCGAATCCACTTGTTCCTCCTTGGCCGTTTTGGCAGTTGCAGAACGTCTAGTACAACTTTCGAAGATGCATGCCAAAGGTTCAGGTTGTGTAGATCAGTACGGATTCCTTTGATGCAAGATCGATATCGAGATGCGAACATGCGAATAGTAATGTCGAGGCAGAGGTGAGCGGTAGCTGGACGACGTCTGGATTTGGAGTACTGGTGGCTATAGGGGCCTTCTTGGCTGCAATCCTCTTCCTGTGACGCCCCTTAATCATCCACCATATTGAATACCAGTTTGGCCTTGGCGAATAAGACCTTCAAACAGACAGAGCTTTCGTCTTTGTTTTGAATTAGGAACACTATTATGGATAACCCGATCATTCTTCTCGCCGGAAAACGTGTCTAATCCAGTAGCTTTCCACGGAAAGACCGCTTGGATCACAGCTTTCATAATCGCATTGGTATTTTTGATGCCAGTTCTGGCAATTTCACTTCCGGCAGTGACACTCCCAGGAACGCGGGCGGTGAACGTCACGTCGCTGAAGACCCCGACCTACGCGGAGAGTAGCCGCGCGACGATCCTGGATGAGAATAACTGGACAATTTGGAGCCTCACCGCCCAAGAATATGGCGCCACACTCACCTACTCTAGTGATGGACTGACGCTAACGGGCGGTTTTCCACCGAGCACGCAACCACTCGCTCTTTCTATTGACAGAACACTGAAAGTCAATCTGACAGCATACCCCATAATGTACATGCTGATCAATGTTTCACCAAGTATTAGCTATGGAATCCGTTTCTATTCGCAGAGCTCAGGATCTACAGTACCTCTCTGGGCCGAGTCCGACGCGCTCAGCCACAGAGAAGGGACAGGACAAGCAGAGAATGTTCAACTGAACATGTTTCAGCTGATAGAATCGAACACGGGCAAGGTCTATGATTCGACGAGTAGTGTAACGATCTATGTAGAACGAAGCGCATCAACACAAGCGACGCATTTTTCCCTGCAGATCAAGAAACTCGAATTCCTCAACTTTCCACTCTTGTCCGCTCCAGCGTCAGGATCTTACCACGCGATCTATGTTGGCCTGGGCCAGATTCAAGAAAACCCGTCTTTTACGCTCAGAAGCGTTGAGATTCGCGGAACAATCAATGCGTCAAACGGAATGGTCTTCGTACCCTACTTCATAGACGGCTTGTCCATTTACCAGGGCCCGGTGTATACCCTTGCAACAATCCCGATCGACCTATCCGTCACGGTAGCTATCACACCACAAGGTGCGAAGTCTTTCTCAGACAACCTACCGACGGAAAAAGCCGCAATTGTCCTGGTCGCAGCTTCGGGAACGTTTGTCCGGCTTTCAGTTGAAAATATTTCCCTCAATTATTATTCTAAAACGGCACAAACCTCCTCTATCCCATTCCAAGGCAGAAACGGCTATCTCAACAATGCCTTCTTTTTCCTCCTCCTTCCCGTCTCCGTGATGGTCCTCCTCTATGGCCAGGTGCGAAGGGCGAATCACTCGCAAACTCTCAGAGCAGCGTCTCACGTTCAGAGGTAGACCCGTGATGGCCGCGTGCTCTCACTAAGGAATGAACTCGCGAAGTGGTTGACGAATCCACTTGTCGCTTCACGAGCCTTGGTCGTGTTTCTGGTCGCGACGGTCACGGTCTTCGGCAATAGTACGGGGTCTCTCCCTCCAATTGGAGACGTGAATCTCCCCGTTCTGTATGGTCTTGCTCGGTGGGATTCGGGATACTATCTTGGCATAGCCACGGACGGTTACGCAATTTTTCAGCATGGATACTCCTTTCGGCCCCTCTTCCCGCTTGCAATAAGAGCCCTCTACCCGGCCTTTCCTTGGCTCGACGTGAGGTCAGCGGAAGTCCTCGCGGGTTTCCTGTGGAACTTAGTGGCTGTAGGAATCGCCGCCTTTTATTTGGAAAGACTGACCAAGCAACTGCTTGGCCCCGCGATTGCAAGTAGTACTCTTTTGCTGCTCGCTGTCTACCCTTCTACGTTCTTCTTCACGGTAATCTATTCAGAAGCAACCTGCATCCTGTTCATCGCTGCATCTCTCTATTGCCTTGAAAAAGGGAGGATACTTCTCGCTGGAGGCCTTGGATTCCTCGCTGGCCTCGCACGACCGGAAGCATTTCTCGTTGCAATCCCGTTTCTGCTGAAGGGAATTTTCGAGGATCAGAAGTTCAGGAAATTGTTGGCCACGTTCATAGTCCTTGCCAGCGTTCCAGCCTTTGCCGTGTACGCATACGCTCAGACGGGGAACATTCTCGCGCCCTTTCAGTCAGAGGCAACGGGGCCCAAGTGCACGATCTTGTGCGTCTTCAACAACCCAGTCTATCAGGTTGCGAACGGAGTACTCCCGTATACCATTAATTTTGTCACTATGATTCTCGCGGTTATCTTCGTTGCAATTCCTTTGATCAAAGGGAACGTGTCGTCCAAATTGTTTCCATATTACACGTGGGCCTTCGTCCTCCTCGCCGTCGTATTCTACTCAGGCGAAGTCCGTTCATTCGCACGCTTCGCTCTGGTGGTTCCTCCTGTTTTCTGGGCACAAGCCGAATACTCTGCGATTCATCCCAGATTCTACCGAGGATTGATCGTTGTCTACTCGGTTCTGATGTGTCTGGCTACGATTCTGTGGGTAAACTGGTACCCGATGCTCTAGCCATATGAGTGGTTTTTCTTGAGGAGCGGTGGCGTGCCAGTCAGGCGGGTGCCAGAATCTCAGGCTTCTTCTCAATCAATTTTTCCATCCGAATAGCATCCTCTCCATCGGTGTAGTAGCTGTGCGCGATTCCAGTCTCCCGAAAGTCATTCTTCATGTAGAGCTGCAAAGCTTCGTGGTTGCTTCTCCTCAGCTCTAGACGTAACGGACCCGATCTCGACCTTTCGAACAGGTCATCTAGGAGTGCTTGCGCGATCCCTCTACGTCTAAGCCCGGCTCTTACGGCGATGGAGACAAGGTGTTGGTGATCAGACCAGTCATCGACAACCGCATATCCGACAATTGCCCCGCGGTAGACGGCGACAAGAAACGTTTCCGGGTTCGCGTCTGCGAGCTGG
>Ga0209160_1002575_pt1 | contig 15037 bp, 15 predicted proteins | sample GraSoiAngelo_153_FD_186167 | JGI IMG/M metagenome (GOLD analysis project Ga0209160, IMG submission 186167) | Grasslands soil microbial communities from the Angelo Coastal Reserve, California, USA - 14_1009_12_40cm (SPAdes) (version 2) | ecosystem: Environmental > Terrestrial > Soil > Grasslands ...
GGAAGTGAAACAGCTGGTATTGAGCGGCGTGCCTGTGGTGCGGCTGGTGGACGCACCGGCGCGCTGGTCCGGTTGGCGTCACGTGCCGGCGGTCCGCGTCCGCCGGGCGGCTGGCAAGTCCCCCCCACTTGGATTCCACCAACGCGCTAAGTAGTTTTGTGGGCTTATGTTTACGGCCCTCGCGTCGCAGCTCGCCGCCGTCCTGAAGCGCGTCACGGGACGCGGCGTGTTATCGGAGCAGGACATTACCGAGGCCGTGCGCGAGATCCGGCGCCATCTGCTCGAGGCCGACGTCAGCTTCGAGGTCACGCAAGGGTTCGTCGAACGGGTGCGGGAGCGCGCGGTCGCGGGGGTAGCGCTGAAGGCCGTGAGCCCGGGCCAGCAGGTGGTAAAGCTGGTGCGCGACGAGATCGCGCGAATGTTGGGGGCAACGGACGAGGACCTGACGCGGAAAGTAGTGGCGCAGCATGCTGCGCCACTACAGTTCGCATCGGTCGGTCCGACCGTGATCCTGCTCGTGGGCCTGCAGGGCTCGGGCAAGACGACCACCGCCGCCAAACTGGCGCGACGGCTCAAGCTCGAGCAGAAGGCGCCGGGGCTGGTCGCCGCCGATCCATACCGCCCGGCGGCGACTGAACAGCTACGGCAGCTCGGTGAGCAGATTGGGGTGCCCGTGTTTCCCGGGAAAGGGGAAACGGGAGGGAAAGGGGTCGAGGCGCTCGTGCGGGACGCCGTGCGCGCGGCGGAGAAGGCGCGCTGCCGCACCGTCATCGTCGACACCGCGGGGCGGCTGCAGATCGACGCCGCGATGATGGACGAGCTCAAGGCCATGCGCGCGGCGCTGAGCCCGCGCGAGGTCCTGCTGGTGGCGGACGCCATGACGGGGCAGGACGCGGTGCGGATCGCGCGGGGATTTCACGAGGGGGTCGGGCTCACGGGCGTGATCCTTACGAAGCTCGACGGGGACGCGCGGGGAGGCGCCGCGCTCTCGATCCACGGCGTGACCGGCACCCCGATCAAGTACGTCGGCGTGGGCGAAAAGCCGGAGGCCCTGGAGCCCTTCGACCCGGTGCGCATGGCGGGGCGCATCCTCGGCCAGGGGGACGTGGTGGCGCTGGTGGAGCAGGCGGCGGCCACGGTGGACGCGGAGGCCGCGCAGCGGCTCGAGCAGAAGGCGCGCTCGAAGCAGGGGATGGACCTGGCGGACTTCCTCGTCGCCTTGAAGCAGATGCAGGCGATGGGGCCGCTCAAGCAGGTGCTGGGCCTCTTGCCCGGCGTGAACGCCCAGGCGCTGGCCGCCGTACCGGCCGCCGACAAGCGCCTGAAGCACGTGGAAGCGATCGTGCTGTCGATGACGCCGGCGGAGCGGGCCGATCCGTCGATCCTCAACGGCTCGCGCCGGTTGCGGATCGCCAAGGGGGCGGGACGCTCGGTGCAGGACGTGAACCGGCTGCTGGAGCAGTTCCAGCAGATGCGGAAGCTCTTGAAAAGGATCTAGGCAATGGCAACTCGCATTCGGCTGCGGCGTGAGGGGCGCAAGGGGCAGAGCTACTTCCGGATCGTGGTCGCGGACTCACGCTCGCCCCGCGACGGTCGGTTCGTCGCGCTGCTGGGCCACTACAACCCCCGCACCAACCCGGCCGACATCAAGGTGGACGCGGAGCGGGCGCGGGCGTGGCTCGAGAAGGGCGCCCTTCCCACCGACACGGTGCGCTCGCTCCTCAAGAAGGCGGGAGTGCTGGGCCAACGCCCCGCGTAGTCGGGCGGCTGCGCAAGCCGCACGGGCAACGGGGGGAGGTGGCGGTGTTGCCCCTCGTCGAGAATCCGGGCGCGGTGTTCACGCCGAAGGCCCGGCTGTTCGTCGTGAACGAGGAGCGCCGGGTCGTGGCGGGACCGCTGGTGGTGGCGCGACGCCGCGCCTATCACAGGGAATGGCTGCTCGGCTTCGTGGGCGTCACGTCCCGGGCGGCGGTGGAGTCGTGGCGCGACCATCTCGTGGCCGTGGAAGAGGCCGATGCTACGGATTAACGTGGTGACGCTCTTCCCCGAGGTGTTCGAGGCGGCTCTCTCCGTCAGCATTCTGGGGCGCGCGGCCGAGCAGCGGCTGGTGCACTACCGCGTGGTGCAGCTGCGCAGCTACACGCACGACCGCCACAAGACGGTGGACGACTCTCCCTACGGGGGCGGCGCGGGGATGGTGCTCAAGCCCGAGCCGTTCTTCGAGGCGGTGGAGGACCTGCGGGCGGGGCCGCCGATCGTGCTGCTGTCGGCGCGCGGGCGGCCGTTCACCCACCGGGACGCCGTCCGGTTCGCGGTCGAGGCGGAGCTGACGCTGCTCTGCGGCCATTACAAGGACGTGGACCAGCGGGTCGCCGATGGACTCGGCGCGGAGGAGCTGTCGGTCGGCGACTTCGTGCTTTCGGGTGGTGAGCCGGCGGCGCTGTGCGTGCTCGATGCGGTCGTGCGCCTCTTGCCGGGCGCGCTCGGCGACCACGAGTCCGCTGCGACAGACTCGCATTACGACGGGCTGCTGTCGCCGCCGAGCTACACGCGGCCGCCGAGCTATCGCGGAATGGATGTGCCGGCGGTATTGTTGAGCGGGAATCACGAGCAGATCGCCGGGTGGCGCGCGGCCGAGGCCGAGCGGCTGACGCGCGAGCGGCGACCGGATTTGTGGGAAAAAGACAGGCGGTTAGACGGCTAGACGGTGAGGCAAGGGGAACAGGTATGGACCGACTGAGAGCGATCGAGCGGGAAGGCTTGAAGACCGGGCTTCCCGGCTTCGCCCCCGGCGACACGGTACGGGTGATGGTACGCGTGCGCGAAGGCGACAAGGAGCGGCTGCAGGCGTTCGAGGGCGTGTGCATCGCCCGCCGTGGCGCCGGCATCAACCGGACCTTCACCGTGCGGAAGATTTCGGCCGGCGTGGGGGTGGAGCGGATTTTCCCGCTGCACTCGCCGTCGATCGCGGAGATCGAGCTGCTCCGCAAAGGTCGGGTGCGGCGTGCCAAGCTGTATTTCCTGCGTCACCTCGCCGGCAAAGCGGCACGGATCCGCGAGAAGCGCGGCGTCGTGGTCCCCGAAACGGTGGAGAAGCAGGAGGCGTGAGAGGCCCCCGCCCCACGCTCGAGCGCGAGATCGCGTTCTGGCGAGCGGGGGGCGGACTCGTCGCCGGTGTCGATGAAGCAGGCCGCGGTCCACTCGCCGGTCCGGTGGTGGCCGCGGCCGTCGTGTTTCCGCCCCACTGCAAATTCATCCGCGGACTGCGCGACTCGAAGCTGTTGCCGCCCGCGAAACGCGCCCGGCTCGCCCTGGTGGTGCGGGCCCGCGCGCTGGCCATTGGCGTGGGCGCCGCGAGCGTGCGCGAGATCGACCGTTTGAACATCCGCCGGGCGAGCATCCTCGCGATGGCACGCGCGCTGGCGCGACTCGCCTCGACGCCGGACCTCGTGCTGGTCGACGGCCTGCCCTGTCCCGAGCTCGGCCGCGCCCACGAAGCGATCGTCGACGGCGACGCGTGCTGCCACTCGATCGCCGCCGCGTCCGTGATCGCGAAGACCGTGCGTGATCGCCTGATGGAGCTGCTGGCGACCCGCCATCCCTCGTACGCCTGGGCGAGCAACAAGGGCTACGGCACGCCGGACCATCTCGCCGCGCTCGCGGCGTTCGGCTTCACGTCCCATCACCGCAAGAGCTTCGCGCCTGTGGTGCAGCTCGAGCTCATGGCTTCGCCCGCTTCAATCCCTTCCTGAACTCCGTCAAGGGCCGGGTGTTCAGAATGTCGCCGGCTTCGAGCCCCGCGCGGCGCGCCAGGTCCACGGCGTACTTCATGAACGGCAGGTTCCCGGGCTGGTGACTGTCGGTCGAGAGCACGAAGCGTGCGCCGTGCTGCTTGGCGGCTGCGGCGAGCGTATCGGGCAGGTCCATGCGCTCGGGGTGCCCGTTGATCTCGAGCAGGCAACCGTGGGCGACGCACGCGCGCGTGAGGGCGTCGAAATCCAGCGCGTAGGGCTCGCGCTTGCCGACCAGGCGCCCGGTGGGGTGGCCGATCGCGTCGACCCACGGGTGCTCCGCCGCGCCGACGAGGCGGCGGGTCAGCGCCTTCTTGTCCTGCGTGATTCCATAGTGAACGGTCGCCACGACGTAGTCGGCCTCGGCCAGCACGTCGTCGGGGAGATCGAGCTTGCCGTTCTCGAGGATGTCGAGCTCGACGCTCTTCAGGATTGTGAAGCCGCGGCTGCGCGAGTTCCAGGCCTCGATCGCCTCCCACTGGGCGCGCAGCCGCTTGGGGTCGAGGCCGAGCGCCATGGTGACCCGCTTCGAGTGGTCGGTGATGGCGATGTACTCGTAGCCGAGGGCCCGCGCGGCGTGGGCCATCTCGTCGATGGTGCCTTTGCCATCGGTGGCGGACGTATGCATCTGCAGGTCGCCGCGGATGTCCTTGACCTCGACGAGGCGCGGCAGACGATGCTCGCGGGCGAGCGCGATCTCGCCACGCGCTTCGCGCAGCTCCGGAGGCATCCAGTCGAGGCCGAGCGTGTTGTAGATCTCCTCTTCGGTCTTGCCCGCGACCCGCCGCGTGCCCTTGAACAGTCCGTACTCGTTGAGCTTGTACCCCTGCTCCTGGGCGATCTTGCGGAGCTCGACGTTGTGCGCCTTGGATCCCGTGAAATATTGCAGGGCGGCGCCGTAGGCGGCGGGCTCTACGGCGCGCAGGTCCACCTGCAGCCCGCCGCGCAGTTTGACGGTGGCGCGCGTGTCGCCCTTCGAGACCACATCCGCCACGTCGCCGTACGTGACGAAACGGTCCATGACCCGGGCGCTGTCGTCCGACGTGACGAGGATGTCGAGATCGCCGATCGTCTCCCGGCGCCGCCGGTAGCTGCCGGCGACCGCGACTTGGCGCACACCGCCGCCGGCCTGGAGATAGGCCACGATCGCTGTTGCTTGGGTCTCCGCCTCGTTCAACAGCATGCGCCGCTCGGTCACCTGGGCCTGGCCCAGGCCGGCCCGCATCTTCTCTTCCATCTTGGGACCGAAGCCCTTGAGCTTCTGGACCTTGCCGGCGTCGAGCACTTTGGCCAGGTCGGCGGCGGATTTCACCTTGAGCTTCTTGTACAGCAGCTTCACGCGCTTGGGGCCGAGCCCCGGGATGCGCAGCAGGTCGAGCAGGCCAGCGGGGAGCTTGCGCGCGAGTTGCTGTTGCAGCGGCAGCGCGCCGCTGGTGACGATCTCGGTGATTTTCTCCGCGAGGTCGTCGCCGATGCCGGGGATCTCTGTGAGGTCCTTAGTGCCCGCGCGGACCAGGTCGGTGAGCGGCTCGGGAAAGTCGCGGATGGTGCGAGCGGCGTTGCGGTAGGCGCGTACCCGGAACGGGTTGGCGTCCTGGATCTCGAGGAGGTCGGCGACCTCGTCGAACAGGCGAGCGATATCGGGATTTTGCATACCGGACGGTAGAGGATGGTAGCAGACGGGAGAAGGCGGTAGGGGTCGTCTCCCGTCCCTTGCGACTCCCGCCGCCCGGTGCTAATTCACCCCCGCCCTTGCGAACCTCCTGCCCCAGAGTCGGACTCATGACGTTGTAGCAGCCGTTCCGTCACCCGCACCGAGGGAGGACTGTGTGAAGCTCGCGAGCTTGCTGCTGTGCACTCTCGTCGGTACCCCCGTGGCCCTATCGAGCCAGGGCGTGACGACGGCGGCGATGAGCGGCTTCGTCGCCGACCAGACCGGATCACCCCTGGCCGACGCGAACGTCGTCGCGCTGCACGTGCCGAGCGGCACACAATACCGGGCCGTTTCGAGAACGGGGGGGACGTACAACATCCCCAACATGCGGGTCGGAGGGCCGTATCGTGTGACGGCCACTCGCATCGGCTATCGGTCGCACACGCAGGAGAACCTGTTCCTGACCTTGGGGCAGGACCTGCGGACGGATTTTCGTCTCGAGGCCCAGGCGGTCGAGCTCGCAGCGGTGGAGGCGGCGGGACAGCGCGATGAGGTCCTGAACGGCGACCGCACGGGCGCGGCCACGTTCATCGGTCCGGACAAGGTAGCGGAGCTGCCCTCGATCAAGCGCAGCACCCGCGACTTGATCCGGGTCGATCCGCGCAACGACGGCAATTACAGCTTTGCGGGAAGAAACTGGCTCTACAACAACATTTCCCTCGACGGCTCGTACTTCAACAATCCGTTCGGCCTCGACGACCCCGCGCCGGGCGGCCAGACCAACGCCGAGCCGGTCCCCTACGATGCCGTCGAGCAGCTGCAGGTCTCGGTCGCCCCATTCGATGTCCGGCAAGGCGGTTTCACCGGCGCCAACGTTAACACGGTGACGAAGAGCGGCACCAATGTGTACCACGCCACGGCCTACACGTTCGGGCGCAACGCGAGCCTGCTCGGCAACACGGTGTCGGGCCAGCAGGTGGTCGCCAATCCGGAGCTGGGGTTCCTGCAGACCGGCGCGTCGGTGAGCGGGCCCCTGGTCCACGACAAGCTGTTTTTCTTCGTGAACGGCGAGATCGAGCGGTCGCACCAGCCGGGCTCGGACTTCGTGGCCTGCACGACGGTGTGCAGCGGGACACTGCCGCTGGGGGTCTCACGCGCGAGCGTACCGATGATGGATTCGATTCGCGATGTGATGAAGAATGTGTACGGGTACGACACGGGGCCGTATCAGGGATATCTCTACCACACCGACAACGACAAACTCATCGCGAAGCTGGATTGGAACGTGAATCCGAGCAACACGCTGAGTTTTCGGTGGGACTACCTGAAGGCCTCGCGTGATCTCCCGCCCCATCCGTTCGTGCTGAGCTACAACAACACCGGCCGTGGGCCGAACGCGAGCAGCCTACCGTTTTACAACGCCGGCTATTCGATCAACAACCACTTGAACTCGTTCGCGCTCGAGCTCAACAGCCGGGCACGCGGGTTCGCGAACCGCTTGTTCGCGAGTTATAACCGCTTCCGCGATTTCCGGCAGCCGTTCAGCCCCGACTTCCCCACGATCGAGATCGGGGAAGCGGGGGTCACGTACACCACGGTTGGGCACGAGCCGTTCTCGATTCACAACATCCTCGATCAAGACGTGTGGCAGCTCACCGACAACTTTACCCTGTTCCGGGGTAAACACGCCATCACCCTCGGCGCGAACTTCGAGTCGTTCTCGTTCTTCAATTCGTTCAACATCTTCCGAGACGGTGTCTTCTTCCTGCCGGCGGGTGTCGCGAGCGGGACGACGTTCGGTTCGCTGGCGCAGTTCTTCCAAGCCGCCGACTCTGGCAATATCAAGTTCCGCTCGTTTATCGGGACCGGCCCCTACAAGGGCGAGGACATTTCCGTCGGACAGCTAGGTTTCTACCTCCAGGACGAATACCCGGTGTCGGATCGGTTAAACCTTACGTACGGCCTGCGGGTGGATTTCCCGATGTATTTCACGACTCCGATCGACAATCCCTACTCACGCGGGTTGACGGCGCTGGACGCCAACGGCAATCCGGAAACGGTCGATCAGAGCAAGCTGCCCGGCGCAACCCCGCTCTGGTCCCCGCGCCTCGGCTTCAACTGGAACGCCTCCGGCGACCGGCGCACCCAGGTGCGGGGCGGGACCGGGATCTTCACCGGCCGGGTCCCGTTCGTGTGGGTCGGGAACGCGATCTCGAACCCAGGCGCGAATCCGAACCTGTTTCCCGCGACCGGGGCACCCCAGCGCCCGACGGGCTCTGCCCAGGACTCCTCGACGCTGGCGCAGTCGTTCGACGTGAACGCGATCGCCCCGAACTTCAAATGGCCACAGGTTTGGACTACGGACCTGGCGATCGATCACCAACTCCCGGGCGGGCTGCTCGGAACGCTCGAGGTTGTGTATGGAAAGGACATCCACGCCATCGTCATGCGCAACGCCGATCTCCGGAAGCCGGCGGGCACGCTTCCAGCGCCCGACGGTCGGCCCTTCTACGGTGGTTGCACGTTTACGGCGGCGGGGGCTTGTCCGACCGGGAGCAGTCAGCTCGGCTACTCGCTCAACGCTGCCGGCGGCGCAGGGATCTACGTGCTCGACAACACCAGCGACGGGCATTCCCTCAACCTAACCGCGCAGCTGCGCAAGAATTTCGAGTCCGGCCTATCGACGAGCATTGGGTACAGCTTCACCGACGCGCGCAATAACCTGAAATCGACGGAGATCGCGAGCGTGCTGTGGCAGAACGAGCCGGTGAAGGGGGATCCGAACAGACCGGAATTGAGCTACTCCGAGTTCGGCCCCCGGCACCGGATCGTCGGGACCGCCACGTACGCCAAGACGTCGGCGTCTTCGTGGAGTTCGGCCAGGGGAACCGATTCGCGGGCAACGGCGGCAATCGCTATTCGTTCATCTACTCCGGCGACGTGAACGGCGACGGCCAGGGCGGGAACGACCTCATCTACATCCCGCGCAACCAGAGCGAGATCGTGCTCGACCCGATCCGCGATACGGCCGGTAACGTTGTGGTGAGCTCGCAGCAGCAGTGGAACCAGCTGAACGCGTTCATCAGCCAGGATGGCTATCTCAACTCGCACCGCGGCCAGATCGCCGACCGGTTCGGCGAGCTCAATCCGTGGTACAACAACGTCGACATGCGGATCCTACAGGAGTTCGGCGTCGGGGGAGGGGCCACGCGCCACCAGTTCGAGCTGAGTCTCGACATCTTGAACGTCGGGAATCTGATCAACTCGTCGTGGGGTGTTCGCAAGGTGGCCGACCCTGCGTCGCTGTCGCCACTCAAGCTGGTGCGCTTCGATGCGACTGGGGCGCCCGTGTTCAATTTTACCGGGCACGCGACGACCTTCATCGACGATCCGAGCCCCTTCTCGCGCTGGCAAATGCAGCTCGGCCTGCGCTACCTGTTGAACTAGCCGCGGGCAGCGGGGCGGTACGGCGACGCAACCATACCGCCCTGCCGCCCTAGCTGACCGTGATTTGCTTCCCCATCCCGTGCATCAAGTGCGGCTTGCCGTCCTTGGAATCGGGCCAGAAGCACAACAGGAGGTAGTTCCCCGGCGCGAGCGTGGTCGCGAACTGGGAATGCCCGCCAACATCGAGCGTCGTCACGCCGCCCAGCCACTGTCCCGTCGGCAGGGGGCCCTTCTCGCCCCCCTGTTCCCACGCGATGAAGTCGTGCAGCGTCTTGCCCGGAGCGAGCGCGGCAATCACGACCTCATGTCCCTGCGCGCCGGCGTTCTCGACCCGCACGACGTGACGACCTGCGGTGAGAGGCTGGGACAGCTGGAAGTCGTAGTCGGTGAGCGTGATCGTGACATCGGCCGCCGGCGCCGCGGCTACGGGCGCCGCGGACGCGGTGACCACCAACGGATGCAGCATGCCTTTCATCACGTGGGGAACGCCGTCGAGGCTGGGAATCCAGCACACGAACACGTATGAGCCCGCCTCCACCACCTGCGTGGCCGTCGTCGTGTCGCCGAGCGTGACGGCGTTCGGCCCGCCGGCGAACCCCATCCAAGGCGGGGGCGGTGTGTGGTTTTTCATCGCGGCCGCGAGCCCGGCCTGGAAGTCCGCGACGGTCTTGCCATCGCGCAGCCGGACCAGCGATCCGTGGTGCAGCTCCTGCCCCTGATTCACCAGGCGGAACGTCGTGAGACCGGCGGGAATCGTGTCCGGCACCGCGAACGCATAGTCCGTGGCCGTCAGCGTGACGACGTTGGGGCCGGGGGCCGGCGGTGGTTGCCGGGTGCACGCGACCACCGCGGCCAGGCCGGCGACCGCCGATCGACGCATGCGCATGCAGGCTCCTTTGCGGTTCAGGTTCGCTCGAGCAGGACGATCCCGGACATGCGCCGGAACTCGTCCCGTTTGGATTTGGGATACAGCTTACCGACCAGATTCCACAGCCAGGCGAGCGGCATGGTCCGCTTTAGTCGCAACGACTCCTCCCACATCGACCGGAACTCGGCCTCCCGCCAACCGCGCGGCTCGAAGAATCGCGTCCCTTGAGGCGGCGCAAACAGAAACGGTGCGTTCCCTGCGGCCACGGCCTGCCCCCACGACTTCTCCATCATTTTGAGCAGGCGGGGAGATGCCAGGTCGATCAGCCACCCGCGGAACGAGGCGGGGACGGCGAGGTCGGTCGCAAGCGACGCGACTGCTTCGGGCGTGAGATAGACGAGCAGCCCCTCGCTCACGATCAGCACCTGGCGCGCGGCGGCGCCGATCCGGTCGAACAGCGCGCGGCGGTTCGCCACGTCCGTGAGGTCCATCCCCACCTGCTCCAGCGCGCACGCCGGGCGCTCACCCGCTAGCTGCGCCTGTTTGTAGGCGATCACATCGGGAAAATCGACCTCCACCCAGCGCAACGCCGGTGAGAGGGGCAGCCGGTACGGCCGGGTGTCGAGCCCCGCGGCGAGATTGAGCACCGTCCCGACCCCGTCGCGCGCGATCGCCCGCAGGATCAGCTCGTCCATGACCGCCGTGCGGACGACCATCGGCCACGCCCACGCCCGGCCCTTCCGCATCGAGGCGAGGATGCGCTCCCCGCGCTCCCCCGCCAGCTTGCGCGCGTACGGGTCGCGGAACAGCGCGTCGGGGCGCTCGGACTCCATCGCGCGATACAGCGCGACCCAGCGGGCCGTGTCGGAGACGTGCTCGATCGCCGCCGTCATGACCGGCAAGCTAACGTGCGGCGTCGAGCGCCGCCCGCAGGCCCGCCAGCACCTCGGCGAGCGGACCATCCGCCCAGAAGTGCATGTAGTAGAGGTGCGGCGACTCGCCGATCAGATGGGTGTGTACGGCCGTCGCGGCGATGCCGTGCGCCGCCAGCGCCGCGAGCATGCCGCTCACCTTGGCGCCCTCGACTGCGAAATCTCCGGTCGCGACCGCCCGCGTGCCGTCCACCATCTGGATGTTCACCGGGCTCCCGTACGCCATCGCGGGCACCAGGGCGCGGCCGTGCAGCGTCACTGCTCCCCGGACGAGCACGAACCCGACCTGGGCCACGTTGCCCCGTGCCGTGCCGGAGTGCCCGAGCGTGCCGAATACCAGTGCGGTGTCGATCGTGGGAGGCGCGGGCGTCTGGGCCGCGACCGGGCGCGGCGTCGCCGTGCGCGCCAGCACGAGGTCGAGCCGTGTCGCGAGCTCGGTCGCTCCACCCCGACCGTGAAAATGCACGTAGGTGAGCTGTGGCTCCTCCCCCGCGAGATGGTTGTGCACTGCGGTGACGTCGAGCCGCTGGCGCGCCAGCTCGGCGAGCACGGGCTTCACCTCGCTCGCGAGCAGCACCAGGTCTCCCATGACGGTCGCGTCGTTCGACGCTCCGCTGAACCCCGCCCAGCCGCCGAGCGCGAGCGCGGGGGACACCGTCACGTCGCCGACCTTCAGGGTCACGTCGCGACGCGGCAGGCCATACCGGTAGTAGCCGCCCGTCGCGCTCGCCGGCGCCTTGAGGATCTGCGCGACCGAGTCCCAGGCCGCGGCCGGCGGCGTCTGTGCACGGGCGCTCGGGGCGGCGACCGCGACCAGAAAGACGGGGGATAAGAGCGGGGTTCGGGTGCGCATGACGGGCTCCGTTTCGGGGGTGGGGTCGGACGACCGTACGAGGATTAAGGATACCCAGGCGGCCGCGGCGACTCGTATCTTGTCGGCGTGGCCGAGTCCCCGATCCACCTGTCAGTCGTCGTGCCCGTGCGGAACGGCGTGGACCGCCTGCCGCTGCATCTCGAAACACTGCGTCGCTACGTGCGCGCCCAGACACAGCCCACCGAGCTGGTGCTGGTGGACGATCACAGCGAGCCGGGCGCGGCGCGGCTCCTTGCCGACTTCGCGGGCACGCTGAGCGGCGCGACCCTGCTCCACAACGACGCCAACCGGGGCAAGGGCTTTTCGGTGGCGCGTGGCATGGCCGCGGCGCGGGGTGCCCGGCGCGTGTTCACCGACGCCGACCTTGCCTACCCGGTCGAAGAGATCGACCACATGGTGCGCGAGCTGGACGGCGGAGCCGATGTGGCGATCGCCTGCCGCGTGCTCCCCGAGTCGCGGTACCTGATGAGTCCATCGTTCTTCCATTACCTCTACACACGGCACCTGATGAGCCGGCTGTTCAACCGGGTGGTGCGAGTCGCGCTCCTGCCCGGGATCCTGGATACGCAGGCCGGCCTCAAGGCCTTCACGGCGCGTGCCGCGCAGCTGATCTTCCCGCGCCTCACCGTGGCCGGGTTTGGGTTCGATGTCGAGCTGTTGTACATCGCGCGCAAACACCGCCTGCGCGTGCGGCAGACCGCGGTCCAGTATCGCTACGACGACGAGCCGAGTACCGTGCGTTTCGCCGGCGATGCGGCGGCCATGGTACGGGACCTCGCGCGCATCCGCTGGAACGACTGGCGGGGGCGCTACGCCTAGCGCGCGGCGCCTGGTCGTGAACGCCGACGATTTCGGACTGTCGCCGGGCGTGAACGACGGCATTCTCGAGGCGCACGCCGCGGGCGTGGTGTCGTCGGTCTCGGTGCTCGTGAACGCGCCCGGGTGGGAGGACGCGATCGCGGCGTTGCGTCGCACGGGGTCGCTGGGCGTCGGGCTGCACCTGAACCTCACGGCGGGCGAGCCGCTGAGCGTTGGCGGAAGCCTGGTCCACCTTCGCACTGGTCGGTTTCACGGCCTCGCCGGCCTCGTGACGCGTGCGCTCGCCGGTCGCATCGACTCCGAGCGCGTGGCGGAGGAGTGCGGCGCGCAGCTCGCCCGGTTGCGGTCGGCCGGCGTACCCGTCACGCACATCGATGGCCATCGTCACGTGCACGCCTTGCCCGGCGTGTGGGCGCCCGTCGTGGCCGCGGCCCGCGCGCACGGCGTCCCGTTCGTGCGCGTGCCGGTCGAGCGGGGGACGGGGAGGGCCTGGGTCAAGCGCTGGACGATTGGTGCGGCGTGGCACGTGGCGGCGCGCGGCGTCGCGGTGCCGCGCCATGCGGACCGCTTCCACGGGATCGGGCTTCAGGGAGACCCCCGGTTCTTGAACAGGCTGCTCGCGCTGATCGATCGGCTGGCGCCCCCTCCGGGGGTCACGGAACTCATGGTCCACCCGGGCCGTCTCGATGGGATGTTGGCCGCGTGGGACGGCTACGTGGCGCCGCGCGCCGCCGAGCTGGCGGCGCTCACCTCGTCAGCAGCTCGGGAGCGGCTCGGGCGGGGGGACGTGTGTCTGACCCATTTCGGTGCCGTGTGAGCGGGGCGCCCAGCGCCGCCACCCCAACAGCTCCGCCTGCATCACGATCCAGGCGACGAGGCAGGGAATGCCTTTGACGCGGTAGCGCCCCAGCGCGTCGTGGATCGCCCACGGCACGATCTGCACGTCCTGCAGCAGCAGCGCGGCCGCGGCCGCGAGCGCGATCGTGTTGCGCACGCGGTCCGGCTCGCTGGCCGCATACCACAGCGATAGCCCGGTGTAGGCGATGACGAACGAGGCCCGCTCCGACTGGTGGTTGAAAAGCACGAGGTAGACGAGCAGCGAGCAGAGGAACCGGAGGCGGAAGGCCCGGTCGCCCGAGCGCCCCCGCTCGAGGGCGAGCGGCGCCAGCAGCACCAGGGTGCCCGCGAGCTGCACCGGCCAGTGGGGCCAGTCGACGCCGAGCCAGCGGTAGAGGTACTGCATCACCGAGTCGCCGCGGTTCACATTACTCGCATCCGACATCTCGATGGTCCACCAAGAGTGATACTGGGCGACCAGCTCGTGGGGCGGAATCACGACCAGCGGCAGGAGCGCGAGGCCAACCCCGACGGCGGCGAGCAGGAGGGTGAAGCGCCAGCGGCGGGGATGGAACAGCGCGAGCGCGGCGGCGCCGAGCGGGAAGATCTTGATGAACGCATCGACACCGATGAGCAGCGCCGCCCGCAGTTGGCGTCCCTGCTCGAGCGCCAGGAACGCGAGCAGGATGAGCGCCGTGACGAGGCCGTTGCTCTGGGCGTACTGCAGCGCGAACAGCACTTCGAGATAGACGAGTACCAGGGCGAGGGTCGCCTGGCGGTCGGGAAGCAGGCGCCGCACGGCGTACCAGAGCAGCAGCGAGTTCAGGAGACTCCAGATCAAGAGCGCCGGCGCGAACGGCAGCGCGGCGAAGGGGACGAACAGCAGCGCGAACGTGGGGCTGTACTTGTAGAAATCGAAGTGCTGGTCGGGGTGGGCGGCGTACAAGTCGCGGTGCGCGAGCAGGTTCACCGCTGCGGCGCGGAACACCTTGAAGTTGTTGGACGGACTCAGGACTCCCCGTTGCACCGTGACGAACACGGCGCTCCCGACGTACAGGGCGAAGATCGAGCGGCGGGCGCGACCGAGCATGGCGGACGCCGGGAACTTACGCCCCGCGGCGAGCCGCGGAAGCGGTCAGGCGGCGTCGTGTCGGGCGGCGATGCCGAGTCGGGTGAGGTGGGTCAACCAGCCGGAAACGGTGCCCTGCGTGGCGAGGAATTCCGCGGCGGTGCGACGGGCCTCCTCGAACGCGTCGGTCACGACGGCGGCGACCTGCTCGGGGTCGAGCAGCACGGCGTACGCCGTGGCGTAGACGGTGCTGCGGTAGCGGGCCAGCAGCTCCGAGAACGCTGTTTCATCGCCCCGAGTGATGCGCTGTACGAGGGCCCGATCGGTCGCGGACGACGGGCGCGGGCGTGGGTGGGGGCGGGTGCGTTGGGCGCGCAAGATCATACCGTGCTAAAGAGTGCGGAAGGCGGGGGGGGCGTAACGGTGGACTTTTCCGCGGACGCGACCCGAAACCGGAAGCACGGGCGACCCGAAGATGGCAGCGGAGCTCCGGTACGTCGGACAAAGACTCCGTGCTCTGTGTCACGCCCTCGGTGGCTTGGACGCGCGAGGGAAGGCGCTAACTTGTTGTGGGCGCCCCGACCCGGTAGCTCAGTTGGTAGAGCAACGGACTTTTAATCCGTAGGTCCTGGGTTCGATCCCCAGCCGGGTCACTCCGTCCTGCTCACCCCGTCTCCCACCACGCCACGATCCCCTGGTGCCCGCACTGCTTGCACGTGGCCACCGTCGGGATGACGTTGTTGCGG
>Ga0209160_1002576_pt1 | contig 15028 bp, 19 predicted proteins | sample GraSoiAngelo_153_FD_186167 | JGI IMG/M metagenome (GOLD analysis project Ga0209160, IMG submission 186167) | Grasslands soil microbial communities from the Angelo Coastal Reserve, California, USA - 14_1009_12_40cm (SPAdes) (version 2) | ecosystem: Environmental > Terrestrial > Soil > Grasslands ...
CTCTAGAGCCTTCTTCTTCCTGCTCCGGACGAAAGCGTCCAGCTGGTCTGGCTGAAGCTTCCAGTGATAGATGAACCATCCAGTCTTCTCATCCCTCGACCGCTGGCAAGTCACCAGGGCATGATCGTAGAGCTTGTAGAGAACCTTCCGAGCCGTGTTCAGCCGGACGTTAGCCTGGGTCGCAATTACATCGTCGGTGGTTGTCCCAGCTTGGGCCAGTGCCTTAACGACGCTGATGGCCTCTTCTCCTCCGAAGAAGCTGGCCAGACGTGCAAGATCATCATGATGATTCCCCATAATCTCTGATAACCCTCGATACACCCTATACTGTGCGCTTCTCCAATTTAATCTATTACTCCAATCGACCAAACCGCCAGCATTGGCGAGAATATTCATTCTCCGGATAGGCCACCGAGTCTTCAGAGACTCACGAGTAACCACACACGTCTGCCTCACTGCGCGCGCATTGGGCGCTGACGGAGTCATAATAGCGGACCAGGAGGATAAGGTTGTGGAATCCACAGTTCGAGATGTGACAAACAGGTTCGGGGGACCCTTCGAGGTCCAGAGTGGAAAACCGTGGAAGCAAGCGATCCGGGACTGGAGGGCTATGGGCGGACGAATAGTCCACTTGACAGCCTATGGACTGCCACTACCGAAAATACTCCCAGAAATTCAAGACCCTGACAAGGATCTTCTCGTAATCGTCGGGTCTGAGAAGATGCCGGGAGAGATCTTCAAACTCGCCGACTGGAATGTATCAGTTACCAACCAGCCCATGAGCGAGGTGGCGGCGTTAGCCATATTCTTAGACTGGTTCAAGCAACACCGAGAATTTGAACACGAGTTTTCGAAAGCTCAAGTCCAGATTGTTCCATCGAGAAGCGGAAAGGAGATTCAACAACTCTCCCCCTGAATACGACGGTTATTAGATTGCGTCAGCTGTGACTTAGCCTAGGGCTTAGGCGCCTTGACCCCAGAAACCCACAATTGCGACAGACAGATCGTGACATTCTCTTGACAACTTTTCCGCCTTCTTGCTCCCCGAATGATTAGTCAATTCTCTGGCCAGGACCTCGGACACGTTTCTTAGCTTGCCGACAAGTTCTCGGAATTCCTCAAAGGTCAAACCCGGAGAAGAAGAGGACTTGACTGCTGGTTTTTGCATAGCGTCGTCCTAGAGAAAATTCGCAATTAATGTGTACCGTTACTGGAGAACTAGTCTGAGAGCAAAGCCCCGACAAACAATCGAAAAGGTTGAACAATCTGCTGATAGGATTCGTCCCCACTACACGGCGCTAAGTCGGTTATTCGTCAATATCCTGCTTGTGCTTCACCAAAGCCACATCACCCAGAGTGACTACAGGAGCCGGTGAAACCTTGCGAGGTGGAGAGGGAAGCTCAAGCTCCTCCCGTGGAACAAGCAGTCTGACTCTGAGAATATGCTCCAATTCCTTCGAGAGTCTCATCGTCGGCAACATCTTGCCAATCTCGATCTTTTGAATAACCGTCAGCTTCTCCTTCGCCTTGAAGGCAAGGTCTTGTTGAGAGATTCCAAGTTTCTCCCTACCCTCTTTGATGACCCGAGAATATTCCTCGATAAGATCAGACTCTTCGACAGCTTTTGGCAGCCTCTCGATCGGTGCGTGTGTATGTGACGGTGCAATCATTGGGCGACGAGGGGGTCTATCGGAAAAACTGGGCAGTCTGGTGCCAATGCTCGAACATTGTTGGCATACGATGAGGGTTGCTCCTTCCACCAGCGATCTTCCAGGTTTGCCGACGATCTCATGTCCACAAATCTCACAGAACAAGAGTTCAGAATACCTCTAGGCGAGAACGTTAGAAATAGCCTCTCAGGATGCTTATGTAGGTATCGGATTTAGAATGCCCCTTGAGCTTGTAAAGCCCCGGCTTCACGAACTTAGAAGAATAAGGGTCGTGGCCAACTACCAGTTTGGCAAGGGCGCAAGCAAAGCTTTTCCGAAAACCATCTTGATAACACGGTCCCCTAATACTCACAGAATCCGACACATCTACAACGACAGCGAACTACTAGCAACCTATCGACCAAAAGACGGATTGCTTGCATTATCGATCCCTGGAGGACAGGCGCTTCGAGGTATCTTCAAACCACCGAGACTAAGGGTCGAGGTCGTCCCTGGGATCGAGGAGTTCATCAAGAAGGGAGGTAACGTGTTCTGCAAACACGTTCAACAGGTCGATCCGGAACTTCGCCCGGCAGAAGAAGTTCTCGTAGTCAACGAGGAGGATCGCCTGCTGGCGGTCGGCAGAAGCTTCTTCAACGCGGAGGAAATGTTGAGTTTCAAGATCGGGGTGGCCGTAAAGGTTCGGCATGGGGTCGGAGGCTGATAGACTTAACAATCAGGATCAGCCAAGAACGGTAGAGCGTTTCACCATGCAACGCAGGATCAATCCAAGAGAAGCGAACAGAATGATGCAGCGCATGGGCATGCAGGTCAAACAGGTAGACGATGTGACCAGGGTCATCATAGAGTCTGCCTCAAAGAGAATCGTAATTGATGCTCCCGAAGTTGCGATCGTCACGGTCCAAGGACAGACAGTCTACCAAGTTGGTGGAGGAACAGCCCGGGAAGAAGGTCCGGCCGGTGCATCTACACTGGAGGATGCAAAGATCGTCGCTTCGCAAGCGGGCGTATCTGCCGAAGAAGCGACCAAGGCTCTCCAGGAGTCTGGAGGAGACCTAGCCCAAGCAATTATCCTTCTCAAGCAGAAGAAAGCTCCCTGAGCTATTCCGGTCTTTGACGATACCAGCGACCTTGTGCTTCTTAGTCGAGAACAACCAGGTTTTGCTCCTCAAGAAGTCTAAAGGACTCTTCGGCCAGGGAAAATGGAACGCTCCCGGTGGTAAGATACTAGCGAATGAAGAGCCTAAGAGTTGTGCCATTAGGGAAGTCTTTGAAGAGACCGGACTCATCGTGGAGAACATAGAACGAGTCGGCCTACTATACTTCTACAAGAACGGCCAGCGCGAGATTCCAGATTGGACCGTCCACGCATTTCTCGCCCATCAATTCACCGGAGTCCCCAGACATGGGCGAGAAGGCCGACTCAAATGGTTCAACATCGACGCTCTGCCATTTGACGGGATGTGGGAAGACGATCAATACTGGTGCAGACTAGCGCTTGAAGGGACTAGACTTGAAGGATGGTTCTATTTCTCAGGCGATTTTAAGACACTAATCGATCACAGGATACAAGTCAAGTCTCCCCAGAATCAGATAGTATCCTGAAACTAGCTGGTATAGGGTCTCTCAGGCTTTAAGACCCGAAGCGGACTCGGGACATGGCGATAGAAGATTGAAGCTGATAGAATGCGTTCCAAACTTCAGCGAAGGACGACGACAAGAGGTGGTCAACTCAATCGCAGACGCGATCAGATCAACCCCTGGTGTAACTCTTCTGGATGTAGAATCAAACCCGGACCACAATCGCTCTGTGGTAAGTTTCGTCGGTGAACCTAGTTCGGTAAAACAAGCCGCGCTCGCCGCATCAGCGAAGGCCGTTGAGCTCATAGACCTTACCAAACACAAGGGCGAACATCCACGAATGGGAGCAGTGGACGTCGTCCCTTTCGTGCCATTGTCAGGAGCGACAATGGACGATTGCATAGCCCTAGCAAATGATTTCGGCAGAGAATTCGCGGAGAGATTTCATGTTCCAGTCTTCCTCTATGAGGAAGCCGCTTCGTCGCCTGAGAGACGAAACCTCGCGGAGGTGAGAGCAGGCGAATTCGAGGGACTCCGCGACAAGGTGGGCAGAGACCCTGCCAAGAGGCCGGACTTTGGCCCCGACAAGATTCATCCGACTGCGGGAGCTACCGCCGTGGGCGCCCGGGAAATACTGATCGCTTACAACGTTAACGTTGGGACGAACAACCTTGCGATCGCGAAGAAGATCGCGCACCAGCTTCGGGCGAAAGATGGAGGCCTAGCCTACGTCAAGGCTCTCGGCTTCGAGCTGAAAGAACGAGGAATTGTCCAAGTCTCAATGAACATGACAGATTATCACAAGAGCCAGCTCTTCAAAGCCGAAGAGCTCGTCAAGCTTTTCGCCGAGAGATATGGTGTCCCGGTGGTTGGAAGCGAGATCGTAGGACTCGTCCCGATGGATGCCCTAGTTGATTCAGCCGAATTCTATCTGAAACTAGAGAATTTCAGCCGCGAACAAATTCTGGAGAAGCGACTATTCGCCCCCAGCCCTTCGAGCCTTACAGAGATGAGCCTTTCACGTTTCTCGGAAGAAGTCGCTTCAACGAAGGCGACGCCGGGAGGGGGCAGTGTCTCAGCCTATATGGGCGCACTTGCGGCCGGACTCGCCTCCATGGTTGCGAGAATAACATTATCCAAGAAAGAGGTCGCGCAAGAGAGTGATCGATTAGAAGAACTTGTCAGGAAGGGAGAAGATCTTCGTCAGCGGTTCTTGGGACTGGTAGTCGAAGACGCGGAATCCTTCGATGCTGTCATGCAAGCGTTCAAGCTGCCCAAAGACAAGCCTGATGCTCGCAGAAAAGCCATCCAAGAAGCGACGATGAAAGCAGCCGAGATACCTCTACGAACACTTGACTCTTCTATCGAAGTTCTACGCCTCTCGAAAGAGGTCGCGAAGTTTGGCACCACCAATGCGCTCTCTGACGTTACCACATCCGTAGCTGGAGCAAGAGCTGCCGTCGAAGGAGCTGCCAGCAACGTCCTGATCAACCTGGACGCGCTGGACGACAAACCCTACGTAGATCAAGCCCGTTCGCGCGTTTCAGAGCTCAGAAAAGAGGGTCTGCAACTAGAGCAGCAAATTCAGGAACTTGTCGCATCACGTTCTCGTAAGAAGTAGCCTATGCGTCTAGTTGAATTAATCCCGTCTTCTTATCAGCCCAAACCATCAAGGGTGCCACAAGCATCGTCAACTCTCTCCCCTCGCGGGTCAGAAAATACTCGACTCGGGGAGGGATTTCCTGATACGCTACGCGTTTCACAAGTCCGTTTCGTCGCAGATCCTTCAACACATCACTCAGAGTCTTCGCACTTATGCCCGGAAGTTTCTCGGCCAACCGGTTGAAGCGTAGCGTTCCCTCGTTTCCAAGTTGAGCCAAGGCACATAGTACCCATTTCTTCCCGATGACATCAACGAGCCCCTCGCACGGGCAGGGACAGATACAGCAGGGTTCTCCTTCCTTGCGTCTAACCATTTCGTTACCCAGTTACCTTGAGGGAACTTCCCCAGTTAAATACTTCACTTTTGTAACTAACTTACCGAGGTGAAGCGCGAATGGGATGTTGCTGCTGTGGATGTTGCGGACCCGGATGTTGCACGAGCGACCGGCCAACCGAGAAACCGCAAACAAGTTAAATCCCTCAACAAGGCGGAGGCGTAGTCTCTTCACCTTCCATTTTTTCTTCGCCTAAGTCAAGGGCTCGAAGAGATCAGACTACGTCTTCTACAACACGCTCTGATCCAAATATTGTGGCAGCTGTTCGAGTTGCCGGGCTCGCTTGGGCTCGGATCGCCTTCTTGGCTCCAACATTCCCGGTGAGCTTGAATGGAAGAACGTGGAAACGTATGTGCTAGAGAAGAATATTCAGGACCTTCAGTATTCGTTCAGTTCTAGTTGACTGCCACTGTAAACGAGAAAGACCCGACATCGGCGGGATTACTATTCGCGCAGATTGTTATCGACCATTGTGCAACGCCGCCCGCACCTAATGTACCGCCGGTAGGTCCGCCCGCGACGGCATATCCGAGGTTGTTCGTCGACAATGCCGGTACAGGGCACCCTGCCGCAATTGTTGTCCCACCGCTTCCGGTTATTGTCACGCTAGCCGCGTCGTTGCCAGTGCCAGTGTTCTCTTCGCACATGTACTGAGTCTGCTGGCCGCCAGTCGAGATGTTCCAATTCTGAGTCGGAAGACCGCTACCACTCGTCGCGTAAGCGGGAGAGCCAGCTGCTGGACATGATGGGGAAAATTGGGTGGACTGCAATGGAGTCACTCCTACGTTCGCACCCAAGTTTACCTTGACACTATTGTTGAAGACGATCTGCGTAGCAGCATATGCGAACGTGATCGTCATGAGAGCAAACGCCACTAACAATGGAATGTATCGTTTGTTAAACATCTTGCTGACCCATACCTTTCCCTTTACCTAAGGCGCGTGGATACCCGCAGGTATACTGCTCTACACTCTCTTAAAAGGATAGATCGACATGCTGGGCACATTCTCATTCCTAGTCAAAACGAATCAATATCAAGATCAGCATCAGCTACGCAGATCGGGTTGGTTTTCTTAGAACTCTTAAACAGGACGAGAGGGCTATTGCGTCGGCTCGTTCAATGCAGTATACCCGTCTAAGCTCCACGGGAATGCAAGTCTCCCGAATTTGCCTCGGAACCATGTCCTTCGGCAACTCGGAAGAATGGATGGTCGAGGATGACAAGGCGAGGCCTATAGTGAATCGTGCTCTAGACCTCGGCGTGAACTTCTTTGATACAGCAAACGTGTACTCCAAGGGAAGATCCGAAGAGATCGTTGGAGAGCTCTTGAAGGATCATCGAGACGATGTTGTCATAGCCACAAAGGTGAGACTAAGCACTGGCGAGGGACCGAACAGGGAAGGCCTCTCGCGATACCATATCATGGACCAGGCGAGAAGGAGTCTCAAACGACTGCAGACGGACAGAATCGACCTCTACCAGATTCACCGCTGGGACTATGCCACACCGATCGAAGAAACGCTCGTGGCGCTAACCGATCTCGTTCGAAAAGGAATGGTCAACTACATCGGCGCGTCGAGCATGTGGTCCTGGCAGCTTGCTAAGGCTCTCTTCACGAGCGACCGACTGGGCCTCGCCCGGTTCGTCTCTATGCAGAACCACTACAGCCTCTGCTATCGCGAAGAAGAGCAGGAGATGATTCCATTCTGCAAGGACCAATGCATAGCTCTGATTCCATGGAGCCCCTTAGCCCGCGGCTTCCTAACTGGCAGATACAAGCGGGGAGGAAAGGCAGACACTGCTAGATACCGGTCTGACAAGTACTTTGCTGAAAGATTCTTCAAACCAGAAGACTTCGACGTAGTCGAGCGCGCCGAGGAGATCGCAAAGGAGAAAGGTGTGACCGTATCTCAAATTGCTCTGGCTTGGCTACTCCACAAAGGAGTCTGCGCTCCAATAATCGGAGCAACGAAGGTGGAACACTTGGAAGATGCTGTCAGCTCGCTCGACGTCAAGCTGTCATCGGAGGATATGAAGAGACTAGAGGAACCTTACAAACCTCATCGAATAATCGGACCGCTACCGCTTCCAGAGCCCGCCGGCTAGGTTGTTGGCGATCCTCTAGCTGTAACGTTTCGAAGTTGCGCAGGGTCCCAACCAACGACCTCCACAATTTCTCGACGACGAACTCTCTTCTCCGAATTCTCGGAATGGAGCCGCTGAATGATGCGATTATTGATCTCGGCAGGGATGCCCCAAGACACTGAAGATTTCCTCCTATCAAAGGAATCTATCTCTTCGTGTACATCGACGTCTGTCCAATAGTCAGCGACCAATTTGACATTCAAAGGAGGTACCAACCGGCGAAGCCCGACCTCGCCATCATTGAAGCGATCCAGAGGATAACCCATCTCCCGCCTCAGCTCCAGATACCTCGACCTAGGACTGAACCCTTCCCCGCCCTCTACCTCGGCAACTATTACCTTCCTCGTCACTCGCCCTACTTCGCCAACTACCTGAACCCAATCGCGAACAAGATGTAGCACATGAATCATGAGCGCACCGTCAAAGACCATGTCCCGGAAAGGTAGGTGGTGCGCATCGGCTTGAACCAAGTTTCGGAGCCTCTTCTCCCTAGCCTTGGCCATCATAGCGAGCGACACGTCGATACCTACGACATTGAGTCCTGAATCAACGAGATATTGTGCAAACCGCCCCGTCCCCATCCCTACGTCCAAAATAGTCCTAGAGCTCGCAAACGTTTCTTTCATTGTATCTAGAAGCTTTTTCATAATCTCGGGGGGAACACCGGACCATCTAGTGGCATCATAGATGCCCGCCACCTTGTCGAAGGAGACAGCCATTCTTTGTTCTCACACTCTGAGATTCAGAAACTGTTCTGGGACCCAGCCAGCCATTTCTATCACGTCGTGGCGACGAAGAAGCTTTCCTCCATAATCAGAGCGAAGCCGGTCGATGACTGCTCGATGGATCTCCTTTGGTAGATCCCAAGATATCGCAAAACCCTCTTTTTCCAACTGAGTTATTGCATCGTCCGCCGCTACATCTGACCAATAGTCCCCGACACGAGCAAGAAGCTTCGGAGGAACAAGTTTTCGCAGTCCAAGTTCAGCTTCATTAAGACGGTTTAGAGGATGCCCCATCTCTTTTCTCAACCGGAGGTATTCCTGGCGAGGACGGAATCCCTCAGCCTGCCCAACTTCCGAAACAACAATTCTTCCCGTTACTCGGCCCACTTCGCGAACAACCCGCTTCCAGTCATGAACAAGATGAAGAAGATGTATCATAATGGTGGCGTCGAAAGATCCGTCCCTGAAGGGCAGGCGGTGTGCGTCTGCTCGCACCAGCACATTTACGCCCTTCTCTCGTGCCTTGGCCATCATGGACAACGATATGTCCACCCCGACAACGTAAAACCCTGAATCGATGAAGTATTGAGCAAAGCGGCCGGTCCCTATCCCGATATCAAGAATCTTCTGGCAACCCCCAAACGCTTCTTTCATCGTGTTCAGGAACTTCTCCATTATCTCAGGCGGAACGCCAGACCATCTCGTAGCGTCGTAAATGCTGGCCACGCGGTCGAAAGAGACTGCCAAGTCATGCTCCCCTAGGAGGAACAAATCGCGTTATGTGAAATTCGTTACTTTCGGAATATGGACTCAAGGCTTCTTGATCCCGCCTACAATTATCCAATCCGGAATTTCTACCCCGTCCCTCTCCAACATCCCACTGTGGAGTTTCCAGTAGGATCCTCTTACGTCCCAGTCTTTGAGAAGCTGCCTCGCGGCCTCTGAACGAATCACTAGGCCACTCTTCAACCGAATCTGTCGTAGCCTTCTGAATCCTGCAGATCTAAGGTAGTCTACAACAATGCCTTGCGACGGAGAGAACCATTCCAACGGGGGAGTCTTAGTCCATTTAGGATTACTGTCAGCCTCGATTAGCCGCTTCTGCCTAGCATTCCTAGGTTCGGGAGACAAGAATGAGTGAACAGCGATTCCTCCGGGTGTCGTTACCCGGTGACATTGGTCGAAGAAGCGGCCCATTCGTTTGGATGTTATTTCGGGAAGAAACTCGCTGGAGACTACCCCGTCATATAGCGAATCCGGTTGAGCTGCCAGCCAAGCATTGTAGTCGCTCGCAACAACTCTGATTCTCGTTTTCAATCTATTCCTTGCTATTGCGGATAACAAGCGTGCTTGGTTTCCTGAATAAGCTCCCTTGAATCTGTCCAACGCGATTATCCTGTACTGTGGGACTACGTTGGCGAATGGAACGGTGAGCTGTCCCTCCCCGGAGCCGACTTCGACCAAGACTCCCTCTCCACTAGGTAACATCCGAGCAATGTTCTTCGCGACTTCTGCATATTGCCCGGACCAGGCGGAATCGAGTTCCCTCGGGTCCGAAACGGTAATCGTCATTCTGCTACCTCGTAATTGGGATGGAACGATTTCTGTCTTGGACTATTATGGAGGTTCCACAGACCATCTGGTAAACCTATACGTCACGAATGACCTTGTAGATTCCTACCTTGCTTCATGCAGACAGGCTCGCGCTGAACTTATACTCTGAAGAGGGTTTCCTTAGTCCTAAGTCTCCTTTCGACTTTTCCAAATCACTGGACTTTTTGAGAGCTTTCCCGCCAATGCGGGACGACCAGAGAATCGACGAACTTTCCCTGACAAGGGCCGTCTGTATCGGAGGCCAGACAGTTGTCTTCAATGTTCGATCAACCGGCCTCATCAAGAGTCCCCGGCTCAAGTATATCCTCAGTTCCGACCGTTCTCTGAGGCCCGGCGTTCGAGACGCAGTTGTTGACCGGATCGGGTTCTTCCTGAGTCTGCCCGATGATCTCGAGCAATTCTACAGGATTGGCTATGGCGATGTGGATTTTGCCCCCGTTTTGCAGAGGCTCTACGGTCTACACCAAGTAAAATTTCTGACCCCCTTCGAGTCTGCTTCCTGGGCCGTACTCTCCCAGCGCTATCCTGCCGCCGCAGCACAGAGAACCAAACAGGCGATCACCGAAAAATTTGGGACATGTCTAGAGATGAATGGTCACAAGTACGTGGCGTTTCCTGAACCATATCGCCTTGCCTACGTCAACGAATTTGAACTAGATGCCCTCGTCAGGAACCAGCGGAAAACCCAGTTCTTGATCGGTGTCGCAAAGGCCTTCGCAGAGAAGGACGAAAGGTTCCTCAGGACGGCCAAGTACGACGAAGTGGAAAAATGGCTCAGTCAGATCCAAGGCATCGGAGAATGGTCGTCAAAACTGATCCTCCTCAGAGGACTAGGCCGGATGGAGAAGATCGCGGTGGAGAAACGATTGCTGAGAGCCGCTTCAAAGGTCTACGGTCGAGGGAGGACTCTGACTCAGAGCGTGCTAGACCAGATGGCAGAGAAGTATGGACCCTGGAAGGGGTACTGGGCGTATTATTTGAGAACAGCGGCTATGAAATCCTGAGATTCCAGCGCCAAGCTCTCGCTGGGTTATCTGGGACTCGACGTTGACAGAGGTTGCGCTTTTGCTATGGCATGTTTGACGAGGACTGTTCTTCCCCAGCCGTGGTGAGCGAAGTCTTCGGCCGGCGGCAGTTTGTCGATCTCGAACCATCTCAACTCTGCAACTCCCTTTCCTGGTGATGCATTCATGCTGCGCGTGAAGGCGAGATAATCGAAGATGAGATGCCAAGTCTGATTGTTACCTACGAAAGACTCGATCTCGGCGAGTTTCAGCGTTGCGTCATCTATTCCTGCCTGTTCCTTCAAGATCCGCCTGGCAGCTTGCTCTGGATGCTCCAGGTGATGAAGATCATCGTTGGGTAGAAACCATCCTTCTTGACTGTCGGGGCCCACTCTGTATTTCACTAGGAGAGCAGAACTGTGATGCAGGGCTGCTATGTGGGCTACTAGTGTATGCGTGTTGCATTCCATGGGTGAAATCCTAGCCTTTGTCCTCTGCGAGAGAGGAAAAAGGTTGGCCTTTAGTCGCGGAGAATTCCTTCGACAACGTTCCCTTGCAGTAGTGAATCTTCCGACTTCTCGGCTTTCTCGAAGAGTGTAGTTTCATCTACCTGGGATGAGGCCCGTTTCTGGTAGATTTTCGCGACTTGTCGAAAGATGTCTGAAAGCTTGTCAGATTTTGGCCGAACCTCTTTGCCGAGTCGCCGGGTCAATATCTCGGCGCAATGGTTCACGACCATCCTTCTCCCGGTCCCAAGAATCTCGCCTAGCGCCTTGTCGAGCTCCTCAATTCCATCAGGTAGCTTGTTCATATCTACATGGTGTCTACGTCTGGCATAGTGAAGAATCAGCTCGGCAGTCGCGCCTCCTAGACTCTGGAACGCTTCTTCAACAGAATCCTTTAGCTGCATGGCTAAGTCGGGAGGAAGATGTACTAGCCGGAACAAGCCCCGTTGGGACATTGACAGCACTAGACTAGCTGCCTCTGCCAATCTTACAACTAACGTTACTAGGCCGGCCTACGACAGGTTGCACGCAATGAGCCGAAGCGGGCCAAGGGGGTACCCAGAACCCGCAAACCGGACGCTAATTAGACGCGCGTTACTCTTTCAGTTCTCGAATGAGCTGTTTAGCTATCGTTAGCCGTTGAATGTCGTTTGTTCCCTCGTAAGTCTTGATGATCTGCGAATCTCTCAAGAACCGCTCGACCGGGTACTCGGTCGCAACGCCGTAGCCGCCGTGTATCATCATGGCCAACAAGGCCAATCGTTCGGCTGTCTCAGTTGATGTCACCTTCGCGATCGATGCGGCTTTGACAAACTCCTTGCCCTGATCCTTGAGTGATGCTGCCCAGTACGTGAGCAGACGTGCCGTGTGAAGTCCCATAGCCATCTCCGCTAGCTTATACTGGACCTGCTGGAAATCGATTAGCGGCTTCTCAAAGCTCGTCCGGGTCTGCGCATAATTTATCGCGGCCTCATATGCTGCCTGGGCAATACCGACACCCTGCGCGGACACGTCGACACGGCCTCGATCGTACGTCTTCACGCCGATGTAGAACCCGTCACCTTCCTTTCCCACGAGATTGTCCGTAGGAACCTTGACGTGATCAAGAATCAATTCCGAGGGCTGTGAGCCTCGAAGACCTGTCGTTTCGATATGGCTACCGATCTGGAAGCCTTCTGTTCCTCTTTCAACAATGAACGCGCTCAAGCCTTTGTGCCGCTCCTTGCTGCTGGGGGGTGGACTTGTCCTCGCGAAGACCAAGTAGAGGTCTGCGATTTCACCGTTCGTGATGAACGTCTTCTGGCCGCTGATCTCCCAGTGGGTCCCGTGAAGTTTGGCCGTTGACTTAATTCCTGCGACATCGGACCCAGCCCCAGGCTCTGTCATCGCGTGGGCTCCGAGCTTTTCCCCTGACACCATCGGCACGAGGAACCGCTTCTTCTGCTCCGGCGAGCCCCACTCATTCAAAGGTTCGGATACGAGATGACTAGCGACAAAAACTGTCGAACAGGCCGCGGAGACTCGAGCGATCTCCTCGATGGCTATAACCATCGAGAGAAGATCTCCACCTAGACCTCCATACTCCTCCTTGTAAGTGATGGCGGTCAGGCCAACTCCTGCGATTCTTCTCAGGAGGTCTCGCGGTATCTTGTTATTCCGGTCAATCTCAAAGGCTACAGGACGAATCTCCTTCTCAGCAAAATCCCGAATAGTATGACGGAGACTCTCGTGATCAGCAGTCAGCTTCACTTCATAATCAGCAGAACGAGGCATCATAGTGCTCGTCAAATTCATACCAACAGTCGATCTTCGACGCTAATCATTCCTTTAAACTTTGGAGTCCTCAACTGGGCACGTGCGGGAATCTATTCTATACGAGAGATCTGGGGCAATGACTGAATTCATCCAAGTCTCTACAACGGTGAATAGCAAGGAAGGAGCGGACAAGATTGCGCGCAAGCTCCTGGATGAGAGACTTGCCAGCTGTGTTCAAGTGTTGGGTCCTATCCACAGCAATTATTGGTGGAAGGGAAGAATCGATCGGGTACGAGAGTGGATTTGTCTAATCAAGGCCCGTGCAGACGACTATTCGAGTATAGAGGCGTCTATCAGAGGCATGCACCCTTATGATGTCCCAGAGATTCTTGCGCTTCCAGTTCTACGCGGAAATATGGACTATCTCAACTGGATTAGAACCGAAACAGCCCGCAAGCCAAAGTCCAAGAAAACAAGGAAGGGAACCCGATTATGAGCAGCTCGTTCGTCTTACAAGGGATCATTCAGCTTTCTTTCTTCAACTTTCGAATCAAGTCTGTAGGCAGAACTTTCAGCCCGGCTTTAGTTATCCTTCTCTTTCTTACCAGCTGAAGCACTCTGTCGATGTTGTGACGCGACCAGTTCTTGCTCTTCCTGGGTGTGAAACGGACAAGACTTCTCGTTGCATCCAGGGGTCTGATTCGACTATCAATCCATCCGAAGCAAAGAGCTTCTTCCAGAGCTTGGTTGTAATAGACCCTGTAAGAGTCGCCTCCCGCGCTCTTCTTGGGTAAGACCAGCCAGATCTCACTCTTCCGATTATGGTTGACCTTGAGCCATCGTCGCCACACCTTCGCATCGTGGAAGACGATGCTCTTGATCTTCTCTTTCATCCGGATCGATGGTGGGGCGGGTGGGATTTGAACCCACGATCACCGGTGCCCGAGACCGGTATTTTCTATGCCCTGATGGGCATCTTAGACCAAGCTGTCCCCACTGAAGGATGGTCTGGACCACCGCCCCTAAACGAGGAGAAACTTGCTTTGCAAATAAACCATTCAACCGATCTGCTAGGGACATCAGACTAGTCCCTACGCCGTTAACTCAGCCTATGATTCAATGCTGATTATGTCCTATTCCAGACTACTTTGACTTTTTCTCTTTCATGTGTCCGTTGAAGTATTTCCTAATGAGCTGTTCGAAGAAGATGCTGAATCCTCCAGTCCTTCCAAAGTATAGCTTGCCCACTTCGTCTCTTACCAGCTCCTCCGCCTCGTCTGTTAGAGAGATCATTACTTTTCCCATGGTAGCTCTAGACTTCCAAAGATAGCTACGAACGGTTTTATAGTTATCCCCTATCCGGGCGACCGCCATCCGCAAACAATAAGAATGCAGACGGCGTATCTCATCTGGAGCATCGTTAAGAGACCTCGCTGGCGTCTCTCACTTTGTTCTTAGCGATACGCTTGAGTCCGCATTATCTAAGCACCAAACCTCCTAGCTTAGAGGTGAACGATCCTGAAGCTTCTAGACGGCGATCCCGGCCCACCAAATCCAAAGGCTCCTCCCGGATAGGGCTTGAAAGAAGCTTAAAATGGATAGAAAATCCCCTTTTCCGGCCTCCTTGAGCACGATCACTGCTGATGAATTCTTTGACAGCATACATAGAATAGTCTCTCTCCTAGACGAAGAAAACATTGCGATCCTCAGAACCATGAAACAGCATGGCCCCCGAAACCTGCTAGGGATCGCTCGGAAAGCGAAGCTACCCTACACAACCGTGTACAACAGAGTGACAAAGCTCGAAGGCCAAGGAATTCTGAAGACGTGGATTCAACCTAACTGCCCGAAAATCGGGTTAAGCAGGGCTGTAGTCCTAGCAACTCCCCATCCGGGAAAGGAAATCTTCACGAGAGAAGCCCTGAAAATCCCAGGATTCTGGCTAAGAATTGCTCGCTGCATCGGAGACTGCAATGGATACTACTCGCTTCACGGTATACCCACGGCAAACCGCCAAGAGTTTGAACTCT
>Ga0209160_1002577_pt1 | contig 15020 bp, 10 predicted proteins | sample GraSoiAngelo_153_FD_186167 | JGI IMG/M metagenome (GOLD analysis project Ga0209160, IMG submission 186167) | Grasslands soil microbial communities from the Angelo Coastal Reserve, California, USA - 14_1009_12_40cm (SPAdes) (version 2) | ecosystem: Environmental > Terrestrial > Soil > Grasslands ...
GCGATGCTCCCCCGCCCGCGGCAGACGCGTCGCCAGTCACTGTCGTCGCTCGGCGAGCCGCCCGATCGCATCGCGGCGGAGTTCCGGCGGCGCGTCCGCACCGACCTCGCGTCGCAGGAGTGGCACAAGTCATTCGATGAGGAATCGCTTCGCTGGTTCCGCGAGCGCGGGATGCGCATGAGCGAATTCCTCCTCGGACATCTCGACACCACGCGCGCGGTCGGCCGCGAGCAGCTCCTCGCGCAGGCCGAGATCCTTGGGCGCGAGTACGGCGTCGAGGCAAAGCGGCATGGGCTTTCGCTCGGTGAGGCCACGCAGGCGTTCCTCTTCTTCCGTGCGCGATTCATGGCGGAGATCGCGAACGTCGCGCGCCGCCGGGGCGTCGGTTCGGAACAGGCCTCGGCGCTCTTCGAGAACGCCGACGGCGCGCTCGACCGAGTGATCCTCGCCTTGATCTCCGGTCACCAGGCCGGGGGTTTGGGGGGCGAAGCCCCCCAAGCTCGCGAAGCCCCCCAAGCTCGATGAGCGAGCCAAAGGCGCTCCAGCAGCGCGCGCTACGGGCGATCGACGAGCGGCGCGACGCCCTTTTCGCGTTGTCGCGTGCGATCCACGCAAAGCCCGAGCTCGCCTTCGAGGAACGCGAGGCTGCGATCCGCCTGACGGAGTTCCTCGAGGGCGCGGGCTTCAGCGTCGAGCGCGGCTACCGCGGTATCGAGACGAGCTACCGCGGCGACGCGAAAGGGCGCGGTCCCGGTCCGACCGTGGCGATCCTGCAGGAGTACGACGCCCTCGCCGAGATCGGCCACGCCTGCGGGCACAACCTCATCGCGATGATCGGCATCGCCGCGTCGGTCGGCGTCCGCGCGGTCATGGATCAGCTGCCGGGCCGCGTCGCCGCGATCGGTACGCCCGCGGAAGAGGGCGGGGGCGGGAAGGTCGCGCTGCTGCGCGCCGGCGGCTTCGATGACGTCGACGTCGCGATGATGATCCACCCGACCTCAGGCAGATCGCTCGCGGGGCGTCACTCGCTCGCTTCGAATCGCGTCATGGTCGAGTACCGCGGAAGGGCTGCGCACGCCGCGTCGCAGCCGGATCTCGGCATCAACGCGCTCGACGGGATCCTTCAGCTCTTCAACAACGTCAACGCGATGCGTCAGCAGCTGCGTCCCGATGCGCGCGTGCACGGGATCATCACATCCGGCGGGAGCGCGGCGAACGTGATCCCCGACTACGCGGCGGCCCGCTTTTCCATCCGCGCGCTCGATCGTCGTTACCAACAGGAGGTGCTGCGCCGTTTCATCGCGTGCGCGGAAGGCGCCGCTCTTGCGACCGGCACGCAGCTCAACGTCACCGTGAACGAGAATGCCGGCTACGAGAACATGGTCTTCTCGACCCCGATCGCGGAACGCTGGGCGCACCACATGCGCGCGCAAGGCGTGCAGGTTTTCGAGGCCCGCGACGAGGAGCGGGTCGGATCTACGGACATGGGGAACGTGATGCAGGTCCTGCCGGCGATCCATCCCTACATCGCGGTTTCGCAGGACTCGATCCCCGGCCACTCCGTCGCCTTCCGCGAGGCCGTGCTGTCGCAGGAGGCACACGACAACGCGCTCGCCGCGGCGAAGGCGCTCGCACTCACCGCCATCGACGTGCTCGTGGATCCGGAGGTGCTGCGCAAGGCGCGCGCGGAGTTCGAAGACCGTCGCGCGAAGGGGATCGTGAAGGGGCGGACCTGAGCCTTCCGCGAGACATCTGGCTCCTCACAGGGGCGCAAGTCCTCTTCGGCGTCGGCTTCGGGCTCCTCTCGGCGGTCTGGCCGCTCTACCTTCGGGAGCTCGGTGCGGCACCGCAGGAGATGGGCATCGTGTTCGGCGTGGGGAACCTGGTTGCGGTGCTCTGCTTCGTTCCTGCCGGCTACCTTGCCGATCGGCTTGGCCGACGGCGCCTCATCAGCGCCGCGTGGATCTGTTCGGCCATCGGTGTCGCGTCGTTCGTACCGCTGTCCGACTGGCACGGCGCGTTCGTCGGCTCGGCCCTCTACTGGTCGAGCACCGCGGCGCTCCCACTGATCATCGCCTACGTGACCTCGATCGCGTCGCGGGCGCAGCTCGGTCGCGCGCTCGGTCTCGTTCTCGGCGCGTATTTCGCGGGGAACATCGTCGGTGCTCCGGTCGCCGGTCTCATCGCCGCATCCGCGGGCTATCGCGCGGCGGTGGCCGTCGCGGCGATCGTCTTCGCCGTTTCGGCCGGACTCACGTTCGCGCTCCGCACGGTCCCACCACATCCCGAGCGCGGTCCCTTCCGTCCGCCCCGAGCGTTCTGGGTGCTGCTGGCGCTCACCCCGTTCGCCGCGATGCTCTCGATTGTCTCGCTCGCGTTCATTCCGGTGTACCTGCACGACATCGCGGCCATCCCGCTGGAGCGGCTCGGGCTCTATCTCGCGCTCATCTCACTCGGCGCCGCCGCTCTCGCGATCGCCGCGGGCAACTTCGCGGATCACATCGGCGCGGTGCCGGCGCTCATCACCTCAGCGGCCGTGCTCACTTTCGCCAGCGTGCTCATCGCGCTTTCAGGCCGCAGCGAGCCGCTCGTCGCGCTTGCGGCGCTGTTGCTCGGCGCGACGCAGGCCGCCAACCCGGTCGTCGCGTCGGCGGTGGAGCGCATCATCCCGCCGGCGCGCGCCGCGCTCGGCTACGCGACGTACCAGACCGCGTTCGCGCTCGGATTCGGCGGCGGCGGCACGATCGCCGGCTTCCTGTACGACGCCGACCCGTTGCTGCCATTCATCGCGACGGCAGCCTTGGCGCTTCCGATCGCGACTGTGGTCGGAGTTGTGATCGCCCGAGAAGCGCGTTACGCCGGTTTCGCCTGAATAGCTCGATCGAAGCGAGCGGATCTTGAGCTCTCGCAGCCCCGGCCAAAGAGCGAGGGCGGAGCGCTCCTTGCTCCGCCCTCTCGCGGCTCATGACTTCGCACAGACCTACGTCGTCACACGTTTTCTCGCGCCGAACGTGCTATGGGACGCTGCAAATCGCATATGCGGCAACGCTGACGTTGCCTGAGTCCTTCAAGATCACAATCGCCTGCGCTTGCCAGCCGGTGGGCGTACCGCTTTGCGGAGTCGGCTGTGAGATGGAGACAGCCCCTCTGGCTTTCGAACTCGGAGTGACCACGGCTCCGCCGCCCAGCAGCTTGCTACCCGACGCGCAGGACGCGGTCGATGTCGAAGTCACAGTGCCGACATCCGGGGTGCCTCCCGTGCTCATCGTTGGACCGAGCACCACAGTCGTGTTGCCGACAACGCCTGTCGCCCCGGTAGGACCTGCGGGACCGGCCGGACCCGTTGGACCGATCGGCCCGGTTGGCCCGGCGGGACCATTAGCTCCCGTCGCACCCGTCGCACCATTGGCTCCCGTCGCGCCTGTCGCGCCTGTGTCCCCTGTCGCCCCGGTCGCACCCGTCGGACCAATTGGTCCTTGTGCGCCGGTCGCACCCGTTGCACCTGTTTCGCCCGTCGCGCCTGTCGCGCCGGTGTCGCCCTTGGCTCCCTGCGGACCGGTTGGTCCTTGCGCTCCGGTGTCGCCGGTCGCGCCGGTTGCGCCAGTCGGACCGATGGCACCGGTGGCGCCCGTGTCGCCCTTCGCTCCCTGGGGACCAGTTGGTCCCTGCGCGCCGGTGTCCCCGGTGGCGCCGGTCGCGCCCGTGTCGCCCTTGGGACCCTGCGCGCCGGTGTCGCCCTTGGGACCCTGCGCGCCGGTGTCGCCCTTGGGACCCTGCGCTCCAGTCTCACCGGTCGCCCCGGTCGCGCCCGTGTCGCCCTTGAGACCCTGAGCGCCGGTGTCGCCCTTCGGTCCTTGAGGACCAGTTGGTCCCTGCGCTCCCGTGTCACCGGTGGCGCCAGTCGCACCCGTCGCGCCAGTCGCACCGGTGTCGCCCTTCGCTCCTTGCGGGCCGGTTGGCCCCTGCGCGCCGGTGTCCCCCTTGAGACCCTGCGCGCCGGTGTCGCCCTTCGGTCCTTGCGCGCCGGTGTCGCCCTTCGGTCCTTGCGCGCCGGTGTCCCCCTTCGGTCCTTGCGCGCCGGTGTCGCCCTTCGGTCCTTGCGCGCCGGTGTCGCCCTTCGGTCCTTGCGCGCCGGTGTCGCCCTTCGATCCTTGCGCGCCGGTGTCGCCCTTCGGTCCTTGCGCGCCGGTCGGACCGATCGGCCCTTGAACGCCAGTCGCTCCAGTAGCACCGGTGTCGCCCTTCGCTCCCTGCGGACCCGTTGCGCCGGTATCGCCCTTCGGTCCTTGAACTCCGGTCGCGCCTGTCGCACCAGTCGCGCCTGTCGGACCGGTAGGACCGGTCTGATTCCAGTTCAGAGCTTTCTCGGTGGCGCTGCAGGCTTGACCGGTGTCGATGACCCGCAACGAACCGCTCGTCGAGTAGCACCCGTGAATGACACCCGCGGCGTCGGGAATGGTCGCGTACGCAATACCTCCGAGCGCTAGTAGCCCTCCGACGATGAGCAGCAACGAACGACGACCGAGGCGGCGAAGCGCCTTCATCGCGAACTCCCCTGGGTCAACGGAGAACCTGCGCGGAGGGGTCTCCCCTATCCGGCCCCGGAGCAGGCCACTAGCCAAGTCATCCCTTCCCGGCCAGTCGTGCGAGGGTACAGCCGTTCAAACGGACGCGCAAATCGCATGTTCCTCAATGTTTTTGTCACGTCCTGTAACGCCTAGTCGGCATCGCGGCTGCAGAAAGGAAACGACAGACGACCGCGCGGGTGGGTGGATGAAATGCAGGGGACCAACGGTCGCTCGCTGCGATCACGCGCGTTCAGCTGGAAGCTGTGGGCCTTCGTTCTCGCTTATGTGTTGCTCTTCACTGCCTCAGTGAGAGCGGACACCGCCGTCGCGACGGCGGCGGTGCCGATCACCTTCAACGGGATAAACACGTGTTTCATCCCGGCGGAAGACTTCATGGGCACGGGTAAGCTGCATTTCCTCATCAGTGGGAACCTCTCCACAGGCGGCATGGTCCAATCTCACCTCGAAGCGAACCTCCAGGGGCTCAAGGCGGTGACGGTGTCGCTCAAGACGTACGTCGTTGTCGACACCTCCACCCAGACCTTGGTGTTCGACACGCTGGTTCCGGTGCCGTTCCACGAGACGTTGGAGTGGACCGTGCAGTTCATCCGCCAAGGCGAGGACGGCACCTTGATCGGCGGCGACGATCTCTACGAGCACTTCCTGGCACACGCGACCGTGAACGCCAATGGGGTCGTGACCGTCGACGACTTTAGCGACGACATGCGCTGCCGGTAGCGTTCGTCCTGATCAGCAAGTGTCTCTCGACCTAAACTAAGTCGCGGGCGGAAAATCCTTGAGGCCGAGCTCGCGTGCGAGCTCGAGCGAGTGGCGCTCGGCCAGGTCCGCGTCGTCGGCGCGTCCGAGCAAACGAAGCGTCTGCGCGCGATCGCGGAGCACTCGCGCCAGCGCGGGCCGTGCGCCCATGGCCTCCATCAGCGTCGTGGTGGCGTCGAGGTCGGTAATGGCCGCGCTGAAATCGGGCGGCGTCTGCCGGGCGTGCGTTCGCCCGCGGTTCCACAGTGTCATCGCTTCGCCGTAGCGGTCGCCCATCGCTCGCGCCGCGGCGAGCGCACCGTCCCAGTCGGCCGCCGCCTGAGGAAGGTTGCCGAGACGGCCCTGCACCGCGCCGACCATCCCCTGCGCGAGCGTCCGGAAGGGCGCCATGTTCGTCACGAGGGCGAGCTCGAAGCCTCGCTCCGCGGGTACCTTGGCGCCGAGCACGTCCTCGGCCTGGAGCCGGCCGGCTCCGAGCATCACGTTCGAGCCGACCCCACACGCGACCGCGCCGAGCTCTTCCGACTTGATCGCGCAGGATTCCGCGAGCGCCATGCTCTTGTCGAGCTCCCCGCGCTCGAGCTCGATGCCGGTGCGCGCGATCGTCGCATCGAGCCGCGCGATCTCGTCACCTTGCGCGGCAAGCTGCTCGCCGTAGGCAAGGGTCTCCTCGGCCGCGGCGAAGTCGCCGAGCCTGGCCAAGGTCATGGTGAGGAAACCCGAGAGGATCGCGGTCGAGAGGGGATCAGCCTTTCCCTCCATCGCCGCGAGCGCCTCGCGCGTCTGCTTCGCGCCTTCGCGCAGCTGCCCGCTGAACATCATCCCAACGCCCATAAATGCCTTTGGGATCGCGTGGGCGATCGGATCGCCAAGCTTCTCCCCGATCCGCTCGGCGTTGTCGAGCGCGCTTCGCAGGCCCGCGCTCGTCTCCGGGTTCTCTCCGCGCCAGCGACGAATGAAGGCGATCCAGAAGTACGCATCCGCGATGAGCCGCGGGTCGTTGCGATCGGCGGTCTCCGCGACGATGCGCTCGAGCAGATCGACGTACTTGTCCGACGCGGTGAAGGACCAGCCGACCTTCGCCATGCCGAGCGTCGCGCGCAGACGAAGCTCTATCCGAGGATCGCTGGCGAGCAGCGCGACCGCGCGCTCGAAGAATGAGAGGGCCTCGCGGTTCGCGAACCGCTCCTGCGCGTGCTCTCCGGCCTCGACGAGATACGGCGCAGCGGCCTGCGCGTCACCCGCCTGCTCGTAATGCATCGCGATGACGGCGGCGAGCTCGCGCTTCCGATCGGGATACGTCGCGAGGAGCGTCTCCGCGGCGAGGCGGTGCAGCGTGCGCCGGTCCTGTTTGAGAAGCGAGGCATACGCGGCGTCCTGCACGAGCGCATGTCTGAAGAGGTACTCCAGCTCCGGCTCGAGCACCGCGAGCTGAATGAGGCCGCTCGCTTCGAGGGTCCCGAGCTCCGCGCCGGTCTTCATGCGGTCTTCGTCTCCAAGAGGCGCTCGAGGATGCGGACGCCGAACTGTCGCCCGATCACCGAAGCGACGCGGAGCGTCCGTTTCGTCTCCGGCGCGAGCCGATCGATCCGCGCCAGCAGCAGACCCTGAAGGGTGTCGGGGATCTCGACCTCGACGACGCGGTCCGTCGCGACCCAGCGCTCGTCTTCGCGAACGATCGCACCGCGATCCATGAGCATGCGGATGACCTCCTCGACGAAGAAAGGGTTCCCCTCGGCCTTGGTGAGGATGAGGTCGCGCGTCGCGGGCGGCAGCGATTCGATCCGCAGCAAGCTGGCGACGAGCGCGCGGCTGTCGTCGCTGGAGAGCGGCTCGAGATGGATCTCGGTAAGCGCGTCGCCGAACATGTCGCGCGCGCCCGTGATGAGTCGCCATCCGCCGGCGGCGCGCTCGATCCGTGAAGTGATGACGCAGAGGATGCGCATGTCCGCGAGAAGCGGGACGAGCTGTAGCAGGACGTCGACCGAGGCGGCGTCAGCCCAGTGCAGGTCCTCGCAGACCAGGATCACCGGACCGCGCGCAGTCACGGCGCGAAGCAGGTGAACAAAGGAGGCGATGTAGCGCTTCACCGTCTCGATCTCGAGAGCCGCGACGCGCGCCCGCTCGGCGTCGGTCAGGCGGACCGATAGGAGATGGCCCAGGTATGCGTAGGTCTCGTCATCTTCCGAGCGTTCGCCGATCCGTTTCGCGAGGGCCTCGCGCACCTGGGGCTCGTCGGCCGACGGGCTCACGCCGATGATCGACCGCACCACGTCGATCACGAGGTGGTACGGGATCCTCTCCCCGTATGAGAGGCAACGACCTTCGATCCACGTCGTCGTCGCGTCGGCGCGCTCGGCTTCGATCCGAAGCTCGGAAAGCAGGCGGGTCTTGCCGAGACCCGGCTCGCCGAGGACCGTCGCGATGCGACCGCGTCCCGCGCGAACGACTCCGAACGCTTGACGCAGCCGCGCGAGCTCGGTGTCGCGACCGATGAGCGGCGCGCGCACCCCCGCCAGGCCGCGCGGCGTGGCCGCGCCGGGCTTGAGGCCACGGATCGCGTAGGCGTGCACCGCGTCGGCCTTCCCCTTGAGCTCGACCGCGCCGATGTCGCGCGCCTCTACGAGCGGGGCTATGAAGCGGTGCGTCGCCGCGGTGATGAGCACGGTCCCCGGCTCGGCGTGCGACTGCATGCGCGCGGCGATGTTCACCGCGTCGCCCATGGCGGTGTACTCATGTGCCGTATCGGTCCCGACGATGCCGACGACGACGGGCCCGGTATTCACGCCCACACGGATCCGCAGGTCAGCTGCGGTCGCAGCGCGATGCTCAGCGCTGAGGCCATCTATCGCCTTGACCATGTCGAGCCCGCAGCGGACCGCGCGCTCGGGATCGTCCTCGTGCGCGACCGGTGCGCCGAAGAAGGCGAGCACGCCGTCGCCCATGAGTCGCGCGATCGTCCCGCCGTACTGCTCGATGGTCCGGTTCATGAGGGCGAATGCCTGGCCGACGATGACCGTCCAGTCCTCAGGGTCCATCCGCTCCGCGATCGCGGTCGAGCCCGCGATATCGGCGAACAGCACCGTGATCTGACGGCGCTCACTCGTGGCCGCCCGGCGCGCGGTATCGGTGCCCACCCCGCTCATGCGCCGGCCGCCATGTACGCGAACGCGGATTCATCATCCATCGCGAGGCCGCGATCCAGCGCCGGCCGCAGGTCAGCCGGCACGTCCTCCGGCAGCCAGCGCGCCTCCTGAACTCGAAAGTTGCTGACGAGACCGGTTCCCGCGCGCCGTGCGAATCGATCCGTTATACCGACGAGTGTCGCGTGTCGTTCGTCGTGGTGCTGGGCGCGCGCGAGCTCGGCAAAGTCGCTCGCGATCAGCGCGATGCCGGTCAGGTCGTTCGCCTCGCGGAAGAGCTGGAGGGCTTCGGCGAAATCGCGAAGGGCAGACTCGAACTGCTCCAGCTTGCGACGGATATCGCCGGTCAGGTGGAGCGCCCAGGCGATGTCGAACTGGTTGGCCAGGCCCCGCTGGCGGTCGAGCGATTCGGTCGCGAAGGCAAGCGCTTCCTCCAGCTGGGCCCGCGGCAACGCGCCGTGCGGGCCGATCGACAGATTCCCAGCAAGCCCCCACGACGCCTTCGCCACGCCGCCCGTGTCGCCGATCTTGAGCCACCGCTCACGTGCGTCACGCATGAGCTCGGTCGCCCGCGCGAAGTCGGACCTGCCGATGCTGTAGGCAAAGGCGAGGTTATATGTCGCGTTCGCGATCTCGCGTTCATCCCCAATCTCGAGCGCGTGACCGCGCGCCTTGGTATAGGAATCGACGGTGAGCGGGAAATCGGCGCGCCAGTAAGCGATCCCACCGGTCGCCTCGTAAGCGCGCATCAGCACGAGCGGCGGCAACCCCTGCGTCGGGACCGCAAGAACGCGCTCACACCAGCGCCCGCCTTCGACGAGGTAGCCGCGGAACTGCCAGAAACGCCAGAGCGCGAAGACCAAACGGCAAGCGTTTTCGGCGTGCCCTGAGGTGATCGACCACTCCAGCGCCGCGCGCAGGTTGTCGTGCTCGAGCTCGAGAAGATCGAGCCAGCGCTTCTGATCGCGCTCCTGGAGGTGCGGACGGGCTCCCTCTGCGAATGCGAGGTACGCCTCCGCGTGGCGCCCCGCGATCTCGTCACGCTCGCCGCTCTCGGCGAGACGCTCGAGCGCGTAGTCGCGGATCGTGAGGTGCATGCGAAAGCGCGGCTCGCCCTCGACCTCCGACTGCCGCACCAGGCTGTGATCGACAAGAGCGGTGAGGATGTCGAGCACGTCGGCCCCCAGCTCCGCGCCGCGGCAGCACACCGTTTCGACCTGCGCGAGCATCGCGCCGCCGACGAAGATCCCAAGGCGTGCGAAGAGTCGCCGCTCGGCCGGCGCGAGAAGATCCCAGCTCCACTGGATCGCGCCCCGGAGCGTCCGCTGCCGCTCGGGAAGATCGCGCGCGCTCGAGGCGAGCACGTCCAGCCCTTGCCGGAGCTTCGGAAGCATGGCCTGTGGGGTCAGCACCTTGACGCGCGCCGCGGCGAGCTCGATCGCGAGCGGCAGGCCGTCGAGCCGGTACACGATCTCCGCGATCGCCGCCGCGTTCTCAGCGGTGACGCGGAAATCCGGTCGGACTGCCATCGCGCGCTCGACGAACAGTCGCACGGCGTCGGACTGCGCGAGCACGTCGAGCGCCGGCAGGTGCTCCGGATCGGGGAGCTCGAGCGGTGGGACCGGGAACTCTTGCTCGCCACTGATGCGCAGCGGCGCTCGGCTCGACGCGATCACCTTCAGCGCTGCGCTCGCGCCGAGGAGATCGCGGACCACAGTCGCCGCCGGGAGGATCTGCTCGAAGTTGTCGAGGACGAGGAGCATCTTTTTGTCGCGGACGTGCTCGAGCACGCGTGCGAGCGGCGTCTCGGCGCCGCTGATCTGCACGCCCAGGGTATGCGCGATCGTCGAAGGAACGAGCTCGGGATCGGAGATGGGCGCGAGCGGCACGAAGAACGTGCCGTCTCCGAACTCGTGGGCGCTCTCCTCCGCGATACGGATCGACAGCCGCGTCTTGCCGGTGCCGCCGGGTCCCGTCAGCGTCACCAGACGCGCTCGTTCGAGCAGGCGCTGTCCTTCCGCGATCTCGCGCTCGCGGCCAACGAACGTCGTCGGCTGTGCGGGGAGCCGCGTGGTCGTGCGATCGAGGCTGCGCACCGGCGGGAAATCCGCAGGGCAGCCGGAGATCACCAGCTGATAGATGTGCTCCGGCTGCGCGAGATCCTTCAAGTGGAACTCGCCGAGATCGCGGAGCGAGATGCCGTCCGCGAGCTCGGGGCGCGCGAGCGTCGCGGTCGCATCGGTGACGAGGACCTGTCCGCCGTTCGCAGCCGCGGCGACGCGTGCCGCGCGATGTACATCGATGCCGACGTAGTCCGCGCCGGCTTCGGCGCTCGCCGGAACGCCTTCGCCGGTGTGCATGCCCATGCGCACGCGGACCGCGGCGCCGTGCGGGAAGGTCGTCGCGGCAAGCGCGCGCTGCGCGGCGCCCGCCGCGCGGATGGCCTTCGCGGCGACCGGAAAGACCATGAACAGCGCGTCACCTTCGATGCGCACCTCGAACCCGCCGTCCTTGAAGGCGTCGCGCAGCGTCCGTGTGTGTATCGCGAGCACGTCGTGGAAGCGGTCGGTGCCGAGCTCGTTCAGGAGCTTCGTCGATCCCTCGATGTCGGTGAACAGGAACGTGACGGTACCCGCCGGAAGCGCTCTCCCCTCGCTCATCGATCGTTCATTGTCCCTCATCGCGTTTGCCAAGACCGCCCTCACGCCCTAGACAAGCACCGTGCGATCAGCCCCCGACGACATCACTGAAACCCTGGCTGGGCTGGCCATCTTCGCGGATCTTTCGCGCCCCGAGCTCGAGCGCGTCGCGCACACCCTCGAAGAGCGCTACTTCGCACAGGACGAGCGCGTGCTGCGGCAAGGCCTGTCCGGATCGGGCTTCTACATCGTGCTCGAGGGCGAGGCCGCGGCCCTCGCCGACGGCCGAAGAGTGAACGTCCTCGGCCGCGGCGACTTCTTCGGCGAGATCTCTGTGCTGCTCGGCGAGGCGCCTGTCGCCGACATCGTCGCGACGCGTCCGCTGCGGTGTCTGGTACTCGCCGGCGATCGGTTGGAGGAGTTCCTGAAGTCGAACCCGCGCGTCTGCTACCGCATCCTGCAAGCGGAAGCGCGCAAGCTGCGCAACGCGACACGGAGGAGCACCTGACCGACCGGCCGCATCCGCCCGGCGAGTACCCGGTCGTCGTCGTCGGCAGCGGACCTGGTGGACTACAGATCAGCTACTCGCTCTCGCGGCTTGGCGTAAAGCACGCGGTGATCTCCGCGGACGAGAGCGCGGGCGGGATGTTCCGGCGCTGGCCGTTCTTCCAGCGGTTGCTCTCGTGGACCAAGCCGTATGCGCCGTTCGAGCGCGGCTCGCGCGAGTACGAGCGCTACGACTGGAACAGCCTCCTGCCGGAGGAAGCCGACAACCGCGCGCTCATGACGACGATCATGGACGGCACGTCGTACTACCCGTCGCGGCCGGAGATGGAGCGCAATCTCGCGACCTTCGCCGAGCGGACCAAGCTCGCGGTGCGCTACGGCTGCCGCTGGACCACAACGCGTCGCGACGACGATCGCTGGGTACTCGAAACGACGGACGGCGAGTATCGCTGTCAGGTCCCGATCTTCGCGGTCGGCGTCTCGCAGCCGTGGCGGCCGGCGATGCCGGGGATCGAGGACATCCCGCACTACGCCGACACGCGGCCGGCCGAGACGTATGCCGGGAAGCGCGTCTTCATCATCGGCAAGGAGAACTCAGGGTTCGAGCTCGCGACGGGTTTCCTGCAGTGGGCGAAGCAGATCGTGCTCGCGTCGCCTTCGGCGGCGAAGCTCTCGATCAACACGCGATCGCTCGTCGGAGTCCGTGCGCGGTACGTGCAGCCCTATGAGGATCACGTGCTGGCAGGTGGCGTGATCGTGCTCGACGCGTCGATCGAACGGATCGAGCGCACGGGCGCGGCCTATCGCGTGCACACGCGACGCAGCGACGGCTCGGGCGATCTTCCTTTCGAGGTCGACGACGTCATCGCGGCCACCGGATTCACCAGCCCGCTCCTGGATCTCCCCAGGCAGGGCGTTGCCACCGTCGGCCGCAATCACCTGCCGGCGCAGACGCCGTTCTGGGAGAGCGCCTCGACCCCCGGGGTGTATTTCGGCGGGACGATCCATCAGGCCTCGCCCGGGCTGCGCAAGCACGGGATCCCGAGCAACTCCGGCGGCGTGAACGGCCATCGCTACAACGGCCGGATCCTCGCGCGGCGCGTGGCCGAGAAACATTTCGGGATCACGGTCGATAAGCCGATAGTGGCGAAGGCCGAGGTCGTCTCCTATCTATTGCGCGAGGTGACGAGCGCTCCCGAGCTCTGGCACCAGAAGTCCTACCTTGCGCGCGTCCTCATCCGCGACGAAAAACGTGGGATCCTCGACGACGGGATCCTCCCGCTCCAGCACTTTCTCGACTCGGGGCCCGCCGATGCCGTCGCCGCGACCTTGGAGGAGAATCCCGCGGGCGACATCTACCCGGTGCTCTACACGCGACGAGGCGGCGCGTCGACGGAGCACGACCTCGCGCCAAACCCGCTCCACGACTTCCGCACGCGCGAGCACGAGGCCGCGGTCGTGGATGCGCTGACCGGTCTGTTTCTCTAGTGCCTCGACTGCGGGCCGCCGCGCTGCTCGCGGTGGCGGTCATCGGATGCTCGGCACCGTCTGCGGCCTCGCCCACGCCGAATGTGACCCCTTCTTCCGCACCGACGACGTCCTCGCCTGCGCCAACGCCGTCTCCCGGACCAAGCCTGCTGAAACCCACCATCGAGCCGACGACGGTTCCGCTGCCGAGCTTCGCGACGATCAGCGCTCCGTCAGCGAGCGTCGTGTGGATCATCGTCGGAGGGAGGCTGGTTTTCCGATCCACTGATCGCGGCAACACCTGGGAGCAACGCCCGTTTCCGCCCGCTCCGAACGCCGACATCACGTTCATCGACGACCACGAAGGCTGGGTCTCGCTCGCGGGCTCCGGACAGCAATGCGACGCGCCGGGGATTACCGCCTGGCACACGATCGACGGCGGCACGTCGTGGGAGCAGCCCGCTCCCAGTGGTCTCGCGGACGGCCGCTGCAAGCTGAACCTCTCGTTCACGGATGGGAGTCACGGCTTTGTCGACTCGTTCGACCCGCAACGCGCGGCGGCTATCTACCGCACCACCGACGCCGGCAAGACCTGGAGCGCACCGTCGGGGCTGCCGGACCCACCCAGTTCCGGGACGCAACCCGGCGCCGCGTCGCTTCAGCCCGGGAAGGTCCGCGCCTTTGGTGCGACGTCGCTGGTGACCGCGCGGGACACCGCCCGCGGGCGAACGTTCGTATTCCGCTCGGCAGACGGCGGCGCGACGTGGCAGTTCGCCGGGGTCGGGCCAACCACGGAGAACGGTGTCGCGCTCGTCACCGCGACCCGCTGGCTCCAGATCGTTCCCGGCGGCTCGTCGCAGGAAACGACCGACGGCGGCGCGACCTGGCACGCGTACACGAGCGACTACGCCCAAGCCGCGCCGATCGCGCCCGAGATCGTGTTCGGCGACGCGAATGTTGGCTACGCCACGGTCAGAGGTGCGGTGCAGCGCACCATCGACGGCGGCGCCCACTGGACCACGATCAAAACGCCGGGGACGTAGCTTCTCTTGCGATACTGCTTAGGAACATGCCGCGAAACCGCACCATGAAGACGCCTCGTTCCACCGCGGCCAAGGCCAAGCGTCGCGCCCTCGCTGACGATGCTCGCTACGCTGGCGCCGCCTTCGGCTCGCGACGCTTTGCCGCCTCGAGCGCGACGTGGTTGGAGATGCCCACCGCATTGACGAGCGCGCCGGCCGCGAGTAGGCCAGCGCCCACAAGCGAGGCGAGATGGAATGCGTCGGTCGACTGCTCGCGATCTGCCACGGCCTTCGGATCCTGGGTGCGTGGCACGTTCAGCGGCGCGTAGTCGTGCCGGAACGCGGCGTCGGCGGTATCCGTGCCCGGTAGTCGCGCGGCCATGCCCGCATAGAAGGTCGCGGTGATCGCCACGAAGATCGCCGCGCCCGCGAGCTGCGGCCCGACACGCGATATCGCGTTGTTGATCGCCGACGCGACCCCGGAGTTGCGGACGGGCACGCTGGTCATGAGCGCGGTCGTGAGCGGCGCGACCATCATCGCGAGGCCGACGCCGAAGATGATCTGACCCGGCAGGAAGTCGACGAGGTAGTCGCTCGGCGGCCCCCACGTCGAGGGATCTCCGGGCGCGAAGAGCCACGCGCGGCTGGTCGAGGGAACGCGCGAGAACCAAAGGACGCCAAGCGCCATGATCGCGGGCCCGACGCTCATGAAGACGCGCGGACCGTAGCGGGCGGCGAGCGCGCCGAAGCGGGTCGAGAAGATCGCGAGCAGGAGCCCGCCGGGAATGCCTGCGAGCCCGGCCGCGGCCGCCGAGTAGCCGAGGACGCCCTGAACAAAGAGCGCGAGGTAATAAAAGGACACGTAGAGCGCGCCATAGATAAGGAACGTGGAGACGT
>Ga0209160_1002581_pt1 | contig 15012 bp, 12 predicted proteins | sample GraSoiAngelo_153_FD_186167 | JGI IMG/M metagenome (GOLD analysis project Ga0209160, IMG submission 186167) | Grasslands soil microbial communities from the Angelo Coastal Reserve, California, USA - 14_1009_12_40cm (SPAdes) (version 2) | ecosystem: Environmental > Terrestrial > Soil > Grasslands ...
GGGGTAAACGTGTCTTCCAGCGGCTCGGGGCCGATCCGGCTGGTGTAGGCGTCCCACCCCTTCTCGTCGACCAGCCACACGGTGCCGAGGCGGCGCACGTCGCGGTATACGAGCAGCCGGCCGTCGTCGATGGTGCAGGTGAGCACGGCGTACTTCGCTTCGTCGCGGGTGAGCGCCCGGTCGTACACGACGAGCGAGCCGGTCATGCGCGGCTGCACGATCAGCCGGTGGCCGCTCGACAGCCGGAACACGGCGTGCTTGGCGCGGCGGATCACCTCCTCGATGGTGTTGCCCTTGAGCGTGCGCAGCAGGCGGGGCTTAGACACGCGCCGCAGCACGTCCGTCTTGGCCAGACGGGCGCGGGCGATCCGGTAGCCCTCGAGCCGCGGGGCGAGGTCCCGCACGATCGTCTCAACCTCTGGCAGCTCCGGCACCGCTCCTCCTGATCTCCCGCCACCCGATATCCCGACGGTACGTCTTGCCCTGGTATGCGATCAGCTCGCACGCGGCGGCGCTGCGTCGGGCCGCCTCCCAGACCGTGTCGCCCAGCCCCGTGACGCCGAGTACGCGGCCGCCGTGCACCCGCAACGTGCCATCGGGGTCGCGATAAGTGCCTGCGTGGAACACCAGCGTCCCGGGCTCCACGTCGCGCGGCACGATGATGGCGGCGCCGAGCTCGGGGGTGTCGGGGTACCCTGGGGCGGCGAGCACCGTGGTCACGGCCGCGCGTGTGGCGTCGAGCGTGGTCCGCTCGGGGCGCCAACCCCCCGTCGCGATCTCCACCAGGTGCCGCGTCACCCCGGGGAGGGCTGGGAGCAGGGCCTGCGTCTCCGGGTCGCCGAAGCGGCAGTTGAACTCGAGCACGTGCGGGGTGCCGTCGGCCCCCAGCATCAGCCCGGCGTACAGCACCCCCGCGTACTGGGCGCCGCGCACCGCGAGCTCCCGCAGTGTGGGCTCGAGCACCTCGCGCCGTACGCGCTCGAGCAAGGCGGGCGTCGCGATGCTCACCGGGCAGTACGCGCCCATCCCACCGGTGTTCGGCCCCGCGTCTCCCTCACTCAGCCGCTTGTGGTCCTGCGCCGCCGGCAGCAGGAGAATACGCTCGCCGTCGGTGAGTGCCAAGATCGACAGCTCCTCCCCCTCGAGGAACTGCTCCACCACGATCTCCCGCCCCGCCTCCCCGAACGCGCCCTCGGCGAGCATGGCGCGGGCAGTGCGAGCCGCCTCGTCGCGGGTGACGCACACCACCGCCCCCTTGCCACCGGCCAGCCCTGATGCCTTGACAACGAGGGGCTCGGCGTGCCGATGGATGTAGCCGATGGCGGGCGCGAGGGTGTCGAAGGTCCGGCTTGCGGGCGTCGGGACGCCAGCTCGCTGCATCACTTCCTTGGCAAAGGCTTTGGAGGACTCGATGCGCGCGGCCGCCCGGTCAGGCCCGAAGACGGGCCGGCCGGTCGCCCGGAGGGCGTCGGCCAGGCCGGCCGCGAGCGGCGCCTCGGGGCCGACGACGGTGAGATCGATGCGGAGCTCTTTCACCGCCTCCACCACCTTCCCCACCTCCACCGCGTCGATGCTCAGGTTGGTGCCGAGCTGGGCGGTGCCGGGGTTGCCGGGGGCGGCGAACACGGTCGCGTCGGGAGCGTCGCGCTTCAGCGCCCAGCAGAGCGCGTGCTCGCGGCCGCCCCCGCCGACGACCAGGATCCTCACTTCTTCTTGAGCGCCTCCGCGAACGCCTGAGCGGCGCGCTTCGCGGTGTCCACCACGTCCTCCACGACGGCCTTGGCTTCCTTCATGTAGTGGTCCCGCGCGTCGTCGATGTCCTTGTCGATCGGCCGTTGGTCGGCCTCGGGGCCGCGCCTGGGGTACTCGCCCGCCAGGATCCGCTCGTAGTGGCCCTGCGCGATCCAGCGCTGCAGCTCGGCGGCGCGCACCGTGTTGAAGGGATGGGAGCGCCCCAGCACGCCCAGGATCTTGAAGACGCGATCGAGCGCGCCGCCCGTCTCCTCGTACTCCTTCGCCTGCTCGAGAAACGCGTTCAGATCCATCTGCGACATGTCGCCGCCGCCGGCGAACTTGAGATTCACGCGCAGCGAGGCGGTCGGGTCCTGGCACGCGAGCAGGCCGGCGCGGTCCGACGACAGCTCGCTCTTGCGGAACCACTCGAGCAGCGCGAGCTGGATCGGCAGGATCGCCATGCCGGCGAGGAACGGCAGCGCGCCGAGGCTCACGTTCAGGATCAGGACGAGGATCGTGTGGTAGAGCGCGTGCCCGCTCATGACGTGCCCCAGCTCGTGCCCCAGCACGTTCCTGAGCTCGTCGTCGTCGAGCAGCTTGATGGTGCCCGAATTGATCACGATAAACGGCTTGTCCATGCCGAACGCCCCGGCGTTCGCGAACGGCGTCTGCGACACGAACAGCTCGGGCCGCTCGGGCCAGTCCATCGACGTGACGATGTCGGCGTACAGCTGGTTCAGCCGGGGGAACTGCGTGGGGCCGACCCGTACGGCGTCGGCTTGGAACAGGAGTCGGATCCCCCGCTCGCCGAAGAAGCCGTAGATCTTCCGCACCACTTCATCGAACCCGGGCACGGAGCGCAGCGTCTGCAGCGCCGCGCGGTCCGCCGGGTGCTCCCACGCGACGGGCGCGATCTGCGTGAGGATCTTACGGGGACGCGCGGCGGGGAGCGACGTGGGGCCAGTCATGTGATGCTCCTGCTGTTATGGAGTAGACAATCCGTACGCGGGCCGGATTTGGAGGTTTCGCGCGGTGTTCCCTGGCTAAAGCCTGGGCTCGGCACTGCACTGTGCTGACGCACACTACGCTTCAGCGTTGCGCTTCGCCGAGCCCACGCTTCAGCGTGGGAACATGAGAGCCGCGATTTTACTTCGCTCGCCCTCATCCCGCGGCGTCCAGCGCCTGCTCCAGGTCCGCGATCAGGTCGTCCGCGTCCTCGATGCCGACCGACAGCCGCCCCGCCCAGCGACTCCGCGAGCGCGAAGATCTTGGTGCGCTCGACCAGGCGTCGCGCGCGCTCCACCGATCCCAGCTCGATCGAGATCATGCCGCCAAACCCGCTCATCTGGCGGCACGCCAGGTCGTGTTGTGGGTGGGAGGGGAGACCGGGGTAGTAGACCTGGCTGACCTTGGGATGCCGGGTCAGCCAGTCGGCGATGCGGCGGCCGGTGGCGTCGTGCTGACGCATCCGCAGCGCGAGCGTCTTGGTCCCGCGCAGCGCGAGCCAGCAGTCGAACGGTCCCGGCACCGCGCCCGACGCGTTCTGGATGAAGCCGATCCGCTCGGCCAAGTCGTCGGCGTTCATGACCAGCATGCCCCCGACCATGTCGCTGTGGCCGTTCAAGTACTTGGTGGTGGAGTGCAGCGCCACGTCGGCGCCGAGCTCGAGGGGCCGTTGGAAGCAGGGAGTCGCGAAGGTGTTGTCTACGACCGAGAGCGCCCCGGCGCGCCGCGCGATCTCGGTCACGGCCTCCAGGTCGCACAGCCGCATCATCGGGTTGGTGGGGGTCTCGGTGTACACCATACGGGTGCGCGGCGTCACGGCGGCGGCGACGTTACGGGCGTCGGCCGCGTCGACGAAGCTGAACTCGAGGCCGTACCGCGCCCAGATGTGGGTCATTTGCCGGTGGGTCCCGCCGTACACGTTCTCGCCGCTCACCACGTGGTCACCCTGCGACAGCAGCTTGAGCACCGCGTCCACGGCCGCGAGCCCGGAGGCGAACGCAAACCCGTGACGGCCGCCTTCGAGCGCCGCGATGTTTCGCTCGAGCGCTTCGCGCGTCGGGTTGCTGGTGCGGGCGTACTCGTAGCCCTTGTGCTTCCCGAGGCCCTGCTGGACGTAGGTCGAGGTCTGATAGATCGGCGCCATGACGGCGCCGGCGAGGGGGTCGGCGATGTGTCCGGCGTGCACGGCCCGGGTCGCCAGACGCCGGGTCAGGTCCTCCCCCGATACCTTGGTCATGGCGGGAACGTAAGGGCGCCTTCCGCGCCGAGCAAGCGACCTTTACGTTAAGCACCGATGCCGCAACCAAATGCCGTGAGATGCCTCGTGGTGGACGACGAGCCGCGCCTGCGTCGCGTGCTGGTGCGTTTGCTCGAGGGCGAGGGGTTCACCTGCTCCGAGGCGGGGTCCGGCACCGAGGCGCTCGAGATGATGCACCACGAGCCGGTCCCGCTCGTCATCTCCGACCTGCGCATGCCGCAGATGGACGGGGTCACGCTGTTGCGCGAGATCCTCGCCCGCTGGCCGGACACCGCCGTGACGGCGGTCGCCGAGGTCGAGAGCGCGGTCGCCTGCCTCCAGCTCGGCGCGCTCGATTACGTCGCCAAGCCGTTCCACCTGGACGAGGTGCGGGCGCGTGTGATGCAGGCGCTCGACAAGCGCCGCCTCATACTCGAGAACCGGATGTACCAGCACCAGCTCGAGGAGCGTGTCCAGGAGCAGGCGCACCGCATCGAGGAGCTCTCGCTCGAGCGCCTCCAGGCCCTGGTGCACTTCCTCGAAGAGAAGGACCCCTACACGCGTGGCCATTCGGTGCGGGTAGCCAACTACTCGCTGGGGATCGCCCGGCAACTGCAGCTCGACCAGGAGGTGATCGACCTGATCGCACTCGGCGCCGAACTGCACGACATCGGCAAGATCGGGGTGAGCGAGGCGGTGCTCCACAAGGCCGGCAAGCTCAGCGACACCGAGTACCGGCACATCATGGAGCACCCGGTGATCGGCGCCCGCATCCTCGAGCCGCTGATGCGCGATGCCCCGGGCGCGCTCGCCATCGTGCGCTCGCACCACGAGCGGCTCGACGGCAAGGGCTTCCCCGACGGCCTTAGGGGAGACGCGATTCCATTCGAGGTGCGTGTCGTGACGGTCGCCGATTCGTTCGACGCGATGACCAGCGTGCGCCCCTACCGGCCGGCGCTCTCCGTCCAGCGGGCGACGCAGGAGCTCGAAGACATGCAGGGCGTACAATTCGACCCGCGGGCGGTCGCGGCGTTCCTCGCGGCCTTCCCCGACCGGGCGGCGCTCCCCGTGACCGCGCCGGAAGCGCGGCCGCTGCACCTGCCCGCCCGGCCGGTCGAGGCCCGCCGCACCTGACGCGCGTCCTTCGTCCGTTGCACCCATGACCGACACTTTGATGGTCGGCGTGTCGGGCGTGCGCGGCATCGTCGGGAAGGACCTGACCGACGAGGTGGTGACGCGCTACGCCCGCGCGTTCGGGCTGTGGGCCGGCGAGCGCACGCCCCTCGTCGTCGTGGGACGGGATGCACGCGCGTCGGGCCCCGCGTTCGAGCAGGCGGTGATCGCCGGGCTCGGGTCGGTCGGGTGCGACGTGGTCAGGGTGGGACTGGCGCCGACCCCCACGATCCAGCTCGCCGTCGAGCACCACGGCGCCGGCGGCGGGATCGCCGTCACCGCGAGCCATAATCCGATTGAATGGAACGCGCTCAAGTTCATCGGTCCGGACGGAATCTTTCTCGATGGTCCTGAAGGGGCGCGGGTGCAGGCACTGGCGGTCGAGGGCGGTCCAGGGCGGTCAAGGGCGGTCAAGATCGCAACGGACGATGGCGCGGTCGAGCGGCATCTCCACGCCGTGCTCGAGCTCTCGGCGGTCGATGTCGAACGGATACGCAGACGCAAGTTCGCAGTCGCGCTGGACGCGGTGCGCGGCGCCGGCGGACCGGTGATGCGCGCACTGCTGGAGCGGCTCGGCTGCACGGTGACGGGGATCAACCTGGAGACCGACGGCCAGTTCCCCCGGGCGCCGGAGCCGGTGCCGGAGAACCTGGGCGAGCTGTCCACGCTGGTGCGCCGCACCGGGGCCGACGTCGGGATCGCGGTGGACCCGGACGTGGACCGGCTGGCGATCGTGGATGAGACGGGCGCGGCGATCGGGGAGGACTATACACTGGCGTTTGCCGTCCGAGCGGTCTTGGGCGGGAGGCGGGAGGCGGGAGGCGGGAAGCCCAGCGTCGTCTGCAATCTCTCCACCAGTCTCGTTGTCGAGGACGCCGCTCGTGAGTTCGGCGCGGCGCTCGTCCGCACGCCCGTCGGCGAGGTCCACGTCGCCCGCGCCATTTTGCGACTTGCGGCTGTCATCGGGGGGGAAGGGAATGGGGGGGTCATGTACCCGGACCTGCATGCGGGACGGGACGCGCCCGTAGCGGCCGCGCTCGTTCTGGAGCTGCTCGCGCGGACCGGGAAGCGGGTGAGTGAGTTGGTAGCGGCGGCGCCGCGTTATACGATTGTGAAGGCCAAAGCGCCCCGCGGCCCCGCGCTCGAGCCGGTGTACGCGGCGCTCAGGCGGCGGTTCGCGGACGCGCAGGCGGACGTCCAGGACGGGCTGCGGCTCGCCTGGCGCGACCGCTGGCTCCATGTGCGGCCCTCGAATACGGAACCGATCATCCGGCTGATCGCCGAGGCGCCGAGCGGCGCGCTTGCGCGGGAGCTGGTCGACGAGGGACGGCGACTATGTGCGGCATCGTAGGCTATACCGGGCCCCGGCAGGCGGCCCCGCTGCTGCTCGAAGGGCTGAAGCGACTCGAGTACCGCGGCTACGACTCGGCGGGCCTGGCGCTGGTCGACGACCGGCGCATCGAGGTGCACAAGGCGCCGGGGAAGATCAGCGTGCTCGAACAGCAGCTCGGGGCGTCGCTCCCCCCCGGCCACACCGGCATCGCCCACACCCGCTGGGCCACGCACGGCGCCCCGAACACCGTCAACGCGCACCCGCACACCGATTGCGGGGGCACGCTCGCGCTGGCGCACAACGGCATCATCGAGAACGCCGGCGTGCTCCGGACCGCACTGGCGCAGCGCGGTCATGTGTTCCGCTCCGAGACCGACACCGAGGTGCTGGTCCACCTGATCGAGGAGGTGCTGGCGAAGGGCGGTACGCTGGTCGAGGCGGTGGCCGGCGCTCTGAACCAGGTCGAAGGGACCTACGGCATCGCGGTCGTCTCGACCAAGGAGGCGGACACGATCGTCGCGGCACGCAAGGGTTCCCCCCTACTCGTGGCCATCGGCTCGGGGGAGAACTTCGTCGCCTCGGATGCGTCGGCGGTGCTGACGCACACCCGCTCGGTCGTGTACCTGGACGACGGGGACATCGCCGTGGTGCGACCGAGTACCGCATCCTCGATCTGCGTAGCGTGGAAAAAGAGAAGGCCGTGATCCGGGTCGACTGGGATCTCGCCACGATCGAGCGCGGCGGCTATGCGCACTTCATGCTGAAAGAAATCATGGAGCAGCCCGAGAGCCTGCGCAACACGCTGCGCGGGCACCTGCTCGAGGAGGAGGGCACGGCGCGGCTCGGCGGGTTGAACCTCACCGACGAGCAGCTGCTCCAGGTGAACCGCATCGTATTCATCGCATGCGGCACCTCGTGGCACTCGGCGCTGATCGGCGAATACATGATGGAGGAGCTCGCCCGCCTCCCCTCGGAGGTCGAATACGCCTCGGAATTCCGCTACCGCAACCCCATCGTGGACGAGCGGACCCTGGTGGTGGGCATCTCCCAGTCGGGGGAGACGGCGGATACGCTGGCGGCGTTGCGCGAGGCGAAGCGGCGCGGCGCCCGCACGCTGGGTCTCGTGAACGTGGTCGGATCGACCATCGCGCGTGAAGTGGACGGCGGCATCTATCTCCATGCCGGGCCGGAGATCGGCGTCGCGTCCACCAAGGCCTTCACGAGCCAGATCGCCGCGCTCGCGGTGTTGACGCTCAAGATGGGGCGGCTGCGGTCGCTCTCCATCTTGCAGGGCCGGGAAGTGGTGCGGGCGCTCGCCAAACTCCCCGAGCTAGTCGAGCGCGTGCTGGCGAAGGCCCCCGAAGTGGAGCGCATCGCCGAGCGGATGATGCGGGCCGCCAACGTGCTGTACCTCGGCCGGGGGTACAACTTCCCGGTGGCGCTCGAGGGTGCGCTCAAGCTGAAGGAGATCTCGTATATCCACGCGGAGGGCTACCCCGCGGCCGAGATGAAGCACGGCCCGATCGCGTTGATCGACGACCTGATGCCGGTCGTCTTCATCGCCCCCAAGGACGCGGTGTACCAGAAGGTCGTGAGCAACATCGAGGAAGTGAAGGCGCGCGGCGGGCGCGTGATGGCGGTCGTCACCGAGGGTGATACCGGCGTCGCGCGGCTCGCCGACCACAAGGTCGAGGTCCCGGAAAGCCTCGACTTGCTGACGCCCGTGCTCACGGTCCTGCCGCTCCAGCTGCTCGCGTACTACATCGCGGTGCGCCGCGGCTGCAACGTGGATCAGCCGCGCAATCTGGCGAAGAGTGTGACGGTGGAGTGAGGGTCGTCCTCCAGCGGGTATCTCGCGCCGAGGTGCGGGTCGACGGGAGAGTGACCGGGAAGATCGGGTCGGGGTTCCTCGTCCTCGCGGGCTTCGCGCCGTCCGACGGCGACGCCAGCCTCACCTGGATGGCCGACAAGGTTCTGGGCCTGCGGGTGTTCGGCGACGCCCAGGGGAAGATGAACCTGGCGCTGGCCGAGGTGGGTGGCGCGTTGCTCGTCGTCTCGCAATTCACCCTGTACGGCGACGTCAGCAAGGGTCGGCGACCGAGCTTCATCGACGCCGCGCCACCCGACGTGGCGACTCCGCTGTACGAGCGGTTCGTGGCGCTCTTGAAGGAGCGGGGAGCCGGGAGCGGTACGGTCGTCGAAACGGGTGAGTTCGGGGCGATGATGGAGGTGGAGCTCGTGAACGACGGACCCGTGACGCTCCTCCTCGAGAAATGACCGTCATCCTGGCGAGCGGCTCGCCCCGGCGACGCCAGCTCCTCGAGATGCTTGAACTGCCGTTTCGCGTCGTCCCCCCGAACGTGGACGAAACGCGGGCCACCTCGGAACTGCCCGAGCGATACGTCGTGCGGCTGGCACGCGAGAAGGCCCGCGTCGTGGCCGCGCGCGAGCGCGGGGAAACTGTGCTCGCGGCCGACACGACGGTGGTGCTGCGCGGCGCCGTCTTCGAGAAGCCGCACACGCCGGCGGAAGCGGCGGCGATGCTGGCGCAGCTCGCGGGGCGCACGCACCAGGTGATGACGGCGGTCGCCGTCGCGCGGGACGGGCGGCTCGAGCACGCCCTCGACGTCACGGAGGTGACGTTCCGGCCGCTCTCGGCCGATCAGATCGCCGGGTACGTCGCGACGGGGGAGCCCATGGACAAGGCGGGCGCGTACGCCATCCAGGGGAAGGGCGCCGCCCTCGTGGAGGGGATCCGCGGCGACTTCTTCGGCGTCATGGGCCTGCCGCTGCGACTCGCGCTCGACCTGCTCGAGCGGTTCGGCCTGCCTTACCGTTTCACGCGGTAGACCGGGACCTTCTGCGATTTTCCCTTGACGTGGATCGGGTCGAGGGCCTCGACGGTGGGGGGTTGCTTGAGTCGCTGGTAGAACGGCTCCGAGATCAGGATCTCGTTCGCGCCCGCCGTGCGACACAGGCGGTTCGCGGTGTTCACGGCGTCGCCGATCACGGTGTATTCGAGCCGCCGATCCGAGCCGATATTGCCCGCGAACACTTCGCCGAAGTTGATTCCGATGCCGACCCCGAGCTCGGGCCGGCCGGCCTCCTTCCACTTGGCGTTCAGACTCTCGAGTGCGGTGAGCTGCTCGAGTGCGCACCGCATGGCGCGGTCGGCGTCGTCCTCGTGGGCGATCGGCGCGCCCCACAGCGCCATGATCGCGTCGCCGATGAACTTGTCGAGCGTACCCCCGTTTTCGAACACGATCTCCACCATTTCGGTGAAGTAATCCGTGAGGAGCGTCGCGATCCCCTCGGGACTCATGGCCTCGGACATCGGCGTAAAGCCGCGGATATCGGAGAAGAAAATGACGACCGGCCGCTTTTCGCTCGGCAGCCGGCCGGCGTCCTGCTGCTGCGCGATGACCTGCGCGATGTTGGGTGAGAAGTAGCGTTGGAAGTTCGACAGGACGAGCGCCTCGCGCTGCAGCCGCTCGGAGCGCCGGGAGTTCTCGATCCCGACGGCGGCGAGCGACCCGAAGGCGATCAGGAACTCGAGGTCTTCGTCCGCGAACGAGTGGGTGGCGGTGAGGTTGTCGACGTACAGGATGCCCAGCACCTGCTGATCCGTGCCCATGAGCGGCGTACACATGGCGCTGCGCACGCTCTGGATCAGGATCGACTTGCCCTTGAAGCGCTCGTCGGCGGCGGCGTTGTCCGAGAGGATCGCGACGCGCTCCTCGACGGCCTTGCGCGCGATCGACTGCGGCACGTGCTTCGACGCGGCGGCGGAGCCGGTCTTCCCCTTGGAGACCCGCGGCACGAGCTCCCCCGTCTTGTCCTCGAGCAGCAGGATGGAGACGCGGTCCACGTTCATGATCTGGAACGTGAAGTCCACCACCTTGTCGAGCAGCCGGTCGAGCTCCTGCTGCTTCGACAGCTCCTTGGAGATCTCGAGCAGCAGCGACAGCTTCTTCTCGCGCCGCTCTTCCAGCGTCGGGGCCGTGACCTTGAGGTGCGACGTGCCCGACGCGCGGTCGACCACGATCGCGGGGACGCCGCCCGAGTGCTTCACCGGCAGCTGGCGCACGATCGTGCCCCCGCCCGGCTTGCCGCCGAACTCGAACGGCAGCGACGCCACGACCTGCGGGCGCGGCGCCGGGGCGCTCACGGCCTTCACGCGGAACGCGACCTTGCCGAACGTGATGACGTCGTTTTCGGCGGCGAGGGCCTCGGTGACGCGGGCGCCGTTCAGGAACGTGCCGTTGGAGGAGCCGACGTCCTTCACCTCCACTCCGGCGTCGGTGAGGCGGAGCTCGGCGTGCTTGCGGGAGATGGTCGGGTCGTAAATCGGGACGTCGCTCGTGACGGCCCGCCCCACGACGACGGTGCGGCCCGGCTGGAGATCGATCGCCTGCTCGCCCGTCGTGCTCAGCAGCTTGAACACAGGGGAAAGATATACGTCAGCCCGCGGCCCGCGCGAGCGCCAGAGCCTTCAAGACCGCCTGGGCCTTGGCTTCGGTTTCGGCGAACTCGCGAGCCGGATCCGAGTCGGCCACGATGCCGGCGCCCGCCTGCACGACGACCCGGTCCTTGAGGACGAGGGCGGCGCGGATCGCGATCGCGGTGTCCAGGTTCGTCGCCCCCCAGCCGACGTAGCCCACCGCGCCGGCGTAGGGGCCGCGCCGCTCGGGCTCGAGCTCGTCGATGATCTGCATCGCGCGCACCTTGGGCGCCCCCGTCACCGTGCCCGCCGGGAAACAGGCTTTGAACACATCCAGCGCGTCGTACCCGTCGCGCAGCCGCCCCCGCACCTCGCTCACGAGGTGCTGGACGTGCGAGTAGCGCTCGATGGCGAGCAGGTCCGTCACCCGCACGGTCCCGAACTGCGCCACGCGCCCGACGTCGTTGCGTCCCAGGTCGACGAGCATCAGGTGCTCGGCGCGCTCCTTGTCGTCCGCCAGCAAGGCCCGGCCCAGCGCTTCGTCCTCTTCCGGCGTCCGGCCGCGCGGCCGGGTGCCCGCGATGGGGCGCACCGTCACCTCCCCTTCCTCCACCCGTACCAGCACCTCGGGCGAGCTCCCGACGAGGGTGAGGTCGTCGAGTGCGAGGTAGAACAGGTAGGGGGCCGGGTTCAGCGCCCGCAGATAGCGATACAGCAGGAACGGGTCGACCGCGCCCGCCGCGTCCTGGCGGCGCGACAGTACGGTCTGGAACGTGTCGCCCGCTCGGATGTATTCGAGGATGCGGGTGACGTCGCGCTCGAACGCCGGGCGGGCGTAGCGGGACGCGGTCGGGACGGCGGGCAGCGAATCGCGCAGCGCCAGGGGCGCGAGCTCGTGGCGCCCGCCCAGCCGGGCGATGACGTCGGTGAGGCGCGCGTCCGCCGCGTCGTGGAGCCGCAATCGCTCCGCCGTGGCCGCGCCGGCGGGAACCTCAACGTTCGCCACGACGATCGCGCGGCCGAACAGGTTGTCGATGATCACCACGGTGTCCGCGATCATCATCACCGCGTCAGGGAGGGCGAGCGTGTCCGCCGGCGGCCGGGGCAGCCGCTCGATCGTGCGCACCAGATCGTACCCGAGATACCCGACGGCCCCGCCGGTGAAGCGGGGCAGCCCTGGCACGGGAACGGCGGGCAACGCGCGGAGGCGTTGTGCCAGATGCCCGATCGGGTCGTCGGTCTCACCGGCTCCGCGCCAGCCCGTCTCCCGCGTCCAGCGCTCGACGATCCGCCCGCGGTACCGCCATACTTCGCGCGGCTCGGTGCCGAGGAAGGTGTACCGAGCCCAGCGCTCGCCGCCGACGAGCGACTCGAGCAGAAACGCGAACGGCGGTCGCGCGACCTTCGCGAACGCCGCGAGCGGCGTATCGGCGTCGAGCACGACCTCGCGGACGAGCGGGACCATCCCGCCGCGCGCGGACCGGGCGAGGAAGGCGGCGCGGGGATCGGTCATTTGAGCGCGGCCACGAGGTAGCTGCCGGGCGCGTCCAGTGGGGCCGCGACCGTCGCTCCGCTCGGCGCGGCGTCGCTCTCGCTGATCCAGTCGTCGGGACCGCGCTGGCGCCACAGGCGCAGCGCCAGCTCGAACGCGGAGAAGTCGGCGTAGTGGCTCGCCGAATCGTACACGGTCCGGTCGGCGTAGCGGACGTAGGAGACCTTGACAGTCGGCCGGCCGGCGAGGTCGAAGGCCAGGGTCGCGGGCCCGATGGTGAACCCGTACACGCCCGACGCGGGCGTGACCGTGACGGTCACGGTCGCCGTATCGGCGAGGATGACCCCGTTCTGCGATAGGAGCGAGAAGGGCGTGAACGAGAAGATCGCGAAGGTGGTGCCGCCGGCGTCGGTGTGCTTGAGCGTATCGACGTCGAGTCGGTTGACCTTGACGGTGAACGACAATGCGGTCGGGTTGACGGTGTCCCTGCGCGCGAGCGCGAGCAGGGCGGTGCGCGGCGTCAGTCCGGGACCGGTGGCGTTGCCGTGACACGCCCCCGCCATGAGGGCGAGCACCGCGCTTGTCGCCCACACGAGCCGCCGCGAGATTCCGCCGCGATGTGGCACCGCGCCCTCCTCCTCGCCGTTCTGGGGGTGCTCCCCGCCGCCGTCCCCGGCGGGGCGCAGACCTGGAATTCCCCCGCCGCGCTCGCGCTCGCGCAGCGGGCGATCGCGCGCCGTTCCCGGGCCGCCGCCGACACCGCTCTGCGCGACTACAAGGCCCAGGCTCACGGCTTCCTGTTTTTTCTGGGCCAGCTCGGTGAGGGACTCGCCGATCCGCCGCGCCTGATCAAAGCGGACCAGCTGGAACTGGAAGTGTACTGGAAGGCCCCGGCGAGCAGCAAGCAGCGCGTGGTGGGCTGGCGCGACCGTGCCGAGCTTCCCACCGACATTTATTACCACCGCGACCATCTCGGCATCTTCCAGAACAACTTCGGGCCCGCCATCCGGCTGGGCGAAGGGGACGAGGTGCGCGACGTGCCGCACCCGCTCTCCGCCGCCGGCCCCGACCTGTACGACTACGCACTGGCCGACAGCACGACCATCACGTTTCCCGCACGGGAAGTCCGCGTCGTGGCGCTGCGGGTGCGGCCCAAGAACTTCGACGCGCCGCGCATCGTGGGAACGCTGTACGTGGATGCAACGACCGCGGATCTGGTGCGTCTCGCGTTCAACTTCACGCCCCGCGCGTATCTCGACGCGCAGCTCGAGGACGTGAGCATCGTGCTCGACAATGCGATGTGGGAGGGCCGCTTCTGGCTGCCCTACCGCCAGGAGCTCGAGATCCGGCGGCGGGCCACGTGGCTCGACATGCCGGCGCGCGGCATCATTCGTGCCCGCTGGGAGATCGACGGCTACGTGTTCAACCTCGGGCTCGCGACGAGCTGGTTCCAGGGGGACGAGATCACGTTCCTCCCCAAGGCCGAGCGCGACTCGTTCCCGTGGCGGGAGCCACTCGCCCAGGCGATTCAGACGGTCGCGGAGCCGGTGCGGCAGAACGACCTCGAGCGCGTCCGCGCGGACGTCGAGCAGATCGCCGGGCGTCGCGCCCTCACCGGACTCAAGGCGCATCGTCTCGGCGTACGCGGCCTGTCCGACCTGGTGCGCGCCAACCGCGTGGAAGGGCTCACCGTGGGCGCGGGGTTGGTGTGGCGCGGCGGCGGGGAACGCCGCGAGCTCCGGGTGACGGGGAGCTACGGCTTCTCGGATCGGCGGCCCAACGGCAGCGTCACGGCGACGGACCGCGAGGGCCGGCGCGCGCTGGAGGTCGCGGTGTTCCGCGAGGTGCGCGACGTGGGCGACGAGCGGGTGATCGCCCCGCTCCTCAACTCGTTCTCCTCGCAGGAATTCGCGGCGGACTACGGTGACTACTATCGCGCCGACGGCGCTCGGCTCACCTACCGCCACGGTAGTGGTGTGCGCGGCGAATGGAGCGCCGCACTGGGCCGCGAGACCATCCACTCGCTCGCCGTGACCGCCGAGCCCGCGAGCGGCACGTTTCGCCCCAACCCCGCCCTGGGTGACGTCGGACTGGCGCTCGCGCAACTCGCCGTGCGCCGGCGCAGCGAGGGCTTCGCCGTGCGCCGCGACCTGCACTACGAGCTGGTCGCGGAGGCGGGGCGCGCCGACGACGGGACCACCTACCTGCGGGTCTCCGGGACGGGGCACGTGCTGCTCCCCGCCGGCGCGACTCGACTGCTCGTCCGCGCCCAAGGCGGCGCCGCGACGCGCGACCTGCCGGCGCATCGCGGCTTCGTGCTCGGCGGCCGGGGCACGCTGCTGGGGGACGATTTCCGCCAGTGGGGCGGCGGACGCATGGCGCTCGCCCACGTCGAGTGGCGCGTCGGGCTCCCCTTCTTCTCGCTCGGGCTCGGGCCCTATGCCCGCACGCCGCGCCAGCTCACCATCGCGCCGTACGTGGCCGCGGGCTGGGCCGGTCGGCCGGTGCCGGGTACACCATGGGCGGCGACGCCCGGGACGCGCATGACGTTCGGCGTCGGGCTCGAGTGGCTCGGCGTGTTCCGGTTCGAAGCGGGC
>Ga0209160_1002586_pt1 | contig 14996 bp, 15 predicted proteins | sample GraSoiAngelo_153_FD_186167 | JGI IMG/M metagenome (GOLD analysis project Ga0209160, IMG submission 186167) | Grasslands soil microbial communities from the Angelo Coastal Reserve, California, USA - 14_1009_12_40cm (SPAdes) (version 2) | ecosystem: Environmental > Terrestrial > Soil > Grasslands ...
ACCGGTGATCAATGATGCGCGGGCGGGAGACGCGGGCCGCGCGATGGTGCCGTTCCTGCGGCAGGGCGACTACAACCGGGCAATTGAAACCGGCGCGTGGCAATTGGCAAAGTACGTTGCGGATGATTCGGGCGTCACCTTAAGCGGCCAGCCGCCCATGCCACGGATAAGGAACGACGATGATAGCGGCTGGAATTGGGTCTTCTGGCTTTTCCTAGGATTGATAATTTTATTTTCGACCATGGGGCGCTTCTCCGTAGGGCGCGGAGGCGGGTCGGGCGGCAGCGGCCTGCTATGGTTTTTGCTCGGAATGATGGCAAATAACTCTGGCAGGGGATCAAGAGGCGGCTGGGGCGGAGGCGGATTTGGCGGCGGATCCGGAGGCTGGTCCGGCGGAGGCGGGTTCGGAGGCGGGAGCAGTGGAGGCGGAGGCGCCTCCGGAAGTTGGTAGAGTACAGCGGGAAAAAAGAGGCTGAAATGCTTTCCACGGATGCAAAACTAAACGAATTGGTGAAGAGACTGAAAGAATTTGCAGCCACCAATCTGGAGTGCGTCATTTTGTTCGGCTCGGCGGCGCGTGGCGATTTTCGCGAAGGACACTCGGATCTTAATGTCGTCTGTATTCTGCGTTCCTTGACCGTGGAAGAACTCGGCCGACTGGCAAACGTCGTGAAATGGTGGTGTGTGGACCAGAAGGAGCCTGCACCGCTCTTTTTCACGCGGGAGGAATTGCAGCAGGCCGCCGACGTTTTCGCCATCGAAATCCTCGACATGAAACACGGACGCCGAGTGCTTTACGGAGAAGACGTCATCGCCGGAATCGAAGTGCCCATGAATCTTCACCGCCTGCAGATTGAACATGACCTGCGGACCGTACTTTTGAAATTGCGGCAGCATTATCTTCGCGCGCCGGGAAACGCAAAAGAGCTGGAACCGGTGCTGCGCAAATCTTTCTCTGGCGTGCTGACTCTGCTTCGCCATACAGTGATTGCCTTTGGAGAAACACCGCCTGCGCACGCACACGAAATCGTGGCGCGGGCCGCATCCTTGACAGGAGCAGACGCATCGGCCTTCGAGGCCCTGCTGAAGCTGCGGGAAACCGGCGAATTTCACGGAGAAATTGTTCCTGTGTATGGCGCGTATCTAAAAGCATTGGAGAAAGTGTTGCACGCGCTCGACCATCATTTTCCGAAACGAGAATGGCAGCGCGTGAAGAAGGCTGGTTCTTGAATTCGACGGACGCGAGGTGCATATGAAAAAGGCTCTGGTGGTTTTGCTCGTATTGGCAGTCATTGCTCTGATTCTGGGAAGCTCATTCATCAGCCGAAAAAATCAGATGGCCATCAAGCGTGAAGCCGTCAATGCAGCGTGGGCGCAGGTCGACGTGGTCCTGCAACGGCGCGCGGACTTGATTCCTAATCTCGTCGAAACGGTAAAGGGAATCGCGGTGCAGGAACAGATCGTCTTCGGAGACATTGCCAAGGCGCGTTCCGCCCTATTGAGTGCGCATACGCCGGCCGAAAAGATTACCGCTAACAGCCAATTGGATGCAGCACTGGGGCGGTTGTTGGTGGTCGTGGAGAACTATCCGCAGCTCAAATCCAATGAAAATTTCCTGCGCCTGCAGGACGAACTCGCGGGCACGGAAAACCGCATCGCCGTCGAGCGCCGCCGTTATAACGAAGCGGTGCAGGACTACAACACGTTTATCGCGCTCTTCCCGAACAGCGTAGTGGCGAGTATCAGCGGATTCGCGCGCAATGACGCGTATTTCAAAACCGAAGAAGGCGCGCGGCAGGCCCCCAAGGTGAATTTCAATTACGGGACCACGCCCGGGGCGCCGAGCTCGGCACCCGCTCCGGCACCGGCGAAGCCTTAGCGCTGTGCTGGGCTTGAGTTTACAAGCACAACCGCTTGCGGATTTTGGCGACGGTTTCTTTGGGGGAAAGTGCCGCGTCAACCATGATGGCGTCGGTCGGCTCCTCCAGGTCGGCGAGTTGGCTGGCGAGGAGTTGTTCATTCGCGTAGTGGCCTTTTCGGGAGCGAAGCCGTTCCAGCAAGAGATTGTAAGAGCCTTTCAGATAGACCAGCTTTACGTTTCGGTCGTTCGAATGAACTCCCAACAGGTCGCGGTAACTGCGCTTCAACGCGGAGGACGCCAAAACGACGTTGCGTCCCTGCGCTTGCCATTGCACCATTGCATCGTGGATGGACTGGAGCCAGGGAACGCGGTCTTCGTCAGTTAGACCTACGCCGCGTGCCATCTTCTCGATGTTGGCCGGCGGATGAAAATCATCGCCATCGGCAAATTCCCAAGAGAGCTCTGACGCGAGCAGCTTTCCGATGGTGGTCTTACCGGATCCAGCGGGGCCCATCAGGAGCACGATCACGGAAACATGCTCAGCCGGTCACGGCCGCCCGAGAAATTCGTTCAGCAGCATGTGGAAATGGTGGACGCCATTCTCGCGCTTCACAGAATACGTAGGTCGAAGAGCGCAAGCCGCGCTGAACCTGTTCGCAGAGGCCGATGTCTTCTTGTTGCACCTCATCACTGAAGGCGACCGATCGTTTGATGCGCTCCTGGTTTTTTTCGGCGGCTACCTCGTGGAAAAACCATTCGAAGATGGTCAGCGTTTTTTCGTGGGAGAGCGGCACGATCACATTGGTAGAAATATTGTCCGGATAAATGTTGAGCATCAGGTTGGGAAAAACCCAGAAATAAAGGGCCTCCTGCACGCCGGTGCTGGGAGCGTAGAGGCGCTCGCTCGCGTCCTCGGGCTGCATCGCGCGAATCGGAGCGAATTGCTGAGAATAGTAGCGATACGTGTCCGTGCGATAGTTCGCGTAATCAATCTCTTTCATCAGCCCGGGATGCGCAATGGGAATGTGGTAGCCCTCGAGATAGTTGTCGACATACACCTTCCAGTTGCAGGCGATCACGTAGTCGCGGCGCTCGGCGAATTCCAGGCCCTCGAATTGGAAGCCTCGCGCCTGCTCGGGAATCCCGCCGAGGTACGTGGAGAGCGGCTCGGCTTTCAGATCAAAATTCACAAAGATAAATTGTCCCCAAGTCTCACAGCGGAGCGGCACCATGCCCATGGTGCGGCGATCGAAAAACTCGACGCCATCGACGTCCGGCGTGCCAATCAAGCGGCCATCCAGCGTGTACGTCCAGCCGTGGTACTGACAGCGCAGGACATTCTTGCAGCCGCTGCCGAGCGCGATGGGTCCCGCGCGGTGACGGCAAACGTTGCTGAAGGCACGTAGCTCGCCCTGCTTGTCGCGCACGACGATGACGGTTCGCCGGCAACGTCGGTGGTGAAATAACTTTCCGGGTCGGAGATGGTCCGCTGCGTGCCGTTCACTTCACCGCAGGATTGACGGAGCGTGCCGACGAGCTGCCAGGTGCGTCGAAAAATGCGCTGCTTCTCGATCTCCAAGATCGCGGGATCGGTGTAAAAACGAGATGCGAGCGTCTGCGCGCACTCGATCTGTTCGTGCATGTCGAGATGCAAAGGTTTTGTGGTCATGAGAATGAATTTAAAACTTGCGTGTTTCCTGGCGCGACCAGCGCTCGATCACGATTTTCGATTCGGTAAAAAACTCCACCGCGTCGCGTCCCTGGCCGTGGAGAATGCCGAAGAAACTTTCTTTCCATCCGCTGAAGGGGAAATAGGCCATGGGCGCGGCCACCCCAATATTGATGCCGATATTGCCCGCGGGCGCTTCGTAGCGGAACCTGCGCGCGGCTGAGCCACTGGTTGTGAAAAGCGAGGCCTGATTCCCGTACGGGCTGCGGCGGAGAAATTCCATGGCCTCATCGATGGAATTGGCGTGGATCAAGCTCAGCACCGGGCCAAAAATTTCTGTGTGCGCAAGCTGACTCGTGGAGGGGAGCCCGTCAAGAACCGTGGGCTTCAGGAAATTTCCCGATTCATACTTGGGGATTTTCGTGTTGCGGCCATCGAGAATGGGTTTTGCACCTTCGCCCACGCCGGCAGCAATCAGCGATTCGATGCGCTGCTTGCTTTCTCTGGTGATGACCGGGCCCATTTGAATCCCTGCATCGAGGCCGTTGCCGACACGAATCGTGGAAGCAGCATGCGCGATGGAATCACGAAACGTCTTCTGCGCTTCGCCAATGGTGACGGCGACGGAAACCGCCAGGCAGCGCTGGCCCGCACAGCCAAAGGCGCTGTCGCTGATGATTTGTGTGGCCAGCTCCATATCCGCGTCAGGCAGCACGATGACGTGGTTTTTTGCCCCGCCCTGGCACTGCATGCGCTTGCCGCTGGCTGCGGAACGCGCATACACGTGCTTGGCAACCGGTGTGGATCCGACAAAGCTGACCGCGCGCACTTGCGGATGATCGCAAAGAGCATTGACAACGTCGCGGCCGCCGTTCACGAGGTTTACGACGCCTTTGGGCAGGCCGGTCTTGTCCAGGAGTTCAAACGCACGGCGCATAGAGAGGGGGACACGCTCGGAAGGTTTCAAGATGAACGTATTTCCGCAGGCGATAGCGTACGGCAAAAACCAATACGCGATCATCGCGGGAAAGTTAAACGGCGTGATCGCTGCGACGACTCCCAGCGGCTGGCGAATTTGCATCTCATCCACGCCGGGCGTCACGTCCTCCAAGTTGTAGCCCTGCATCATCATGGGAACGCCGCAGGCCACTTCCACGTTTTCGATGCCGCGGCGCAGCTCCGCTTTGGCTTCGGCGAAGGTCTTGCCATTTTCGATGGTGATGGTGCGCGCCAGTTCGTCGAGATTTTCTTCGAGCAAGTTCTTCAGCTTGAAAAGGTATTGAACGCGCTCGCCGGGAGGCGTGCGGCGCCAGGCCGGAAACGCGGCGGCAGCCGCCTGCACGGCAGCGTCAACGTCGGCGGAGCTCGAGAGGGGCGTGCGCGCGAGCAATTCCCCGGTCGCGGGGTTGGTCACATCGGCATATTCGGAAGCCGTGGCCCGCCGCCAGGCGCCATTCACGTAATTCTCAAGTTCGAGGACTTGGGTTGTTACTGCGCTACTCATACTTTTCTCCTTGGCCCACGCGTGGAAAACGGGATGCGGCTCCCTGGGCCAGCTTTATGAAGAATGGAGTCGATGTAGTTTACCAAAAACGGCCAGGATGAGAGGCGAACTTCTGGCGCGGCAATGGAGCCTGCCTGGCTCGGAGTATTGATGCCTTGACAGGGTGATGCGGCGGGGAGTAAGGTCTGGCGCGGTTGCAGAACGCGGTGCCCCTCTTCGAGGTTTCCTGCACTTACTTTCGCCGGACACTGCGAGCTGTCAGAAAAATCGAAGATTGCGGTTCAATCCCACCACTGGAGGCACGTAGCATGCGTATGCTGATGAAAGTGTCGTTGCCCGTTGAAAAAAGCAATGAGGTGTTCAAGTCCGGCACGTTTCCCAAGACCATGGAAAGTATCCTGGCGGAGCAGAAGCCCGAGGCGGCCTACTTTTTTGCAAACGACGGCAAGCGGGGCGGATTTCTCGTCGTGAACATGAAAGATACTTCGGAAATACCGGCATTCGCGGAACCCTGGTTCCTGGCGTTCAACGCGCACGTGGAATTTCACCCGGTCATGTCCGCTGAAGATTTGGCCCGAGCCACGCCAGCCATTGAGCAGGCCGTGAAGAAGTACGGGAGTCGCGCTGCTCAGGCAGCCGCCTGACACCGGCGGGGTGGGGGCATCGAGGGTTCCGGCGGCGAGACTCAGGATGGCCTGAGCGGCGTTTTCAAGAGGCGAATCTCACGCTCTGCGGCCACGATGAAAGAGCCAGCCCAATCAGCAACGTTTTCTGTTTGAAAGAGTTCCACGACGCGCCCTGCGAAGTTTCCACGGCTTGGTGAATGGAGACGGACCAGTAGAATACCGTGGTGTGATCCGGGAGAAAACTGCCTCAAATCGGAAAAGTCGAGGTCCTGGGTAATCAAGAACCTTGATTCATTCTGCGCGCTTTCCCATATTTCGCGATCCGCATGGCCGATGAGATTTTCTTCGTGAGTGGTATGAACATCATGACCGAGGCCTGTTAACGGGATCGCCAGACTGAAGGGAAGATTCTCGTCCAGCTTGATTTTCATTTAATGTGCGGAACTTCCGGCACGGGCAGATCTTCTTCCGCGGAGGCGGCAGCAAACGCAATAGCGGCCTGGATGTCTTCCGGTTTCAGGCTGGGAAAATCGACAAGAATTTCTTTGGCGGTATCGCCAGCGGCAAGACTGGCGAGCACGGTGCGAAGCGTGACACGGGTCCCTTTAAAGATGGGCTCACCTCCGCACGTTTTGGGATCGCGAACGATGCGCTCTTCGAAGCCTTTCTTGTTTCCGCCCTGGTCTCCCATGGGGCCTCCACCCGCTTGCAAGCTCGATCATATCATGCGGGTGACCACTGCCGATTGTTAGGGATTTCGGATCATCGGATTTGACGCGCCGCTTTGGCGGACACGGTAGGCGAGCCAGAGGACGGTGGCGATCATCCCCATCCATCCGAGGAAACGCATTGTGGCACCGATTTTTTGATCCTGGGCAAGCCAACCCCACTGCCCAAAGAGAATCGTCCAATCACTCTCGTCGGAACCCACCAGGGGTAGAGCGCCTACTCGCGCATCCGCCATGTAGGTGCCGATGTAGGGAAAATTCTCAAAGAACCAAAAGAAGGAGAAGGCAAAACCTGTGGTCTCCCGTTGCCAGAAGAAATAGACCGTGCAGAGCAGCGGCACGATTAACTCGCCAAGCGTCCCGCCCAAAATATGGATGGTGTCTCCAAACCAACTGAAGAAAAAATGTCCGCCTTCGTGGATGATCAGATTGACGTAATCGAGGACGAGAAACCCGGAGCGGTCCAGGTAGGCGTAGAGAAGAAAAAGCGCGTAAAAACAGAGCCAGGCAATGCCTGCGCCGCGCGAAATGGGTTTCCACTCGCCGAATTGGTCTTCGAGGAAGGCCATTTGGCCAAGCGTAACAAGCCCGTTCGAACGGGGAAAGCATCTTGCGGCTTGCTGTTTCGTTAGTGGTGGAAGGCGACACGCGCGTGGAAAACTACTGATCGGCGGCGGCTAAAGCTTCGTAAGCAGCGCCGAGCAGAGGCGCAGACTCATTCAACACAATGGAGACAGGTATGTTGCTGAGGAGGCCCTCAAATTTCCATTTGTCCTTGAAGGCATGAAAAAACGTGCCGTCCTTCATCTTTTCGAGGATTTTGACGGCAATGCCGCCGGCCACGTAAACGCCGCCAAGCGCCAGAACTTTCAGCGCAAGATTTCCCGCCTCAGCGCCATAGATGGCGGTCCACAAATCCACGGTGTCGGAACAAACCCGGCAGGATTTGTCCATCGCACGCCGCGTAATTTCGGGAGCCGGATCCGCGTCGGGGTCTTCAAAGGAGGCATGCATGACTTTCGGGGCCAGGAATTCATGAATCGTGCGAAAGCCCCGGCCGGAGAGAATGAGTTCCCAGCTCACTTGCGGATAGCGCCGGCGCATGAAGCGCAGCAATTCGATCTGCTGCTCGGTGTGCGGAGCGAAATCGGAATGTCCGCCTTCGGAAGGCACCACGCGGTAGCGGCCGCTGTACCAAAAGAGAATGGACTCGCCCAAGCCAGTGCCTGCCGCGAGCAGCGCTCGAGTGCCGCCCGGCTCGGGCTGCCCGGGATTCAGAACACAAAAATCGTCCGGTGAAAGATGTTCCAGGCTGTGGCCCCACGCCCCCAGATCGTTCAGCAGCACGACGTGGGGGACATTGAGCTCGCTGATGAGCGTTTTGGTTTCCACGATCCACGGAAGATTTGTGGCTCTCACGCGGCCATTGATGACCGGCCCGGCGATGCCGAAGCCGGCGGCATTAATCCGTTCACCCCCCAGATGTTCCGCGGCTTGCCGTGCGAATTCCTTGACGATCAAGTCGAACCGCGCAAACTCCTTGCTCGCAAAGCGGTGCCGGAACACCGGCGTGAGCTTGCCATCTTTTTCTGAAAACAGCGCCAGGTTGCATTTGGTGCCGCCCACATCTCCCGCAAGGATCACCTAGTCTCCCCCGTAACCCCGCTATTAAATCGGTTGAACTACGGCTTCATTATGGGTTATACCACCGCCGGCCGTCACGCTCGAGCAGAAGATCGGACTCTCTCGGTCCCCAGCTCCCCGCGGGATATTGTGGCACGGTTGCGGTCCTGGCTGCGCTCCAAACGTCCAAGATAGGATCGACCAGCGACCACGCCGCTTCGACGCTGTCGCCGCGATCGAAAAGCGTGGCGTCGCCGCGGACACAATCGTTCAGCAAAGTGGCGTAAGCGCTTCGCGTCGCCTCTCCGAATCCTTGGCGGTAACTGAAATCCATGGTGACGTTTCCGATGCTCATTTCCGTTCCCGGCCGCTTCGCGCCAAAGGAAATCGAAATTCCTTCATCGGGCTGGATGTTCAGGATGAGGCGATTGGGTTCGACGTCGCGCTCGCGGAATACGATGTGCGGGGCGCAGTGGAACTGAATCATGATTTCGGTGCTTCGTTTGGCAAGACGCTTCCCCGTGCGGATATAAAAGGGGACGCCGGCCCAGCGCCAGTTGTCGATCAGCAGTTTTCCGGCAACAAATGTTTCTGTTTTGGAAGCACGATTTACTCCCGGCTCCTCCCGGTAGCCCGCAACGGGCTGGTCCCCGAGTTTGCCGGGAGAATATTGTCCGCGGACGATGGCCTGCGCGACCATTTCCAGATTAAACGGGCGGATCGATTGCAGCACTTTCAGCTTTTCATTGCGCACCGCGGTGGCATCGAAAGCTGCCGGTGGTTCCACGGCCACCAGCGATGTCAGTTGCAGAACATGGCTTTGAATCATGTCCCGCAGTGCACCGGCCGTTTCATAGAAGCCGCCGCGCCGCTCGACACCGAGGGTTTCGGCTGCCGTAATCTGCACGTGATCCACGTAATTCCGATTCCACAGCGGTTCAAAAATCCCATTGCCAAACCGCAGCACCAGCAGATTTTGCACTGTATCTTTTCCCAGATAGTGATCAATCCGGTAGACCTGCTTTTCGTCGAAAACGTTGAGAACAATCTCATTCAGTGCTTTGGCCGTCGCCAGGTCCCTTCCAAAGGGCTTCTCGATGATGATGCGCACCCAGGAGTTCGGGGAGGCCGGACGGGCAATGCAAGCGCGTCCCAACTGCTGGACGATATCCGGATAAACTTCGGGCGGCGTGGAGAGATAGAAGAGACGGTTCCCACCTAAATTCTTGGATGCCTCCAACTCGGTCAGACGCATGCAGAGCTGCGCATAAGATTCCGGGTTGGCGTAATCGCCGGCGCAGTAATAAAGGTTGGAAGCGAATTCGTCCCATTGCGCCGGATCAATCGGCCCGACTTCGGAAATCGTTTTTGCCGCTTCGCCCAAGCCCGTGCGGAAAGTTTCTTCGCTCATGGCGGTGCGGGCGAATCCGACGATGGCATAGCGCGGCCCCAGAGCATTGTGCGTTGCCAGGTCGTACATCGCGGGAATGACCTTGCGCTTTGCAAGGTCTCCGGAAGCGCCAAACAAAATGACCGTGCAGGGTTCCGCCACCCCTCCGTACACTGAACCGGAACGATCCGTCTCCCCAACCATCGTGTCTCCCTTCAACGATCTGCGTCCCGTTCAGCCAGCTCACGCGACGTTCCAAACTATACCTCAACCCCAAATTTTCCAAGCTCGGAGCGCAATTGGTCGGCGTTCTGGTGATGAATCGTATTCATTCCCAACCGTCGCGGGCTTTCCAGGTTCAGGGCGCGGTCATCGATGAAGAGACACTGCTCCGGCGCACGCTGCGTTACCTCGAGTGCCACGCGAAAGATCGCTTCTTCCGGCTTCCGCGATCGCACGTAACAGGAGCTGAAGAAAACCAGGAAGTTTCTTCGAAGGTGGAAGGCCTCGATCCGGTATTGATTGAGCTCCAGCGGCTCATTGTTGATGGCACCGACAAAATATTTTCCGGAGGCCGTTACTTTGTCCAGAATCGCCCGCACTTCCGGATATTCCCTGGACCGCGCAAACATGAAGGCGGTGAACTCTTCGCGCGTGAAGGGGCGCGCCCGGTAGAAGAGAGTGCGTTCCAGGTATTCATGCAAAGTGATATAGCCTGTGTCGAAAGCGGGAAAGGAGAGATCGTGCCGATCTTGAAATTCTTCCCAATCCAAGCGAAACGTGGCGGCGGCCTCTTTGCGTGATTCGCGATCCCAACCGTTGGTTAGGATGACACCTCCGATGTCCCAGAACAGCGTGGTGATCTCTCTCAAAAGGATTACCTCCTGTTTCTGAGCAAATCCATCAACCACACGTTTGGCATGGCAAGAACTCTGAACCTCTGAATTTCATGATGGAGCAGGCTGGCGATTCCCGGGTGCGTTCTTGAGTATGGTTTCCAACTGCACCAGACCTTGTTCGGCACCGCGCGCCAGGTGCAATCGTATTACGGGCCTTCCCTGGCGGCCAAGGGCTTCGAAATCCGCCAGCGCCAGGGCCAATTGCAATTGCCCTAACGAATATTTTGCACCCGGAATGGCCAGATCTCTCGTCGGATTCGCCGTAACCAACAAGAACAGGCCCTTCGCTGGACCGCCATGGTAAACCTGCGCGAGCGTGTGAAGGTACCGGGGTCCCCCAGTCACTAACGTTGGAATTCCCAGGCGCATCTCGAGTTGATCACTCATCCGGCGAAAGATGCCAAGGCGAGCTGGATTCACGTCCATGAACGGAAGCAGCGCGAGATAGCCATCCGGTCGCCGGAGCTCAAAAAAACTGCGCAGCGCCTCACTCATATTCAGCGTCGACAGTTCGCGGCGAGTTTCGCCTTCAGCATAAAGTTCGATGTCCGCCTCGCGCACGCGCACGGTGGGTGAAGGCAATTGCCCTTTGTCACTGATTTCTTCGAACAGGTTTGCGGCCCTGCCGCGGCTGTCCTGAGTATCTGGATCAAGGAATGGATTCACGCCCATGCTCGAGCAGGCCAGCGCCGTGGCAATCTCCCATTTGAATAGCTCGGCACTGAGATCTTCCGGGCCATTCAATTCGATGGTGACAACCGGGATACCGGCTTCCTGCAGCGCGTTGCATTTCTTTTCAAGCTCCCGTCCCTCTTCGCCGCTCATTCTGAGACAAGCCACCAGGCACCCACGCCGGAGCATCTCGAGCGGATAGGATGCTCCTCCAAATACAGGAACAATTCCCCGGCTCCCCTTACAGGTACTCGCTCCCACCAGATACCCCATTCGGTGCGCAGCAGGCTGTAGCGTGTTCGGACTGAAAAACACAAGGCGGTCAGAGCCCTCGACCTCCGCTGCCGCCAAAAAGGCTCCCAGAGAAATTGCCGGGTTCACTTCCCCGGACGCTTTGGACCCGCAAGCCTCGCGCATGGATCGGACACGCGCCAGCAGATGACCTGCGTCCAAATGACCGACGGCTGCGAGAAAAAAAGGGAAATGAATGAGCGACGAATAACGCCCGTGGATGCCCGGAGGATCAAGAAAACGATCAATGAACTGGTATTCGACTGCCAGTTGGCCCAAATAGGAGTTCTCCTGTGCGAAGGCCACGAAATGACTCAGTGCCGAAGACATCCCCAGGACTCGCATCCTGTCGAGAAAATAGAGAAGGAGTGAATGAGCATCGATGTCTTTGCCAGTCTTGCTGGCGAAAATGAACAACGTCTTTTCAAGGTTCAAAATCGCCTCGAGTGACTGGACGCCGTCGGGATCTACATGGTCAAGCAAGAACGTCCTTTTCCCGAGCCGGGCGGAAGGTAATCGTAATGCAGCTTCGGCCGCCAGACTTGAACTGCCCAGGGTGACAAACACTACGTCTTCAAATCCTGCAGGCTCAATCTCAGCAGCACGCGCGGCCACTCGGGTGACCAGTGCCCCCAACTGTTCTGGCAGGTCCAGCCAAGAAAGATTGCTTTTCAGGGTTTCCGCTTCCTGCTGTTCGGCAGGCCACAGCGATGTATCTTTGGCCCAGAGCCGGGCGAGGGCATTCTGTTTGATGAGGGATTCCAATTCGCGGCGATAAGCGCTTTCCAGTACACCTGGGTATATCCCTGGTGCGGGTCGCGGCAAAAGCCCTCCTACAGGGACTGGACCGAGGAAATTCTACTCTTCTCTCGCTACCATTTTCCATAACATGCATTTTAGCTCCGGCGGAGCTTTCCCCGGTGGTTCGGCTTTGTGCAGACCAACCTGAAATCACATCGAGCGGCTAGGATTTTCGGCGAAGTTGCAGTAAGGTGAAAATAGCGGCCACTCTAAGGAGAACAGCATGGCAAATGAATCCTGCGATCCGACGCCACTACCGAGTGAACCGGTCAAACCCGGCACGCGCATGGTGAAGTGCGTCAAGTTCGGCAAGGAAATGCCGGGCCTGGATCGCATTCCGTGGCAAGGAGAGTTGGGAAAGCGCGTGTACGAGAACGTTTCGAAAGAGGCGTGGAAGCTCTGGCTGGAATACTCCAAGATGGTGATGAACGAATACCGCCTGAATCCGCTCGATCCCAATTCCCAGAAAATCATGGGAGAACAGATGGAGCAGTTTTTCTTCGGCGAAGGTGCCAAATTGCCGGAGGGTTACGTTCCGCCCAAAGCTAAAGCTTAATTACCCTCCGGCGGGCAGCCGCCGCGTCGCGGGATGCTCCACCGGCAGGCGTGGCGCGATTTTGAAATCCAATTTCTTGTGCACCTCGCGAATCTGCCGCTCTACTTCAGCTGCGGTCCTTCCACTTGCAAAGAGAAATCCCAGATAAGTGGAACCTTCGGGCCAGGCAGCAATGTAATCATGCAGCCTTGCGGTGATGAGCAGTTCCGTAATCCCGGGTGTGGCACGAGCCGCCGCTTCGCCCGAAACACATTCTAAAACTCCGCTGTGTGGAACGGGAATCATCATCACGCCGGAGGCTACAGACTCGCGCGGCACATCCCAACCGGGAAGTTGCAGGGCGTGGCGAAGAAGCAGTTCCTCCAGCGCGATGGGCTCATCTGCCTCACAAGCGGAAAAACGTAAGGTCCGCGCACAGAGTCCGCCAATCGGCCTCGCCGCGATTTCGATGGGCCATATGCTATCTTCATTAATTCGAAACTCCGCGTGAATCGGTCCCGTCGAGAGGCCCAGAGCACGCGTCACATCTCTGGCGCATCGCTCGATCTGACCCTGCGTTGCTTCCGGGAGCCTGGAAGGCGTGACATAGATTGTCTCTTCGAAATAGGGGCCCTCCAACGGATCCGGTTTGTCGAAGATCGCCAGTATTCGCAACGTGCCGTCGACAAGGAGCCCTTCGACAGCCACTTCCACGCCGGGGATATATCCTTCCACGAGCATTTGATCGAGATTCGGCTCGCGCGTGGCACGAATATCCGCCGATTCCAGCAACCGCCGGAGACGTGCTGCGGCGGCGAGAAATTCTTCGCGATTGTTCGCACGAATTACGCCCTGGCTCGCCGAAAGTGAGAGCGGCTTCAACACGCAGGGATAGTGAATCCCGACAAGAGAGGGCTCAGGGACGGGAGTGATCGGCAAACTCCGAAACCAGGGTACACGCAGCCCGGCGTCTCGAAACACCTCGCGCATCCGTAGCTTGCTCCGGCAAGCTTCGACCGAGGCAGGATGGTTGTACTCGATTCCGAGGCCACGCGCAGCGTAGGCCGCCGCCGCCGCGGGCCGGTCGCCCAGTGCGAGAACTCCTGACACCTCTTGCCCGCGAAGAGCCTCCATGACGGTGTAGGCAGCGGCCTCTGGAGATTCGAAATGCACGGCGATGGCTTGGTCGCCCCAAGGATCTTCCAGCTGGTGGCAGCGATCGGTGACGTACACGAGCTGCACGCCTAGCTTGCGCGCCGCGTCCTCAAAAGTGCGCGTCTGATAGCCTAGTTTCGCCGTGAACAGCAGCAATTGTTTGGATGAGTTCATCATTCCGGGTGAGCTTCGCGCAGCAGTCAGACAAAACCGTCGGCCGCGGCGACCGCTTGCTCTGCCGGCGGCCTGGTTCCGCCAATAGAGACCAACTGATCGTGCGTCGGCTCCGCACAGCAATACCACGGTTCACTAAGAAACGGAACGCTCACGGTTGTTCCTGCTGAAGTCTGCAATTCCGGGGCCGTGATCCCAGCCGCGGCGTGCGCTGCTTTCCAGATCCGTTCGAATGTTGCTGGCCGCGATTCCTTCCGCCGCTCGGCCTCAGCGGCAATTTCCTGCACGGTTTCGCTGAGCACATCAAGACGGGGGTCGGCACTCTTCCAGGTGTAGGCCAGCGATTTCGCATCGAACGGACCGATGATGCGACGAATCTCCTCCAATTCCAGCAATCGCGAACCTTCGGGAATGAGCAAGCGAATCCCCAACTGAATGGGAGCGACATTCTCGATTATCGCTTGTTCTTCCACGACGCGGAGCAACTCCAAATAAGCTTCTAGCGTCGTCCAGGGGGTGAAGGGCACAAATGTAGGATGGAGCGTCATGCCAAGTTCGCGAAATGTCTGGACCACGCGTAAGAAATCTTCGCGCGTGTGGCCTTTGTCCAGGAAACGCAGCACTTCGTTATCCACCGATTCCACCGCGCTGATCACAAACAAGCATCCCGTATCGCGCAGCTTCGGCAAATGCCCTCTATGTTTGAGCAAATGCTCGATTTTGATGGTGACGTCATAGGTGATTGACGGGAACTCGCGATGAAATTCCTCAACCAATTCCATCGCGTGGCGAATGCCGTTAAAGAAGTCCGGATCGCCGAAAGAGATGTGCTGGGCTCCTGCGGCAACCTGGCGGCGCACGTCTTCGAGCACCACATCGCGGCTGACGATTCGAAAGACGCCCTTGTAAACAGGCACAATGGGGCAGTGCCGGCACAGATGCTTGCAGCCGCGGCTCGCTTCCGTCGAGCCAACGACGCGGTAGCCGTCGCCCGGTACGACCAGATGCGCGTATTTCTCAATCGCGGGCATCCCCGAACGGTCCGGCACTTCGAATTGCAATCGCGTT
>Ga0209160_1002587_pt1 | contig 14996 bp, 12 predicted proteins | sample GraSoiAngelo_153_FD_186167 | JGI IMG/M metagenome (GOLD analysis project Ga0209160, IMG submission 186167) | Grasslands soil microbial communities from the Angelo Coastal Reserve, California, USA - 14_1009_12_40cm (SPAdes) (version 2) | ecosystem: Environmental > Terrestrial > Soil > Grasslands ...
TATCATCGGGAAGCCGCCTGCTCGAAGCGTCAGCCCACCGGCGAAGCTATGCTTCAAATGGCTGAAACCAATGTCGCCGCGCATCAGTGCAACCCTTCCTTGATCCGCCATCAGCTTCAGACCAAACGGACCCCAGATCGAGTGTTCGAAGCTTTCCTGCAAGAGCAGCAGATTGGGAGCGCGAAACCGATAATCCTGATAGCTGCCGAGCGACAGCGCGCTGTTGATGTCTTGTCCTCCCAACGTCTGCTGAAAATAAAAAGGCACAACACTGGTTCCTGACGTGAGAGATTCCGACAGCAGCAGCCGCACGCCGATCGAGCCGTTCAAATTCCGCGTACGCGGAATCTCCTGGCACTTTTCTCCGGATGGCGCGCAGGAATCGGGACCAAGTGTCTCTCGGCTCGCCGCTCCAGACTGCGACCTTCCATAAAGGGAGTATGTATGGTCCAGATCCACGGTCCAGCGTAGAAAAGAGTTGTGCGAACTGGAGGGCGCGAAGAACTGCTGAAATTTCCCCATGTAATTCAGCTGCAGATTTCCGATCGCCGGCTTGATGCGCAGGCCTTCGCCCAACTGAGCGAATCCCGGCTGGCTGCTTAGGCCCGGTGCCGTCGCATCCGTATACAGAGCCTCAATCGAGGGCACAGACTGCCCGTGCTTCCCTCTTATATCCACAAAACGTCCGTTGATTTCTCCTAGCAGCGCGAGATTCAACCACCGAATGGCTGCCCATTCGAACACGGGTTTGATGGCGCTGGCCCCAACAATCCTTTCGCTCATCCCGAAAAGCGATTTCCCCGCAAGTGGACTGTCGTTGCCCAAGCCAAAGAAGTTCAGCTTGTTCAGCGAAATGGTTTGAGCGTAGAGGTTGAAGACGGTATCGGGATGAGTCGCACGAATCTGCGGTTTTGCCGGATGCGGCGTGTGAACCATCTTCATGTAACCGCCAGCGCGCCACGAACCACTGAAGGCGCCGACGGCATCGAAGTCCCAACTCACGCGCCAGTTTCTTGTGTTCTTGGACAAAACGAAAGCTCCGCCCAGCCCAAATCCGTTCTGTGGCGGCATACTGCCGGCGGCTATGTGCAGCGGATGGTCCGTAAACAGTGTGTACGCGCACCCCGGCACAGACTTAAAGCTAGCGTGGCAGGCATCAGCCGCACGCTCGCCCTCGCGCCGCAACTCTCCCTGCAGAGGGCCCTCTTGCGCCAACGCGAGCGTGGACACACCCACCATCACTAACACCGCACTCCACCGCATAACTGCCTCCTGGGAGGAACCGCCTCTACTTTTTTCTGCGCTTGGTGGTCTTCGTCTTTTTCTTGGAGCTCCGTTTCGGCCGTTCGGCGGCGGCGGCAATTTCTAGTCCGCGCTTAGGCGTGCGCTTGGCTCGCTGCTTCGCAGCGTCGGCGTGGGCCTGATGGATCGCCTCGGTCACCTCGCGGATGTAGCTTGCCGCCTCGCCTTCCGTCTTGATCGCATGGGTATAAATCTCGCTCCGATAGCGCAGTGGGAGCCGCCTCTCCACGTGCTGTAAATGTGAGATTTGCGCGAGTAGCAGCGCATTGGCTGGTCGGTCCGGGTCCATCGCCTTCTTCGACGGTCTGGGAACATGGATGACTTCCATTTGGTCACTCCGTTCTAAATGTCAAACTTCGGACAATCGTCCCGCATGTTGGCCAGCGAGAGCAGGTTGCGGTTCGCATCCACCGGCTGCACATTCGGCTCAATGAACACGTCGGCGTTGATCTCCCGTGGAGACCGATTCGGATCGTCTTCGAGGAAGAACTTGGCCACTGTCGCCGGAATCGAAGCATGATCGAATACGCGATCCACTACCGTGTTTTTCGGAATCCACGGCGAAATCAGAATCGCCGGCACCCTCACTCCCAGTCGGTCAAACTTGAACGGCTGCTTCGTCCCTGGATCGGCCTCCGAGGAGTGGAACTTGTCGGGCTTGCAGGCTGGTGGCGGAACGTGGTCATAGATGCCTCCATGCTCGTCATAAACCACCAGCATTGCCGTGTTGGGCCATAGTTTCGGGTTCCGCCGGATGTGCATGTACACCTCAGCGATCAAAAATTCTCCCGCAAGGACGTCATGGTCTGGATGCTGATCGTTGGCCACTTCTTCGCCGCTATCACCGGTGTGGTCGTTATAGTTCGGCTCGACAAAAGAATATTCCGGCAATATTGCCTGGTCGCAGTCTTTCTTGAACTGATCGTATGTGCCGAAGAGTTCAGGCTGGTTTTGAAGCAGATTCACGACCTCCATCGTCGAACTGGTCGTGTCGTAGTAATAGATCTTGGCCGTGTGCTTGGGAGTAGCTTTAATGAGCCGCGTGTATATGCTCTTGAACGGCTCGATAACGTCGAACGGGTTCATATCCACTCTGCCGAACGATGTGCCATAATGCGCAAACGCCCGGTTGCAGATCGTCGGCCCCGGAATCGAAGCAAACCACCGGTTGAACACAGCAAACTCCAACGCCAGCTTGGCCAACACCGGCAGATCACTTTGCTTGAAGTAGTACATGATCTTCTGTGAATGCTCCACGTCGCGGCGCTGATTGAAGTAGCTCTTCACGAATCCCTGCATGTTCGGCGCGCGAGTCGGGCTCGCGTCACCGCCAAAGATTTGCAGGTCAACTGCTGGAAAGTGGTGGTCGGGATCGGGATTGAGCTGGCCCTGAAACTCCGCCAGTGGCTGCGGCTTGACGCTCGCGCCTGTAGTATCTGGATTGCTCAGCTGGTCGGTAACACCGTCGATCCGGGAATCTATTGCCTTCAGCGACCCCAGCATGTGATCAAACGACCGATTCTCCATCATCAGCACCACGATGTGCTTAAGTTGATCCAGTCCAGTTGACATAAACCAAGCCTCCCGCTTAACCAAATCTTGCATCTCAGTCAGGCACCGTTTGCCTTAAAAACAAAAAAGGGACACGGCGTTCGCCGTGCCCTCCCTTCACAGCTTGCGTCTACGTACCACTTGTTTTTACCTTAGCGGCTAAAAGCCGCTAAGATTTCGTTTCCGTTTCGGCATGGCTTGAAACCATACCCTTCCCAAATCCATGTGGCGCGGGCGCCCCCGCCCGCAACTGAACGCGCCCCCCAAAAATCATGCGGAGCTGCGCTCCGCCTGGACGGGCGAGACGCCCGTCCCTACACAATCTCGAGTCCTCTCACGCTACGAGCACCCGCTCGTGCTGCCGCAGCTCATGCACTTATAACAGCTGCCGTTTCTCACCATGATCGAGCCGCAGAAGCTGCACGTCGGCGCGTCGCCCAGGTCGATGATGCTGGATAGGGCGTCGGCGGCATGAACCGAGTTCGCGGGCGAGGGCGCCCGCCCTACATCTTCCGGCTGAGGGCCGAGGGCTGCCGGCCGCGGTCTCAGGTTCTCAAACAGCAACTGTTGCTGGCCGGTGAGGAAGCGCAACTGCAGCCAGCGGAAGATGTAGTCCATGATCGACTTGGCGAAGCCGATCTCGGTGTTGTTGGTCCAGCCGCTCGGCTCGAAGCGGGTGTGCGCGAATTTCTCGCACAGCAGCTTGAGCGGCACACCATGTTGCAGCGCGATCGACACCGCCAGGGCGAAGCTGTCCATGAGCCCGCTGACCGTCGAGCCTTCTTTTGCCATGGTGATGAAAATTTCGCCCGGGCTGCCGTCGGGATAGAGGCCGACCGTGATGTAGCCCTCGTGTCCGCCGATGTTGAATTTGTGCGTCACCGACATGCGCTCTTCCGGCAGCTTGTGCCGCACCGCGCGTGGCGGACCATTCAAGTCCTGTTCAACCATTGCTTGTGTGGGGCGGGCGCCCTCGCCCGCCTGGTTTCCGGAAGAAGCAGTCTTCGTCCCGGCCGCCGACAGCGGCTGCGACTTCTTGCAGCCATCGCGATAGACGGCCACCGCCTTCAGCCCCAGCTTCCAGGCCTGAAGATAAGCCTCCATGATTTCTTCCACGGAAGCCGATTCCGGCAGATTGACCGTCTTTGAAATCGCCCCGGAGATGAATGGCTGCGCCGCCGCCATCATCTTCAGGTGCCCCATGTAGTGAATGCTGCGCGTTCCTTTGGCCGGCTTGAACGAGCAATCAAACACTGCCAGATGCTCGTCTTTGATATGCGGCGCGCCTTCAATCGTTCCGGTCGCGTCAATGTAACTGACAATCGCATCGGTCTGATCGTGATCGTACCCAAGCTTGAACAACGCCGTCGGCACCGTCTGATTGACGATCTTGATCATTCCCCCGCCCACCAGCTTCTTGAACTTGACTAAGGCAAGATCAGGCTCAATGCCGGTCGTCGCGCAATCCATCATGAATCCGATTGTCCCTGTCGGCGCAAGAACTGTGACCTGGGAGTTGCGGTAGCCGAATTTTTCGCCGTGGGCGAGAGCTTCGTCCCAGCAGGATTTGGAGGCTTCGTAGAGGCTGCTGGGGACGTTGTTTTTGTTGATGTTGTTGACCGAGGCACGGTGCATACGGATGACGTCGAGGAACGGCTCGCGGTTGATGTACCAGCCGGGGCAAGCGGCTCCGGGAGCCGCGGAGCTTCGCTCCGCCTGGACGGGGCTGAGCCCCGTCCCCACACGAGCACTACCAAGGTTGGTTTCTGCCAGGCCTTTTTTTGTGGCTTCGGTGGCTGGGGCCAGCGGTTCGCAGAGTTCGGCGATGCGGGAGGACTGCAGATAGGCTTCGCCGCACATAATTGCCGTCACGCAGGCAGCGTAGTCGCGGCCCGCATCGGAATCGTAAGGAAGGCCGCAGGCCATGAGCAGCGCGCCTAGGTTCGCGTAGCCCAAGCCGAGCGGCCGGTAGTCATGCGAGTTGCGCATGATCATCTCTGTCGGATATCCAGCGTTATCGACGATGATCTCTTGCGCGGTGATCAGGATGTCAACGGCGTGGCGGTAGGCTTCGACGTCGAAGGTTCCGTTGGGAGCGAATTTTAGAAGATTTAAGCTGGCCAAGTTGCAAGCGGAGTCATCGAGGAACATGTACTCGCTGCAAGGATTCGAAGCATTGATGCGGGCGGTGTTCTTCGAAGTGTGCCAGCGATTCACGGTGGTGTCGAACTGCATACCAGGATCGCCGCAACGCCAGGTGGCGTCGGCAATCTTGTAGAGCAGTTCTTTGGCTTTGTAAGTCTTCATCGGCCGGCCATCTTTGACGGCGCGGGTGGAGAACTCGGTGTCGCGCAGGACGGCATACATGAAGTCGTCAGTCACGCGCACGGAGTTGTTGGCGTTCTGGAAGAAGATCGACGAATAGGCGTCCGAGTCGGGGTGCGAGCCGTCGTAGCCCTGGGCGACCAGTGCGTGGGCCTTGGCTTCTTCTTTCTGCTTGCAGAGGATGAATTCTTCGATATCGGGGTGGTCAACGTTCAGGATGACCATCTTCGCAGCGCGGCGGGTCTTGCCGCCGGATTTAATGACGCCGGCGAAAGCGTCGAATCCTTTCATGAAGCTAAGCGGACCGCTGGCAGTGCCGCCGCCGCTGAGACCTTCTGTGGAAGAACGCAGCGGAGAAAGGTTGGTGCCGGTGCCTGATCCCCACTTGAAGAGCATGCCTTCGGTTTTGGCGAGCGTGAGGATGGAATCGAGCGAGTCTTTGACAGAATTGATGAAGCAGGCGGAGCACTGCGGCTTGGAATAGCCAGTTATGCCGAATTCGACGGTCTGGGTCTTGGCGTTCCAGTGCCAATTCTGGCCGTCCGAGTTAGGCTCGATGCGATCGCAGCCTACGTTGAACCAGACCGGAGAATTGAAAGCTGCGTATTGGCGCAGCAGGATATGGGCTAGTTCGTCGTGAAAGGTCGCGCCGTCTTCGGGAGTGCGGAAATAGCCTTGCGCCAAACCCCAGTCGCGAATGGTTTCGGCAACGCGTGTCACCAACGCGCGCACGCCGCTTTCGCGCTCAGGCGTTCCCAGCGTGCCATGCAGATATTTGCTGGCGACGATGTTGGTCGCCGTCATGGACCAGTCTTTAGGAACCTCCACGTCTTTTTGCTCGAAGATCACGCCGCCTTTGGAGTCGGTGATCTGAGCAATGCGCTTCTCCCATTCGATTTCATCGTAGGGGGAGACGCCGGGCTTGGTGAACAGACGACGGAAAGTCAAACCGGGGGCAGTCCTGGTAGCAGATGCGGTTGTACTTGCCGGAATCGCGCTCGCAGCGGGCTTCTCAGCAGGGACTCCTGTTGTCTTAACCTCAGCCATGTTCGTCCTCTATTTAGTTACAGATGTTGTGATTGTATGTACAGTTCCGCTTGCGCCCTTCGGGCGCGTGATCTTGTAACGTAGCTCACCCGGCACTCACGTGCCGGGCTGACCTATGCCGCCGCTTCGCGGCTGAATCTCGTTTGCACTCGCCGCGCGCTAAATTTACACCCCATTTCGGGCTGTTTCTGCTCAAGTAAGACCAGTTTCTTCCACCTAAAATCCGGACGGGAGGGGGCCGGGAGATTCGATCGAATTTCCCGCCGATTCCCGGTTCAGTTGTTCAGCATCTGGCGAACTACCCCACGCAAAAGTCTTAGATTCCGGTTCGGTATTGAGGCCGTCGGATGAACTAGCCATCCATTGCTGGAGGGCACTGTATGCGGAACGGCGCTGAACTTCATCTTCTATCACTGCATAACGGGCGAAGCAGCGCCCGCCAAGCAGGCGATCACGTTCCGGACTTCCAGGCAAAAACAACCGCCCTAGGGCCATACCTAAGTCTTCTGCTTCAGAGATACGGACCAGAGCCAGCATGCGTTTGCCATCGGTAGCCGCCAACCCGCCAGCCGGGGCCACCTCCTCAGCTAAAGAAAAAATTCCGGGCTTGCTGGGCGCCAGCACAAAGCTGACACTCGATTCACAATGGAACCACTTCGACCACTGCAGGCGGCGATAATCAAGCGCGGTCTCGATACCGTGGCGAGTCAGTGAATCGCTTACTAAGCGCGTCAAACCTTCCATCCGATGCTCCATTTGCCAACGAAGAAAGCACCAACTGCTGGGCCTCTTCGCGAGGCAACTTCCACAATCTAGTTTTCAAACTGTTGTCGTTCCCCGAGGGGATGTTCCGCGCACGGAACCGGGGAACGGCCACCGCACAACCCAAAGCGTCAGCTCTTCAGCCTCAGCTTGTTTGGCGGGGCGGCTCGGGGTCACCTCTTACCGCGACTTCCGCCCCGCTTGTTTTGTTCTTAGCCTTGCATCGCCGTCTCCGTTTTCCGAGGCGTTTACAAGCTCTATGGGAAGCAAACGATACTCCCGTATATGGGGGTTGTCAATACTTTAACGCTATATATTGTATCTCAATCTTAACACGTGAGATGCGGTTATCCCGAGCTGCGTTTTCCACAACCTACGTCTAAGCCTCTACTGCGGCTCGATTTGAACCGGGATTCTTCAGTTCAGGAATGAGCACGCCGCGACGGACGGCGACGGATGGCCAGTCCTCGGCAGGCCCCATAGCGACATAGATGTCTTCGAAGATTTCGCGCGGAGCAATGCGGCGCGTGCCGTCGGAGGACTCCACGATGTAGTCTCCTGCACGACCGCAGTGTTCGCGCCCGAGTGCGTCAACAAACGCGAGCGGTTCAGCGAGTTGTTTGGCCCGGATCAGAAATCGTGTGCGATAGATTTGCCATTCGTATTCATGCTTGCTCACTACATCCACCCTTGGGGGAGGGAGGGGTTGTGGTTGACGTTCGATGTGCGATTGGCCAGGGCTTTTGTCTAGGCTGGTTTTTCTGGAGGGTGAAGTGAGTTGAATGTACTCGGGAGTTGCGCCGTGGTCAATTGCAAATTTATGGTGCAACCGCAAAATTCATTGTCACGGATTCACGCGGATCGACGCGGACCTGAAATCTCCGAAAGCCGCGTGTTGCAAGGCTTCTCACGCTTCAGCAGATCCCGAGGAGATCGCGAGTAATGAATCTGCCGCAAGAATTTCCACATGCAAGCACAGGAAATGCAGAAGAGCGGCCTTTGTCGCAAGTGTACTAGAGATTAGACAGACGCACCGTCCTCCATCACAACTCGTGCGTGAAAACAAGAAACCGGCAAGGCCGGACGGCAACGTAGGTGCGGCTGCTCCGACCAGAGTAGCTCTGTATTCGTATTCGAAATCGCTGTAGAAGAATCTACTGATAAGAATATTGCGACCAATCATTCGCTCACGAAAGGAGTCATCTAGCAGGTTGCGGGAGAACTTGCGAAAGCAGATTCCTCACTGCCGCCCGCAAGTGTCATTTCCGGATCGCGCATAAATCAAATGTGCGCTCAAAACGCAGCAGGATGGGCGGGAGGCTCGTCCTGCATAGTCTTTAGTCGCGCAACTTACGACTGCTTCGCGACTTCCAGGTTATTCTGAACTTTGAAGACGCCGAAGATCTGGCCAGCGCGGATACCGGCCACTTGCTTATCCATTGAGTTCAGCACCGTGCCATACAGCGTCAGATTGCCATTATCCACGACAATGCGGATAGGCAGCGCGGGATCGATCGCGTAACGGTTCAACACCGGATCACGATAGATGGCGCGAAGCGCGCTCCGGCGAATTTGATCATCGAAGATCGAAGCCGGAGCGACTCTGACGTTATTCACCACATCTTTCACTCCCGGTGTTCTGTTTACCAGATCAACGGCGGAGTCGCGGCCAACATCCGTGCGCGTTTCGCCGCTCAACGTAGCCACGCCATCTTTCACCGACACGTCAACGAAGTTGAATACATTGTCGTAGCCGATGCGGTCGTAGTACAGCTTGCGCTCGAGTTTCGCCATCAGTTCGACGTCGGGCACCGTCGTGCTCACCGCGATCAGGTTGCGCACCCCCTGCACGTCCGCGATTTTGCGGACTTTCTTCGTGGCGTCCAGCTTTTGTTGATAAAGCTCAACTCTGCCGCTCAGCGTCACAATTCCATCCTCAGTCGACGCTTTCACATTACGGAACCCTTTCTTATCCGCCAGCTTCTGCGTCACTTTGGTTTGGATTGCGCCGTCATAACGTGCCGCGCTTGTAGTTTGGGCAAGTAAGCTCGTTCCCAGCAGAGCTACCGCAAGAAAGAGTGCCACAGACTTCCACGTGTGTTTCATAATTAGATTAGACGTCCTCCCCCGCCACTGATTAACTGGTTAGTTAAATGATTTGATGCTGTGGGTCGCAGGAGAGATGCTTGCTGAAACCTACCGACAAGTTCGAAAAGAGCGTGTCTCTATCGTGTTGACACTATTCGTTATAACAAATACTATTTAACCATGGGTCGCGGGATTCAGGCCGAAATCAAACAAGCTAAGCCGTTCAGCAGCCTGGAAGAGGAGGCGCTGCTTTCGCTTCAGCGCACAGCGGATCAGTTACAATGGCACGCCTCTGAGCTGTTGAAGCCATACGGGATTTCTCCCACGCAATACAATGCATTACGGATTTTACGCGGCGCGAAAGATGAAGGACGCTCGTGCAGCGAGATCGCCGAAAGAATGATTAATCGCGATCCCGATATCACTCGCCTGATCGACCGGCTTGAGCGTCGCGGTTTGGTGCAGCGGGCCAGGAAAGAGAAGGACCGCAGAGTGGTCATAGCGCGCATCACGCCAGCGGGGCTCCAATTGTTGAAAGGGCTGGACCGGCCAGTCGAGCAGCTCACCCGGAAGATCTTGGGACACTTGGGTAATCAGAGACTGACAACACTGATCAAGCTGCTGGAAATGGCACGAGAACAAGTCGCCTGATTTTTTGCGCTCGTACTTTCATTGACGGCATCTGTTGTTCATCTGGAGGAGAGAAGCGAAGCAGTTGTCCGAAAAGGAAGGAGATCTCATGGCAAACGGCTCCAATCAGCAGTGGGGGCTCACGGTTTTGCGTGTAATTGTCGGGATTGTTTTTCTTGTCCACGGCGCGCAGAAATTGTTCGTATTCGGATTTCACGGAGTCGCTGGCATGCTGGGCGGAATGGGTATTCCCGTGCCCGCGGTCTCGGCGGTGATTCTGACGCTCGTCGAATTTCTGGGAGGGATTGCGCTCATTCTTGGCGTCGTCACACGCTGGGCAGCAGCGCTGATTGCGATCGACATGATGGTGGCCGTTCTTCTGGTTCACCTCAAGAATGGTTTCTTCAATCCGAAAGGATATGAATATCCGTTGACGCTACTAGCAGCCTGCATCGCGCTGATTCTGTCCGGGCCCGGAGCGGCATCGGTAGATGGAGCGATGGCAAAAAGAACGTGAGACTGATGTGGATGCCTACGAAGAGGCGCGGCAGCCAAAAACGCGACGCCGGCTAATTCTTTGCAATGGCTGGGGCGTGTCGTTTCGAGGGCGGCCCTTCCGCCGCCTGTGATTCTGTTCCTGCAAAGACGCGCGCAAAAATCTTATCGATGTTCCGCAAGTGCCGCTTCAGATCGAAAGCCCGCTCGATCTGCTCACGGGGCACACGGCCGGTAATATCTGGGTCCGAAAACACCAGCTCGCGAAAATTCAGTCCTTCCTTCCATGCGCGCATGGCGTTTCGCTGCACCACGCGATAGGCGTCTTCGCGCGAAACGCCGTCCTCCACTAAATCCAGCAGAAGCTGGCCACTGAAGACCAGCCCGCCAGTGCTTTCCAGATTCAATTTCATGCGCTCCGGATACACGAACATGGTATCGATCAGATTGGCCGTTTTCTGGAGCATGTAATCGACCAGCGTCGTGGAATCGGGAATGATGACACGTTCGACGGATGAATGCGAAATATCGCGCTCGTGCCAGAGCGCAACGTTCTCGAATCCGGCTTGCGCGTTCGAGCGCACCACGCGGGCCAGGCCGCTGATTTGCTCGCAAGTAACTGGATTCCTCTTGTGCGGCATCGCCGATGAGCCCTTTTGCTTTTCGCTGAAGTATTCTTCGGCTTCTCGAACCTCGGTGCGCTGAAGATGGCGAATTTCCGTGGCGATTTTGTCGAGCGTGCTGGCTATCACGGCAAGAGTAGCGAGATAAGCCGCATGGCGGTCGCGCTGAATAACCTGCGACGAAACTGCGGCAGCTTTCAATCCCAGGCGCGAGCAGATTTTTTCTTCCAGCTCAGGGCTGAGGTGGGCAAAGGTGCCGACCGCCCCGGAGAACTTTCCTACACGCATGTCCTCCGCCGCGTTTTGAAAACGCGCGATATTGCGTTGCGTTTCGGAATACCAGTTGGCCAGCTTGACTCCAAAAGTAATCGGCTCGGCGTGCACACCGTGGGTGCGGCCGACCATGGGCGTGTCTTTGAATTCCCAGGCACGGCGTTTCAGGACCTCGGAGAGCTGTTGAAGACCCGCGCGGATGATTTTCGAAGCCTGACCAATGAGCAGAGCCTGAGCGGTATCAACCACGTCGTTGGAGGTCAATCCGTAATGGAACCAGCGCGCTTCAGGGCCCACGATCTCAGCGACAGCCGTCGTAAAAGCGATAACATCATGGCGCACTTCGGCTTCGATCTCATTGATCCGCTCCAGCCTGAAATCCGCTCGCTCGCAGATAGCTTTGGCAGCCTCTTTCGGGACCCTGCCAGCTTCGGCCAGGGTTTCAGTGGCGGCGATCTCAACCGCCAGCCAGGTGCGAAAGCGGTTCTCATCGCTCCAAATGCGGCCCATTTCCGGGCGGGTGTAGCGTGGAATCAAGTGCGCTCTCTTGGTTTTCTGAGATTGCGGGACTAAGGATTCTAAATGGATAGGAAGCGAGAGGGCTAGTCTGAGCAGGCTGGGGAGAATAATTGATGTGCCTGCTCAAACTGCGGAAGCTGGATGGCCTGGGATTTGTGACGTTCGGCCTTCTAGGGTGGCTCGTCGAATCCAGTTACGTCGGTGGGATAAAATGCCCGTCACGATTCGCAAGTCACCAAAGTAACCTGGGTAGCTTACCAGACACTTCCGAGGTCTCCCGAACTGTCGGAAACTAGAGCCAACGTCATTTCGCACGACAATTTCATTCCAGAGGATAGCTCAATGAGGAAGTATGTTGTCTCTATCTGCGCGATGCTGTTAGCGGGCTGCGCCTTCGCCCAGCAAGACACGCCCGCCGTCGAACCCATGGCAAAGACGCCGGTATTCCGGGTCAAGGTAGTCTCGCGCACCACGAAAGCTGTGAACTACCGCCACCGAGGCGGATCGACTATGGTCGACTTCAAAGGCACCAGCCTGATGCCCGAAGCTTCCGGTAAAGGAAAAGTCGACAGCAAGGCGGGGCGCCTGGAAATCAGCGCAGACTTCGCGCATCTTGCGCCGGCCAGCAAGTTTGGCGCGCAGTACCTTACGTACGTGCTCTGGGCAGTCACGCCGGAGGGCCGCTCCGTAAACCTCGGCGAGGTCATTCCTAATAATGAGGGGAAATTCGGCTTGGAGGTCACCACTGATTTGCAAGCCTTCGGCATGGTCGTGACCGCTGAGCCTTATTTCTCCGTTACCCGTCCCAGTAACCTGGTGGTAGTGGAAAATATTATCCGCTATGAAACCAAAGGCTTCGAAGAAGCCATCGATGCCAGGTTCGACATGCTGGAAGGCGGGCAGTACACCATCGATGTTCCGGGTGCTCAGCTTCCCTCTAGTACGGCCGATCCTAAAACGCCGCTGGATTTGCTCGAGGCGAGGAACGCGGTGGCTATCGCCAAGGCTGCCGGAGCTTCGCAATACGCGGCTGACAGTTTGAGTAAAGCGCAGGATTTTCTGGATCGGGCGGAAGATTATCTTCGCCGCAAGCAGGGGCGGACCCCGATCGGCACCGCAGCGCGCGGCGCCACGCAGATGGCCGAAGACGCCCGCATCCTGACGCTCGAGAAGAAGCAGCAGGAGCGAGTGGCGGCGGAAAAGCGCGCCATGCAGGATGCGCAGGCAAAAGCCGAGGCAGACGCGAAGGCGGCTTCCGAAGCCGAGGCCCAGGCTAAGGCTCAAGCCGAAGAAGACGCACGCAGACGCACGCTGGCCGAAGCGGATCGCGAAGCTGCAGAGAAGGCCAAAACAGAAGCCGAGCAGCAACAGGCGCAAGCCGACGCAGCCCGTGCCGCAGCGTTAGCCGAGCAGCAGAGAGCGCAAGACGCCGCCGAGAAATCCCGGTTGGCGGCGGACGAAGCTACGCGCCAAAAAGAGGAAATGCGCGCCCGGTTGCTAAAGGCGCTCAATCAGGTGCTTGAAACCAAAGACACCGATCGTGGACTCGTGGTGAACATGCCGGATGTGCTCTTTGACAGTGGGCAATACACGCTGAAGCCCGCCGCGCGAGAGAGATTGGCGAGAATTTCAGGCATTGTAGGCGCGTATCCCGACCTGAAATTCGAAGTCGAAGGCCACACCGACAGCATTGGAAGCGATGAATTCAACCAGGGACTTTCTGAGAAGCGCGCGGGCAGCGTGCGCGATTATCTTGTGGATTCTGGAGTCTCTATCAATAATGTAGTCGCGCGCGGCCTTGGCAAAACGCGTCCAGTTGCAGATAACACCTCAGCTAAAGGCCGCAAGCTGAATCGCCGCGTAGAAATGATTGTTTCCGGAGATGTGATTGGCACGCAAGTGGGGAACAACGCGGAACAGGCTTCCCCGGCAGTCGTTCCGGTAAGCCAGCATCAGTAGTTGGAAAGGATGTCGCGGGCATTCCGCCGATGCACAGGGTGGGTCTTAAAGTGCTTTGCAAGGGCGCGACTTCCAGTCGCGCCGTAAATTGTCAGGGCGCTTCGCGGCATGGCTGATGCGTAATAGGTTTGAACTCGCCCTTACGGACAGGGCTGACGACTCGCGGAACATTCTGCACCGGAGTTTCCAACTTTCGGCTGTCGACGATACGAGACTCTAGTACGGGTACTGCCGTCCAAGATTGCCAGTCTCAGACCCTAACGGCGCGTGGGTCCAAACGTTGCTTGCAAAAAGGGTGGCGGGCCGCTTTGCCGATGCCCGATGACGTCCCCTGTAATCAAGACTGTCTTTCTTCACTTGCCTCAGTTCCTCTTCTGTAATTTTGGGTCGGTTGCGGCATCGTGCGGGAGCAGGGTAACCAGAATGCTTCTCCCACAAAGGGTTCCGGGTGAAAGCCTTTTTGGGATGGTTCAAAAGGGTTCGTCATCAGATTTTGAGGCAATCGCTTGGTCAGTTTTGGAGGTTCAACACGGACATGCGTACGGACCCGAGTTCGGTGGAATCAACGCTGTTGTCGTCTTTGAAACTGTCGACCTGTGCGTTCGCTAGGCAGGGTGAAGGGATTTCCCGGAGTTGCGTAGCGGCGAGTATCCCCAACCCGCTGCTCCTGAAAATACTCGGCTTTAGCTTAGCGCAATCGGCCACCTCCAGGCGGTGGGTATCGCGCAACAAGTGGGCCGGTTTTCCATAGAATATTTGTTGCGACGATTATCGTCATCACGCATCTAAAGCAAAGAGAAAGGACAACCACCATGAGTACACTGGCTACACCACAAACCTCCACGGCAACCTGGAACATCGACCCGGCTCACTCTGTTGCCGAGTTCAAGGTCAAGCACATGATGATCTCTAACGTGAAGGGCCAATTCGCCAAAGTCTCAGGAGTCTTGACTCTGGACGAATCCGAGCTGACAAACTCTCGTGTCGAGGCCTTGATCGAAACAGCCTCGATCGAGACGCGCGACGCCCAGCGCGACGCGCACCTGAAGAGCGCCGACTTCTTGCACGTGGAGAAGTTTCCGACGCTGTCCTTCAAGTCGAGCCGCATCAGCCTTGTCCGCGATGGAGAGCTAGCCGTCGAGGGCGACCTGACCATTCGCGGCATCACGCGCAAGGTTGTCTTTTCCGCTGAAGGGCCAACCCCGCCTGCCAAGGATCCTTGGGGCAATACCCGAGTTGCGGTCTCGGCGACAACAAAGATCAACCGCAAAGATTACGGCCTGACCTGGAACGCGGCGCTTGAGACCGGTGGCATTCTTGTTGGCGACGAGGTGACCATCACCTTGGATGTCGAGTTTGTAAAGGCCTAAATCATTCGCCGCCTGGCAAACATCGAAGCTGCCGCGGCACAGAAAGGAGCGA
>Ga0209160_1002591_pt1 | contig 14988 bp, 9 predicted proteins | sample GraSoiAngelo_153_FD_186167 | JGI IMG/M metagenome (GOLD analysis project Ga0209160, IMG submission 186167) | Grasslands soil microbial communities from the Angelo Coastal Reserve, California, USA - 14_1009_12_40cm (SPAdes) (version 2) | ecosystem: Environmental > Terrestrial > Soil > Grasslands ...
GTGGCATGCTCGGCTTCGGTTTCGCCCGGAAAGCCGGCGATGACGTCGGCGCCGATGGCGGCGTGGGGAAGATGTTCCCGGATGAGCTCAACGCGGCGCGCATAGTGCTCGGCGCGGTACCAACGGTGCATTTGAGCGAGAATACGGTCGGAGCCGGACTGGAGCGGCATGTGGAAGTGCTGGGCGAGGCGCTCGGTCGAAGCAAAAAGTTCGACGAGGTCGCGCCTGACATCCATCGGCTCGATGGAGCTGATGCGCAAACGCTCAACGGAGGTTTTCTCCAGAATGCGGCGAAGCAGATCTTCGAACTCGACGCGCGGTGAGAGATCGCGGCCGTAGGTGCCGAGGTTGATCCCGCTCAGGACGATCTCGTGGTAGCCCGCTTCGCTGAGTCTTTGAAGTTCCCGAATCACGTCTTCCGGTGGCAGGCTGCGGCTTCGGCCACGGACAAACGGAATCACGCAAAACGAACATCGGGAGTTACAGCCGTCCTGAATCTTGAGCGTAGGGCGGGTATGATTCCCTTCTCCGCCAAAGACCGGCGTGGTCAGCAGAGTCTTCTGTTCGAAGATGTCGCCGATAAGAAGTTCTGCAGTGTCACGGGAAGCCGGAGTGGACGCAGGTGTGATCGCCGAGACCGGCAGAAAACCACTCGAGAGCGAAGACTTCTGCTGTGGAGAAAGCGCTTCGATGAGTTCTGGGATCTGCGGCTTATGCGAGTTGCCGACAACCCAGGCCACTCCCGGGAGCTGGCGCAATTCCTCCGGGGCGCGTTGCGCATAACAACCCGTGACGATGACGCGAACCCGGGGGTTTGCCGCGTGCAGTTTTCGAATGGCGTCGCGGGCTTGGGCGTCCGCGGAGGCCGTCACGGTGCAAGTATTCACGACCACGAAGTCGGCGGTTCGAGGCTCGGGTGAGGAGGTGCAGCCGCGCTGGAGCAGTTGACGCTCCAGTGCGGCACCGTCTGCTTGCGTGGCGCGGCAACCGAATTGTTCGATGAAAAAAGTCGGCATCGAGACCCTTCGCCGGCTCCCCAACCGGGACGCAATCTATCGCTCTAGTACAAGAATAACGGCTTTGGAGGCCCGCGCAAAATGGCAAGGTGACCCATGCTTGCCAGCTCTTAGGATTCGCCTTTACTCGCCGGAGGTGCGCCGCTACAATCCTTCGGCATTCATGGCCCATCGGCGACACAATCCAACGGCGCTCCACGACCCGCTAGTGTCCATCGTCATCCCCGTTTATAACGAAAGGGCGACAATTGACGAGATCTTGAGACGAGTCCTCGACACCGAGGTACGCAAGGAATTGATCGTCGTCGATGATTGCTCTACCGACGGTACGCGCCAGATTCTGGAAACGATGGCGGCGCGGCAGGCGAACGGCGAAAACTTTGCGCCCGTGCACGATGGCGGCGATCCAATCGAACTTCGCGACCTGCACTTCTTTTTTCAATCACGAAACCAAGGCAAAGGTGCGGCGCTCCGACGCGGTTTTGCGCAGGCCACGGGAGAGATTGTGCTGGTGCAAGATGCGGACCTCGAATACGACCCGCGCGACTATTCGAAATTGCTGGAGCCGATCATCGACGGCCGCGCCGATGTCGTCTACGGCTCGCGGTTCCTCGGCGGGCCGCAGCGAGTGCACTACTTTTGGCACTACGTGGCAAACCGCACCCTCACTCTGCTCTCCGATATCTCTACAAACTTAAAGCTGAGTGATATGGAGACCTGCTACAAGGTGTTCCGCAGAGAAGTTCTGAAAGGCATTGAAATCAAGTCCGACCGATTTGGATTCGAACCTGAGATCACTGCCAAAATCGCTAAACACGATTGGCGAATCTACGAAGTGCCGATTAGCTACGCCGGGCGGACGTACGAAGAAGGCAAAAAAATCACCTGGAAGGACGGTATCCAGGCGCTGTGGTGCATCATCCGTTTCAAATTCAGCGACTAGACTGAAACCCGCACCTCGTCCTCGTAACCGCGAGGGTGCTCCTGCTTCCAGGTCCACGCCGACTGGATAATTTCCTCGAGCGAAGAATGGGATGCTTCCCAGCCGAGGGTTCGCTTCAGCTTTTCCTTGCTGGCGACCAGCACCGCCGGGTCGCCGGGACGCCGCGGCCCGAGTTTGCGGGGAATCTTGCGGCCGGTGATTCGTTCCGCCGCATCAATCACTTCGAGAATCGAAAAGCCCCGGCTATTGCCGACGTTGAAGGCTTCACCGGACACGCGGTCAATTTCTTCAAGCGCACGCACATGGGAATCCGCGATGTCCAGGATGTGGATGTAATCGCGGACACAGGTGCCATCCGAGGTCGGATAGTCCGTTCCGAAAACATCGACGTGCGGCAATACTCCTGCGGCCGCGTCCAGCACCCGAGGAATCAAATGTGTTTCCACACGATGATGCTCACCGCGCTCCCGCGAAGCGCCGGCGGCATTGAAATAGCGGAGGCTTACGTATTGCAGCCCGGTATAGGCTTTGTAATCGGCTAGAATTTCCTCAAAGATGAGCTTGGACTTCCCGTAAGGATTGATTGGCGCCTTGGGGTGATCCTCGGGAATGGGAACGGTTTTGGGTTCCCCATACGTCGCCGCTGTCGAAGAAAAAATGAACTTGCGGACGCCGTGGCGGGTCATGGCATCCAACAGATTCACGCCGCAAGCCACGTTCGTGGCGTAGAAAATGCTCGGCTCCTTGACAGACTTGGCGACCAGAGCTTCGGCGGCGAAATGCATGACCGCGTCAACGTTGTGCTGCACGAAAACACTTTCGATCTGATTGCGATCTCCGAGATCTACCTGGCAAAACGCCACTCCCGGAGGCACGGCGGCCCGGTGCCCTTCCAGCAAACTATCCAGCGCGATCACCTTCATTCCGCGCGAAAGCAGAACCTCGGCACAGATGCTGCCGATATATCCGGCCGCGCCAGTAACCAGAATATTCACCGAGTTCGTCTCCACTCTGAGATGAAAACAGACTCAGGCCAAATCGCAAGGTCATAGAATACATCAGGATGGTGAGCGGAGACTTGGCCAGGCTGCCAAGGGACCAGCGTAGCGGGACTAAGCCTGAGCAAGCCGGCGCTGGAACGTCAGCAGGATCAGGTCCGCGCGGCGGCGCACGCCGAACTTGTTCAAGAGATTCGAAACGTGAAACTTTACCGTGCGTTCCGCGATATTCAGTTTGCTGGCGATTTCTTTATTCGAGAGATTCTCGAGCAGCGAATCGAGTACTTCCTGCTCGCGCCGACTCAGATTGGTTACTGAATCCGTCTTTAGCCTGCGGCCCTGGCCCGTGAGAATGGAATCCACGAAGCCGGAAAGAAGCTGACGCGGCACCCAGAATCCTCCATTGGCAACCAGCGGCAGCGCACGGATGAGCTGATCGCGTGCTTCCACGTACGTGAGAAGCCCTTTCACGCCAAGCCGCAGCAGCGAAAAACTGTTGCCTTCGTTGTGCTGCTCGCCCACGACGATCAACCGTGACTCCGGATACCGTTCCATAATATTCGCCAGCAAGGCGCCGGTAGCGGGCTTTGCGGCGTGGGCATCGATCACATAAACCTGCGCTTTGGGCGGTTCGAGGTTCCGCAAGTCCGGCGCCAGGGTGGACTCCAATTGCTGCGCCACGACTTTGAATGGCGCTTTTGTCAAAATACGCTCAAATTCGCTCAACACCAGCGGGTGCGGCGAGAGAATGCAAACGGTTAGTTTTGAGGAAGCGCGTTTTGTAGTCACTATCTGCCAGCCTAGAGAAAACTGGCCAAAGGGGCAAGTACCTTTGGCGGGCCTGTTCACGAACTGTTACTGACGCCTATGCTGCATTTCCCCGGGGTACTACTTTCAATAAGATCTCGACGATCCGTTTGGCCTTGTGTCCAGCGGACATCGGCGGAATGCGCTTCGCCTTGCTCTTACCAGCCAGGACACCCCTCGCTACGGCGACAATTTTAGCAGGATCTGTCCCTACGGGCAGGTTTGTTCCCTGCGAAAGGATTTTATGGCTTGGATTGAATAACTCCATCGTTGCTAAAGACACAGAGCAGTATAACGCCTGGGAACTGTGCTTTCAGGGCGCTGAAATCCCCGTTTGGGCCAAAAAAGCACTAGTTCCACGCTTCCCGGTTTCTGCTCGTCCGCAAACTCGCGTAAAATGAAAGGTCAGCAAGCCTGGGTTTCCCTTCGGTTCAACCCGAAACACCCAGGGAACTCGGCAAGGAGCGTGGTTTTCGGCGGATGCGTAACCTGAACGAATCGGCCCAGACCCTGCGGGAGCTGCTCTCGCAGCGAATCCTCGTGCTTGACGGCGCGATGGGCACCATGCTGCAACAGCGCAATCTCACCGCTGCGGATTTTGGCGGTCCCGCGCTCGAAGGCTGCAACGAGAATCTCGTCCGAACGCGTCCGGACGTGGTTCTGGACATTCACAGGAAATATTTCGAAGCCGGTTCGGACATCGTCGAGACCGATAGCTTCGGCAGCACCTCCATTGTGCTCGCCGAGTACGGACTGGCCGCGGACGCGCATCTCCTCAATAAGGGCGCCGCGGAATTGGCCCGGCAAGCGGCGGACGAGTTCAGCACGCCCGGGAGGCCGCGGTTTGTAGCAGGCTCGATGGGACCGACCACGAAAGCGATCACCGTGACAGGCGGCACCACGTTTCCGGAATTGCGCGACGCTTACTACGTGCAGGCAAGGGGTCTTATTGAGGGAGGCACGGATCTGCTGCTGGTCGAAACCTGTCAGGACACGCGCAACATCAAGGCTGCGCTGCTCGCTATCCTGAGACTTTCGAAAGAGATTGACACACAAGTGCCGCTGATTATTTCCGTGACCATCGAACCGATGGGCTCGATGTTGGCGGGACAGACGATCGAGGCCATGTGGGCTTCGTTGCGGTATGCCAAGCCGCTGGCGTTCGGAATGAATTGCGCCACAGGGCCGGAATTTATGACCGACCACATTCGAACACTGAGCCAGCTCACCAGCGAATTCATCTCCTGCTATCCGAATGCCGGTTTGCCTGACGAAGAGGGTAAGTATCTCGAGACTCCGACGTCCCTCGCGGCGCAGCTCGAGAAATTTGTGGACCATGGCTGGCTCAACCTCGTCGGCGGGTGCTGCGGCACGACCGAACAGCACATTCGCACGATTGCCCAAATGACTGAAGGCAAGAAGCCCCGTCAACGGCCGCCGGAATCGCATCGCGCGGTGTTTTCCGGAATCGAGGCTATCGAGGCGGAAGAAACCACGCGGCCGCTGCTCGTCGGCGAAAGAACCAACGTCATCGGCTCGCGACTCTTCAAGAACCTCGTCGGGGAAGAGAAATGGGAGGAGGCCAGCGAGGTTGCGCGGCGCCAGGTGCGCGGCGGCGCGCAAATCGTGGATGTGTGCCTGCAGAGCACGGAGCGCGACGAAAAGAAAGATATCCCGTCGTTCTACGAAGAGCTGATCCGAAAAGTGAAAGCGCCGGTGATGATCGATACCACCGATCCCACAGCTATCGAACTGGCGCTGACCTATTGCCAGGGCAAATCCATCATCAATTCCATCAACCTCGAGGATGGCGAGGAGAAATTCGAACGCGTCGTGCCGATTGTCCACGAGTTTGGCGCTGCCGTTGTGGTCGGTTGCATTGATGAAGATCCGGTCCAGGCGCAGGCGTTCACGCGCGAGCGCAAGCTGGCCATTGCGCAGCGTTCCTACCGGTTGCTCACGGAAAAGTACGGCCTCGCTCCGGAAGACATCATTTTCGACCCGCTGGTGTTTCCCTGCGCCACCGGCGATGAAAACTACATCGGCGGCGCTGTTGAAACGATGGAAGGCATTCGCCTGATTAAGCAAGCCTTGCCGGGTGTGTGCACCATCCTTGGTATTTCGAACGTTTCCTTCGGTTTGCCGCCCGGCGCGCGCGAAGTCGTCAATTCCGTGTTTCTCTATTACTGCACAAAAGCCGGACTCGACGTGGCGATTGTCAATACAGAGAAAATCGAGCGTTTTGCTTTGATCCCGGCGCACGAGCGCGAACTCGCGGAAAACCTGCTCTTTTCGCACCCGCCAAAGAGCGTGCCCGCGGAGCATTCGAATGCCGAGCTGCTGCTCAACGCCCCCGCGGACTGGCGCAAGCAGAGCAAGAAACAGCGCGCGGCCGTCAATCAATTCTGGATTGCGGCCGTAACCGAGCACTTTCGTACCGCCAAGAAAAAAGACAAAGCCCGCGCCACAGACCTTCCACTCGATGATCGTCTTGCGAATTACATTATCGAAGGCACGCGCGACGGCTTGGTGGCCGACCTCGAGCGCAAACGCGCGGCAGGCACCGCGCCTCTCGATATCATCAACGGACCGCTGATGACCGGCATGGCGGAAGTTGGGCGACTCTTCAACGCGAATGAATTAATCGTCGCCGAAGTATTGCAATCCGCGGAGGCCATGAAGGCGGCTGTGACCCATCTCGAGCAGTTCATGGAAAAAGCGGACACCGCCAAGCGCGGCAAAGTTGTTCTTGCGACCGTCAAGGGCGACGTACACGACATTGGCAAGAATCTTGTGGAGATCATTTTCAAAAACAATGGCTACGAGGTTGTAAATCTCGGCATCAAGGTGCCGCCCGAAGAATTAATCAAGGCTTATCAGGAGCACCACCCGGACGCCATCGGCCTTTCCGGGCTGCTGGTCAAGAGCGCGCAGCAGATGGTCACTACTGCCTGCGACCTAAAAGATGCGGGGATCGAAATTCCCCTGCTCGTCGGCGGCGCGGCCCTTTCTGCGAAATTCACGCAAACAAGAATTGCACCAAGCTACGGGAAAGCGGTGTGCTACGCGAAGGACGCCATGACGGGGCTGCGTTTGATGAACCAGTTGATGGATCCCGCCACACGCGAGACCGTGCTGCGTGACCACGCTGCTTCGGGAGATGGTTTTAGCGTTACGACCACGGTTAGCATATCGCCTGCTTCTAAGCCAGCGCGCTCGCCGCGCATTCGGACCGATTTGCCGATCCCCCGCGTACAATATCTGGACCTCAAGGTCCGTTTGGTACCCGATCTCCGCGAAATCTGGAGCTACATCAATCCCTACATGCTCTATGGGCGGCACCTAGGATTTCGAGGCGATTTCGAGAAGCATCTTGCCGAGCGCGATTCGAAAGCCGTTGAGCTGTTCGAGAGCATGGAAGAGGTGAGAAAAGAAGCCGCCTCGTTTATGAAGATCCGCGCAGTCTGGCAATTTTTCGAAGCGGAGGCAGAAGGAGAATTGCTGCACTTTTTTGCGCCGGGAGCGAAAGGACCGCTGCATACGTTTCGGTTCGCAAGGCAGCGTAAGGGCGATTATCTCTGCCTCAGCGATTATGTTTTGCGGGTTCAGAACGGCCAGCGCGACCACGTGGCGCTCTTCGTCGTGACCGCCGGCGAGGGGATCCGCGAGCACGCGGAAAAAGCAAAAAACGAAGGCTACTATTTCCTGAGTCATGGACTGCAAGCTCTGGCCATCGAAACCGCGGAGGCGTGCGCCGAATGGCTACACCGCCGTATCCGCGAGGACTGGGGCTTCCCCGATCCGCCGGACATGCCCATGGCGCAGCGCTTCACTTCACGCTATCGCGGCAAGCGGTACAGTTTCGGTTATCCTGCTTGTCCTAATCTTGAGGACCAGGCCGGCATTTGGAAACTGCTGAAGCCGGAAGAAATCGGGGTGCAACTCACGGAAGGATTCATGATGGACCCGGAAGCCAGCGTGAGTGCGTTGGTGTTCCATCATCCGGATTGCACGTATTTTTCCGTCGGCGAATCAGAGTGAGTCCTCAGAAATGTGCGGTGTGAAGGGCCAACGATGGCGCGGCGTTCTAGTAAGCGCCGTCACCGCTCAAAACGGCGCGGGGTGTTGCCAGGAGAATTTTTACATCGAGCCAGATTGACCAAGACTGGGAGTATCGAACATCCAATCGAACCATGTCATCGAAGCACGTGCGGCTTCGGCCGCTCACTTGCCATAGCCCGGTGATACCCGGTTTGACCTCCAGGACTCGGCGGCGATGCCAGATTTCATAAATTTCAAATTCATAGGGCAGGGAGGGACGCGGACCAACCAGAGACATCTCCCCGCGCAAAACGTTCCAGAACTGCGGAAGTTCATCAAGGCTCGTCTTCCGCAGGAATCTGCCGAGGGGAGTCACGCGGGAATCATTCGTGATTTTGTAGACCACGGGCTTACCCGAGTTGCCGTTTTCGCTATCCGGCTGGCCGGCAATAAAACGCTGGATGTACTCTTGGTGGATGCTAGGATCATTGTTGGTGTACATCGTTCGGAACTTCAGGCACTTAAAGCGAGATCCAAATTGGCCAAGCCGCTCTTGCTGGAAAATCACGGGACCCTTGGATGTCAGCTTGATCGCAATCGCAATCAGCCCAACCAGGGGGCTGAGGATGAGAAGCAACGCGGCGCTCCCCACCACATCGATCACACGCTTCACAACTTGCGGGACGCTATTCTTCACATCTCCCTTGGAGAGATCCGGATAGAACCTGGTATTAGCAACCGGTTTGTCTCCATCTTGACCCGGATTCTCCGGGAACTGATGAACAGTGATAACCAAGCTCGACATGGCTTTGTGACTTAGCTCACCTTGTAGAGCGTTCACGATCTTGGCATGCAGTACCTCGCCGATGGGGTTCTTGCCTTCTGGACAGATTTCCGTGAAGATGACTCCCAGGACCACGCCCTTCTCATACCAGCCAACCAGATCGGTTTCACGAGTGGATTTCAGAAGAACCGAGGTCACCCGCGACAGGAGGCGGTTCGCGGTCTTCTTCTCGACCAGGGCATTGGCATCTACCAACATTAATACAAATGGTTTCCGCGAGCGTTCTGCCCGCCGGCGCTCCAGCGTCAGCATGGTGTGGAATGACTCTTCCTGCAAGATCTCCTGTTGCCCCGTGAGAATGGAGCCGAATGCAGCCTTACGACTGGTAGAACGGAGCCCGCTCAGTTCCCAAAGGGCCGGAATTCTTGAGTAGCTGTTTCCCATCTTTCTTTCTTGAGACCTCGTGAGAGTGCTTCAGCAGATTCTTTTGCGCGCTTTTCCCTACAACTTCAAACTTGCCGCCGAATCACCAGCTTCTTACTTTCAGCGCATCGCTGAACGCGGGAAGCGATGAATTAAGCGAGTGCCGGTTCGAGCAGAGGTAGAATCGGTCGTGGTTGAACCACGGTTGCGTGTCTCGGCTGAACCGGGGAAACCACCGACCTGTCAATTTCCAATGCCACTGACCGGCGGAGCAGCGAAACAGAAACGACGATCCGCTGAGTTCCCTTGAAGCTGGTCAGAACTCCCTCAACCCCGCTTAGCGCTCCATCTTCGATGCGGACAATCTGACCCACTTCTAGAAATGGCCAGGGTTTGAGGGGAAGACCCGTGGAAATCATTTTCTGAACGGCTTTGAGCTCTGATTCCTCGATCGGAATAGGAATGCGGCCGCTTCCCACTACAGAGATCACGCCCGGGGTGATAAGGACAGGTAGACGATCAAAGACATTAAAACGGCAGAACAAATAGCCCGGAAACAAGGGGGCCACTGCTTCCGTGGACCGGCCGCGCCCTCCCTTCACGGTCTTGAAGGTCGGCAGAAAGGTTTCATATCCCTTGCTCGAAAGGAGAGCTGCTGTCGAGTTCTCCCAACGGCTCCTAAGCTGGAGTGCATACCACCGATAAGCGATGGGCTGGGTGCTCATCCTGGGTTAGATCCTCCCTGTAACCACTGCGTCGGCATAAATTGAAACCTTACTCGGTTACACACCCGTGATGGGCTCTCACGGTAAAGGGCACAAAGTACGACGCAATCATCCTGCCATTGCTGTCGCTCGGGCCGTCCCACGCCAGCGGGAAGACCAGCTCATAACTCGCTGACAGATCAACACTTATTTCGCTAGTGTAAAACCGGGCACACACAAGGATAGATTTCGCCTCGGACGAACGGCAAAGAGATGAAAACCGTTGCCCACATTCTCCAATGGGTTTCCAGATTTGCTCCAATTCGCGCAAGCCGAGGCATATGCTCGTAAGCTGTTTATTTCAAAGCGGTTACATGATTGCCACTGATTTGTTACATCCAACTTTTGGATACAAGGAGGTAGGCAGAAAGAGTCTGGCGCATTAGGAGTGAAATACTAAAACAACGCCACTAATGCTTGGGTGTCAGCAAAAAGGATCGAGTCGGACCGTTGGGATCGGTTTGCTGCTCTACCACAATTTGCCCCTGATCGTTAATACCCGTCGCTCGGGTTAAGATCAGCCCGGATGTCCGTGGGATCACAGAATTGAGGTCGGTAATCTTGCCGTTGTTCCAAAGAACCGCGCGCACCTGACCGCTGGAATTCAAGGAGGATCCAACCACCTGCCCAGTTCCGTTCACTGCTGCGGCCTGGCTTCCACTCCCGGGCTGAATTGCACTTTTCGGAAGTGTGCCGAGATTGCGCATTACGCCGTTTTGCCACAAAAACGCAACGGTGGATTGATCGCTGAGTTCCGCCCAACCTACCACGGCACCCTGATTATTGACTCCGTCGGCCGTGCTGTGCAGGCCACCGAGCGTGCCCAAGTCGCTGATCACGCCATTCTGCCAGGTCACGGCGCGCACGACGCCCTGATTGGTCGCAAATCCGCTCGAAACCCCTGCGCTCTGCCCCTTGTCGTTAATGCAGATTGCCGTGCTCCCGCTGCCACTTGGGCCAAGATCCCCGATAGACTGCCGTTGCCCGTTCGTCCACTGCGCCGCACCACCACGAACATTCTTCGCAGATTCCATGCCGACGATTACGCCCTGCGAATTAATCCCATGAGCCGCACTCGTTTCTCCAGGCACGCCAAGATCGGTCATGACTCCATTCGCCCAAACAAAGGCGTGCATTTCGCCGCTGGCAGTGCTGGCTTGGCCCACCACCTGTCCCAAGTCATTGATTGCATACGCGGTGCTGACACTTCCCCCGAGCGTGCCCAGGTCCGTCACGGTGTAGTTCCCTTGGGCGGTGGCCAGCGGCGCGAATCCACCGACAAGGACACACAGAAACAGTATTTGCCTGCGAAAATCTTCCATTTCGCTCTCTCCTTAGCGGCATGACTGCGTGTAGTGCCATGCGCTTTTGCGCGGTGGGACTACGCGACGATTCCAGTATGATGCGGTTATGGATTCAGCCGCGCTCGCAGTGAAAACACCGTATCCAATGAATTATTTACTGGAAGGCAGAACGCTCACTGCCACCGGGAAGGAATAAGAAACCGGCACCTACCACACCTTCCACGGCCGCTTGCCCGAGGCCCACAACTCTTCGAGGAGCATCTTGTCACGCAGGGTGTCCATGCTCTGCCAAAAACCGCGGTGCCGATAAGCGCGAAGCTTGCCTTCCTGCGCCAGTTTCTCCATGGGTTCGCGCTCCCAAACCGTAGAATCGCCGGCAATATAGTCGATTGCTTTGGGCTCGAGAACGAAGAACCCGCCGTTGATCCACCCGGAGCCACCTTCCGGCTTTTCCTTGAAACTGGAAATCACGGTCTGCTCATGGTCCAAGCTGAACGCACCGAATCTGCCGGCAGGTTGCACCGCAGTCAGGGTGGCAAGACCTCCCTGTTGACGATGAAAAGCGATGAGGTCGCCGAGATTGAGGTCGCTCACCCCATCCCCGTACGTGAAGCAAAATGTCTCGTCGCCAAGAAGATGGCGTACACGCTTCAGGCGACCGCCGGTCATGGTTGACTCGCCAGTATCGATGAGAGTGACTCTCCAAGCCTCGACGCCATTGTTCAGGAAGCTCATCTTCCGGTCGCGCATCTCGAAGGTCACATCACACATATGCAGGACGTAGCTTGCGAAGTATTCCTTGATGATATGGCCCTTGTAGCCGCAGCAAACGATGAAATCATTGATTCCGTGGAAGGAATACAACTTCATGATGTGCCACAGAATGGGTTTCTCACCGATCTCGATCATCGGCTTCGGTTTGACAAGGGTTTCCTCACTTAACCTGGAGCCAAAACCCCCGGCGAGAATTACTGCCTTCATAGAGAGCCATTCCTCCCAAATACACCCCTGTTGGGTTTAACCGCAGACTGTCTCAGCAAAGGGAGCAAATTAGCGGCCAGGTGGAGGGAGCGGGGCTAGACGGGGAGGCAGGTTAGTGAGGCGCAGGGTCTAGCTAAGCCGTGACATGTCAACATCTTAAGGAAAGCATGAAGAATTGGGCCTAGAGGGGTATTTTTTCAGCTGGACCCGCTCCGGGATTGGTCTAGATCGAGGGAAAAACTTTGCCACAAATTACCATGCACATTCGCTCGGCGACACTCTACCATGCAAAGTTGTCTGCGCTGCAATCTAGATGGCGGATCGCGCTTGTAGCTTAGAAGCAGTGTGCCTTAGGCCTAGTGCAAGACCAGGACCCAGTCGTGTGTTCCGTCAGAGTGCACCGTGCTGAGCGTCGTGAAGCTCTGGGAGCCGCTATTGGGGAAAGGCGAGCCAACGATCACTGTTGAATTGCCGGTCGTCGGGTCGTACCAGGAGGCCGTCATCGGCTTCGAGAAGTTCGCCATATTGACGGTTAGCGTGGTTGCAACGGGGGTATATGTAATCGCCAACGAACCATCTGTGATCCAGGCAGTTGTAGCGTAGGTCGCGTTGTACATATTCAGGTTATTCGGCGCGGCTGTGCCGTACCCTGATGTGACTACAACGTGCCCCGTATCGGGGACAAGATTCCACCATGCGTAAGGAGCTAGAAGCTGCGGGAGGTATTTAGCTTCCAATGTGGCCGTTGTTGTTAAACTTCCCGGATAGTTCGTATCAAAGTGATTTACTGACTCGTTGCCCCAGATTGTCCCAGCCGCCCCGCTCGTCACCGCGTAATAGGCTTCTTGGCGGAGGATGAAAGCGTTCGCCGGACTCGATAATTGGCCGGTGTTGTTACCCCCTTCGTAGTTCGATTCCAAGAGAAATACTGGGAGAGTTGGCGAACTTGCATAGGCTTGGCCGACGTAATCATAAACCTCGTAGTAAGTATAGACTGCGTCGAGAGTCAAATTAGAAGCGAGCGTGCCAGCAGCTTGATTCGAGTAGGACCGCTGGTAATTAAGTTGAATGGACTGTAAGTGGTTCGTGTCCACCGACTTGATTCCCGACATGATGTTATTGACTAGGGCTAAATTGGAGGCCGTTTGCCAGCTTTGAAAGTCATTTCCGTTGTACCAGATGATGTTCGCAAAGTTCTTGTAGCGGTTACCAAGGTAGACTCCCCAGTTGAAGCACTTCGTGTTCCCGGCGTTCTGGAACGTGACTAGAAAATTCTGCGTAATCAGCGGATTGAACACCACCATGAGACCGTTGTTCGCCGCGTCGGTGAGTAGTGTATCAATCTCGGACCAGAAGGCGTTGTTCGGAGTCGCGAGGTCGTAGGTCGAAGGACTATTACCGGTCGTGAAGGGAAGTGTTCCATCCTTGGCTGCTCCACTCGCGGGGCAATTCCCCGAAGCGTATGTGCTGAACAGGTCCGTGGCCGTATAGCCCTTCGCGTGGCGGTCAGCGAAGTAGGTATTCCAGTTCGATTGAGCGAGCGCACAGACGATGTGATGTCCCGCATCCAGCAGCATGAACCTAGGGACATTGTTCTGGTCAACAAGATACCGGCCGTTGGAACTGACTTTGATCGGCAGGCTCACGGTCCCAGTCGTAACCGTGAAGTTAACGCCGTTGCTGGCAACGCCGCCAACGGTCACAACAACGTTGCCCGTGGCCGCCCCTGTGGGAACCGGTGCCGTGATGCTCGATGCGGTCCAGCTCGTCGGAGTCGCCGCCGTTCCGTTGAACTTAACCGTGCTCGTTCCCTGGGTCGAGCCGAAGTTCGTTCCAGTGATCGTCACCGAGGTCCCCACCGAGCCGGAAGCCGGATTCAAACTCGTGATGCTCGGCGGTACCGACACGGGATTCGCCGTAAAGTTCACTCCTGTGACATTGGCCCCGTTCACCGTCGTACTCTGGCTGCTTGGACTAAACGTATAACCTACGTGGTTCGGAGCAACCCCGTACGTCCCATTCGGTAATCCAGCAAACACATAATTGCCCGAGTTGTCCGCTGTCGTGGTCGTGCTCGCCGCCCCAGTCAGCGTCAACGTCGCCCCGCTTCCTCCGGCGGAAGGGCTAATCGTCCCGGAAATGCTAAAACCGGGCGTCTTAAACTTGCCCGGGCCTTTTGCGCGGTTACTTTTCGAGTCCGTGGAGCTAACTTGGTAATAGTATGTGGTGCCCGCGGACAAGCCAGAAAGGCTTACTTGGTGGCTCGTGACCATGGTGGAATCGACGGGTGTGCTGATTCCGTAGGAGGAAGTCGTCCCATAAGCAACCGCTGAGTCCGCCGGGACGTTCGTTGTCCAAACAATCTGAGAAGTCGAGGTGGTAGTGGATGCGGTTCGTACGTTCGTAATGCTGAGGGTAGAGGGCGGCGGATTGGTGCTGCTGCTGTCACTAACCAAGCCCGCGCAACCGTTGAGCAGCAACAGAGGCGCGAGGGCCACAACGACCAAAAGCATACAGCCTTGCCTCCGGAGCAAGGTAAGGGCGGGTTTACATGCGAAAACCGGGTGAGATGCTTGAGTTTTTCCCGCTCCCATTATTTCCTCTGGGCTTAGGTCAGTTCGAAGGCTGGAGCGGGGTGGGGGTCCGCCGGAAACTACTGCTCTGACTAGCCCTTACACGAGAGGAAGGGTAGGGAAATCGAAAGTCTGCTGCTACTGGTATCGAGGACAGTTTTGGTACAGGGGCCATAATTGTCCAGACATTACACCACTTTTGCCCTGCGACTAGGGAGCCACTGACCAGTAGGACGAGATTGCTCCCTAAATCCAGTGTAGATGATTTTCGCATTGCAGGAGGCGGGAGGCATGGAGGAGAGGAAGTGTATTAGTCAAGAAAGATCCCTTACAGGTTTGGATGGCTGGATGAGT
>Ga0209160_1002592_pt1 | contig 14984 bp, 11 predicted proteins | sample GraSoiAngelo_153_FD_186167 | JGI IMG/M metagenome (GOLD analysis project Ga0209160, IMG submission 186167) | Grasslands soil microbial communities from the Angelo Coastal Reserve, California, USA - 14_1009_12_40cm (SPAdes) (version 2) | ecosystem: Environmental > Terrestrial > Soil > Grasslands ...
ACTGGATCCAGTAACCAGGGTCCGACAATGACCAACTTGGGCGTAAGCGGGCCCTCGGGATAGAGCGTTTTTGCTCCAGATACCGCGTCGAGCAGCACCCGACTATCTTGCGCGACAAGCTGGCGGGGCTACGGACGGCTCGACGCGACGCTGAAAACGACTCTCGACCTGCGAGGACGCTAACTCATTGCCTCGACACTCCTTCCAAGAATGGGCGCAGCTCTAGGGTTCGATCCCGCGCTGCTCCGCTCAATCGCGGAGCGGGTGGGCACGCCGACCTACGTCTACAGCGCGAACCTGATCCGGGCCCAGTACCACGCCCTGCACGACGCGCTCAAGGACGTGCCCCACCGCATCTGCTACTCGGTCAAGGCGAACGGCAACATCGGGGTGCTGCAAGTGCTGCGGCAGCTCGGCGCGGGCGCCGACATCGTCTCCGCGGGAGAGCTCAAGCGAGCGCTCGCCGCGGGGTTCGATGCCGGAAGCGTCGTGTTCTCGGGCGTTGGCAAGACCGCGGCCGAGCTGGAGGAGGCGATCCGCTCGGGCGTCGGGTTCCTCAACGTCGAGTCCACGAGCGAGCTCGAGGCCGTCCAGACGGCCGCGAAACGGGTAGGGAAGAAGGCCTCCATCGGCATACGCGTGAATCCCGACGTGGCGGCGGACACGCACCCCTACACCAAGACGGGCGAGAAGACGGCGAAGTTCGGCGTGCCGTTCGACGAGGTCCTCCACGTGGCGCAGCGCGTGGCGGCGGATCCGCTGCTCACGCTGCGCGGGCTCGCCATGCACCTCGGCTCCCAGATCACCGACGTCGAGCCGTATCATCGGGGCACGGTCAAGCTGCTCGAGCTGGTGGCGGCGATCCGCGCGTCGGGCATCACCACGCTCGAGGCCCTGGACGTGGGCGGCGGCCTCGGCGTGCGCTACCACAACGAGCGCGCGCCCAGCCCCGATCAGTTCGCCGCGGCGGTGGCGCCGCCTATCAAGGCAGCGCAGCTTGCCCTGATCTGCGAGCCGGGCCGCTACCTCGTCGCCAACGCCGGTGTGCTCGTCACCCGGGTGCTCTACCGCAAGCACTCGGGCGGCAAGGACTTCGTGGTCGTGGACGCGGGGATGACCGACTTCGTGCGGCCGAGCCACTATAACGCGCACCACGAGATCATCCCGCTGACGGATGGCGCCCGCGAGGAGGAGACGGTCAGCGTCGTGGGGCCGATCTGCGAATCCGGCGACTTCCTCGCCCTCGATCGCAAGCTTCCGGCGGTACGGGCCGGCGAGTACCTCGCGGTGCTCGGCACCGGCGCCTACGGCTTCGTGATGAGCCCTACAACGCGCGGCCCCGCCCCCCCGAGGTGCTGGTGGACGGCGACCGCTACTACCTCGCGCGGCAGCGCGAAACACTCGACGACCTGCTGCGCGGCGAGGTGCTCGAGCCGACGACCTGGTACCAGGCGTGAACCGGATCCTGATTCTCGACTACGGATCGCAGTACACGCAGCTGATCGCGCGGCGCGTGCGCGAGGCGCACGTCTATAGCGAGATCCACCCCCCGACACGCGATCTCAAGTTCGTCCGCCAGTTCGCCCCCAAGGGGATCATCCTCTCCGGCGGCCCCAACTCGGTGTTCGACCCGGGCGCGCCGGGTGCCGATGCGAAGCTGCTCGGGCTCGGCATTCCGGTCCTCGGCATCTGCTACGGGATGCAGCTCGTCGCCCACCTCGCGGGGGGGAAGGTCACGCCGTCGGCCGAGCGCGAGTACGGACGGGCGGAGGTGACGCTGCGCGGCGCGACCACAGCCGGGCTGTTCGCCGGGTTCGAGCCCCGAACCTCGATCACGGTGTGGGCGAGCCACGGCGACCGGATCGCCGAGCCGCCGCCGCGCTTCCGGGTGACGGGCGTGAGTGCGAACGCGCCGGTCGCGGCCATGCAGCACGAGACGAAGCCCATCTACGGCGTGCTGTTTCACCCCGAGGTAGCCCACACGCCGCGCGGTGGCGAGATCCTGCACAACTTTTTGTTCAGGATCTGCGGCTGCACGCCCGACTGGACGCCCGGCCACTTCATCGACCAGGAGGTGCGGCGGATCCGGGAGCGGGTCGGTCCCACGGGGCGGGCGATCTGTGGCCTCTCGGGCGGCGTCGATTCGGCCGTGGCGGCGGCGCTGGTGCACCGCGCGATCGGCGACCGGCTGACGTGCATCTTCGTGGACCACGGCCTGCTGCGCCACGGCGAGCGCGAGCAGGTCGAGCGGACGTTCCGGGCGCACCTGGGCGATCTCCGGGTCGTGGACGCGGGCCAACGCTTCATCAGCGAGCTCGCGGGAGTCGAGGACCCCGAGGAGAAGCGCCGCCGCATCGGGCACGCCTTCATCGACGTATTCGAGGACGCGGCGCGGCACGTCGCGGGCGACGTTGGGTTCCTGGTGCAGGGCACCCTGTACCCCGACGTGATCGAGTCCACGTCCGCGACGGGCGGGCCCTCCGTCACGATCAAGACGCACCATAACGTTGGAGGCCTGCGGCCCAACCTGCCGTGGCAGCTGATCGAGCCGCTGCGTGAGCTGTTCAAGGACGAGGTGCGCCAGGTGGGGCGCGAGCTCGGGTTGCCTGCCGAGATCGTCGGCCGGCACCCGTTCCCGGGGCCGGGGCTCGCGATCCGCGTGCTGGGCGCCGTCACCGTGGAACGGCTCGACCTGCTGCGAAGGGTGGACGCGATCTACCTGGAGGAGATCCGCGCCGCGGGGCTCTACGACCGCATCTGGCAGGCGTTCGCCGTGCTCTTGCCGATCAAGTCGGTCGGCGTGATGGGGGACGGCCGCACCTACGACCACGTCGTCGCCCTGCGCGCCGTGACGAGCCGCGACGGCATGACGGCCGACTGGTTTCCCTTCCCACCGGAGGTGCTGGGGAAGATCTCGAGCCGGATCATCAACGAGGTGCGCGGGGTGAACCGGGTGACGTACGACGTGAGCTCCAAGCCGCCGGCGACGATCGAGTGGGAATGAGCTGAATGCGCGCCATGCTGCTCGAGGCAGCCCGTCGCCCGCTGCGCGAGGCGCTCGTGCAGACGCCGAAGCCTGGACCGGGCGAGATCCTCATTCAGGTGCGGGCTTGCGGGGTGTGCCGCACCGATCTCCACGTTGCCGATGGCGAGCTGCGGCACCCCAAGCTGCCCCTCGTGCTCGGCCACGAGATCGTGGGCACCGTCGCGGAAGCGGGTGCGGGCGTCGATCGCTTCGCACCGGGCGACCGGGTGGGCGTGCCCTGGCTGGGGTGGACGTGCGGGGAGTGCCGCTTCTGTCGCACGGCGCGCGAGAACCTGTGCGAGCGGGCGCGCTTCACGGGCTACCAGATCGACGGCGGATACGCCGAGTACACGGTGGCCGATGCGCGCTACTGCTTCGCGCTGCCCCGTGGCTACGACGACGCCGAGGCGGCGCCGCTCCTCTGCGCCGGGCTGATCGGCTACCGCGCGCTCGTCGCCGCGGGGGACGCGGAACGGCTGGGTCTGTATGGCTTCGGCGCGGCCGCGCATCTCGTGGCGCAGGTGGCCCGCCACGAGGGAAGGCGCATCTTCGCGTTCACACGCCCCGGCGACACCGACGGCCAGCGGTTCGCGAAGGAGCTCGGCGCCGTGTGGGCCGGCGGCTCCGACGCGGCTCCCCCCGAGCCGCTCGACGCGGCGATCATCTTCGCGCCGGCGGGGCTGCTCGTGCCGGCGGCCCTCCGGGCTGTGGAGAAGGGGGGCACCGTCGTGTGCGCGGGCATCCATATGAGCGACATCCCCACGTTCCCCTACGACATCCTGTGGGGCGAGCGCGTGGTGCGCTCGGTGGCGAACCTCACCCGACGGGACGGCGAGAAGTTCCTGCGGCTCGCGCCCGCCGTTCCGGTCCGCACGACCGCGGAGCCGTTCCCGTTGGATCGGGCGAACGACGCGCTCGAGCGGCTGCGGAGCGGGCGCATGCGCGGCGCCGCCGTGCTGCTCCCTCACGCCACGGCCTGACGGCGTGGCGCTCCGGGGCCGCCAGGCGGCGCTCGCGGCGGGGCTCGTGGCGGCGCTCGTCGCGGCACCGTCGGTGCGGAACAGGTTCGTCCAGGACGATCACTGGGTGGTGGAGCAGCGGTCTTTCCTACAGCACCCGGGGTCGCTCGCCGCGCTTCTGACGGAGCCCTACTGGCCCCGCGGGTTCGGCGGCGTGCTGTGGCGCCCCGCCGTGCTCGCCTCCTATGCGCTCGACTACCGCATCAGCGCGAGCCCCCACTGGTTCCACGCGGTCAACGTGCTCTGGGCGGCCGCCGCGGCCGCCGCCCTCGCCCTCCTCGCCACGATGATCGCGGGTCCCACGGTCGGCCTCGTCGTGGGGCTCCTCTTCGCCGTGCATCCCGTGCACGTCGAGGCGACGGCGAGCGTCGTGGGCCGGGCGGAGCTCGTGGCCGCCGTGGGCTACGCGATCGCCCTGATCTCCGCGCTGCGCTCGGAGCAACGCCCCACTTGGCTTCTGGGCGTGGCGTTGGGAACGGCGCTCGCGATCGGCGCGAAGGAGCATGCCGCCACGCTGCCCGCCGCGGTATTGCTCGTGTTTCTCGCCCGCGACCTCGGACGCGCCGACTGGCGCCGCACGCTCGGGGCAGCGCTGCCGGCGGCCGCCTGCACGATGGTCGTGGTCGTCCTGTACTTCGTCGCGCGCCGCGCGGTGGCGGGCGGGGCGTTCACGCCGGGAGGCCTGGCGCCGGGCTTGCGCGGGCTGGACCTGGTCGATCGCGCGTGGGCGATGCTCGCGATCTCGCTCGAGTGGTGGCGGCTGCTGCTGTTCCCGGTGCGACTCTCTGCCGACTACAATCCGGCCCAGCTCGTGGTCACGACTGGGCTCACGGCGCGGCACGGCTTCGCGGCAGTCGTGTGGATCGCCGCCGGGCTCGCCGCGTGGCGGCTCCGCGGTAGCGTACCCGGCGTGGCGGTGGGGCTCGTCTGGCTCGTGCTGACGATCCTTCCCGTGTCCAACGTGATCGTCCCCACGGAGGTGATCGTCGCCGAGCGCACGCTATACCTGCCGTCGTGGGGCGCGATGCTGGCGCTGGCGGCGCCGGGCGCGAGCCTGCGGTGGCCCCCGCGGGCGAAAGCGTGGCTCCTGGTGCTCGTGCTCGTGGCTGGGGCCGGGCGTAGCGTGGCACGCGTGCCGGTGTGGCGTGACGACCAGAGCTTCTTCGCCGCACAAGAGCGCGACGCGCCGCGCTCCTTCCGGACGCTGTGGCTCGAAGGACAGGAAGCCTTTCGACTGGGGCAGCAGGCTCGGGGCGAGCGGTTGCTCGAGGCCGCCGCCGCCGCGGCGCCCGAGGTGGCGGGGCCGCGGGACGATCTCGCCAGGGCCTATCTCGCGGCGGGGCTCTGGGCTGCCGCGGTGCAGCAACTGCGGACGTCGATCGCCGTCGACAGCGGCCGCGCGCCGCCGTGGGGGCTCCTGCCGCGCGCACTGCTCGGCGCGGGAGACACGACAGGAGCGGGAGACGCGGCTCTTCTCGCGGCGCGACGGTTTCCCCGGGACGAGACCGTGGTGGACGGTGCCGTGGCGGTGCTCGTGGCGGCGCGCCGTTGCCAGGAGGCACGCACCCTCCGCCCGGCGGTGCGCTGCCCGGGCTAGATGTTCTTCTCTTCCAACAGCTTCAGGAATTGCTGCGAGGTGGCGAGCTTCGCGAGCCGGTCCGGCACATCCGGCTCCTTCGCGAACTGAGCGATCTTGCCGAGGACGGGGAGATACTGATTGGAGACCTCGAGCGGGGGGGCGACGATCAGGAAGAAGTAGTGGACCGGCCGGTCGTCGATCGCCTTGAAGTCGATCCCCTCGAGCTTGCGGCCGAAGGCGACGCGCAGGCGGTTCACGACGAGCGAGCGGCAGTGCGGAATGGCGATCCCCTGGCCGATGCCCGTCGAGCCGAGCGTCTCGCGCCGCCGCAGCATCTTGTAGAGCGTCGCGTCGGCCTTGTCGTCGAGCTTGAGGAGGCCGATGAGCTCCTTCAAGACTTCGTCTTTCGTCGTACTCGTGAGCTGGAGGTTGACGGCATCTTCGGAAAAGAACTCGCGCAGCTGCACGGGTCTCCGCTCCTCGCGTGTCGGGCGCCACAACGTAATGACTGGTTGCTCCCAATGCAACGCGCCATTACGTTGTTGCGCATGCAGTTCCCGTACCGCGTCGCGTCCGACGTACCGCTCTTCCTGGCCCCGATGGCCGGCGTGTCGGAGTCTCCCTTCCGGCTGCTGTGCCGCCGCTTCGGGGCCGACGTCGTGGTGTCGGAGTTCATCTCGGCGGTGGGCGTGTCACGCGGGATCGCCGCGCTGTTTGCGGACATGCGCTTCGACGAGGCCGAGCGCCCGATCGGGATCCAGCTCTATGGCGCCGACGCCACGGTCATGGCGCGGGCCGCCGAGATGGTGACCGCGGTCTGCAAGCCCGACTTCATCGACATCAACTTCGGCTGCCCCGTGAAGAAGGTGGTGAAGAACAACGGTGGCTCCGGGTGCCTGAAGGACCTGGGGCAGGTGCAAGCGATCATCCGTGCCGTACGCGGGGCGACCCATCTTCCCGTCACCGTGAAGATGCGCAGTGGGTGGGACGACGCTCAGCGCGACCCGCTCACGATCGCGCTGCGCTGCCGCGAGGCCGGCGCTCAGGCGATCACGCTGCACGCGCGCACCCGCACTCAGATGTTCTCCGGCACCGCGGACTGGGACGAGATCGCCGCGCTGGTGGAGCGGCTCGACGTACCGGTGGTCGGGAACGGGGACATCCGGACGCCCGAGGACGTCGTCGCGATGCGGCGCCACACAGGCTGCGCCGGCATCATGATCGCGCGCGGCTCGTTCGGGAACCCGTGGATCTTCGCGCAGGCGCGCGATCTCTTGGCGGGACGACCCCGGCGGCGTGACCCCGACCCGGCGGAGCGGTTCGCGGTGGCCCTGGAGCACGCGCGCCTCGCGCTCCGGCTCCAAGGCGACTCCCGCCGCACGGCGCTCGAGTTCCGCAAGCATTTCGGCTGGTACACGAAGGGAGTGCCGGGCGCGGCCGGGCTGCGCGAGCGGCTGTTCCAGATCGAGTCGATGCAGCAAGCGGAGGCAATTTTCCTGGAGGCCGCGGCGTGAGGCTGGACGAGCTGGGGCGGCTGATCGAGCAGCTCCCCTTCGCCCAGATCGATCACCTCCGCCCGGTCACGCAGGGCCACGCCGAGATCATCTTCGGCTCCGGCAAAACGGCCGCGCAGGTGGTCGCCATCGCAGAGCGGCTCGAGGCGGCGAACGGCGAGTTCCTTGCCACCCGCATTGAGCCCGCACAGCGCGACGCGTTGCTCGCCCGTTTTCCGCGCGCCGAGTGGAATGACTTGGGCCACACGGTCTATCTGCCGCGGGATCCCGAGCCGGCGCCCACGGGGCGCGGCACGGTGCTCGTGGTCACGGCGGGCACGAGTGATCTGCCCGTCGCCGAAGAGGCGGCCGTCACGGCTCGCGCGTTCCGCAATCGCGTGGAGCGGCTCACGGACGTGGGCGTGGCGGGCATCCACCGCATTCTCACCCAGACGGACGCCCTCCGCAGCGCCGCCGTGATCATCGTGGTCGCCGGGATGGAAGGCGCGCTGCCGAGCGTGGTGGGCGGGCTCGTCAGCGTGCCCGTGATCGCGGTGCCGACGAGCGTGGGGTACGGCGCCTCCTTCGGCGGGCTGGCTGCGCTGCTCGCCATGCTCAACTCCTGCGCCTCGGGCGTGACCGTCGTGAACATCGACAACGGGTTCGGCGCCGCCGCCGCCGCGAGCCGCATCAACCACTCGTGAACCGCCGCGGGGGGTGGCTCGCCCCCGCACTCTGGATCCTCGGCCTCGCCGCCGTCGCCCTGGCGGTCACTCGGGGTGGCCGCTGGGCGCTGCTCGCGGCCGCCGGAGGCGCCGCGTTCGCGTGCGGTCTCACCCTCCCGGCGCTCGTCCGGCGGCATGCGCGGAGGCCCGGTGCCCGCGCGGTCGACTTCTCTCACACCATCGATCTCCTGCGCCGCGCACACGACGCTCATGCCTGCTGGGCGGTGGGCTTGCGGGATGGGGACGTCGAGTCGCTGGGCGAGCGGGAGGTGCACGAGGATCGGCGCCGCCGGGGCGCCGCCCTGGCGCAGCTCGCATCGGTCGACGGGCGCGTGCACGTCGCCCGGGAGCCGCACGGCACCTACGTCGCGGTGGGAGACTTTCCGTACGGCGCGGGCGCGCTGCTGGCGTTGCCGGATGCTGGCGCGGAATTCACCGATCCGGTAGCGGAGGAGTTGCGCCGCCTCGTCGCGACGATGCGGCTTGCGGAGCTCGAGATCCCGGAGGCGCAGGGACAGGTCGCCGCGAAGCAGCTCGCCTTGGCGGCGTCCGGCGCGCAGACGCTTGAGGGAGTCGCCCGCGCCGCCGTGGAGCTGGTGCAGCACCTCTCTCAGCGCGGTGCCGCCGTGGTGACGGTCGAGGGCGCGGGACCCAGCGTGCACGTGGTCGCCACGTCGAGCCTGGTGGACAAGCGGCTCGCGAGCCTGACGTTGTCTCCCGAGGCGGCGGTCGCGCGCGCCATCCAGACCGGCGTCGCGGTCGTGACGCAGGCTGGCGAGGACGTGTTCGGCCCTGGGGTCCCGGAGCGCCGGCGCCGGGAGCGCGCCGGGGCGGCGTACCCGCTGCGCGACGGGCACGCCGTGGTCGGGGCGCTCGTGCTGATCGGCCCGGCCCTCGACCCGGACACGCCGGCCGCCGAGCAGCTGGGCGGGCTGCTATCGGAGCTCGGGCCCCGACTCGCGGCGGCTCGGGCCGTGCACGAGGCCGAGCGGCGCGCCCTGCTCGACCCGCTGACGGGGCTCCGCAATCGGCGGGAGTTCGAGCGCGTGCTGGAACGATACGGCGATGACGCGAAGACCAAGCTCGAGCCCGCCACACTGGTCTACGCCGATCTCGACCGGTTCAAGGGGTTGAACGATACGCTCGGGCACGCCGCGGGCGACGCCGCGCTCCGGCACGTCGCGGGCCTGCTCCAGGCGGCCGTGCGGGACGGCGATCTCGTGGCCCGGATCGGCGGCGAGGAGTTCGCGGTGTGGTTGCCCCGCACGCCGCTGGGAGAGGGCCTCGAGGTCGCCGAGCGCATCCGGCGCAGCGTGGAGGGCACAGCGTGGCGCTGGAACGGAGCGGCACACGCCATGACGATCTCGTGCGGCGTGGCCGGGTTCCCGGATCCCGTGCGCGAGATCGCCAATCTCCGCGGCGCGGCGGACGCGGCGCTGTACCGCGCGAAGCAGGCGGGACGCAACCGAGTTGAAAAAGCCGCCGCAGCCGGCTAGGTTGGCTCAGTAGGGGGCGACAGGCTTCGACGGGTATGGCGAGGATGTCGTGGCGTGCCCAGGTCTCGGTTCCTGGTAAAACCGCTGAGAAACGTTACAACTGCCAATTCAAACCTGGCACTGGCTGCGTAAGCTTCGGCTTCACGCACCTGCGTGAGTGGCAGCCCGCCTGAGGCGGCGCTCACGTATCGCAAAGTCGGGCTGGCGTGATCTGGGGCCCGAACGGGTCACGCGAGAGCTGGTAAGGGCTCGTCGCATCCGAGGCCGGCGAGGCGCCGAGGACGCGAGACCTCTCAAGCGTCGCCTACGCACGTAGAAGCGCGTTCGGAGTCACGCTCGGACCGGGGTTCGATTCCCCGCGCCTCCACTAAACACCGGGAAATGGCCGGGGAAGGGCGAAAGGGGAAGGGTAGCCAAAGCTATCCTTCCCCTTCCCATTTTCCCTTTCCCTCATCACAATAGGGTCGCCTCGAACCGGAGATCCGCATGAACGCGGTGCTCGATCTGGTGAAGGTTGTGTACGACCCAGGAGCGGTGTTCGAGCGACTGCGGGAGAAGCCCAGTTTCTGGCGGCCGTTCATCACCATCTGCGTGCTCCAGCTCGTGCTCGGCGTCCTCCAGCTTCCCTACACCAAAGCCGCGATGGCGGCGCAGTTCGCCCAGATGCCGGCGCGCGCCGGGGGCGGCGCGCCGGACCCGTCCAAGTTCGCCACCATCGGCCTCTTGTTCGTCCCCATCGGCCTGCTGCTGCTCTTCCTGATCTCGGCAGCGCTCTTGTGGGTGCTGGTCTCGGTGTTCGCGGGCGACGCCAAGTTCGCGACGCTGCTCAGTGTCGCGACCTACGTGGGTATCACGTTCGTGCTGCTGAGCGTGGCCGGCCTCGCGACCCTGATGCTCAAGGGCGTGCAGGGGATCACGTCGCCGGCCGACCTGCAACCCGCGCTGGGACTCGATCTGCTCGTTCCCGAAGCGGGCCGCTTCACGACGGCCCTGCTCAAGGCGTTCAACCCGTTTTCAATCTGGGGTGTGATTCTGACCGCGATCGGGATCCAGACGACCCACCGGACGTCGAAAGGGACGGCGTACACGGTCGCAGCCGTCGCCTTCGTGATCGGCACCCTGATCGGCGCGGGGTTCGCGATGCTCGGCCCCGGCGCGAAGTCCTGAGCGTAGGGCGCTAGACAGTCGCCTTGGTGCGGTTGATCACCCCCTGCTCCTCAAGCGCTGCCTGCGCCGCCGCGAGCCGGGCGATCGGCACCCGGAACGGCGAACACGACACGTAGTTCATGCCGATGCGATGGCAGAACTTCACCGAAGCCGGCTCGCCACCGTGCTCGCCGCAGATCCCCACCTTCAGATCCGTGCGCGTGCCGCGCCCCAGCCGCACCGCGATCTCCATCAGTTTGCCAACCCCTTCCTGATCGAGCACCTGGAAGGGGTCCTCCGGCAGGATGCCGCGCTCCACATAGAACGGCAGGAACCGTCCGGCGTCGTCGCGCGATAGCCCGAGGGTGGTCTGGGTGAGGTCGTTGGTCCCGAAGGAGAAGAAGTCCGCCTCCTTGGCGATCTCGTCGGCCGTGAGCGCCGCCCGCGGCAGCTCGATCATCGTGCCCACGAGGTAGGGAACGCCGCGGCCCTCGGCCACGAACACTTCCTGAGCGACGCGGCGCACGATCTCCCCCTGACGCCGCAGCTCCTCGACGTGGGCGACGAGCGGGATCATGACCTCGACCATCACCTTGCGGCCGCGCGCTCCCACCCGACACGCCGCCTCGAAGATGGCGCGGGCCTGCATTTCCGTGATCTCGGGGTAGGTGATGCCGAGCCGGCACCCGCGGTGCCCGAGCATGGGGTTCGCCTCGACGAGCGCGGCGACGAGGCGCTTGAGCCGGGCGACTGGCAGCCTCATCTCCTTGGCGAGCGTCGCCAGCTCCTCAGGAGTGTGCGGGAGGAACTCGTGGAGGGGGGGATCGAGCAGGCGAATCGTCACCGGGAGGCCCGCCATGGCCTCGAAGATCCCCTCGAAGTCCTGCCGCTGCATCGGGAGCAGCTTGGCGAGCGCGCGACGACGGCCCGCCTCGTCCTCGGCGACGATCATCTCGCGCATGGCGGTGATGCGGTCGCCCTCGAAGAACATGTGCTCGGTGCGGCACAGCCCGATTCCCTCGGCCCCGAGCTCGCGGGCGCGCTTCGCGTCCGCGGGCGTGTCGGCGTTGGCGCGCACGCGCAGCCGCCGCCGCTCGTCGGCCCAGGCCATCAGCTTCGCGTAGTGGCCGCCCGCCTTCGGCTCGACCAGCTTCGCGGCGCCGAGCAGCACCCGGCCCGTCGTCCCGTCCACGGTGATCACCTGCCCCTGCTTCACCACCCGACCGTTGGCGCGGAACCGGCCGCCGTGGGGGTCCACCTCGACGTCCTTCGCGCCGACGACGCAGGTCTTCCCCATGCCGCGCGCGACGATCGCGGCGTGGCTCGTCATCCCGCCGCGGGCGGTGAGCACGGCCTGCGCCGCGACGATGCCGTGGAAGTCTTCGGGGCTCGTCTCGGGCCTGACGAGGATGACCTTGCGGCCCTTGTTGGCGAGCGCCACGGCCGCGTCGGCATCGAACACCGCCTCGCCGATCGCGGCGCCCGGCGACGCCGGCAGGCCTTTCGCCACGAGGGTCGCCGCCGCGCGCGGATCCACCATCGGGTGGAACAGCTGGTCCAGATCGCGGGGCGGCACCCGCTGGACCGCCTCATCCGCGGTGATCAGCCCGTCGTCCACCATGTCCGCGGCGATGCGGACCGCGGCGAGCCCGGTGCGCTGGGCGCGCCGGGTCTGCAGCACGTAGAGCTTGCCGCGCTCGAACGTGAACTCGATGTCCTGCACGTCCTTGAAGTGCCGCTCCAGCTTTTCGGCCACTCGCACGAGCTCGCCGAACACGCGGGCGAGCCGGCCGCGCTTCAGCTTCGCGATCGGCTGCGGCGTGCGCGCGCCGGACACGACGTCCTCGCCCTGCGCGTTCACGAGGAAGTCCCCGTTCAGGGCGTTCTCCCCGGTGCTGCAGTCGCGCGTGAAGGCGACGCCCGTGCCCGAGTCCTCGCCCATGTTGCCGTACACCATCGCCACCACGTTCACGGCCGTCCCCAGGTCCTCGGGGATGCCGTGGATGCGGCGATAGTCCACCGCGCGACGCGTGCGCCAGCTGCGGAACACCGCCTCGATCGCGCCCCAGAGCTGATGCATCGGGTCGTCGGGGAAGGGCATTCCCGCTTTGGCCTGGACGATGGCCTTGAACTCCCGCACCAGCGCCTGCAGCTCCTCGGGCGGGAGGTCGATGTCGCGCTCCACCTTGCGGCGGCGCTTGCACTCCTCGAGCACCTCCGCGAACGGCTGCCTCCCCAGGTCGAACACCACGTCGCCGTACATCTGCACGAAGCGGCGGTAGGAGTCGTAGGCGAAGCGCGGGTTCTTGGAGTCCGCGACGAGTCCCTGCACGGTCTCGTCGTTCAGCCCGAGGTTGAGGATCGTCTCCATCATGCCGGGCATCGACACGGCCGCGCCGGAGCGCACGGAGACGAGCAGGGGCCCGTCGCGGGAGCCGAACTTCCGCTTGGTGGCGCGCTCGAGCTGCTTCAGGTGGCGGGCGACCTCCTCCTTCAGCCCGTCAGGAAAGGTGCCGCGCTCGAGGTAGGTGAGACACAGCTTGGCGGAGATGGTGAAGCCGGGCGGAACGGGGAGGCCGAGGTTCGCCATCTCGGCGAGGCCGGCGCCTTTGCCGCCCAGGATGTCGCGCATGGCGGCGGAGCCGTCGGCGCGCCCGGTGCCGAAAAAGTAGACCCACCGCTCGACCGACGGCACGGTGGGTCAGGAGCTGATGGCGGCGAGGAGCGGCGCGGCGTGGCGCGCCCGCTCCAGGTCGTCGGGGATCTCCGTGGGGTAGTCGCCCGAGAAGCACGCGTGGCAGAACTCCGCGGGCTCGCCCCCCGCCGCCCGCAGCATGCCCTCGAGCGAGAGGTAGCCGAGCGAGTCGACGCCCAGGTGCTCGCGGATCTGCGCGATCGAGTGGCTGGCGCCGATCAGCTCGCCCTTGGTGGGCGTGTCGATCCCGTAGTAGCAGGGCCCGGTGATGGGCGGCGACGCGACGCGGAAGTGCACCTCCGTCGCCCCCGCCTGGCGGATCAGCTGCACCAGCGCCCGGCTCGTAGTGCCGCGCACGATCGAGTCGTCCACCACGACGACCTTCTTCCCGGCGAGGACCTCCCGCACGGGGTTGAACTTGATCTTCACCTTGGCCGTGCGACCCGCCTGCGCCGGATGGATGAACGTCCGGCCCACGTAGTGGTTGCGGATCAGCGCGTGCTCGAGCTTGATCCCGGTGGCCTCGGAGTAGCCCAGCGCCATGGCGTTCGAGGAGTCGGGCACCGAGAACACGCAGTCCGCGCCGGAGGCGGGATGCTCGCGCGCCAGCTCGCGCCCCAGGGCCCGGCGCACGCGATCGACCGAGCGGTGGAACACGGTGCTGTCGGGCCGCGAGAAGTACACCAGCTCGAAGATGCAGCGGTGCGACGGCTTGACGGGGAGCCGTGGCAGCTCGTCCAGCTCGTCGCCGTGCAGGCGCAGGAACTCGCCGGGCTCGACCTCGCGGCACGGCGTCGCCCCGATGATGTCGAGCGCGCATGTCTCCGAGGCGACGACCCACCCCCGCCCCAGCCGGCCCAGCACGAGCGGCCGGAAGCCGCGCGCGTCCACGATGGCGTACAGCGTGCGCCCGATCGTGATCACGAGCGAATAGGCGCCCTCCACCCGCTCCAGCGCGTCGAGGATCTGGTCCTCGGGCTCCCGCGCCTCGGACCGGGCGATCAGGTGCACCAGCACCTCGCTGTCCGACGAGCTCTGGAAGATGGAGCCCTTGGTGACGAGATCGGCGCGCAGCTGCACGGCGTTCGTCAGGTTGCCGTTGTGGGCCAGGGCGAGCGGCCCCTCGCGGTAGGCGGCGAGCATCGGCTGGGCGTTGGCGAGCACCGAGGAGCCGGCGGTGGAATAGCGGGTGTGCCCCACCGCCACGTCCCCCCCCAGCCCCGCAAGCACCGGCTCGGCGAAGATGTCCGACACGAGCCCCATGCCGCGGTGGGAGCGCGCCACCCCTGCGCCGTCCACCGCGACGATGCCCGCCGACTCCTGGCCGCGATGTTGCAGGCTGTAGAGGCCGAGGTAGGCGAGCCGCGCCGCGTCGGGGATTCCGGTAACGCCGATGATGCCGCACATCTGTGCCGTCAGTCTCCTAGGCGACGAGGGATCGCCGTGAAATATACCTCGCGGAGCTCCCCAACGGGGCGGTCGATCGTGGCGTCGCGCAGTCGCAGCCGCACACGTCCGCCGCGCTCGCCCACGGTCCCCCCGCGGTGAATCGGGACGCCGTGCTCTTGCGCCAGCGCCGTCACGGCGGCGGCGCGCTCGGGGGAGCATGTGATGACGGCTCGGCCGTGAGACTCGCTGAAGAGCAAATCGAGAGCCGTAAGCCGTAAGGCGTAAGTAGTAAGATCTACCTCGAGCCCGAAGCCGGTTTGCTCGTACGGCCCGCCCATCGCGATCTCGGCGAGCGCGACGCCGAGCCCGCCGTGCGAGCAGTCGTGCGCGGAGCGCACCAGCCCCCCCCCCGCGACG
>Ga0209160_1002593_pt1 | contig 14982 bp, 13 predicted proteins | sample GraSoiAngelo_153_FD_186167 | JGI IMG/M metagenome (GOLD analysis project Ga0209160, IMG submission 186167) | Grasslands soil microbial communities from the Angelo Coastal Reserve, California, USA - 14_1009_12_40cm (SPAdes) (version 2) | ecosystem: Environmental > Terrestrial > Soil > Grasslands ...
GGATAGTCCCAGCTTGCGGCAAGCCGCGTCCAAGCTCTGGAAACGAGTCTTAATCCCAGACGATGTGAAAGCTCATACCTCCCCGCTACGTGCCCTCTACGATTTGGCCCTTCGCCTGCAAAAACTCTCAGAACTCCCTCACTTCACGAGATGAGTTGGTGCCCGCCAACCGGGGCATCTCAGTGACAAGTGCCGGAAGAACTTGATAAACGCTAATCGAGCGGCCGGCCGCTAACAGGGCAGCAGGGCGGTGCTCATACGGCAAGGAAAGGGAGCCATGAAGGTCAACGCACAAAAACTTATAAGCCATGGCGTTATGTCACTTGTTGTTATATCGCTTTTTGTTCTGCTCAACAGGCCTGAAGTGATTCTGATTTCCGGGCTGGGCTCTGTGGCGTGGTATCCCGCAACTGGTCTAGCGATGGCTCTGCTACTCGCGGTGAGCCCTTGGTATGCGCCGGTCGCGGGTTTCGCAGGCGCTCTCGCTGGGTTTTTGATCTATCACCAGCCGCTCGCTTCATGGGGAGAGACGGTCGGCACCTTGGCCTATGCCGGAGTGTACGCAATTGCGGCCTATCTTCTGCGGGATCGACTTCGAATCGACACAGGTCTGCACTATCGAAGAGATATCAGCTGGTACTTGTTAGTCACCTCCGCCGCAGCGCTTGTCGGGGCCTTGGTTGGGGTGGCGTGTCTCGCGGCTGATGGCTCCATTACAGTCAAGCAATATTGGCCAGCCGCATTCGTATGGTTTCTGGGGGACGAAACAGGTCTGCTCGGAGTAGCGCCGTTTCTTCTAATTTACGTGGCGCCCTGGCTCCAGAGGCAACTCTCTCCTCTGGCCGTAACAGCGGAGAGAAGAGGCACCCCGACGTCGATTGGACTTGTCGCTGAGGGAGTTCTCCAGGCACTCTCGATGGGCCTGGTGCTTTGGGTAATCTTTGGACGAGTCTTTCGCGGGTTAGAGCTGTTCTATTTGAGCTTCATCCCTGTGATCTGGGTAGCCGTCCGGCAGGGCCTTCGTCGAGTTGTCACGATCTTGGTCGGTCTGAACTTTGGCATCGCTTTAGCCATGCGCTTTTCGAACCCGTCACATGCTCTGGTTCTAAAGCTAGGGCTTTTGATGTTTGTTGTTTCCGCATCAGGGCTAATCCTGGGATCGGCAATCACTGAGCGACACCGCATTGCCGACGAGTTGTTTGAACGACGGGCGGAATTGCAAGCCGTGAACGGTCAGTTGTTGTTATCAAAACTCTCCGCCGAGGCCGCTAGTGAGGCAAAAAGCGAGTTTTTGGCTAACATGAGCCACGAGATTCGCACGCCGATCAACGGTATTCTCGGAATGACTGAACTTGTATTGGATACCGACCTCGCACCTGAACAGCGAGAGTATCTCGAACTCCTGAAATCCTCCGGAGAATCCCTGCTAGGTGTAATCAATGCAATTCTAGATTTCTCGAAGATCGAGTCGGGCAAGCTGGAATTGAACACCGTTGAGTTCAATCTACGTGACGTCGTTGACGAAGCAACACGACTGCTTGCATTACAAGCGTACCAAAAGGGACTGGAACTCGAATACGAGGTTGAAGGAGAGGTCGAATACCTCGTTGGAGACGCCGACCGGTTACGCCAGATCCTCGTTAATCTTATTGGCAATGCTGTCAAATTCACGCAACGAGGGGAAGTCTTTGTTTCTGTGCAGTCCGAAGCGCTCACGAACCGTGAGGTCGAGTTGCGCTTCACCGTTGAGGACAGCGGAATCGGGATACCCTCTGAAAAGCAGTACACTATCTTCGAAGCATTTGCCCAGGCGGATGGTAGCACCACGCGGACGTATGGTGGCACTGGGCTGGGCCTCGCGATCTCGTCACAGCTGGTTGCCTTAATGGGAGGACGAATCTGGCTGGAGAGTGCAGTCGGCAGAGGCAGCACCTTCCATTTCACAGTAAGGATGACAGCACAACAGGTGCCGCTCTCATCGGCACTTGATCGTGTTCCCGCGTTAATGGATGTTCCAATACTGATTGTCGACCACAGAGGCCCAAGCCACCGTGTCATTGCAGCATTGTGCAAAAGGTGGGGCATGCGGCTGTCAGCTGTAGGTAGCGGGCGCGCCGCCATGATCGCCCTTGAGGAGGCTCGCGATGCCGGCCAGGAATTCCGGATCGTGGTTGTTGATGGGCGGATGCCGGACTGCGACGCTTTCGAACTATCACGAAGAATCCGCACAGATTCTTGCCAGGCGGCAGTGGTCATGCTGCTGAGTTCTGAGATGATGGCATCTGAAGCACCTGGCATGGCTGCATATTTACGGAAGCCGGTGAAGAAATCGGATTTGCTCCGATCTCTGCTCACTGCGCTCGGCCAAACTTCTCTGGAGGCCATCCATGCTTCAGATAAACCTCCTCGTCCGCAGAAATCCGCTAAATCGCTCAGAGTTCTGCTGGCCGAAGACAATCCCGTAAATCAGAAGATGGTGGTTGGAATGTTGAGGAGGATGGGACATTCCACAAAAATCGCTGTGAATGGCCAAGAAGCACTGTCTCTATGGTCTGAAGAAGCTTTCGATCTGGTATTGATGGACGTTCAAATGCCGGTTATGGACGGACTGACTACGACTCGCAAGATCCGCGAAGGGGAGTTGAGTTCGGGATCGCGCATTCCGATCATTGCGATGACTGCGCATGCCACGAAGGAGTATGAACAGCAGTGCCTTGCGGCGGGTATGGACGCCTACCTCTCGAAACCGACGAACGGTCAACAACTGGAGGCTGCGATTGCTACGATCGGCGCCAAATCGAGGAGGAGAGACAACGCGCTCTCGTCCTTCATTGCGTTCGATCCCGAGAAAGCCCGAATCAGATTAGGGGGGGACAATGACCTGCTGAATGAGATCATCGAGCTTTTCATAGAGGAAAGTCCGAAGCAGCTGGCAAGCCTCAAACAAGCGATCAGAGAGGGGAATTGTGAGATCGTCGAGAGGATTGCCCATAATATGAAAGGCGAGCTGGGATGTTTTGAACTCGATTCGGCTTCGCAGTGGGCCCGCGATCTCGAGGAGATTGGCAGAAATCGTACACTCGAGAAAGCCGGTATACCTCTAGTCGCGCTCGAAAATGAAATCAGTACGGTTATCTCTGAAATGCGTCGCTTCAGAAGTCGGGAGACAGGTTCCCAGTCTCAACAAAAGGCCTCTGCATATGTCTGTTAATTCTTGGGCGAGTGCGGACCCCGGCATATACGGCATAAACTGCTGCTGAGCCGGCATTCGAACATGGGAGGGAGCGCTCGGTTGACGTTTAAATTCTTCCTGCAATCGCCAAAGGACTCAGGTATTACAACAAGCGGAACACCACCGGCAGAATTGCGACCTCCCACTGTGCGGGGCAACTGCTGGTTGGGTGTAAAGTCCGCCTTCCGTATTGAAACATTCACGATTGCAAACTCCAGCCCCAACCACACAATCGCCTCGTGGATGGTCTGGAATACTTGGAAATTCTCGTGGTCGACAAGCAATTGATACATGCGGGCCAACCCAAATATTGCGCCGTGGCCAGGCGCAATAACCGCGCGCTTACCCTCATTCGAAAACGGATCACACAAGCGATGGATTGCTTCGATGTCATTGAATCCCAAGTTTAATTTCGATACTCTTGACAGGTCGACCAACTGGCGAAAATCACACCTAAAGTCCGGCTGTGAGCTTAGCTCTTCCATGCTTGTTACAACTTCTGCGCGCGACACCGCTCCCGAGCACTTGGTAATGACCAAGCGATTGCCCGCATCCACAAAGTGCTGAACCGGCATGGCAGTGCTTTCAGACAGCTAGGCTAGCACGTCAGAGGAACGGCGCTTACGAACCTGGATTTCGTTACGAAACCCGAAAAACCTGTGAAGAGGGGGAATTGGTCCGCACTCAGTTAGACGAATGCCAGAATAGGCTCCCTAAACCCGACATCCTGGTGGCGCTGACCGTGAAGCACCTTGCTTGATTGCCCCTCCTCAGGGGACATATTGGCAGCTTAACCAGGCATCAGAGGAGGCAGGTAACGGATTTGTGGTGACGAATTTCCGCAAGTTTCGTTATCGACGTAATGCACGTCTCGTAGTGCCGCTACAGTGTTCAGACCTCGAAACCAGGGAAAACGTGGTCGATCCGTTGGGCTGCATAATACACCGCTCTACGCAGTTCGCGACAGGCCTAATTTCAATCATCGGGGCCGTCGGTGCATATGGACCGATCTGCTCTCTGTGTGAACATCGCGATGCAACCGTGCGGAGGTAAATCACAGACCAAAGGTTCACTGCCATCCGATCTCGCCAAATCTGTTCTTATAGAATCTCAGGGCCAGGCACTTGGAGTGAGGGATGTTAATCATCATCAGCGATCTACATTTAACCGATGGCACTTCTGGCGAAACTATACGAGCTGGGGCGTTCAGGGCTTTTCGAGAGAGTCTATGCGAGCTTGCCTACGACGCTTCGTGGCGTAGCGACAAAAAGTACGTTCCTGTCGACCGCATTGACGTCGTGCTACTCGGAGACATCTTGGACGTCATACGCTCAACCACATGGTGTGACGCTCCGGCTGAGGTCCGCCCATGGGGGAACCAGAGCCTTCCCGCCTTCTCTGAGACGGTGCACCGCATCACGGAAGATGTGATCGAGAAAAACAAAGAGTCCTTAGACATTCTCAGGAGTTTACATAATCCCGAGATAATGAGCCTTCCACCCGCGAGTCTAGATGGCGGGGTCGCGCCGGTCGAAAGGGTGCCCGTTCATGTGCGCATTCACTACCTAGTCGGTAATCACGACTGGTTATTTCATCTGAAAGGCACGGCTCACGACGCGATCAGGAAGACCATCGTTGACGCTCTTGGACTGGAGAATCCAAACACCACTCCGTTCCCCCATGATCCATTCGAGTCTGCCCTGATTGAACAGATCTACCGCGAGCATCAAATCTTCGCACGTCATGGAGACATCTTTGATCCGAGCAACTTCGAGCACAGCAGAGACGCATCATCGTTAGGGGACGCCATCGTGATCGAATTGCTCGACAGGTTTGCGGTCGCCGTGAGAGAGCAACTGGGCGACCGGCTGCCGGACGCGTGTGATGCAGGGTTGAAGGAAATCGACAATGTTCGACCCTTGTCGATGATCCCCATTTGGGTGGATGGGCTCCTGACCAACACGTGCACACCGGAGTTGGCCGGAGAAATCAAGACCATTTGGAATGAACTGGTCCACAAATTCCTGGAGTTGGATTTTGTAAAAGCACGGCCGTTTGGCAGCTCCATACTGATCAAGTTCGGGTTCGAGATCTCCAGCGAACTGCCAATGGATGGTCTAAGTGACGTAGCTGCTTGGTTCAGTTCCAAATTCGGGGGAGGAAGGGCGGAAACCTTCTACCCATATGCGCTACACGAGAAGGCGCTCACCGAAGGCTGGGCGAAGTTCATCGTGTATGGGCACACCCATCACTATGAGATCGTGCCTCTGCAATCGGTCCAGGCTGGCGGGAATGTAAGGAATCAGATCTACATAAACTCTGGCACATGGCGCCCGGTCCATGAACTGGCGCGATTTCATCCGAGCCAGAAGCAATTCGTCGGATACCACGTCATGACGTATCTCGCTTTCTTCAAGGGAGACGAGAGGAAGGGGAGGGCATTCGAGAGTTGGACTGGCGCGCTAGAGTCATCCTGATGAGAAAACGATAGAAAACGTCCTCGTGGACGGGCCCGGATCCAAAGAAAGCTGGCAAACTGCGCAGGAAGGTGCTCACTGATTGCGAAAACATGGCCAGGAAGAACATGATGATCTAGACCATCGCTACGGCTTCCAGCCAGACCAAGACCAACTTAATTTTGTAGCATGTTCACAATCTCGTTTTCGAAAATCGAGACGTCGGTCGCGCCAATGTGCTTCTTACAGATGCGACCATCCCGTCCTATCACAAAAGCGATTGGTAGTCCGAGAACTCCTCCGTAAAGTTCGCCAACCTGTGCGTTGCCCATTGCCACGGGATAGTTCATCTTGAAGCGCTGGTAATAATCGCGCACCGGTTCAGGCCCATCGTCCATGGAAATGCCGATGATCTGCAGGCCCTGAGCGCGATACTTGTTTTGTAATTCGATAAAATGCGGTATCTCCTCCCGGCAGGGGTCACACCAGGTCGCCCAGAAATGCAGTAGAACCACTCTTCCCCGGTAGGCGGACAGTTTGAGATATCCACCCCTCAAATCAGGCAATGAGAAATCGGGAGCCAGCGAAAGTTCCGCACGAGCCGGACGCCGGACGTGGAATCGGGAAGGGCGTCCAAGAACATAGATGCCGAACGCCAGCGCGACGGCTACCATGCCGATGAGCAGCTTCTTCTTCACGTGAGACCCCAAGCCTAATCGCCCTTCGCAACGGGATAGCCTTTTTCGACCCAGTCAGCGCCGAAATTATTGGCGATGTACAAAGACTTCACGTTGGTGAAGCCCAGCGCACGCAACGCATTATCCGCCGGCTTAACGTTGGGGCAATGGCTCCAGGGGCAACATCCACAATAGATAATGACGAACCTGTTCCGAGGCAAGGGTTCGACGCGCTTGCGCAGTCGCTGGAGACCGTCCTCAGTAGAAGCCGGGCCGATGTACTCCGAACTAGGAATATGCGCTTGCGAATAGAGCACGTGAGAGCCAACCTGAATCATCAGTGGCGTTTCGCCCTTGGAGGACTGGAGAATCTTAGCTAGTTCGTCAGGGCTGATCAGTCGTGAGCTTGGTATGAGGCTTGTCTGATAAGCAAAAGCCACGCAAACCAACAGCCTCGAGAGCACCCAAACGGTGAAAACCACTTTTGGATTGTCGAAAGTGCGATTCATTTGATTTCTGTAGGCATTATTAATTCGTAATAAGGCCCTCCGCAAGGACCTTGCTATCCCCGGGAGGTGATTAATACCTGACCCACTCTCCACCGATATTTTTCCTGTAAAAACCGGGTGCTTTTGCATTTATTCGGGTAAAGGCGTGCTGGGAAATGAAGTTGTGATTCTGCGCGATCTCGATCCTGGAACCAATTCGGCGGCCCGGCTGAGATTTTCCTGAGAAGGGAGTCGTCGTTATGCCTGACTCACTGCGCGAGAAGTCACTTGCAGGCGTTGTCAATCTTCCGCATAATCCCGCGCAGCCCACGCACAGCGCATGCGAGCAGCGATTCACTTCGTGGATTGGGCCGGATCTCTGGGCGAAGCCTAACGTGGGTTGACGTCCTGGCCTCGCCACCGCTCAGTGACGTCCGCGAGCCATACACGATGTGTCTTTGGTCTTACAGGCGGAAGTCTCTGCGATTGTCGAGACACTGGAGCGCTTCGTTTCGTCATGTTGGTTCTCGAGCGATATTCGGATCAAGGGATCAAGACTGTTCACTTCTTTTAGGTTGGGCACGCAGGCAAGTGACCGCAATGTGAGTTCCTGCATCGCAACAGCTGAGAGGGCTGATGCTCCTTCACAAGAAGGAGACAGTCGCCGGCTCAGCACTGCACGAAAACCCGCTCGAACTGAGAATTGCTCGATATTTCGCAACGCATCGTGTTCGGATTTTGTAAAAAAATCCGTGCCCATCTGTGCAGATGGCCGCGTCCATTAAACCTGCTAGGTATGGCGCACGGAATGAAGACCATGCCGCTATTGAAAGTGAAGGAGGTTCGCGAGAGTGTCTTCAACAAAGCCCGTCATTACCGATACCCGCAAGCGTAAACCTTACAAGCAACCGGCCCTGACTAAACTGACCCCGGAAGCGGCCAAGAAAATCCTGGAAGCCAAGTCTATCCCCGGCGATGGACAAGCTGAGAAGCTGTTCAAAGAGATCAATCGCAGACTGGAGAGCAGATGACCGACGCGGCCAGCAATGATCAAGTGCGAGGGAGCGGTGGTGTGGCTGAGGGCCTAAGCGTTCCAAAGGCGAGCATATTGCGACACACTGTATTTGTGGTGGCGCTGCTGTTGTTAATCGCGACGCCATCGTTTCTATTCATAGCTACGGTGTCCACCGACTCAACCCTGCATGGTGTTCTTGGGCACATTACCGTGTTTGGGTTTCCTTTGTGGGCCACCTTCGCCGTTTGGGTAACCTTGGATGCCTCGGCTCTATACGGTTTTGTTGGACCTCGGCCCGATCCATTCGGGCCTAAGGCTCTTTTGTTGTCTGCTCTGGGTTTTGCGAACATCGCCACGATGTTCCTTTTTTTGATTCTAACGAACGGGAAATAAACAGCTCACTTCCGGTCTGGGAGAGTGGTGTCAAGCCGTCGTTCGCAGGGTGGCGCGCCGCCCTTGTTTCGAAAACCGAACAAAGACAACAGAATTGCCGAATTATCGGCATTAGCTAGACCGCGCACTGTACTGCTCGGGATGTTTCTTCTCACCGGGCTAAAGAGACAGGAGGCGGTGTAGTCCAGTTGTCATTTTCAGATGTTTTTCAGATTCAGCTGACAGCCTGCGACTCCGTGGAGTACTTTCGAGCTGGTGAGAAGGCGGGATTCTCTGGTGTCTACAAGATTGTCCACGAGAAGGATCACATCCCGCCGTTAACGGCACCGTATGGCCAACTCTTTCTGTATTGAATGAAATGCACAAACCGGGTCCGGTTTGAAATAGCGTTGTCCGCACGTTTATGCGCGCACGCAGTTCAAGCCTACCGACGACCGATGATCGTTTCGCTATGCCTCGCGGACTAGAGATTGCTTTTCGGTGATGGAGCGACGCTGGTACCACATATTAGCGACACTACTTCCACATATTGTGGTGTGTCCCTCGCTCGCACGGAGGGGATCTCACCGTTAATCATGCCAAAATTGGAGGACTAGGAGAGAATGACGAGCGAAAGAGAGTTCCTGTCTGGCAAAGCTCCAACGGGTCAAAAGACACATCAACTTCTCGGAAGGAAAGCTCATGATTGTTGCCTCACCATCGAGATCGTTTGAGGAATTCCCGGTAAACGTAGAACAGTTACTCACGGAACTCCAAGTCTGTCCAGGCATTGGAGTCGCAATTCTGGATAACCAACTCCGCTTTCAAACGGTAAATCCAGCACTGGCACAGATGAATGGCGTTCCCGAAATCCAACATCTCGGAAAAACAATCGCCGATGTGCTCGGGGATTTCGAGCAACAAGTCTCACCGTTGGTTCGTGAGGTGCTGGCCAGCGGGCGTCCTCTCTTACATTGCGACCTCTCTGGAATATTGCCAACACGCCGTGAAAAAGGATATTGGATTGTCCATTACTTTCCGCTCAAGGATTCTTCGGGACGTATCGCACGGCTGGGGGCAGTGGTGCTCGAAGTAACCCCTCATCGCAAAGTGGAGCTCTTGCTTGCGCCTTTCACTAGAAGAGGAACCGAGGTCGATCCGACCCTTGAGGCTGTCGAACGACACTACATCATCCACGTTCTCAAGAAGGTTAACGGCAAGGTTGCAGGCCGAGATGGTGCGGCTGCCAAGCTCGGGATGAAGCGGACTACCCTCCAATCGAAGCTTTGTAAACTGGGAATTAATGCGCGCGATTACAAGTAGGCTGATGAATCGCAGCGCTCGTTGATTCCTACGGTCACGCCTTTTCCTGATTCGTTTTGAATTGCCTCGGAGGTAATAGTTTACAAACGGAAGTCTGCGGTGCTGTTTCGGCGCGGGGAAAAGCAATCGCGATGTTCATCGTTCTGCGCGGCAAGGTGAGTGTAGATTTCGGCGTCGATTCAGCTCTCGCCCGTTCTTACGGTCGAGTTGCTCTTGTGGGTTTGTCTGCGACACTTACAGGACGCAACTACGCCTAGTGGGCTTGCTGTGCTTCGCTCATATGTGCGAGTGCAGCCGCCGAGAGCGTGCGCTTTCTGACGAAGGTTGATCAGTGTGGCGGGCAGGGGCGTTCCAATTCTTCGGATGAAAAAACGAGACTCTGTCAACCTTCCCCGGTTGACCGGAAGAACCAAGTCATGCCCCATGAATAGAAGGCGATGATGATCAGAATGTTTACGGGCAATCCCAAGATAATGTAGAGAATCGGCATGAACAAAACAGTCCTTTGCAAAACCAGAGCTTGCAGCAGAACTTGGAGGGGGAGGAATAGTGCAAGGTGAGCCATGGTGATGGCCGTTAGGAACACCTTCTTCAGCAAGCCGAAATCGAAGATGTAATACGTCAATCCGAACAACAGCGGGACTGTTGAGATCAAGGCTATTTCAGCCGTGACCAGCCCTTGCATGTAGCTGTCGGGATTGTGAGGAAAACGTGCCGGTAGAAGTGCGAAATACAAGAGAGCTGTCGTTGGTACTGACAGAATTCCACGCAGTAGATAGATCACCGGCATGAGCTTGCTGGGCAGAAGAAAGGTGGCGGCCAACAGTGCCAAGGTGGCGGCAAAGGTTAACCACCATGTTTGAACACTTGGCTGCACCGGCTCCATGCGGAGGTAGGGAATGTCGAAGCGGATGAAAGGAGTGAGATGATTTTGCGCTTGTCCGATTTCAGCACGCAAAGGTAAGACGCGGATTCCGAATATCAGAACACCATTCCAGAACTGGCAAACCTTCGGCAGGAATAATAACCAGGCGGAACTAAAAAACACAAAAAGACTAATGGCTGTAACCAGGTTCATTGGACCGAGACGGAAGTGGGCGAGGGCGCGATGCATTCGGATGACACCACCGCGATGTCCCCGGGGGCGGAAAGGATCCGTCGGCTTCGCGACATGAAGTCGCCTTCCGGACGTCTCGCGTCGATCAAAACTCTCGGTAGAATCCAAAGCTAGCTCCACCTCGTACGTAGAAGGGGCTATGGTAATAGTCTCCCACTAGATTCAAGCCCCAATTTGTGCCCACCCACCGACGCCATGTAACTGTCAAGGTCTGACTCTCAAAGTCGGTCAGGGTAACGGTTTGTCCGACGAGTTGATACGCCTCCTTGCCGAAACCAGCACGAAGGGTGAGGTAGTACTGCTGCTTTCGTCCATGTGTCACGGCCACAAAACCCGCCGGCGAGAACACCGAACCCGGATTGCTGACGTTAAAGCGAATTCCTTCTTCTAGAATCCAGGGCTTGGTGAAGTAATAGGTGCTGCCTGCGAAGAAACTGTGATCGCGGTGCGCGTCCTTAGCCATGTAGTAGCCGAAACCGAAAGTGGAAACCAACTGCTTGCGGCCCATCCACTTCTTGTTGATGAATCCATCACCCCGGAAGCGTGGCCAGAAAAAGCCACCGACACTGGATCCCAACGTCAGCGAACCATACCAGTCAGTATTGAAATTGTAGGTATCTCCCGCAGCCAGGTATACGCCAGAGTCGCGGAATTCGTGTTCACTATTGAACTCGGCGTTCCAGATGTTGTTTCCCCTCGTAACGACGCCCCGGCCGTAGCCGCCTGCCCAATATCCGAAGCCGTTCGTGAGCGCCATATACGCGCCGCCAGCCTCTATATAGTTGGTTAGCTGCTTAGGTTCAAGTTGCCGCGAGAGATCCCCGCCCACCTGCCGGGGAGAAGCTGGCTCTGGATTCGAGGAGGTGACAGTGGCTGAAATGGAACTGCCTTCATCCAGCTTGACTGAACCAGCACTCACTGACGTAGCGCTGTCCTGGGCTAATGTGGAGGGAACGCTTGCAGTGCTCAAGAACAGGATCATCGCCACGAATCCGCGGCGTGCTTGGTGAGGGATCGTCATTTCGTTAGCGTCTCGGTCTCGAATTGGAGATTTCTTCCGTCGCCAGCAATAACCATCCAGGCATCCTTATCTCGAGTCACCCTGGCTGAGCCCGCTACAATTCGAGGTTGCGAAAACCTGCCGGCTGGAATTCTCCACGTCTCATGATTAAGCGTCTGAGGATGAGTCGCTTCGACAGTGACCAGGTCTCCGTTGTCCGACATTTTCCATTGCACTTGCTTACGGGAGTTCAGGAAGTTGGCAAGCTCAGCCATGGTGTACCACCGAAATCGTCCATCGGCTTTCAGTCGAGCTGTCTGTTCCACCCACCGATTCACCAGATCGTGGTATTGGAGAATTCCGGGAGGATGGAAGTAGACCAGCCTTACCAACTGCTGATCGGCCGTGAAGTCCGTAATCGCCGCGAGCCACTGGTCAATTTCGGAATCGGAATATCCTTCCGTACTCATTTCTTCGAAACCTGCGGCGCGATCCAGGTGCGAGATGGGAAAAGCCCAGACGTTGCGGGCTTCGCGTTCGCCATCGCGATAACCCTGAGTCGGACCCATGCCGCTATCGCCAGTAAAGTAATAAGCGACAAAACCGTGAGCCTCCAACCAGCCCGTTACCCAGAGCGGCTGATCGCCATTCGGCGCGGAATACTCGGTAACCGGCTTGCTGGTAGCCCTCTCCAGCGAGTTTTTGTTTAGCGCGAGATATTGTTCGAGATCTTTTGGATTGTCGGTTTCCACGTGAGCGGAAAAGTAGTCGTGAATCCAACCGCCATGGCTGCCAATTTCATAACCGAGGCCAATGTATTTCTGTATCAGATCTTGGCTGACGGGATTGTGGTCCACATCAAAACCCCTTTGGTCGCCGGCCTCACTGGCATCGGGGCCGGCGGTGATGTGAATCGAGAAGGGTCCCTGGCTTAACAATGTCCATGAACTCATCTCGCGGAGCGGCTTAATAGCGGCATTGGAATCAATATGCCAGTTCAGGACTAGTCCCCCGATTCCATCTGGGACGGGCATTAAATAGGGTAAAGAAAGCGCATGGCTTGCGAAGTATTTCAAAAAGGCATGCAGCAACAACCCATCGGTATTGCCTTTCAGATATCCGAGAGGCAAGTTTACAAACAGGACAGAACCTTTTTGATAAGGCTGCTGACCAGCCGCGATTCCACCACTGGAGCGAAATAAAACCTGCCCGGCGTACTGGCCCGATGTTACGAAGCTGGGATACTGGAGATCACCAAACCTGTAGCGCCGGAGCTCAATTTCGAACGGTGCGCCGGCGGAAGCGGATCCATTTTCCGAAGCGGACACGCCAGTTTTCCCATGAAAGGGATAGTACTTGCCGGGAGGTATTTCCAGCCGACTGACAATTGCACCTGTGCTGGTGACCTTGCCCCATTGGATCGTTTTATCTCCAGCCTTGTCGTAGAGTGCGTAGTCTACCCCTGCCAGATCCGATAGCCGGGAACGGTTAGCCGCGTAAGTACCATTCAGAGAGAATGTACCGGCATCGTAAACCAGCATAAGTTTGCCACCCTCGGCCACAAAGCGGTGCAGAGTGGCTACGAAGAGATCGCTCGCTCGCTGGTGGATTGAGTCAGGCAGAATCACTCCGGCACACTTCGACTCTCCCCACAAGGGGCGGAGAAATTCGGAGTCATGCACCGGGACTACATGAAGTCCTTCTTCGTTGCCTGCGTCCACCCATACGGTGACTTTGGGATTCGAGAAACTGGTACCGTCAGGTACCAGCAGGAGTAAGCGATCGGCAGTAGGGCGAACAGCGTCGCGCGTTGTCCAAGACCATGCGATCAGGCCTACGAGAATGACGGAGATGGTTCCGCTGATAGCGAGGCGGCGCTTCACAGGTTCGTTACCACCTGGCCGCGTTCGCGTGCCCACAAAGTACCAAACACCACCACATCCTCCGAGACCTCGATACTTGGCGCGCTGACAGTCGTCGGGTGTTCAAAGGTCCCGCACCGTACTCCTGTTGCAAGCGCTAATTCACGCTCGGCAACGACCGGTCCGTGAACAGCGCAGCGATGACCGATGCGCATTTTTCTTGCACTGATCAGGCTCCCTTCCACCAATACGGCATCCTCGAGCACGATGTTGTTGGCACTCTTCACGCTCCCGCAAATTCGAGCACCGGAGCGAATAACCTGCCCGGCCTTAACCTCGAAGTCACCGTCGTACCAGAAACGACGCGGCCTCCGGGATCCACGAAGGCTAGAGTTCGGCGAGGGGGCCGCCCCATTCTCGGTTGCACGCCCGATTTCAATCCGGGGTGCGTTGAGCCGCAGGAAAGAGCAATCAGCCTGCAGGCGTATGAGCGAATCAGAAGAAATACGCCCGTGGAGCCTGCAACCGAGGTCGGCCGTGAACTTTCCTACGGCATGGACCCACCGGATGACATGACTCGAAGGGCCCAGATGAACATCTTTTTCTCCTAGGATTGCCCGGTAGTTGTTATTTTCTCCACCCTTGAATTGTCCGCGCGCGTAGATGTCCTTCGAGAAAGTAACGCCAGCAGGAACAATAAGATCAATGACAGCCGCTATCACGACGGCGTACGCAGAGTCTTGCTGCTGGAGGCTAAACACCATCGTTTCGTCGACCGCTCCCAGTACAACGCATTCCTCGCCGTCGGGAAGAATGTCCCTAGCCATGCTTCCGGAGACGCTACAGTGCCGCATGGTCGGCTCGAGTGCCCTGATGTAACTCCGAAAGCTATCGGCGAAATGGCGGATTTCTCCGGCATTTTGCTGAACTACATTCAGGGGCAGCGCGTCCGACTTGCTACGCAATTCCACAAGCGAGGGCACCAGTGGCAGAATGAACATCAGGCTAGAAATAAAGATCAGAGCGCCGACTGCGAGATACGGACTCACGAGACCTTCCGAAAGCGCTCGGTTTTATCCCAGTGGAACTCTGCTCCAGTCACAAGATCTGTCACTTGCGACACTGCGGCGCGAGACACAGAAAAGATGCTCACAGCAAATCCCAGAATGAGAAAGGGCAACAGGGAGATTCGTTTGCGCGTTCCATCTAGTCTGGCGGCAGCGGCAATCTCGAAGAAAGCGGCCAGATTGCCTAATGCCGCATAGGCAGTCAGGGAGAGGAGCGCAATGACGCCATGCAGCGGAGCCACACCCTGATAAAACACGCCCAGTGCTAGCGCCCATCCGACCAGCGTGATCGGCGCCATAGCATACACTCCCAGCAGCAACGTCCCGTCAATACGTTCTCGAATCGTGGCCCGATGTTTTCCTACCAGCAGGC
>Ga0209160_1002596_pt1 | contig 14973 bp, 7 predicted proteins | sample GraSoiAngelo_153_FD_186167 | JGI IMG/M metagenome (GOLD analysis project Ga0209160, IMG submission 186167) | Grasslands soil microbial communities from the Angelo Coastal Reserve, California, USA - 14_1009_12_40cm (SPAdes) (version 2) | ecosystem: Environmental > Terrestrial > Soil > Grasslands ...
GCTCACCACGGACACAGGAGATCGGATGAGCGCCGTCGCCGTCGTGCGATCTCCAACGACGATTTGAAATGCTCCATCGGGAAGGCCCGCCTCGCGGAACGCCACCTCGAGGTTGAGAGCGGATTGCGGCGAGGCACTCGCGGGTTTCACGACGACCGTGTTGCCGGCGATGAGCGCGGGCACCGCGAATCGCACAATCTGCCACATCGGGAAGTTCCACGGCATGATCGATCCGAGTACGCCGCGCGGATGGAACGCGACATAGGACCGCATCGCGTCCGTTGCGACGATGTCCGGCCGCAGGAACGCGGGGCCGTTCTGTCCGAAGTAGTCGGCGGCCCAGGCACATTTCTCGACCTCTGCGATTGATTCGCGGATGATCTTGCCCATCTCGAGCGTCATCGTCTCCGCGTAGTCGGCTTTGTGCTTCCGGAGGACCTCCGCAAAATGCAGGAGGTAGGTCGCACGATCTTCCGCATCGAGTTTCGACCACGAGCGGAACGCCTCGCGGGCCCTCTCGACTTTCGCACGGACCTCCGCTTGGGTCGCGATTGGATACATCGCGAGCGAGTCGCCGGTCGCGGGATTGATCACGCTGAACGTGCGGTGCTTCTTGGGATGCCGACTCGGCTTTCGGCGGGGCACTGAAATCCTCTCGTTGCACCGAGGGCGGGCGCACCAAATATGTTTTGTCATCCGGTGGACGCCGACCCTGTCACTCGAGGCACTGCCAATCGGGGCAATCGGTGAGGTTCACATCCGCTGAATTCGGAGCGGGCTAAGCTTCGAATACGGCGTGGCCCATCTTCGGCTTGCGTTGCGCGGGCGGATCGATGTCGAGACGGCGGATCGCGTTCAATCTCATGATCCTCGGCTACTTCCTCGGCGGCCTCGGCATCTGGTTCTACACGCGGTTCGAGGAATCGACGAACGGTGCTCTGCTAGGTATCATGCTGATACTGAGCGGTGGCGCATCGTTCTGTGCGGGAGTCGTCCTCTGGGCGGTCACGAAGTCCGCGTCCGGACCTCCTCCGATGATCATCGAGCCCGGCAATCATCCGCCTCCGGGCTGAGCGACGGAACCACAGACGACTCGATTCGCGGGAGGCGTCGCCACGTCCTCTGGAGGAAGATTAATAACGAAGCCAGCAATCAAACCGCGCCGTGCGTGGGTGGCCCAGCTTGGTCAAAGGCGCAGCGTTGAGGTCGCTGTCCCGAAGGGGTTCGCAGGTTCAAATCCTGCCCCACGCATTCTCAACCGGCCTGCAGTGGTGAATCGGTCGCGGCGCTCGCGCGGGGCACGTCACCCGACGAGCCAGCCGCGCGCGTCGGCCATGAGGATCCCGAGCGTGACGACCGCGGATTCGAATTCTCCTGCGCGAGCGCGGGAGAGCGCTTCCGTCACGCTCATCCGCTCGACCGCCTGAATCTCGTCCGGATCCGGTCGCCGCTCCGTCGCTTGGCAATCCCTCCCAAAGAAGAGGTGCAGCGTGCCTTCGAGGTACGCGGTGAGGTTGTTTCCCGCGTACATCTCCAGGAGCTTCGGCGCCTGATATCCGGTCTCCTCGAGGAGTTCGCGTCGCGCGCACGATTCCGCGGACTCGCCGTCCTTGGCGGTCCCTCCCGGGAGGGAGAACGTGACGCGCCCGAGCCCGTGCCGATACTCGCGGGTCAAGACGATCTCTTTCCGTTTCGTGACCGCGAGAACCGCGGCGGAAATCCCGAAGTGCATCCGGATCCAGTTCTTCCGGGCTCCGCTGGGCAGCTCGACCTCTTCCTCCGTGATCGGAGGCCATCCCTCGCGAAGGGGTTGCGACGAGAGAACGCGTGGCTCGCGGACCATCCATCCACCGTGGACGGCGGGGCTACACATCGGTCGTACTTAGCGGCGTCGATGGACCCATGATACGTCGCGCGGTTTTGACGACCAAACTCTTATTACGCGCGACCCGAGTACGCGCGGCGGGATGCCCCTCAGGTTCTGGAAGAAAGAGAAGCCGGAGACGGGCAAGGCAGAAAAAGCGGCCGAGGAACTGAAGGAGAAGAAGGAAAAGGCCGCGCCCCCGGAGCTGAAAGCCCCGAAGCCGGAACCCGAGGCGAAGAAGCCGGAGCCCAAAGCCGCGCCGCCCGCGGTGCCGAAGCCGGGCGACGCCGCAGCGTTCGTGAACCAGGCCCACGCGGGCCTCGTCGACCTCGGCCTCACCGTCCCGCCGACGAAAGCCGTTTTCGCGAAACGCGTCGCCGTGTATCCGGGCGGCGAGGCGGCGTTCGTCCTCGAGTACCAATCGACGCCATACCGCGCGATTACCCGAGTCCTGATCGACTGGCTCGGGTTCCGCGTCTCGGAAGCGTTTGAGCCCTCGGCGGTCCTCGCAGAGATCAACCGCCGCCTCAGTTCCTTCAACCTCACCATCGAGATGAAAGATGTCAGCTGGCTCGACGAGGAACTGAACCTGCGGAAGGCGAAGCTGAGGTTCGGCGACCAAGAGCGGGTCGTTCGGTTCAAAGATGCACGGGACCTCATGAAGTCCATGAACGAGATGCTCGCGACCCGCAAGATCGCGTTCCTCGAGCTCGAGACATGGGGCGACGATTTCGCGTTCCTCCTGGTCCGCGAACCCCGGTGGGACAAGCTCTCGAATCCCGAGCTCGTCGTCGTGAAGGCGGATCAGACCGCGAAAGGCGGGGAGTGCGGGGAGTGTGGCGCCCCCGTGGGAAAGTATTGGAGCGACTGCCTCAAGTGCGGCGCGGTCTTCGGCTAGGCCTTTTTCTCTTTCTCGTCCTTCTTCGTCGCGGGCTCCTTCGCATCGGCGGTCTCAATCTTCATCGCGTCGGGGCCGCCGGGCTTCGTCCGCAGGATCGGCATCGGGTCGTACAGTTTCTCGGGCCACTCGCGGCGCTCGACCCGCATCCCGCAGTGCGGACAGTTCTTCGCATCGAGGTGCTCCTCGTTCCGCGTGAACAGGACCTTGCCGTCGCAGTACGGGCAGTGAAGGGTCCGGGGTTTCCGCATGATGCGTTTCGCGAACACGGAAATCCGACCGTCGCGGAGTTCGGGAGCCATCGCCATTGGACGAAAGCACTGGGCGGTATGAAGGTTCCGCCGCGGACCGGAGGTCTCGCGCCACGCAGATGGTCAACCGACCCTGGGAGCCCGTACGTTTGGGGGCAGGTCTGCGACCGGATCGCTCCGAGCGCGAGCCTTCCGCTACTCGAGCGGCGGGAGACCGACAGGTGGTTTCGGAGGAACGGCAGTCGTCGCGATCAGCCGATTCGAGGCGCCGATTGCGCCTTCCGTAAGTGCCACGATAAATAGGACGTTCCATACCGACCAGGTCAAGACGGGACTCGAGACTAAGTGGGCTTGGGATAAAAGAAAGAGGACGAAGCTCAGCCCCAGGCAGAGGTATGAAACTCCGAGATGGGGCCATCGAATTGACCTCGAGGCGGCGACGCGTAGCTTGACTGGCCAGCCATGGATGGCGATGCGGTCAACGAGCAGCGCGAAGACGATCCAGCCCGCATAGACGAGGACGTAGGGCCACCGCCATTCCAGAGGGATCCCGGTCGTGAGCAGAAGGGCCTCAGGGAAAGGAAACAGCAGGAGAATCGCAACGGTCGTCACACGCCCCAACCGAGTTGGTTTCCTCTTTTCTTTTCTAGCGTCTCTCCTACACATTACTGGGATGCCCCGACCACGATACCGAAGTGCTGCAGTCCTAAAAGGTCTTGGGAAGTCGGCAACGAGGGCAAGCTATTGCTGCCAACGGAGGCATAGCGATTCCGTGGATTCCGTGTTCTGAACCCATTGACTAGGAGGGTCGAAGGTCGGCGCTAGGCTCCTGCCGTTTTGAACTATGAAGCAACGATTCGAACTCGCGCGAACGCGGTTGCGAAGGGTGCAGTCTCCAGGATGGCGCCCCAAAGCTCCAAGTGGCACGAACGTATCAGCCGAATCGCGGATGCAAGAACTTCAGCTGCGGCCCTATCATGACCTGAGCGGAGCGATCTTCCGTGCGGAGGCGGGGTGGTCAATCCCCGCGGGATACGATTCCCTCGATGCCGAGGTCCGTGCGATCCGAACCCGCGCCGGCATGATCGACCTGAGCGATCGTGCGAAGATCGAGCTCGCCGGATCCGAGCGCGTCCCGTTTCTCGATGGCCTCGTGACGACCGACCTGAAGATCATCGGGCCCGGGATGTCGACATACGCACTCCTCCTGAACGAGAAGAGCCGCGTGCTCGGAGATCTCCGTGTGTACGCTCTCGCGGACTCGCTCGTCCTCGACATCGACGCATCGCAAAAGGACTCGATCGTGCGGCTCCTGGAGAAGGCCCGGGTCAGCGACGACGTCGAGTTCCGTGATCTAGGCCTGTGCGGCCACATCGAGGTGCACGGTCCGTCGGCCGGAGAAGCGGTGTCGGCCATCGTCGGCACGGACGTCCGCAGCCTGTCCGATAACGCGTTCTTGACGTTCTCCGTCGACCGACACCACGAAGGCCGTGCCATGCGGTTGCGCGCGTTCGGAGAAGACGGCTACGCGATCTGGTCGGCTGGGGCGAGCCTCGCGGAGGCGTGGGAAGCGCTGGTGCGACGGGACGTCACGCCGATCGGGCGCGATGCGGCCGAAGTCCTGCGAATCGAATCGAGCGTCCCTCGGTTCGGCGCGGACATGGGTGAGGACACGCTCGCCCTCGAGGTCGCGCCGGAGTCGGCGATCAGCTACACGAAAGGGTGCTACGTCGGCCAGGAGACGGTCGCTCGGGGGACGTACGTCGGCCAGGTCCGCCGGAAGCTCCTCGGCCTCCGGATTGAGGGGGACATGCCGCCGGTCCGAGGCGATCCCGTCTCGAGGGGAGAGCAGAAGGTCGGCGCCGTGACGAGCGCCGCGTGGTCCCCGGGGGTCGGATGGGTGATCGCCCTCGCCCTTCTTCGGGTCGATGCCGTGTCCCCGACGGACGCGCTCTTCGTCGATCGCGGCGGTTGGTCGCTCCGCGCGAGACTGCATCCGCTGCCGTTCGTCCGCCCGGGCGCGTAAGCGGAAGGCGCGAAAGCCCCCAGCCGGATCTCGGGAATTCCGTGCAGGAATTGGTGCGCCGACGCGCGGAGATGCGTACGATATCCGGTCACCGGCCACGACAGCGGCGCGCGGCGGAGCGGACCGAACGTCTCCGTTATCCTTATCTCCTGTAACGCTAATCCCTTCCGCACCTGGGGCCGGTGCATCTGGCGGTTCGCTGGATTCGCCGGGAGGGAGTTAGTACCGTTGACGGGGAAGGGGTATACGTGAGTTCTCAATCGCAAGTATCAGCGAACGCCGTGTCTCGCCGCATGTGGAATCGCATCATCGCAATCGCGCTGGTGCTCGTGATGGTCTTCTCGGCGTTCCTGATCCTGGGGACGCCGGCGAGGGCCGCGCCGCCGTCGATCCTGCCGCGTGCGGTTCCTGACTATATGAAGTTCGTCACGATCAATAATTTCCAGTTCGATCCGCTCGCACAGACTCCGTCGATTCCCGCTTCCCTCCGGTTCGACACGGTCCCTCGGGACCAACAGTTCTACTACATCGTTCAATTCAACGGACCGGTCACGCCCGCGATGAAATCGATGCTCGCGGCGACCGGTGTGACGATCTTGCAGTACCTCGCTTACAACGCCTTCGTCGTCCGCGCCGATGGACCCGCGATCGACCGCGCGGCCGCCCTCCCCGTCGTTCGGTGGAGCGGCGTCTTCCAGCCCGCCTACAAGCTGAGTCCCCGCCTCTCCGATGAATACGCCCTGATCACGGAGCGCGCGATGGAGCGCGACCGCAGCGGCGACTCCCTGAACGGCGGCGCCGTGACCACCATCGGCGGCGGCATTCCCGCAAAGAGCGTCAGCTCCTCCGGCGGCGCCGCGACGTCCGCTTCCAGCTTCTCCCCGAAGTTCGACACGTCCGCATCCGGATCGACGATGGGTCCGCAGACCTCGTTCGGCGGTGCCGCCGCCGCGCCGTCGGGCGCCGGATCGCGCATTTCCCTCGAGATCACCGCCTTCGAGACGTCCCGCGTGCCGGAAATCGTGCGCGTGGCCTCGATCCTCGGCGGCACCCAGATCACCTACTCCTGGGGCAACTCCGGCGGCGTCCGCGTCGAGGTCGACAAGGGCGCGCTTCCATTCCTCGCGCGCGTGCCCGGCGTGTTGTACGTCGACCGGTTCGTCCAGCCGTACCCCTTCAACGACCTCGCACGCTGGGTCGTGCAGAGCGGCGACACGAACACGTTCGCCACCCCGGTCCACGACCACGGAATCCACGGGACCGGTCAGACGGTCACGTTGGGCGACACCGGGATTGACTACAAGCACCCCGATTTCTGGGATCCGGGTAACACGACGCCGGGTCCGAATGCGCGCAAGCTGACCGATTACTATCCCGCGTGCAGCGGGAACTGCGACGACACGGACAACGGCATCAACCACGGAACGCACACCTCGGGGAGCGTCGCGGGCGACGACGGCACATGGCACGTCTACAACGGGGACGCGACCGGCTCGAACGGCACGACGGGACCGCACGACGGCCAAGCCTTCGACGCCTGGATCCAGATGACGGACATGTCCAACGACGGCAACTTCGTCTATTTCGATTCCATCACAAACGTCTGGCAGCGTGCGGTCGATCGCAACTCGTTCATCCACTCCGACAGCTGGGGTTCCGTGGACTTCGTGGCCGACTATATCCAGGAAGCCGCGGACACGGACAACTTCATCTGGAATAACCAGGACTTCCTCGTCGTCTTCGCCGCGGCGAATGCGGGACAGGGAGGCCTCCGGTCGATGAACCTCTTCGGGACCGCGAAGAACGTCATCACGGCCGGCGCGACGGCCAATGGCCTCGGCCTCGAGAACATGGCGGACTTCAGCAGCCGCGGCCCGACCCAGGACGGGCGCATCAAGCCCGACATCACGGCGCCCGGCGTATCGGTGTGGTCCGCGCAGGGATTGGATCCCAACGGGGACGGCACACAGTACTGGCAGCTGAGCGGCACGAGCATGGCGACGCCGACGATCGCGGGCAGCATGGCGCTCGTCCGCCAATACTACATGGACGGCTGGTACCCGACCGGCGCGCCGGTCCCCGGTAATGGATTCACGCCTACGGCCGCGCTCATCAAGGCGACGGCGATCAACAGCGCGCGCGAGATGACCGGCACCGGGGCGTACAAGTTTGGCGAGTCCTACTATCCGAACGACAACCAGGGCTTCGGCCGGCTCACCCTCGATGACGCCCTCGCGTTCCAAGGGGACGCGCGCGGCCTCCTCTTGGACGACAACCGCAACGGTCTGAACACGGGCGCCGTCACGAACTACACCCTCGCGATCGGGGATGCGTCCCAGTCGGTCGAGATCACCCTCGTGTGGTCGGACTATCCAGGAACCGCGGGCTGCAACCCGTGCCTCGTGAACGATTTGGACCTGACGGTCCACGCCCCCGACGGCACGCTGTACGCGGGCAACCAGTACGTTGGCATGAACCCCGGCGAGTCCAGGCCGAACCCGACCCGTTCCGATCACCGGAACAACGTCGAGTCGGTTCTCGTAATCACGGGCGTCCAATTGGGTCTATGGACCGTCACGGTCACTGCAAACGATGTGCCGAACGGACCGCAGCCCTACGCCATCGTGATGACCGGCGGAATCGCGACGCAGCGCGGGATCATCCAGATGGACCACAACAGCTACCAGTCCTCGGCGGCCGTGAACATCAAGGTCATCGACACGGGCCTGAACACGGATCCGAACGCTTCGGACACCGTCGATGTGAACATGAGCTCGAGCACCGAGTCCACTCCAGAGGTCGTCACGCTGACGGAGACGGGCAACGCGACGTCGGTGTTCGACGGCTCGATCCAACTCCAGCTTGGCGCGGCGAACCCGGGTGATGGCGTCCTGCAAGTCCAGAACGGCGACACGATCACCGCGTCGTACTACGACAACGACGACGGTGCGGGCGGACACGGCCCGACGACCGACACGGCCCTCGTCGACGACTCGCCACCGGTCATCTCGGGCATCGCCGCGATCGATCTACGCTTCAACCGCGCGACCATCGTCTGGACGACGGACGAGCTGTCCGATTCGGTCCTGTGGTGGGGCGCAACAAGTCCGCCCGGGAACCAGGTCTCCTCGTCGCGCATGGTGACGGACCACTCGATCACGCTCTCGAGCCTCACCGATAACACGACGTACTACTACGCCGTGCAATCGACGGATGAGGCGGGCAACACGGCCCTCGACAACAACGGCGGCAACTACTACACCTTCGTGACGCCGGAGAAACCGCCGACTGCGCCGCCGAGCGTCGAATGGCCGACGTTCCACAACAACGTACCCAGGCAGGGGAAGTCGCCGAGCAACTTCCAGCCGCCCATCGACCTAGTCTGGAAGGACGGCCCGTTCCTCCTGCAGCTCTGGAACGGCCCGGTCCTCTCGGACGGCATCCTGTTCTCCGCACCTCTCGATGGCACGCTGCGGGCGCGCGATCCGTTCACGGGGGAGATCCTGTGGAGCCGCCATCTGGGCGACCAGTACTACTACACGCCCACGATGGTCGGCCACGACGGCGTGCTGTATGCGCCGTTCTACGGCAGCGCGGGCGGGCACTTGTACGCGCTCAACGAGTACACGGGCGATACCATCTGGGTCGACGGCTCGGAGAGCGGGCTCGACTTCAACGCGCGGATCATGATGGGCTACTCGGACGGCCTCGTCTTCGGGAGCTCCTGGGGAGGCCAGATCTACGCGGTGAACGCGACTGACGGCTCCGTTGTGTGGACGTACCAGACCGGCGATTTGCCGTTCGGCGGGCCCTCGGTCAACGCGGGCGTCGTCTACATGGCCTCGATCGGAGGCACCGTCTTCGCCCTCGACGAGTTCAGCGGCTCCCTCGTATGGTCCGCGACGCTCGATGGCACGACGACCTCGTCCCCGCTCTACGCGAACGGCCTGATCTACGAGGGAACGTACTCGGGCACGATGTACGCGCTCGACGCCTTCACCGGCGCGACGGTCTGGTCGACGGGCGGATTCAACCTGATCGACGTCTCCACCCCGGCGTACGACGGGACCGCGATCTACTTCGGCGACTTCAACTCGGAATACGTCGCCCTCGACGCCGCCGACGGCACGCTCATCTGGAGGTCGTCCGTCTCCGGGCCGGTGGCCACGTCCCCCGCCCTCGCGAACGGCTTCCTGTATGGCACGTGCTGGTATTGCCCGCTGTACACGTTCGACACGGTCGACGGCTCGATCGTCGACACGGACTCGCTGACGTCGAGTATCGGCTCGACCTCTTTCCCCGCCGTCTCGGACGGCTGGATCTGGGTGGAGGACTACGGAGGGAACATCCACGGCTTCTTCGGGCAGCTGCCCGTCGGGCTCCTTGTCTCGCCGTCCCACGCTGCCCAAGATGCGGTCCCGAACTCGAACGTTGACTACACCGTCAACGTGAAGAACATCGGGATCTCCGGACCCGACGTCTTCGATGCCACCGTCACGCTCGGCGTCCACGGGTGGGCCGTATCCCTGTTCAAGGCGGACGGCGTCACGCCGCTGCCGGACACGAACAACAACGGCATCCCGGACACCGGCAGTCTGGCCAGCAATGCGTCGACGGACGTCGTCGTCCGGGTCGCGGTGCCAGGCTCGGTGAACCCCGGAGACGCGGACACCTCGATCGTGCGGTTCACGTCGAACAACGACGCGACGCGGTTCAAGACGTCCGCGCTCACGACGACCGTGCCGCCACCCGGCGTTTCGGTCGGGCCACGCAGTTACTTCACGCCGCATCCGGGCGAGACGGTCAACGCGACGATGAGCGTTCGGAACACCGGCGGATTCGCGGACACGATCGACGTGACCGCGGTCTCGGACCAAAGTTGGACGGTCCGTCTCTACAAGGCGGACGGCGTCACGCCGCTTGCCGACACCGACCACGACGGGACCCCGGACGTCGGGCTCGTGCCCGGCCTCCAGAGTGTCTCGATTGTGGTGTCGGTGGTCGTCCCGGCGAACGCGCTCGAAGACACGGTCCAGCGGACCGCGGTCACCGGCACGTCCTCCCTGAACACCTCCGCATCCGGCACGGGCCTGATCGTGATCGAGATCGTCGCGCCGCCGAACGTACAATGGCCGACGTTCCACAACAACGCGAAGCGCGCCGGGCTGTCGCCGAGCACCCACGTGCCTCCGATGAACGAATTGTGGCGAACCGGGGGACATCAGCTCCACTTGTGGACCGCACCCGTGGTCGCGGACAACATCGTGTACAGCACGACCCTCGATGGATACCTCCGGGCCTACGATCCGTTCACGGGCGATGTCATCTGGGAGCAGGCGTTCGGCGACTCGTTCTACTACACCGGCACGGTCACGGTTGACCTGCGAAACCCCGCCGACCCGAACGATAATGTCGTCTACGCGACGTTCTACGGCACGAACGGAGGCGTCATCGGGTCATGCCCGAACAACCCGCCCTTCTTCGGGACGTGTGGTTACGTCTTCGCCCTCAACGGCGCGGACGGATCCATCATCTGGAAGGTGGGCCCGGACGACAACGGCCTGAACGTCAACGCGCGGGTCGCGATGGCGTACGCGGGCGGCCACGTGATCGGTTCGGCGTGGAAGGACTTCAACAACGGACAGGTGTTCGCCCTCGATTCGTTGAGTGGCCAGTTGCTGTGGGAGTTCAACGCGAGCGGAGAGCCCTTCGGCGGTGCCGCCGTCAGCGGCGGAAACGTGTACCAAGGGACGACGGGGGGCTCGATGTACGCGCTCGACGAGCAGTCGGGAAGCGTCGTGTGGTCCGTTCAGCTCGACAACACGATCACGTCCGTTCCGCTGGTCGCGCAGGGCATCGTCTTCGTCGGCACCTATTCCGGGACGATGTACGCCCTCGATGCGAATACGGGCCGCACGATCTGGTCCAGGGGCGGCTTCACCCCCCTGATCGACGTCTCGACGCCGGCCACGGACGGATCGGCGATCTACTTCGGGGACTTCGGGTCGGAGTATGTCTCCCTGGACCTGGGAACGGGTGCGGTCCGCTGGCGGACCTCCATCGGAGGGCCCGTGGGAAGCTCCGTGGCGCTCGCGAACGGGTACATGTACGGAACCGCCTGGGACGGCAAGTTCCGGACCTTGAACGCATCCACGGGCGCCATCGTCGACACGGATCCGCTGGTCGCCTTCGCGTCGACGTCCTCGCCCGCGATTCAGCGGGGCTGGGTCTGGCTCGAGGACTACTCGGGCGCCATGTACGCCTTTGGCGGCGTGGGGGCCGGGGAAGTCCGCACGGTGATCGTGTCGCCCGACGGAGCGAGTGTCGAGGTCGGCAAAGCCGCTCTCTTCAAGGCGCACGCGCTCGACGCGTTCGACAACCCGATCCGGGTGAAGGACTCGACCTGGCTCGCGGAGGCGGGGCTCGGCTCGATCGTCCAAGTCTCCGGCGACACCGCGCTCTATGTCGCGGACATCATCGCGGGCACCGAGACGTTGCAGGTGACCTCGAATGGACACGTGGGCACCGCGACCGTGAATGTGGTGCCCGGGCCGCTCGATCGGATTGATGTCGCCATGCTTGACGGCGGAAACCGTTTCGAAGGCGCCGTCAGCCTTCCGGCGGGCTCCCAGCGAACGTTCGTAGCGACCGCGACGGACCGGTTCGGCAACGCGATCACAGGTGCAGGGCTCACCTGGGGTGTGACGGGCGGCATCGGGACGATCACGTCCAACGGGGTGTTCACCGCGTCGACGACGGTGGGAGTCGGCTTCGTGACCGCCACCCACTCGAGCGGGAGGACGGGCAGACAACAGGTCACCATCGTCCCGGCGGCCCCGGCTACGCTGGACATCGCACTCACGTCCACGAGTCTGTCGGTCGACTCCCAGTCGGTGATCGCCGCAACGGCCCGGGATGCGTACGGCAACGCAAACCCCGATGGCGAGGTGCGGTGGACGACGACGGGTACGGGCAGCATCTTGCTGCTCACCCCGGACGGCCGTACCATCCTGTACCACGCCCCCATCACGACGACCCCGGCGTCGGTGCAGCTCACCGCCACGCTCGGCACGGTCTCTCGCACGATCACCGTGACGCTCGTTGCGGGCCCGCCGGTCGGAATCGCGATCGACGCGCCGGCGACGACCGTGGCCGTGGGAGGGACCCTGGACTTCGGCGCCATCGTGACGGACCAATTCGGCAACGCGGTGACGGGGGCCACGGTCGCTTGGAAGACCACCGCTGGCTCGATCAACCAGCAAGGCGTCTTCACCGCGCCATCGAATCCGGGATTGGTCGTCATCACCGCGAGCACCGCGGGCCGGGAGGCCTTCGTTGTGATCGACGTCACGTCGGGCGGGTTCGAGCAGTTCTCCCGGCAGGCGACCTCGGCGACTTCGTTGACCCTCCTAGTGGCCACCATCATCGCGGTCGCGGCGAGCGTGTTCCTGTTCGTCCGCTACCGCGAGTCGAAGCGCGAGCTCGAGGAGATGCGCCGCGGCCGCGGCGGATCCGGCGACGAGGTCTGAGCGCGAAATGGAGGGCTTCGGCCCTCCCCTTTCCTTCTTTCCTTCATCGGCGAGCGGACGCCAGCTCGTGTAGGTGCTTCAGCAGGGGGCGGGTGTACGCGTCCTTCATGCGCCCACAGACCTCAGGTGGCCGTCGCTTTTCGGCGTCCGACAACTTGGAAGACGTTCGCGATCTTCCAGAAAGCAGGGCTTAGTCGGACTAGACGCTTCCCCACTTTCTGCGCGATCGTGTAAGGTCGGGCGGGTGGTTTCAACGACCAAGTCAGGTCGTTACCTTCCAGGAGCGACCTCAGTCGATTCCACGATATGGGATACACCGAGTACTCGGTTCCGAATTTCATCAGCCGAACATACCGATCCGCCCATGTCCTCGGCATCCAAGAGATCAGCGGAATCGGTAGGCCGTAGTGACCTTCGAGGGGCCACCACTTGTTGTTCGTGGACAAGAAGTACGCGCCGTGGGGTGCGAGATGCCGGGCGATTACGGCGATCACTGAGTTCGGGTCTTCGACATGCTCGAGCAGGTAGTCGCACAGCACAATGTCAAACGGTCCAAGATTTACGTCGGCAGCCGATCCCACGCGGAATGTCACGTTCTTGAGGCCCTCGCGTTCCGCCCATTCTTTTGCTCGATTGACATGGGACGGCTCGATGTCTATCCCGAAAACGGAATGAACGATCTTGGCCGCAGGGATTGCGTTCGTCCCCAGACCCGAACCCAAGTCGAGAAGGCGACACTCCTCCAACGGCCTTTGCAGCTCAGGATAGAGCAAGGTGAGCGTGTCTTCAACGTATTGAGAACGGGTGATGCGGCGCCGCTCAGTCCGCTCGCTTCCCCATGATGTGCGAATCGACCTCCATCCCCCTTCAAAAAGGCATCGGTCCTGCTTGCATCATCGGATGAGAAAACGTCGGTCCGGTTATTAGATGTCTGCCGAGCGATGCCTGAGGCGTGAGCCTCTTATAGTGTCGCTCGAATGCTGCGCCCATGTGCAGGATGATGGGGGTCGTGAGCCGGGGACCGGTGTACTATGACCTCTTCGAGGAGTTCGCGGACCTGGCCACGCAAGGGATGTGTCCGCTTGGCGCCCCGGACGAGCGCGGACACAAGGACGGGTGGGGGCTTGCGTGCTTCCAGAACGGCTCGTTGAAATGGCACATGCGTGATGCAGGCTGTGCCGCAGATGCGGCGAAGTACTACGGGACGGCGTGGAAGATCGCGAAGTTGAACATCGAGCGGGCGTCCGGACAGGCGCTCATCGTGATGGGTCACCTGCGCCGCGCAAGCGTCGGCGGATTCGCGGCCCAGAAGTTCTCCCACCCGTTCGTCGAGGGGCGGGACGGGGTGACATGGGCATTCCAGCACAATGGGTCCCTCGTGAACGAGGTGGGGGATTCCGCGAAAATCGACTCCCAGTTGCTGTTCGAACTCTTCCTCGACCGTCTAGACGGTCGCGATCACGAGGCCGTTGCAAAGGCCACCACCGCGGTACGCGATGTGGCGATTCAGAAATATGGCGGATTCACCGGCCTCAATTTCATGCTCTCTGACGGCACGTCGCTCCACGCCTTTAGGGACTTTCAAACGAACGGGCAATATTACACGCTGTATCTCGACAACTTTGGCGAAATGATCATCGCGGCTTCCGAGCCCATCCTCGCGATGCAGTCGGAACCAATGCCGCGAGGCGTCCTCCACACGGTTACATCGGACCTGGAGCTCCAGAAGACGATCGTCTCGTAGGGGGGCTCCACGGCGCAGGTATCGGCTAGGGCGGAGGCTGGTCCTGCCCCCACGATCCGTTTGGGCAAACTCGGGTCGAGCCATCGCTTCGGGAGTACGACCACAGGCGTCGAACGAGCCCCAGGAATTCCACGATGTTTCGCGCGTTGAGCTTGCTCTCACCATTCTTGCGGTTCCGGAAGAGATATGGAATCTCGTTGACAACGGGACGGGCTTTGACGAGGACCTCGAGGAGGGGCTTGTTCCCGTCCCCTTGGATTCGTACAGACTCGAGGAGAGATCGGCGAAACACGAAGAACCCCGAAAGCGGATCTCGGCATTCTGCCCGGAGCACCTTGCGTGCGATGAGCGTCGCGACGAAACTGATAAGGTGACGCCGGACAGGCCACGACTGGATGCCCGCGCCCGGGACGTACCGGGAGGCAACGACGCCATCCGCACCATCCAGGGATTCGATGAGGAACGGGATGAGGCCAGGAGGATGTGAGAGATCCGCGTCCATGACGCACACCAGGTCCCTTCGGCATGCATCAAGACCGTGTGCGATCGCCCCGCCGAGACTCCTGGGTCCGTTCCGTGTCACAACCCGCACATTCAGGCCCTTGCCTCGACCGAGTTCGCCGGCGAGCTCCGCCGTCCCGTCGGGAGAGCGGTCGTCTAC
>Ga0209160_1002601_pt1 | contig 14964 bp, 12 predicted proteins | sample GraSoiAngelo_153_FD_186167 | JGI IMG/M metagenome (GOLD analysis project Ga0209160, IMG submission 186167) | Grasslands soil microbial communities from the Angelo Coastal Reserve, California, USA - 14_1009_12_40cm (SPAdes) (version 2) | ecosystem: Environmental > Terrestrial > Soil > Grasslands ...
TGAGGGCGGCAGAGTAGTTGCCCAGGATCATAGAGTCCCTCAGACCGTCGGAGAAGTAGGTGAGAGGAAGCACTCGAGCAAAGGACTGCAGGAAGGAGGGCATTATATCCACAGGCCAGTACGTCCCCGAGAGGAACATCATCGGGAAGGCAATCGCGTTACCCAGCCCTGATGCCGCTTCAGGATCCTTTACCAGCCCCGCGAGAGTCATGCCGATCCCTGAGAAGAGGATCGCCCCGACCACAAGCGCGGCAATCGTATAACCATCCAGCGTGACGTTTGATTGGTACGCCACCTTGGCGATTGCTATCATCACAAGAGCCAGCAGCAAGGCGAGCACCGCCTGGCTGAGGACATTGCCGACGATCCACTCGTGCTTTCTCAGGGGGGTAGCGGAGAGCCTCTTCGTTACTCCGCTCCTCCTGAATTCGCTCGCTATGCTCGTCAGCCCGATAACCCCGTTCGTCATCATGAAGGCCGCCGTGAGGCCGGGCACGTAGAAGTCCACGTTCTTCAGAGCCCTAGCCGAGGAGGATTCGTGGGAGAGACCAACCACGCGACGCGCTCCGGCCAGCTGGAAGTTGAAACCATTCGCCACGTCCGAGATGACCCCGCCAACGATGGGACCCAGCTGGTCCGCGGGGGAAGAGATGTAAGTCACATTCACGGGGAGGCCCCTCGATACGTTGGCCCCGAACCCGCTGGGGATTACAAGGACTCTCGGGTTGCCGCCGAAGAAGCTGGAGTGACTCTGAATGAAGGCGGTGACGTTGACGGAAGGGGCCAGGATCGGGCTATTCACGACGACGACCTTCGTTGAGTTGATGGCGCCAATGAAGTCCTGGGAGAGGCAGGTCGGAGAACCCGGACATCCGTCTTTGTTCTGGACGTAGAGTGTATGGCCACTCGTGTTCGTGTTTCCGAAGATGCTTCCGAAGACGAGGAGAAACATCACCGGGAAGAGGAAGCTGAAGAAGAGCCCGCTCCTGCTTCTGAGCCAGTTGAGCGTTATCGCTTTGAAGATCGCGGTGGTTCGGCTCACTTCGCCTCCCCCTCCGCCGTTATCCTGAAGCCGGCCAGCTTGAGGAAGACGTCCTCTATCGTCGGGGAGCGTAGCGCTATCTCGACCTTCAGTCCCCTCTCAGTTAGAGCGTTCAAGGCGACCTCGACGTCCCTGGTCTGGGTGTAGGGGAGCAAGACGTCGCCGTTCTTCGCGGCGACGTTATCGAAATATCTTCTGAGAGTTCCAAAGACGGCATCTCCGCCCTTCGTGAAGACTATTGTCCTTTCTCCACCGAACGTCTTGACGAGTTCACCGGGGGTCCCGATCGCCGCGATCTTCCCCTTCACGATTATCGCAATCCTGTCGGCAAGTTCCTCCGCCTCCTGCATGTAATGCGTGGTGAGGAAGACCGTCTTCCCCCTCCCCCTCAGCCCCCTTATGACCTCCCAGGTAGCCCTCCTGACCTCGGGGTCGAGGCCTGTGGTCGGCTCGTCGAGAAAGACGAGGTCCGGATTGTTAACTAGAGCCGCGGCAACTCCGACCCTCTGCTTTAGCCCCCCCGAAAGTGCATCGAACCTGACCTTGGCTTTCTCTTGCAACCCGAAGACCTCGATTAACTCATTCACACTCGCTGGATTGTCGTACATCGCCGCGAAGAGTTCGAGGTTCTCGCGAACAGTCAGCCTTCGCAGCGCGTTGAAGTCTTGCGGCAGGACACCCATCCTTTTCTTGATTCGCGCGGTGCCTGGGGCGTCCGTTACGTTTTCTCCAAGGACGGTGACCTCGCCTGAGGTCAACGGGCGGAGGCATTCCAGAATCTCGACTGTCGTCGTCTTGCCCGCTCCGTTTGGGCCCAGGAAGGCGAAGATTTCGCCGGGCTGGACCTCGAAGGAGATGTCGTTGACGGCTACGAGGTCGCCGTATCTCTTCACGAGATGCTGCACCCTCACGGTCGACTCTCCCATCTGTTCGATTCGCGGATTTCGCTTGGTATATTAAAGGCTCGGCGATGACTTCTCCCATTGTCTCCTGAAGAACTTGTGAGAGACGTCATGGAGGAGAATGTTCAGATAATAGACCTCAACGCGAATGTGAAGAAGGGCGCAGCCGTAATGGCGAAGAAGGGGATCGGGTCCCTCGTCGTAGTTCAGGAAGGTAGGGCCGTAGGAATAGTAACAGAGAGAGACCTGGTTTCGAAAATAATAGCCGACGGATTGGACCCCGCGAAGGTTCTAGTGAGGGACATAATGTCTACCCCCCTGATCACGATCCAGCCCGACGCGAAGATAGCAGAGGCTGCAAGGCTGATGAACGAGTACAAGATCAGGCGGGTCGTCGTCACCGCGGCGGACGGCTCCCTTGCGGGGATAGTGACAGCGAGTGACTTGGCGAGGGCGCTGGCGGAGCGGAAGGATTACTCGGATATGACCCTGAACGCTATCGCAAGAGCGAGTCCTGAAAAGGGCCCCTACCAGTAGTCTGCTACTCTACCTTCACCCTTACACCCGCTCCTTTTACGGATTTCAGGGGCAGGGTTATCTCGAGTATCCCGTTGTTGTAGGTCGACTTCGCTTCCTCCGGCCTCACCAGCCCCGGCAGGTCCAGCTCCTTGTAGTACTTTCTGTTCTCGGTGTCGACCGAGATGATCACCCTCTGCTCGTTGACAGTCACGTCGATCTCCTCCCGCCGAACACCAGGAATCTCAGCTATGAGCTTCACATCCCTATCCGAGGAAACTACGTCGACGAGCGGCTCCCTCCTGTCCTGGATCTCCTTCCAGGGTTGAGTCGCGCCTCTCTTCACGTTGCCGAATTCTCTCACGACCGGCTTCCCATCAGGTCCTATGGTGACAGAGTAGCCGTAGACGATCGGCCCAATCTCCTTTCTTGTGGTTCCATCAGGAAGCCTCCTCTCCCTAACGAGGTTCTTGGGTATCTCCTTCTCCATGTTCTTGAACTGGTCTGCGAACAACCGCTCGATCTCCCTTATCATTTCGTCCATCTCCGAGAGGGGCCAGGGACCGAAGGGCATCTTCCTTTGCCACCTCTTCAACCAGTCATCCGGTTCCATACGCCAGAGAGGTAAGAGGTGGCTTTAATCTTTAACGCTCCCTCCTTCGAAAGGTTTTTACGAGTCGGAGTAGATTCCGAATTCGGGTTCACGTGTCGGGATCCTTCTACCTGCGAATGACCGCCTTGTTTGGGGTATTGACGGGACTGCTGCTGGTACTGGGATACATAGTCGGTCTTTACTTCGGCAACCCGTACCTCTTCACGGGGCTGGCTCTCGTCCTCGCGGCTGTCTTCAACTTCATCTCGTACTACTATAGCGATTCGATCGTCATCAGGATGAGCCGGGCGAAGATCATTCAGGAGAGTGATAACCCGACGCTCTTCCGGGTCGTTCGGGGGGTCGCCCAGAAGGCCGGGATGCCCATGCCGAAGGTAGGCATAGTCGAGTCGGCTCAGCCGAACGCCTTCGCGACGGGGAGGGGGCCCGAGAAGGCCGTGGTCTGCGCGACATCGGGAATCCTGAGGACGTTGACCCCCGACGAGCTTGAGGTTGTGATTGGCCATGAAATCGGGCACGTGATTCACAGGGATGTCCTGATGTCGAGCATAGCCGCGACGATGGCTGGAGCGATAGCCTACATCGGAAACATCGCGTTCTACTCGATGTGGTTCGGGGGATTCGGTGGGAACAGGAACAGGCAGGGGAACGGCTCCCTCATCCTGCTCCTAGTGGCTGCAATACTAATCCCGCTCGGCGCGACATTCGTGCAGCTCGGGATAAACAGAGCCGACGAATACAACGCGGACGAGTATGGGGCGAAGCTGACTCGCAATCCAGCGGGCCTGATTTCGGCCCTCGAAAAGATAAGCACGAAGGTGGAGACGAAGAGCTTCTCAGGAAATCAGAATAACGCCCCCTCGCCTGCGACCGCCTCGCTCTGGATAGTTAACCCCTTCAAAGGCCACTCGCTCCTGGAAATCTTTTCTACTCACCCTTCGCTCGCACACAGGGTCGAGAGGCTGAAGAAGGTCGCGAGGGACCTAAACATCTACGTGCCCTAGCGTTTTGAGAAGATCCTCAGTAGTCCGAGCAGCGCTACCAGGGTTAGGAACTCGTCCGGTGTCTCCCCCTTCCTGGCTTCTGGAGTCGCCTCGTATTTTAGGGGAGGAGAAAGAGTCTGCACTGGAAAGAGGGTGGAGGGGAAGACAGCTGATGTGGCGGTGGTCTGGCTCGTTTCTGTCGACCGCGGTTGCGGAGGCGGAACTTGCGGCTCGGGCGCCCTCGCCATCTGCACCGGTGGGGGAGTCACTCTCGCCTGGGGGCTGGGCCGAGTGGGAGAAGGCTGTCTTTGCGGAATCCTGGTCCCTCTTCGAGCCGGCAGGACTGCCGCGACCATCAGGATGACCCCGATGAACGAGACGAAGAGAGAGCCGGTTGCGGCTCCCGCGATTATGAGGAGTACGGCGAAAGCGAGGAGGCCGAGGTTCAACTGACCGTGGTGCCGGTCAAGGGATTTTTAACCGTTCACGCTGGTTTGCGTCGATCGCAGAAACTGCAGCGAGTAGAGGAGACAAGCCGGGAGGGAAATCGTCCCGGCAGACCTATGAAGGAAAACGAAGCGTTCGAGCGGCAGAGTCGATGGCTCGAAGAGCTAAAAGCAAGTGTATGGCAGCGGTTCGAGAGATGAAGCCAGTTCTTTCGCTTCCACCTAAGAGGTGTCACGCCTTCACGCCTGACTTGAACCGTGTCAGAGGAGCCGGTGACTGACCCTGCTGAGAATTGGGGTGGTAATGTACCAGACCAGCCTCACGAAAGGGCAGGAACTCGTGGCCGAGAGGATGGTGAGGGAGTTCAGGAGGCAGGGTTACGACGCCTTCCTGATAACCAGTATCTACGAAGACTGGGAGCCGGCTCTCCCCATCGAAGAGGTGACGGCTCGTGGCGGCTTCCTCCACCTCTACGACGACAGAATGAGAATACCCGTTATCAGGGTCGATAGCTACCAAGGCACCTGGCCGCCCCGCAGAATCTTCTTCAGGAACTTCATAGACGTCCTCAAGCACATCGTCGAGGAGCTGAAGCTCAACGTCCTGATAACTCACTCAACGCTCTGGAACGGACCTGAGGAGGTGGCCAAGTTCATGGCCTGGAGGAGGGAGCTGATCGCGAGCGGTTCAATTCACGAACCCATGCTCTTCTGCCACATGAGTCACTTTCAAGAGCCCTCTGATGAGCGATACCCCCTCGAGGAGAGGTCGTACAGAGAGGCCTGGAACAAGTTCAGCCTCGCGCGAATAGTCAAGGATGCGGATATGCTTCTCGTGACTACGCCGATGGAGGAAGAGGGAATGCGGAAACTCGGCGCGAAGGATGAGCAGACGTTCCTCTTCCCGGCTGGCGTCGACGACATCCTCGAGACGTATGCGGCTGGATCAGGAATACGGGACCGATACAAACTTCCGGGAGGTGCCAAGCTTGTCACATACCTCGGTACTGTGGAGGAGAGGAAGAACGCCCTCGGACTGCTCGGAGTTGCCGGGAAACTCTCACAAAATAAGGGCGTCCACTTCGTTATCGCGGGAAGGCTCGAGGGTGAGTATGGAGAGAAGGTGAAGGGGGAGGCCAAGAAGTATCCGAACGTGACGGTCATTGGTCAGGTCTCCGACGAAGAGAAGGCCCAGCTGATTAGGGAGTCGTACGTGAACATCTCCCTCAGCCGGGCCGAAGCACTGGGAATAGCTCAGCTCGAATTCATGTACGGGGGCATTCCAGTAATCACGTCTGGGACGGGCGGACAGTCGTGGATAATTCGGAACGGCCAGACGGGCGTGATTCTGAATGGGCCGGAAGACGTGGAGGGAGCCGCGAAGGCGGTCCTTGAACTGTTGAATCGACCATATTATCGCAACAGGCTAGGCAAGGCGGCGGCGAGGTCCGTTTCGCGGTACTCCCTCACTCGCCTGATTCAGACATTCTCCAAACTGCTCATTCAGGAGTTCGCAGAAGAGCAGGAGCCCGCAAGCCCGCTCAACGTTGAACCGAGCGAGAAGGTTGTGGAGGCTTGGGTGAAGGACAACTACCGAGTCGTGGTCACGACGGAGAGGCTGACCGTCGTTCCCCTCAAGAAGGCGAAGGAGACGGCGAGCATTCCGCTGCGCGAGATTAAGAAGATAAAATTTCAGGTCAGGGCTCTCTGGTCGGCACTTTGGGTTGGCGGAGCTGCGACGGTGCTCTTTCTCGTCACGCAGATCGTCGGATGGGACTGGGCCTCGATGCTCGTCAACTGGCTGTATGGAGTCGCGTCAGCGTACGGAATCGAGCTCCCGGCGTCGTCACTCCTCACTCCGTCAGTGGACTTCCTGCCACTCGCCATCTCGGTGGTTGTTTTTCTCTCGACCGCCAAGAGAGGGTACCTCGTGCTGTCGGACCCCCACAGGACGGCTTTCGTCCCCGAGAGCTTCATCAAGGCACTCAGGCTGGCAGATAAGCTCGCACCGGACGAGCTTTTCGGGAACGAACGACTGAACAACTGATTGAACTGCGGATTGAGAGAAACCCGCCCGAGTCGTGCTCCGCGGACCCGTTTTCGGTTCAGCATCCAGCCAGAGATGCTCTTTTCCGACGCTCGCTGAAAAGCGTCAAATAGCCGTCTTCTTGGATTAGGTCGAATTGGAAGAACCGGCGCGTAGACGCATTTCTTTCGGCCCGAGGATGGCATGGGCCTTGATTGGGGTGCTGATAATCGTCCTCATTCTATTTGCGGCCTGGACCTTCCTGGAGTGGTCAATCGCGGAGCACGTCTACTCTCTGAAGGGCGGGCTGGATTGGTTTGGGATCAACTTCTACGGTGGCTCGATCTTTCTCGCTGCCGCCCTGCTCGCGCTTGTCGTCATCAACCCCGAGGTGGGTAAGAGCGACCTCGGCTCGCTGATCAGCGTCCTCTCAAGGAGAGTGAGTTCGTATGAAGAATCGGAGCCGCCACGAGAGGTGAAGGCGGGAAAGTGGCTCTGGGGGCTCTGGCAGCTGACGAAGTGGGCGGCCGTCTTTGGCTTCTTTGTCGCGAATCGCAGCTTCCCCTTCTTGGGGCAGGTCATGAACCCGATCGCGATGGCGAGCCAGGGGCTGGGGGACTGGTCCGCGGTTGGAAGGGTCCTCCTGCTTCCTGCCTTTCCAGCGTCGGGCAACGAGTTGGTTGGGCTCATGCCGACGCTAGAGATCCAGTACCGGCTCGTCTCCTACGTCGCTCTGGCGTTCCTTACCGTCTTCGTGATCAGGATGGCGCTCAGGCTTCTCAGGAATCTCGTCACGAGGAAGAGCGAAGTCTGGCTCAGGAATCTGGTCTTGATCCTCGCGGCCGTTGTCATGACGGTAATACTCGGTGCGCCCTACTGGTTGATGGACGCCGCGACACCGTACGTCTACGGCTCAACCTGGGCCGTTCTGGCGTTTGCGATTCTGGGATGGTCGTACCTGGGAAAGAGGAGGGACGTCCAGCTTCCCCGCCTAACCCTGTACAAGGCGATCGCCGTCGTGATCGCGATCTCGCTCGTGGTTCAGGCGGGTACTCTGGCCTTCTTGTATCTGAACTGGAACAACAACTACCTGCCTTACCAATGGTTTCCGGGCACCCACAAGGAGATTACTGTGACGAGGTGGGCGGCGGGACTCGACAGGATACAGGTCTCCTCGGCCTTCAACCTCCCGACGAGCAACTCATCGACGATTCTTAACGTTGTAAGACAGTGGGACCAGCAGGCGGCCGCCGTCACCAACACGAAGGAGATTGGGGCATACAACTGGATGACGCTCGGTAGCTCAGAGATTGTCTTCCTAAAGAACACGGAGTACTGGGTTTCTCCCACGACTCCCGCGTTTCCTTCGACGGATTGGGTAAGCGAGCACTTGATCTACACACACGCGGCGCGCATCCTGGTGATAAACACTTACAATGGCTCAGAGATCCCGCCCACCAAGGCATACGGAATCCCCTCTGAACCCCCCATCTACTACGGCGAGGGAAGCGGCTTCCAGCATAATGTCTACGTTCATGTCTCGGGTTACAATGAAATCCAGAATGCTGTCTACTCCGGCACCTCCGACTACGTTCTGGACGGCTGGCAGAAGTCCCTGTGGTTCACATTCGCGGAAGGGCAGTTGGGCTTCGCCTTCTCTGGACAGCCGATTGAGATGCTATGGAACAGAAACGTCTTCGACAGGGTGCAGAGCGTTCTCATACCGGGACTCGTCGAGGACCCTGCGGCGTATCTGGCCTCGGACGGGAAGAGCGTATTCTACGTCGTCCAGCTCTACATCGACTATCCCATTCAATCGGGCTTTTCGGCGAGCGACTACCTGAGGTTCTTCGGGGTAGCACTCGTCAACCTGGGCGACGGGTCGATGAACTTCTACGGGGTCTCCAGCCTCATCGGGACGAACTCCAGTGATTTTCTGACACAGTTTTACAGCAACTACTACAGCAGCTGGAAGAGCCCGCCAGCGTGGCTGGTTCCTCAGCTGAGATATCCCGAGCAACTTCTCGGTTCTACCCAGGTGGCCGGCCAACTCGACTACGACTTCGCCTTTCACGTCAACGACCCGTTCGTGTGGAGGTCGGCAACCCAGTTCTACGAGCGGCCCGAGAGCAACAGCGTCCAGTACATCCCGTGGGCCGTCGGGAACAACATCTACTTCGTGGGGACGCAGCTTGTCCACTTCAGGAGCGCGGCGAGCAAGAACCTGGCTGGGCTCTACATCGCCTACGGAGGGGACAGGCTAGGTCAGATCTACCTTTACGAGAACCCCTCGAACTCGTCGACGATCATCGGGCCCTCGGCGGCAGAGAATGCCCTCACCACGAACAGTCAGGTCAGAACGCAACTCACGCTGCTGCCCAACTACAGGTTCGGCTCGTACCTGCTCTACTCCGTCGGTGGAGCCCTGACCTACTTCGTCGCCGTCTACACCAATCCAGGTACGGCCGGGGTCGTCACGCAACTTCCATTCATGACAGCCGTGAACCCGACCACGGACGCGGTGGCCGTGGGGGCCAATGCGGGGGCCGCCTACCGCATCCTCGCCGGGGGTGCAGTCCCTGTTGGGGGCAACAGGACCCAGGCGCTGCTCGCGGGCATCTCATCACTCGTTTCCTCCATGAAGCTTACGCTCGTGAACGCGACGACGGTCAACCCGACAGTTTGGATCAAGACAGGAATCCTCTCGGTTGGAAACCTCGGAGTAAATGGTACGCTAGCTCAGGTGAGCGAATTCCTCACGGGGCACGCTCCGGGTAGCGTTGGGAGTGCGGTCTATCTCTGGACCGATAGCAGCAGCGGCGGGCTTGACGTGGGGGTCTTCCGGCTCCGCGGGAGCATCACCGAGCTTGACTACATCACGATAATGCTCTAGCTTGAGTTGCTAGCGACGAACGAGAGCGATTACCGCGACGACGATTATCACCGCTAGCGCGAGAACGATCAGGCGGAGGACGCCGTTCCTCTCCCAGATCAGCACACTCGCGTTGAGCTGAGAGAGGGGGTTCCTGGAGTTTAGCATGATGACGAGCTGAAGAGCCTCTTCGTAGACGAACTTTCCGCCGTCGACCTTGACGATGTCGTCACGCCCCAGGGAGAAGGTGTGCCCCTTGACAGCCAGGGGAAGGGTTGAGCCAGATTTGAACCAGCGCTGAAACTCTTCCTTGCTCATGAGAAGAGGAGCAGCGAATCTTGGCTAAAAAGTATCGTAATTGCGATCGTTGGATGGGTGAGGTCTCTCTGTCTTATGAGGACCGCACTGCCATCCTTCGGTGGAGGTATGGAGTCTGGTAGTGGGCCGGGGCGGATTTGAACCACCGACCATGGCGAGCCTCTTTCTCACAAGACGCCTTTCGCCGTGTCAGAGCGACGTCCTAACCATGCTAGACGACCGGCCCCAACTTCGTGCGAAAATCGTCCTACTTTTGTCTTTAAGAATGATATTCGACGATCGACTTGTCCCCAAACGGTCGCCAGTTATCACGGGCATGCTCTCGAAAGGCGAGTCGAGCCAGACGGAGAAGATGTTTACGATTCTTGTCGCAACTTCACGCGGACGGGAGGCGTGCTTCGATTAACCCTTCGACTCTTGACGAGCGGAATTAAGAGGAGTTTAGGTTGAATTATATAACATCTCAATACCGCTCGTAACGCATGACAGAATCCTCGGAGATTCCCGGTTTCTACAAGCTCTCGCCTGCAGAGCGGATGAAGGTCGTTCAGAAGCTGACGGGGATCACCGACGAGGAGGCGAAGACACTGGGCAACACTGGCGGCCTTCCCCCCGAAGTTGCTGATAGGATGATAGAGAACGTAGTAGGAGGGATGACGATCCCACTCGGAATAGCGGTGAATTTTCTCATTAACGGGAAGGACTACCTGATACCGATGGCCCTCGAGGAGCCTTCGGTCGTTGCCGCCGCGAGCAACGCTGCGAAGATGGCGAGGGTCAAGGGCGGTTTCAGGGTGACCAACACCGGCCCCATAATGATCGGGCAGATCCAGGTCGTCTCCCCCTCCGATCCGGACGGAGCCAAGTTGCAGCTCCTCAATCGGAAGGAGGCGATCTTAGCCAAGGCGAACGAGCAGGATCCTCTGCTCGTCTCCCTCGGCGGCGGCGCGAAGGACCTGAACGTCAAGGTGGTCTCGAGCATCAAGGGGCCGATGGTAATAGCGGAGCTGATCGTCAACACCGGGGATGCGATGGGCGCGAACGCCGTCAACACCATGGCCGAGGCAGTCGCCCCGATGATCGAGCAGCTCGCGAAGGGCAGGGTGCTCCTCAGGATAATTTCGAACTTGGCGGACAGGAGACTGGTCAGAGCCTCCGCCATCTTCGACAAGGACGCGATTGGGGGGGAGGAGGTGGTCGAGGGAATTGTCTACGCGTACGCCTTCGCCAAGGCGGACCCATACAGATGCGCGACCCACAACAAGGGGGTAATGAACGGAGTGGTCGCGGTTGGGATCGCTTGCGGGCAGGACATCCGAGCCCTTGAGGCGGGGGCACACAGCTTCGCTGCGAAGCTGGGGGGATACCGCCCACTAACGACTTGGGAGGAGAACGCGGACGGCGACCTGGTCGGAACGCTGGAGATGCCGATGGCCGTTGGTCTCGTCGGAGGGGCCTCGAAGGTTCATCCCGCAGCAAAAGCGGCGCTACATATACTCGGTGTCAAGACCGCGATAGAGCTGGCCGAGGTGATGGGGGCTGTCGGTCTTGCCCAGAACTTCGCGGCGCTTAGGGCGCTCGCATCTGAGGGGATTCAGAAGGGGCACATGAAGCTGCACGCCCGATCGATGGCGATGTCAGCGGGAGCCAAGGGCAAGCTGGTCGATGTCGTCGCAGAGGAGATGGTTAGACTGCGGAAAGTCCGTTTCGACGTCGCGAAAGAGCTCGTGCGGAAGCTCGGCGAGGGGGACCGCACGTCTTGAGTTGCGAGGCTCGTGGCGGGAGGTCCTCCGAGCTCAACCGGCGGTGCCGATGCTGGTCCTTCTCGAGTGCTTTCCGGAGTGGCCCTTGAACCGCTCCTCCTCCCAGACGTTCCCTCTCTCGTGGTAGCCATACATCTCCCAGTAGCCATCCCTGATGAACTCAATTCTGTTGAGCCACTTGGCGCTCTTCCACCCGTAGAGTTTGGGCATGAACGGCCTCGCGGGGAAACCCTGCTCTGCACTGAGGGGCTTCCCGTTGATGCGAAGCGCGACGATGGAGTCTTCGTCAAGGGCGTCCTCGACTGGTATTGGTGCGGTATAGCCGTCGAGGCAGTGGAACATTACCCACTTCGCGTCTTGACTGACGCCGGCCGGCCCTACGAGAGATGGCAGGGAGACGCCCTCCCACTCGGGATTCTCGATACTCCATTTTGTAACACAAAAAAATGAACGTTTGTATCTCGTCGCCGGAGAGTTGGTGAGGTCCTGGTAAGAAAATTCGAGGGGGCGCTCCACAAGGCCGTCCACGCGCAGCCTCCACTTCTCAAGGTCAACCTTCGGCACGCCTAGCGCGGCATAGAGGACCCATCTCCTACCCCACGCCTGGCCGGGCGGGAGTTCGCGCGCGGCTTCAGTCACCGCAGCAGCTCACCCAGTTCCTCGTTTCTCCCTTCGAAACGTACAGGTAAGGCAAGGCCTCCAGACTCGATACACGCGGAGTGTGGATTTTTAACCTTCGTCTTCCCACCCGGGGGCGACATGTCTCTGAGGAGAGCCACAGAGCTCGGAAGCATGGCGTTGGCATTCATCGGGGGAGGACTGATTATCACAAGTGGCTTCACTGTGCACGGCTTTCTTCTCTCCCTCCTTTCTCTGGTTAGCGGAGGGATTCCCACAGTCCTCCCCGGAGCGATCGCCATTCCACTATCGATCACCGTGTCATTTCTCAGCGCGCTTGTCGCACTCGGAGGGGTCACAGTTCTCTTAGGAGGGATCGCTCTGTATCGTCGCCATGTCTTCGTCGGCAGGTTTCTCATCGCCCTGGGCGGAGGCGCGAGCTTCCTCGGATTTCTTCTCTCTATAGCCTTCGCAGTAGCGACGCAGGGTGTTTCGTCAGTCGATGCCCACTCCCAATACTGGATCGGGTTCGTGGTGGCTGTCCTGGCGAGGTGGCTGGCCGGCAAGGCCTAGCTAAGGGCGGTTACCACACCTTGAGACGACCCTGTGTGTCGATACTGCCTGCGACTTCTGAAACTTGGCCGTGAATCCGAGTCCGGGGAGTATTGCCGATACGCTAGTCTTTTATTCTAGGAAAAGAGCCTGCCCCTCGAATGAGAAAGGGGCAGTTCATCTTATCAACCCTGGCCGCTGTTACGCTGGTGGCTGGACTAGTCGGAGCCGTCTCCGCGGCGACGCCGGGCTTTGCGGCTTACACCGTCCAATTTTCCACGCACGGCGTCTCGAAGTCGTTCACTGTAAACGAGTCCGTCACTCAGACAACTAAGCCCGCACTCGATAGGCTCTTCCTCTCAGTGACCTCGCCTTCCTCGAATTTCACCTACTCGAAGTTCGTAAATTCCTCACTAATGATACAACCGTTCTTGCCCGCCGTAACGAACCAGACCCTCAGCTTCGGCTCCAACAAGACGAGCATCTCGATAAAGCTGACACAAACTGGGACCGCCCCCTTGGTCTTCCAGGGGAGCACCTTTACACTCACGAGTTACACTTTCAGCGCCCACTTCTCGGCGAGAAACCACACTGGTAGCGCCGAGGGCACCCTCCGCACCTTTCCTTCAGGGCTGATCTACTCCGTCAGGCAGGATTTCAACGGAACCTCTTCCTTGGTAATGACGCTCAAGGCAACCTCGCTTCCGCTCACGGTGAGAGCTGCCGCGCCAGCCGAGCAGGTGGGATCGATAGGGGTAGGCGCGGGAGTCGCGGTATCAGCGATAGCGCTCGGGCTGGGCGTACAGATGAGACGCCGTAAGAACCGGACTGCCGAGAAGAAGCCAGAGTATTGGGTAGACTGAGCCCGGGCTCAACGTTCGATGTCTGCTCATGGGTGCGAAGTTGGAGGAGGTAGTCCAGTTCGAGGAGACCGTGAAGGACTACGGGTCGAAGAAGATTGGCCCGCTGACATTCTCCGTCCGAAGAGGGGAGATAGTGGGACTCCTAGGCCCGAACGGCGCTGGCAAGTCCACCTCGATCAGGCTGATGCTCGGCCTAATTCGACCTAGTCTGGGCCGAGTAATGCTGATGGGGCTCGACCCCCTCAGGCACCACGTGAAAGCACTCGAGAAGGTCGGCTACTCACCCGAACTCGCTAACCTTCAAGCCTTCATGACTCCGGGCGAATTCCTGGAGCTCGTAGGCAGGATGGTCGGTCTCGCTCGAGGGCAGTTGAAAGAGCAGGTGACGAAGACCCTCGAGGATGTTGGGCTAATCGCCTACGAGAACCAGAAGATCGGGAAGCTCAGCAAGGGGATGGTGCAGAGACTGAGCGTCGCGCAGGCGATGATAGGCCGGCCATCGCTGCTGGTCCTCGACGAGCCGATGATAGGAATCGACCCGGCGGGCGTTGTTCACTTCAGGTCCCTCTTCAGGCGCTTCGTGAGCGACGGGGGCACGATAATCATGTCCTCGCACATACTCTCCGAGGTGGAGACGCTCTGCAACACTCTGACGATCATCCACTCGGGAAGGCTGGTATTCAGGGGTGAGGTACAGAAGTTCATCCAAACGACACTCAAGTCACGGCTGATAGAGGTCGAGGTGCAATCGTTCCCAGATGACCTCCTGGTCGATATTCAGGGCGTACCCGGAGTCGTGAAGGCGACGAAGACAGAACACGGCTACTTGGTCGAGACCGGAAACGGGCGCGACCCGCGGAGTGAGATTGCCAAGCTGGTCGTGGAGTCGGGAGCGGGGCTTCTCTCGATAAGATACTCCAGGAGCGAACTCGACGAGGCGTACATCGCAGCGATCAAGGGGTCCGAGAATTGAACATGTGGAAGGTGAGGACTATCGCGTTCTACGAGCTCCGGAGGACCGTCGCCAGAAAGAAGGTATTGGCACTGGTGATACTCACCATCCTTGTGGACACCATCCCATACTACTTCCTCAGCACTGCAGGGGCTTCTAGCGTCCCGCTCGCCGCCCGACCCTACCTCTGGGTTGTCGGCGTCTTCCTCCCGCAGGCCTTCTTCCTTCAATTCATTGCCCTATTCATCTCCGCCGGTTCAATGTCTGAGGAGTACGAACAAGGGACGGCGGAGATTCTTCTCTCGAAGCCTGTCAGCCGCGACGAATACTTCTGGGGAAAATTCTCTGGAGGGCTGTCGCTTTTGGCTCTCGTGGTCGTGCTGAACGCAGTCCTGAGCGTCGCCTCCTCGACCTTCACATTCGGCCCTCAGCTTTCACTAGAGATACTCCCTTCGGTGGTTCTCTCCCAAGTCTTCTCGGCTCTGGTATTCTTCTCCG
>Ga0209160_1002606_pt1 | contig 14952 bp, 14 predicted proteins | sample GraSoiAngelo_153_FD_186167 | JGI IMG/M metagenome (GOLD analysis project Ga0209160, IMG submission 186167) | Grasslands soil microbial communities from the Angelo Coastal Reserve, California, USA - 14_1009_12_40cm (SPAdes) (version 2) | ecosystem: Environmental > Terrestrial > Soil > Grasslands ...
AAGCTCTCCTCGCGGGCTCCGGGACGTAGCCTGTCGATGCAAATCCGCCAAGCGCTCCTGCTCGGCCTGGCCTACAACCTCTACCGCTTGAGGCATCGACTCGCCCTCGAGGATGTCAACAGAGCCAGTGTTGATTCTAAAAGGCTTAGCGTCTGTGTAAGTGGTTTAGAATCAACAGTTGCGAGGGGCTCCCAGGTGGTGGTTCTGAAGCAGTTGCATGCTAGGGACCCGTGACCAGTGATCGGTGGCGGAAAGAAAAGAAAACAATAACGCAGAGGCACAGAGTACGCAGAGGCCCGCAGAGAACGAGAATCGCGCGGGAAAGCCCTGTAGGAAGAGGGGGAGTACCCACACCCCCCGGCATTTCGGATGGTTATCAAAACAAAGGGCTTACTAGATTTGACTGTTGTAAGTGATTGAAAAGAAAAATGCAAAAAATGTGTGGCAAATTTGAGGCAATTCGCAAGTGATTGAAAAAAGGCAGATGCTCGAGCTTGGAAGTGGGGCGTTAAAAAGAAAAAGGCGGCGGACCGGAAAAGATCCGGCCTCTCGCAGTGGGGGTGGCGCGTTCGATTCACAAAACTATCGTATCATAAAACTTATCTTTTGTCTACTATTATTATTAAGTGACTGAGAAGAGAGGAGATAGGGAGGGCGTGCAGAGGCTAAAAGTTAGTTCCAAATTAGGATGAGCGCTAAGGCGTTGACAATTCAGGCCTTAGCTTAAGGCGCTCTGGACTGCAGGTCTCCCTCTAGGCCAGGGGACCAGAATGGGTGCCCTCGCTGTCCCGTCAACGGATAACGATTCGCGCGCAAGCAGATTCCTTTTGGTCCGCGGATACCAAAGAAACGATGCAACGGGCGATTTTGGCGCCACCGACGGAGGATGGCTCGATAGGATTTGCGTAGTCTTCAGGGGAAGGGCAAACGAACCGCAGATCAATCATTGTCAGCCCGAATTCGATTCCCACTCTCAGGATGACGTCATTGAATACCATCAGAGCCGTGGAAGCGAGGCGCTGGAATTTGGAGTTTGGGAAGTTGCCGTTGTAGATGGTGCAAAGGATAAGAGGCAGTTTCGGCTGAAGGCAAGCAGCCACGGCATGGCGATACTTTTTCTCGAATTCCTGCGAAAGATCGGCCAACGAGCTTACGGCCTGGGCTACGTGATCAACGGCGCCATCCAGTAAGCGGGAACTCATCAGCGCATCATTCCCACCCGCGCTCAGCACCAAGTGGGAGGCATCTCGCGGCAAGCTAACCAATTGCCTGGGAACGTCGTCCGTGGTCGCTCCGTCGACAGCGAGCAGGGACGCCTGCCATCCAGCAGGTAGAAGCCCACGGACCTGAGAAATCACATCGGGGCCACCGGAGGTATAAGCGAGATTATCGAAAATCGAATCGCCAAGGAGGACGAGGTGGGGCATCAGATGAGCCTCATTTGCCCTTGATGGGCGCGCCTTTGCGAGGGATGAATATCGTTGCGGGCGGCGTGATATTGAATTTACGCGAATAGCTGCCCTGGTTGATGGCGATGCCGACGCGGCCGCGGGAATCGATATAGAGAAGCGAGTCGCCAACGGGGACTTCCATAAAAGTTTTGACGAAAGGCAGGATGACGGATTTTTTGTTGATCTCCAGGAAGATTTTATCGCCGAGCCTGTAGCCGAGTTTCTTGAATTCGTCTCCCGGAATATCGGTGATGAGCGAACCAAAGGGATCATCGATGCCAATGATGTCGCCCTGGATGCCTTTATCGGTCGTGGTAGAAGTTTTCGGGTTCAGGCGGACGAGCTGGGAAAGCACCGGACCGACCAGGCTAAAATCCCCTCCCGCCGCGAGGTGTGCGGCCACCGGCGAGAAGATGTCGCGGCCGTGGAAAGTGGAAGAAATGGGAGCCTGGATCATCCAATCGGGATTGGTGATTTCGCGGGCAGAATCGAGACCGTCGCGGTCGAGCACGGGTGTGACGAGGCCGTTGTCGGGAAGAACGAAATACTGGCCTTTCTTGGACTTCACCACAACCGCTTTACGCGAGGTGCCGACGCCGGGGTCAACAACTACAAGGAAGACCGTGCCAGCGGCGTAGTAGGGCGTGACGGCTTCGAGAAACCGCGATCCCTCTTCGATCGAGTAGGGAGTCACCTGATGGGTGATGTCCATGATGCGCGCATCCGGCGCGATGCCGAGGATCACTGCTTTGCAAATGGCCACGGCGTCGTTGGCCGTGCCGAAGTCGGTCATGAAAACGATCGTGGGATGCGCGCCCGGTTGTCCGGGAGCTTGCTGCGAACCTTTCTGCGCCGGAGAATTTAGGCAGGCGGCAGCCAACAGGGCGCAGGCGAGCCATAACAAGATGAAACGTCGAAGGGGCGAAATCATTCATTCTCCGCGAAACTCAAGTGAATTTTGCGCGAGCCAGTGTATGCCGCCGGGTTGACATCCGGCAAGGCGCGTTCTAAAAGGGACGGCGCGGGTAGGCTCCATCCTTAGAGCACACGAGAAGAAGGGACGGGAATCATGGGAGGATTCATTTATTGGATCTTGGTTGGTTTGATCGCCGGGTGGCTGGCAGGAAAAGTGATGAAGGGCGGCGGATACGGAGTGGTGGCGGACATTGTTCTTGGGATTCTTGGGGGCATCGTAGGTGGGTGGGTCTTCGGGATGCTGGGCCTCCATGCCGGTGGGCTTGTCGGTTCGATTGTGGTTGCTTTCGTCGGGGCAGTAATCCTTGTGTGGATCACGAGGAAACTTAAAAAGGCATAGGGGCAGTGCACGTGCCACCGCGCGCTCTCGCGGCCGCGGCTGAGGAATCCCGCTGGCAGCCCTAAACGGATGAATCCGTGAAACGGTCAGCCCACAGGATTCACCACCCAGTGAGTACGAAAGGCCCTGTTCGGAAGGACAGGTTTTCCACAGCCAGTACAGGGAAAACAAGGCGAAAACAGAGGCGAAAATTGAGGTCCTCTTAAGGTTCTTATTTTCAGCTTGTTACAGTGTTTCAATGTGGGTGGGACCGGTACTAGGAGAGTCGTTTAGAACCAAAAATGTGCCTTGCGTACCATCGCCTTTTGCAGGTCAAATGGTGTCAAATGGTACAGGTTCGGGAGACATGAACTTCCGGACAGGTGGTGCATCTAACTTACGGGGGAAGCAGGCTTCCTGGACAGATAGGGAAGTCATCAGCCGTTAGCGGAGAGTGGGTCCAAGGCGGAAATGAAGACCAAAGACAAGAGCCGGAAGTGGATGTGGTGGATACTAGGTAGCATCGCGGCATTACAAACGTACTTCGTATGGGAACTGCTGGCGGCGTTTGCGCTGTTTGCGTTGGGATTTTCGATTGTTGCCGCGGGTGTCGGCAGCCTCTACATGCTCCATCGGATGTGGGCGATTACCGTGGATCGTATTGCGGATAGCCAGCACCCAATCATGGTGGCGGTGAGGCAAGGGGTCTACGGCGTCGAGGACATGGCCCGGCGGCCGTTCCGGCGCCCAGGTTCGGCGCAGCCGGCCAACTAACGAAACGATTTTCTGGCTCCGGCCCGAGCACAAGCAGAATCCTTCACCCTGCATCCTTCAGGAGTGATTCCGGTTCTGCTGCAAGGACGAAGAAAAAAGGCCAGCCGTTCTTTTCAGGACGGCTGGCTTTTCTCTTTTGTCGAGACCCGCTTCCCGATTAATGGGTGAAGGGGTCAGTGTCCGCCCCGGGAATTATCTCCGGATCGTCGGGATGGACAGTCTCGCTGCTTGCTTCATGGAGCGATTTCCCGTTGTCCTTGAGGAGCCCTTCCAAAGTTGATTTCGAATGTTCGTCCACGGCGCTGACCGCCGCGACGAGGCAGGAATAGAGAAACGCTTTCATGCTTTTGCGGAATTGATCCGTGGAGCGTTCAGCGGAACGGGCCACTTCGGCCTCGAGGGTTTGACGGCGCGCTTCGCAAGCGGCGCGGCTTTCCGCATCGAGGGAGGAAAGAGCCGAGGCCGCGCGTTCCTTGGTTTCCGAGAGGATGGCATTCACCTGAAGGTCAGCCTGCCGCTGAAATGCTCCGAGGGCGGCATTCACGGCGCTCTGCACCAGCGCCTGCACTTCTGCCGAGCGCGCGTCGAGTTTGAGCAGCGCCTCCTGCGTGAGCGCCTGTGTGTTCTCCAGGAGCCGCTCGTATCGCCGGTCCGCGGTGCGAGCCGCCGTGCCTTCAAATTCCGAAATCGCGTGCGCCACCGCTTCGTTGAGGCGCGCGTGAACCTGCGGCTCCATCTCGCGTTGCGTTTTTTCCAGAAATTCCTGCGACCTGGCGAGTTCGCGTTTCAGCTCTGCCGCTTGCTTCTCCAGCCTTTGCGCCATCTCTTCCGCCTGGCCGCGGTACTTCTCCATCTGTTCTTTCCAATGGGATGCAACTTCTGAGGCGATTTCCTCCTTGGAGGAAGGTTTGGCGCCTTCCACGGGAGTTGGGAAAAGTTGTTGAACCTCGCGGACGCTGGACTGGCGGATATCGTCGATCGCGGCCACGGCTTTGCCGACGGCTTCGTCGACTTGTTTGGTGACGGCCGTTTGCACCGCCTTCTCGGCGGCTTGCTGGAGTCTTCCCTGAAGGGCGTTGATGAGCCCGTCCGGCGTGATGACAATGCGTTGCGGTTTGGGCGCGTCGGCGAGCTTGGGCGGCTGGGGTTTGGCGACGACGGGCGAAGGTGAAGGAAATGTGGCGACTTCGGCCATTTTGTGTTCCATCTTTACTTCCGGCTCGTCAGGTTCGGGGGAAATAGGCGGAGCAACGGGTGCGGGCGCTACCGCGGGAGAGAATTGCGCCATTGAGGTGTTCGTCTCTCCTAGAGCCAGCCAATCCTGCGGCGGGATGGCAATTCCCCACACATTCGCGGGGTTTTCCAATTCCACGCCAACTTGCTGCAATTCGCGGGAACTGTGCGACATGTGGACCGACTTTACCCTGGCGCGCACGGCGGGCGGCTTTGGCTCCACATTCAGGCCCACCACCTGCAGCGTAACCCAGGCCCCCACGCCGTAATCGTGCCGCGAAGGGTAGCGGCAACCGTGCAAGTTGATGCTGGTCGAAACCGTTCTTTCGACGAACGGCTCGCCCATGCGGTTCTGGCCGAAGACAATCAGCGGTACAGACCGCTCGATGCGCGTACTGCGGCGCGCTTCTTCTCTGACGAAATTATCAGGAGTTTTCGCAAGAGACGACTGGCTCAAGTCGCACCTCTGGAAGCCCAATCTTAAACCTATTTCCGTGGATGGCCCTGGTTTACCGCGAGACTTTTTCCAAGCAGTAAGAATGGCTCGTTCCAGTCTGAACCAAATTACTGGGACCCACCTCCGAGCATCCCTTTCCTATGACCCCGCGGGCTGATGTTAGCCGAACCTCCGTCGATTGTCGACCATTCAGTAGAAAATCCCTTTCAGGCGAGCTGACGCTCCGAGGAAACACACTCTGCAGGCGACGAATTCCTGGCTCTCTGATAGGCTTGCGGCTCCGGAGGAGGGAATTCTCATGCGCCGCCCATTTGTTGCCGTTTTGTTGTGCTTGTTGATTCCTGGACTCGGAGCCGCGCAAGCCTCACACCGTATCGCCATCCGCGCGGGAAAATTGATCGATGGAAAGAACGACAGGCCTCTGGAAAACGCGCTCATTCTGGTGGAAGGGGACAAGATTGTGTCGGTTACGCCGGGCGGAAGTGCACCCACCGGTGTGGAAGTGATTGACCTGTCGAAGGCCACGGTGCTGCCAGGATTCATTGACGTGCATACGCACGTCCTTTTGCAGGGAGACACCACCGCGGAGGAGTATGACGCGCAATTGCTGAAGGAATCTATTCCGTACCGGGCGATTCTTGCTGCGCGCAACGCGCAAATTGCGCTGTCGCACGGATTCACTGCGATGCGCGACCTGGAGACCGAGGGCGCGATGTACGCGGACGTGGACGTCAAGAAGGCAATCGCCAACGGCGAAGTGCCCGGGCCGCGCATGCAGGTATCCACGCGGGCCATGACGCCGACAGGAATGTATCCGCTGCTGGGCTATTCATGGGAGCTGAAGGTGCCAACCGGCGTGCAGTATGTCGACGGTGTGGACGGCGCGCGCAAAGCGGTGCGCGAGCAAGTGATGTACGGCGCGGACTGGATCAAGTACTACTCCGATAGGCGCTACCATTTCGAATCGGACGGTGTGCTTCACTCCATGGTCAATTTCACGGACGAAGAAGCGAAGGCCATTGTTGACGAAGCGCATCGGCTGGGAAAGAAAGTCGCAGCGCACGCCATCGGCAGCGACGGCATTGCCGCGGCCTTGCGCGCCGGTGTAGACACCATCGAGCACGGCGACGGCTTGACTGAAGCCCTCATGGACGAAATGGCGCGCAAGGGAGTCTATTGGGTGCCGACGATTACCGTGGGCCTGTACGTTGCTCCGGGGCGAGGTGGGAATTGGCAGAAGATGGCGGACCTGCAACGCGAGAACTTTCCGAAGGCCATGAAGAAAGGAGTGAAAATCGCGCTTGGGACGGATGCCGGCGGCTTCGATTGGAAAACCGTGAATCAGGCGAAGGAATTTGAATATTACGCGCAGTACGGCATGACGCCGATGCAGGCGATTCGAACGGGCACCGCGGTGGCTGCGGACCTGCTCGGCTGGAGCGACAAAGCTGGAACGATTGAAGCAGGGAAGTGGGCAGACCTTGTCGCTGTAAGCGGCGATCCGCTGAAAGACATCACGGAACTGGAAAAAGTGAAATTCGTGATGAAGGGTGGAACGGTTTACAAAGACGAAACGCACTAATCGGGGTGCTGCTCATTAAGCATCCGTCAGTAGAAGGCCACGCCGCCGTCGACGTTGATCGATTGGCCGGTCATGGCGCTGGATTGCTCCGAACAAAGGAACAGCGCGGCGCGCGCAATTTCCTCGGCGGTCTGGGCGCGGCCCTGCAGCAGGCCATTCAGAAAACCGGCCAACTGCTCCTCTTCGTTCACACCCATTTTCTTGGCCAACACAGCGCCCAACTCCTTGGACATCCGCGTTTCGATCACCGGGCCGGGACAAATCGCATTCACCCGGACCCCCTTGCGCGCTCCCTCCGCCGCCGTCACGCGTGTCAGCCCCAGCATCCCTGCTTTTGCGGCAGCATAAGCAGAGCCCCATGCATAGGCAGCCTTTGCCGAGAGACTCGAAATATTCAGGATTACACCGGATTGTTTCGCGTACATTCCGGGCAGCACCAGCTTCGACAACAGGAACGCGGCGCGCAAATGCACGGCAATCACTTTGTCAAATTCCGCCAGCGGATATTCCTCCACCGGAACCACTGGACCGTAGTGCCCGGCGTTGTTCACGAGAATATCGATCGTGCCGAGTTTCCTTTGAGCTGCCGCCACGACCCGTTCGCAATCGTCTGGCCGCGAGAGGTCCGCTGCGGTGTAGCTGGCGCGCCCGCCGTTCCTGGAAATTTCTTCGGCGGTCGCAGCGAGTTCCTTTTCCGTGCGCGCCGTGAGAAACACCGCCGCGCCTTCTTCGGCAAACAACTGCGCAATGGCGCGGCCGATTCCGCGCCCCGAACCGGTGACAAGGGCAACCTGGTTTTTGAGCAGCATAGGGACAACGAGAATAGTAAGGAAGCAGGCACCGAGGCAAGAAGGCAGCCAAGAGCCGCTTCATAATTCGCCCAGGATGTCAAGACTGAAAACTGCAATTCAGTTCGGTTGCGGAGTTTGCGGCTCCCGGCGCTTAATGTAGATGAGCTTCTCAACCCGCGCGCAGACGGTTCCGGAGCCGTCCACCAACTCGATGACGTAGGCGCGATCAACGGAACGTTGTAATGCCAGCGCCGAACGGATGGCCGCTAGTTCCTGGTCGCCAATCGCGAACCGCGCGTGTAAAGTCTCGCGCCCCGGCTTCTGGAATTCGATTTTTGCTGCTTTGTCCCAAACGATGAACTCCGGCCCCAGCCGGTGAATCAGCATCAACATGTAAATGGGATCGACCGCGGAGTAGATGCTGCCGCCAAAAATTGTTCCCACATAATTTCGCGTGCGCCAGGAGAGCGGCAGTTCAAGCTGCACTTCACTCCAGTCTTGCGCGATGTATTTCAGTCTTCCGCCCGTTCCCCGGTAGCAGGGGAACGCGTAGAACGACCAGCAACGAAGCTTGTTGGAGATTGTTGCGGGCAAGCGCATGGCACGCGCAATCATATCCGATGAGGCGGGAGAGGCGAGCTGGAAAACTATCCAGTGGTCTTGAGCTTTCCGAGCATGTGGTGGACGAATTCGGAAATCTCATCCTGGTTGAAGGTGTCGCGGTGCACCGGCTTCTGTCCGATGGCGCGATAGGCCAGCCGATTTGTGGATTGCTTTGTGAAATCAAATACGATGGTGCCCTCGCGGAAGCGGATGTTTTCGTAGCCCACCGCGGCCGGGCCCCAGCCCCACGATTCCCAGCAGCCGAACGGCCCACAGACGAGGCCAGGGTACGCGCCTGGATAGACGCGCCGCACCGTGATGTCATGCCGCCGGACGGCTACGTGGTAATCCACCAGGAAATCCGCGCCCTGCGGGTCGCCGACTTGTTTCAATCCTTTGGACGAAAGGGTTTGTTCAATGGCCGCGCGGATTCGCTGGCGGACGATTTCCTGGTTCGCGCCGGGTTCCCGCACGACACTTTCGCGGCGCGAAATTACGTCGCGCGAGACAACCGGGCACTTGTCCGAATCCCGGGGCGGGGCAATGGGACGCCAGGCCCAGGTGCTGCCTTTCGGCACAGAAATGTCCGGATCGCGAAAGACGGTGATGTGATCCTCGCACCCTGAGAGCAGCAGCCCGCAAAACAAAGCCGAAACTGCGAGTAGCGATGATTTCCGGAAGCCCTTCGTCCAATGCGCCATAAGAGCGTCCTCCCAACGGACACCGTTCCCTGCATGATTCAACACCGGAAAAGGGAAAGAGTTGCGGCCGGGAAGCGGCTGCCAGTGGTTTTTTCAGGCGCCTGCCGAATTCCAATCTTCAGGCGGAAAAACCACCGGCCAGAACTTGGGATTCGGTTTGTCGAACTCGAAGGCTACCGCGAAGCCTCCGTCAGCGGTGTCCTCGATGCGCACAACCCGGCAGCTTTGTTCCACCTTATTTTGGGGATTTACCAGCAGCATCGGCTGCCCCACCTGCAGCTCCATCCGCATCTTCATCAGTCCACCGTGGGCATTGACGACTTGTGTCATGGCCTCTTCTTGTTGGCGTTTTCGTTCGATGTTTTGCGCGTTCACCAAGATTTTCATCCGCAGCATGACGCGTTCGCTGCGCCGGCGGTTTATCGGATTGGAAGAGGTAGCCACGATCGTCGTTCACTTCTCTTTTTGCAAGATCGCTGAGCGAGCCGTCCCTCGGCTCATTTCTGACACCCATGCCCTGAGTAATCTTGGGGCTTCTTTTCGCTCAATCCAATTCTTGAACGAAAAGGAAAACAAAAGGTAATGGGCTGAAATCTTACCTTAGAAGCTGGTCTGGTAGTCCGGGCTGGAAGCGGAAGTGTTCCTCAAGCATCAATCGGATTCAACAGGAAGCTGCGCCTGCGTTCCTGAGCGGCGGTTCGAAAGGCTTCCTTTAGCCTCCCCCGGTCGGGAAATGGTCAATGAGGATTTTTGATTTCGGGCAGGGGAGCGCTCCATACGGTTTTTCCGCCGACCATGGTCCAGAGCACCTTGGTGTCTCGCAATTCTTCCACAGGGACGGTCATCACGTCGCGATCTACAAGCACCAGGTCCGCCTGTTTGCCGGGCGCGATGGATCCAATCTTCTCAAGCTGGTTCATCGCGCGAGCGGAATTGCGCGTGTAGGCATATAGCATCGCGTCGCGCGGCATCCGCTGGTTGGGATCCAGCACGCCTTCCGGCCCTTTCCGGGTCTCCGCTTGATAAATCGCCCAGAACACATTGGGACTGGAAACAGACCAGTCGCTGGCACCGGAAATTGTCGCGCCGGCATCCAGGAGCGACCGCGCAGGATACTGCCACTCGTATATTGCCGGATCGAGGTACGGCTTTACGAGTTCGATGGTGTCTTGCGAAGCCTCCGCCCAAAACAATTGCAAGGCGGCGATGGCTCCGAGCTGGCCAAACCGCGGAATGTCCTCGGGATCAGCGAACTGGACATGGGTGAGCGTATGCGGCAAGCCGCTGTTCCCATTAGCCTTGCGCGCGGCTTCGATGGCGTTTAATGTCTCCTTCACCGCGCGATCGCCGAGAGCATGCACGTGCACGATCAGGCCCTGTTTATCCCCGGCGGTGACCAGTTCGGAAAATCGCGCCGAGTCAAACAGCAGATCACCGGAGCGGCCGGTGTTCTTATACGGTTTGGTCAGGGCGGCAGTCTGCGATGGATACTCGACGACCCCGTCAGCAAAAATCTTGAAGCCGGGGACCGTCAGGTGCGGTACTCCCTGAAATTCTTTCCGCAATTTCTGCACTGCAGCCAGTTCCTGAAAAGGGTCATTCCGAGGATTCACTTGAGGAAACGCAGCCACGGCGGAAACGGTGAGTTCGCCTCGTTCCGCAAGACTTCGATAGGTCGATAGAACCGCTGCATCCGCCAACGGATCCAACCAGGACGTGATTCCCATGCTGTGCAGGTATTGAATGGCGGCGCGCCCGCCCTCGAGCCATTGTTCTTCTGTCGGCTCCGGAACGACGGACATGAGCTTATCCAACCCAGCGTCCACCGCGAAGCCATTCGGTTGCAAATCCGGGCCCTGGCCATAGTAAGCGCGCTGTTTCTCCGACAGCTTGCTGACAAATTCTTTTGTGATTCCACTCTTCTGCAATAAACTGCGATTGCCCCATCCGGTATGGCCATCCATTCCCCGGAGGAGCAGGGGCTTGTCCGCGTAGGTTCCTCCGCTGAACCTCGCGTTGAGTTCTGTTGTTTTAGACCACACCGCCAGCGGAATGCCCGTGATGCACAGAATATTGCCGCGCATTCCTTTCCGGTTTTTCACCGCCTCTGCGGCGAAAGCCGCCAGTTCGTCGATTGTGGAAACGCGCTCGCCGACGTCCGCTCCCGTCAACGAAAGGCCTCCATGCACCGCATGAACGTGGCTGTCAATGAGCCCGGGGAGCAGAGTTTTGCCTTGCAGGTCGACGAACTCCGCATTTTTGCCGGCGGCCTGTGAGACTTCCGCGCGGGTTCCCACGGCCAAGATTTTGTCGCCGCGCAGGCCTACTGCTTCCGCATAGGGATGCTGCGGTTCGGCGGTGAAAATTTTGGCGTTATAGAAAACGCGCGCCTTCGCATCCTGGCCTTGGGCCCAGCCCCACGGAGCTAGTCCGAGAATGGCCAATGCCGCGAGACCAAAACACTTGTGCCATCTATTTTTCATCGAATTTCTCCCCAACGGACCATGCCTTCCGATGCGAAACTGCAAAGCTTCGACTAAACTAAACTCTAACGGGACACCTTGGAGGCCGTTTCTCGCCGATTCCAAACCTTGCTTGATTGTGCGAGCCTATGTGGGGAAGGGGACAGTGGTCAAGCGGACGTTAGGGTGTTCACGAATTGAACATCGTTGCAAGCCTCGCTTTCACGCCCGGCCACTCCGAATCGACGATGCTGTAATAAACCGAATGGCGGATGCGCCCGCTCGCGGTGATTATGTGATTCCGGAAAACGCCTTCTTCCCGTGCCCCGATGCGAAGGATGGCTGCGCGCGAGCGTTCGTGCAGCGAATCCGTTTTCAGCTCCACGCGAATGCAGCCCAGCGTTTCGAATGCGTGTCTCAGCAACAAGTACTTGGCTTCCGTGTTCATCGCCGTTCGCTGCCATTGGCGCGCCACCCAGGTCCAGCCGATCTCCACGCGACGATTCGTGCGGTCGATATTCCCGTAGCGCGTGCTTCCGATTGCCCGCCCGGTAGCCTTCTCCACCAGCGCAAAGGGCAAAGATGCACCTCGCTCCTGCTCCTCTAGCGCCGTCTCGATGTATGCGGCCATCTCTTCCCGCGTTCGCACCGGCACGGGAATCCACTCCCACAATTCTTCGTCCAGCCCGACCTCGGCCAGCCCCGTCAGATGCGACATTGCCAGTGGCTCTAGCCGTACGTGCCGCCCTTTCAGGGTCACTGGAAAGACCGTCATCCCTGTCACCTTAGAGCGGAAGTTTAGGCTCTGCCCGGACCGCCGGCGAGCGCCAATTTGGTTAGGGGCTCGTTCGTGATATCCCCTTTGAGGAAACCGGATGCCAGCTAGAAGGTGCGTGAGGTATGATAGAGTCTTCGGAAAGTGACCAACTAGGATGGCCATGGAGAACGCAAAGAATGGAAAAGTATTGCTCCGGGTGAGGCCGCGCGGCTTCTGCGCCGGTGTGGTCCGCGCCGTGGACATCGTGGAATTGGCGCTGGAAGCCTATGGTGCGCCCGTCTACGTGCACCACGAAATCGTACATAACACGTACGTGGTCGAGCAGTTGCGCCGGCGCGGTGCCATTTTTGTCGAAGCCATCGAAGAAGTTCCCCACGGCGCCGTCCTGGTTTTCAGCGCCCACGGCGTGCCCCCCACCGTCCGTGAAGAAGCCAGGTCGCGCGAGCTGAAAGTGATTGACGCCACTTGCCCCTTAGTGACCAAAGTCCATCTCGAAGCCCTTAAATTCGCCCGCGAAAAGCGCACCATCATTCTGATCGGCCACAAAGACCATCAAGAAATTGTCGGCACTTCCGGCGAAGCCCCGGACCGCACTATCGTGGTGGATTCCGTCGCCGCCGTGGACGCACTTGAAGTCGAAGATCCTCAAAAGCTTTCGTTCCTGACGCAGACCACGCTGAGTCTCTACGACACGCAGGAAATTGTGGCGCGTCTGCGGCAGAAGTTTCCCGCCATCCAAGGGCCGGCCAGCGATGATATTTGCTATGCCACGCAGAACCGCCAGGAAGCGGCTGAGCAGGTAGCCAAGGACGTCGATCTCATCCTTGTCGTGGGGTCGCCTAACAGCTCGAACTCCAATCGCCTCGTCGAAGTGGCCCAGCGCAGCGGCGTCAAGGCCAAGCTGATCGATTCGGCCTCGGACATCGACGTACAGTGGCTGAATGGCGTTTCGCGCGTGGGCCTGACCGCTGGCGCGTCTGCGCCGGAAGTGCTGGTTGAGCAAGTCAGCGAAAGGTTGGCGGAATTCGGCTTTACCGATCAGCGCGATTTGGACCTGATTCGCGAGGATGTTCGCTTCACTCTGCCTCCGGAACTGGCCACCATCGCGCCGGCCCCGCGCCGCTAACGAGTTTGTGATAGCAGGCCCAGCAGGGACTGCCGCGCCAGACCCGAATGACTCGCGCAGGGGGACTTGGCTGCCTCTGGTCATGGGCAGGCTTATGCGGCAGACCGGAAATTCAGGACAAGGAGCCAGACCTTGGCGGTCAAAATCGTCCGTCAGCCGAAGAAGATTGCCTTGATTGGCGCGCCTTCGAGCGCCGCAGCGTTTTCCCTGGGCAGCGAGAAAGCTCCCGCAGCCTTGCGTGCGGCTGGACTCGTGGAAAAGCTGCAAGCCGCAGGTTATGAAATCACCGATCACGGCGACTGCGCGCCTCGCCTCTTCGCGGATGATGAAGAGCATCGGCGCGCGCGCAATCTCACCGAAATCGTCGCTGGCCTCAACGATCTGAAATTGCGCGTGGAACTCGCGGTAAAAAGCGGCGCGCTGGTTTTGGTGCTCGGCGGAGATTGCGCGCAGGTCATCGGCCTGCTCACCGGGGCGCGGCGCTACTACAAGCATGTGAACCTACTGTGGTTCGACCGCGATGCCGATCTGAATACTCCTGCTTCCACTCCATCGGGACGCATCGACGGGATGGTCGTCGCCCACATCATTGGCAAGGGCGCCCCCGAGTTGGTCCGCTTTTGGGGCGAGGCGCCGCTGGTTCGCGAACCGGACGTCACTCTCTTTGGGCTCGAAAGGCTCGATCCTCCGGAGCAGGAATTCCTCAGCAGGTCCCCGATGCGGCACAACTATGCCGCGGACATTCAATTTAAAGGCGGCGCCAAAGCCGCGCAGGAAGCCCTCGCGCAAGTGCACGCCGACGCGCACGACTTTGTGCTCCATCTCGATACGGATGTCATCGCCCAGGAAGATTTCCCCGCCGTCAACGTGCCGGGCAGCGACGGCTTGCGCTTCGAGGACGTCCGCTCTGCGCTCACCGAATTCGTCAAGCACAAAAATCTGCTGGGGCTTGACGTCGCGCAGTACAATCCGGACAAAGACCCCGACGGCAGCGGCGCAAATAAACTTGTCGAATTGCTAGTCGAAGTTCTCACAGCGCGCCTGCAAGCATTTGAAACCCCCGCACCCGAACCAGCCCCAGGTGCAACCGAAGTTTCCTCATCAGGAACGACGGCATAGCGATTCGAATTCCATTCCTCAGTGGCTCAAGGGTGCCATTTCCGCCTCCGTGTCGGTACTATCTCCATGCACTTTGCGTACCTCTTGAATGTTTGCCACGCAATGAGGAGAGAGGTTTAGGAAGCGGCCTGGGCGCGCTTGCGAAGATAGCGGGCCAACCCGAGAAAGGAGAGATTCAGGCCGGCGCTGAAGACGTAATGTTCGACTTCTTCGGCGGGGAGATGCTCGCTGATTTCGCCGCGCATGGTGGACAGAAACGATTCCATCGCCGCGGAATCGCTTTTGGCGGTGCGGATAATTTTCTCTGTAATCGCCGCCCAGCAGTGCAGCCGATCGCGGAACCGCGCGATGTGTTCGGGAGGATTCTCCGAAAACCCGAAATGCGTCAGAAACAGCCGCGCAGGTTTGCGCTCGAGAATCGCGGCGAACGAAGAATCCCAGATCCCCAAGTCGATGTCCGGCGGCGGAGTGGCGGGCATAACGTAGGAATGTCCCTCAATGCGGACGCCCGCCGTATCGCCCACGAACGCGACGTTCTGCACGCTCTCGAAGTAACTGACGTGGTGCGAAGCATGGCCCGG